>Ga0315339_1003136_pt1 | contig 11866 bp, 13 predicted proteins | sample ASW17metaG_FD_204514 | JGI IMG/M metagenome (GOLD analysis project Ga0315339, IMG submission 204514) | Ammonia-oxidizing marine archaeal communities from Pacific Ocean, United States - ASW #17 | ecosystem: Environmental > Aquatic > Marine > Oceanic | place: USA: California | collected 2016-12-05
CAGGAAATCCCCGGACTGCATGCCCAGCTCGTCCACGATTTTGTTGCCATCGATCTGCTTTTGGACCTCGACGTCGCTCTTGGCCTTCTTGGGAGGCCTGCCGGGGTCTTGACCCCAGCCAATGCCGTGAACGGTGGAGCCGCGGTCGTAGGCCGTGCTTAGCGCCGTGCTGTAGAACACGGGCACGCCCAACTCCCGAGCCACGTCGGTGAGTTGACGAATGTGGGGAATGGCTTCCCAGCCGATCTCGCCGCACGACGTTCGGTACTCCTCGATGGCCTCCTCGATGGGCATGGGGTGCGAGCCGACGAAGGCATAGTTGACGTCGATGACGATGACCGCAGGGCGATGGCCCAGCTTGCGTTCGACGATGACCTTGTCCCACAGCGCGCGATCCTGACCAGTGAGTACGTCGTCCCAGACTGCCATGGTGTGTCCTCCTCGCTAAGCTTTTATCTTTCACGTTCGCAAACGCGTTTCGCCGTTCGCCGAATGCTACACCGAATTTTGATGACTTGTGAGGTCTGCTAGCATCGGTGGAAAGTGAATGGGGATCGGGTGATTTGCCTCAGTCCAGTTCAAGTGAGCGGTGTATCGTCACCGACGCGACCAGCGGGATCACCACCGCCGCCATGATGAGGGCGAAGGCGGCGGGGTCGTCGAGCAGCAAGTTCGTGTTGAAAAGGAGCATGGCTCCTAAAACGGGCTCGGCATCGGGCCCACCGGCACCTCGATGAGCGTCGGCGCGTCGACGCCGATGGCCTCGCGGATGGCCTGCTCTAGCGCCGCCGGGGTCTCGGCGCGGACGCCGCGGGCGCCATAGGCCTCGGCTAGCTTCACGAAGTCGGGGTTGTGGAGCTCGCTGCCCACCACGCGGTCGTCGCCGTAGCGCGTCTTCTGGTCGCGCATGACATTGCCAAAGGCGGAATCGTTGAACACCACCAGCACCACGTTGATACCGTACTGCACCGCGGTCGACAGCTCCGATGAGTTGAACATGAACCCGCCGTCGCCCGAGATTGCAATCACCGGAGTGTCGGGCTTGGCGACCTTCACCCCCAAGGCGGTAGGGTAGGCGAAGCCCAGGTTGCCGAAGTAGGACGAGTTCACGTAGGTGCCGGGGTGGTAGATCGGGAAGTACAGCCGCCCGTAGTAACCCAACTGCGTCATGCCCGCGATGATGATGCCGTCCTCGGGAATAGCCCGGCGTAAGGCAGCGTTGAAGCTGTCCTGCGGCTCCGTGCGGCCGGACCCCAGACGCTCCTCGCGCCACGCCTCCATCTCCGCCTGGCGCGATGCCCGCGCATCCGTCGTCGCCGCCAACTTTGCATCCAGCGCCGCCAGCGTGTGGGCCGCGTCGCCCAGCACCGCGTACGTATTCGCGTGGTTCCGGCCGATTTCGTCGGCGTCGATGTCGATCTGCACCACGCGTTGCGCGGGGTCAGGCTCGACTGCCGCGAACCGCGTGCCCACGGCCAGGATCACATCGTGCGTTCGGAGCTGTTCGCGCAGCGTGTCAGTCCGCGTCTTGAGCGCGCCCCGCGAGAGGTAGTGGCGCTCGTCAATTGCGCCCTTGCCCTCGGGCGTCACGTGCACCGGGGCCTGAAGGTGCTCAGCGATGTGCGTAAGCGCCGCCGAGCCGCCCGACGAGATGACGCCGCCGCCGGCCCAGATTACCGGGTCCTTCGCGCCCGCGAGGATGCGCGCCGCCTCGTCCACCTGCTCCTGCGACGCGCAATGCCGGCCGTAGTCGCCGGGCTCGAGCAGGTCCACGTCCGCCACCTCCGCCAGCGTGTCGGGTGGGATCTCCACCTCGACCGGGCGAGGTCGTCCGGTGCGCAGTTGTTTGAACGCCTCGTGGATCGTGCCGGGGACTTCTTGGGGATCGAGCATCCGGTACGCGGCCTTCGTCACTTGCTGAATCGCCACCATCTGGTCGTTGACCTCGTGGAGCAGCCCGACGTCCTTGCCGATGCTGTCCTTGGGGATCTGGCCCGACACCACCAGGATGGGTGACGACGCAGCGTAGGCTGATCCGATCGCGGCTGACGCGTTCAGTAGGCCCGGGCCGGGCACTACCATGCAGACACCGGGCTTGCCGGCCGCTCGCGCATAACCATCGGCCATATACGCGGTCGCCTGCTCGTGGCGGGCGGTAATGAAGCGCATGCTGGGCTCGTCGGCGATTGGGTCGATCGCCTCGTACATCTGCACGCCGGGCAGGCCGAAAATGACCTCGACCCCCTCGCGGACGAGGGATTTTATGAGCGCCTGTCCGCCGGTCATCTGTGGCATGCGGTACACCTAATCGTAGAAAGTGGGGGGAGTATAGCGCCGGTGGGCGGGATACTTTGTAGCTGTGCGTCAACGGGGTGGCAAGAAAGAAGGAGCGACGCCTAGCAGATATTCACGGCCATCGCGGCGGTGCTGACCTTCGCGGCGGCGGCGAGCTACGTGAACCACCGGTTCTTTAAGCTGCCCGCGACCATCGGCCTCATGGCCCTCTCGCTCGCCGTGTCGCTGGTGATCGTTGCGCTGGGGACAGCGGGCGTTCTGGACGGCGCCGACGACGTCGTCGTTGCCTTCCCCGTGCAAGGGCTGACGTTTGGCCGGCTCATTCGGCGCTCGTTCGTGGACGCGGGCAGCGGTGACGCCGATTAGGTAACATGCTCGCCAATCCCGCTCGAGGGAATCGACGACAGGGGAGGCGCGCAATGGACGACGTTGAGGTGCTTGAAGACGATCTGCGGACCGCATCGACCATCCTCGAGTGGGAGTTCGGCGACATCATCGGGCACGTTGGCGTGCGCCTGCCCGATAACAAGGGCATCGCCGTGAAACTACTCCGCGTGGCGCAGGAGAACAAGGACGACGACTGGATGATGGAGTTCGACTTTGAGGGCAACAAACTCCGGGGGACGGGCACGGTGCCCGGCGAGGCGTCCATCTACACCCAGCTGTTCAAAGCAAGGCCCGAGGTCAACTCCATCGTCCACGCTCACGCCCCCATGTGCATTGTCATGGGCCTGGCCAAGCTGCCTATCCAGGCCATCCATTTGCAATCGTCGCGGTTCGGCGAGGGCCTACCGGTCTACCCACTGCCCATCTACGTGTCGGACGTGGAGGACGGGGATGCCATCGTGAAGACCATCGGCAATGCGCCCGGCATGACGATCAACGGCCATGGCATCGTAACCGTGGGCAAGTCCATCGATGAGGCGACGATGAACGCGCTCTACATGGAGCGCACGGCCAAGATGGAGCACGCCGCGCGCCAGATGGGCTTCGAGGGCGTGACGATTGACCACAAGGAGATGCTCCAGTACAACCGCGCCAAAATGACCGAGCGCGGACAGAGCATCTCGCGACCCAAGACGGACCACTCCGACGAGTGGCGTTACTACCTACGCAAGATCGAACGCGGCGAGCCCTGGAACCGTTCGTGGACGTAATCTAGGCTGTCACACCGCCACGCGCCGCCGCTTGGCGGTGGTGAACGTGCGGCACGAGAACGATTGGGACCAGAAAAAGGAGAACGTCATGGGCCTGACAGCGCAACGATTGGACCATTGGACTCTGGTGACCAGCGACCTTGCACGCACCCAGCAGTTTTACGCCAACGTCCTGGACGCGGAGCCTCTTAGCCGCAACTACCCTGCCGGCGTCAACTTCGGCGGCACTACCATCGACTTCTTCGTGGAGAACGACGACTTCCACCCGTCACCCGGCGACGACCACCACGCCTACTCCATCGCCCTTGAGGACTTCGACGCGTGGGCGGCGCAGCTGCGCGCCAATGGCGTCGAGGTGACCTTTGCCAATTTCGGCAGGACCCGCATGTCCATGCTCTTCGACGACCCCGACGGTTACCACTTCGAGCTGGTCGTCCCCATGGACTCCGAGGAAACCGCCGCACGTGAACTCGCCAAGCGCGGCATCGAGTCCCGTCGCGGGCAGGGGACTGGGCCCGCACGGTAGGGTGGCCAAGCCTCTAGGGCAGAGTGGACAAAACTCAACTTGACGATTGCCGTGGGCCCGTACGACCGGATGCTGGCGCTCCAGGACGGCTCGGGGGTTCCCGAAGGCATCACCTCAACTTCTCACCCCAGCCAAACGTGGGCGAACTGTTCCGGCGGAGACCCGAAACGCCGTACAATCCACCCCGTGCCTATCACTCTCATCAACCAACAACGCCTGTGGGACTCGCTCATGGCGATCGCGCAGATCGGCGCGACGGACAAAGGCGGCTCGCGGCGCCTGGCGCTGACCGACCTTGATCGTGAGGCGCGTGATCTGTTCGTGCGCTGGTGCGAGGAGGCCGGGTGTGTCGTGACGATCGACCGCATGGGCAACATCTTCGCGCGCCGTGCCGGGACCGACGAATCGTTACCTCCGGTGTTGGCGGGCAGCCACTTGGACACGCAACCCAATGGGGGGAAATTCGACGGCGTGTTCGGCGTCCTCGCGGCCCTCGAAGCCGTGCGCGCGCTGAACGAGCACAGAATCGAAACCAATCGAGCCATTGAGATCGTCGATTGGACCAACGAGGAGGGCTCGCGGTTCGCGCCTGCCATGATTGCTTCCGGTGTGTTCGGCGGGGCGTTCGAGGTCGAATACGCCCTCGCCCGCGCCGACGTGGACGGCAATACCATGGCCGAGGAGTTGGCGCGTATCGGCTACGCGGGCGAGGCCCCGGTGGGCGGTCGTGCGCTCGCGGCCTACCTCGAAGCGCACATTGAGCAGGGCCCCATTCTGGAAGCGGAGGCCAAGACCATCGGCGTCGTCCAGGGCGCTCAGGCTCAGCGCTGGTTCGAGGTCACGCTCACGGGCCAGGATGCCCACGCCGGTACCACACCGATGGACCGGCGGCGCGATGCGCTGGTCTCCGCCGCGTCCATCGTCACCGAGGTCGACCGCATTGGGCGCTCGGTGGCCGACGGCCGCGCGACGGTCGGCATGCTGCAAGCGAGCCCCAACTCGCGCAACACCATCCCCGGCGCATGTTTCCTGACCGTCGACATGCGCCATCCCGACGAGGACGTTCTGCTGGGCATGACCACGGAGCTGCGCGAGTACTCCGCCGGTATCGCGTCCGACCACGGCGTCGAGATCGACCTGCGCGAAATCTGGCACGCACCTCCTGTCGTCTTCGACCGCCGTTGCGTCGAGGCTGTGGAGGCCAGCGTCGCCGAGGCCGGCTTCGCGCACATGCCCATCGCCTCTGGCGCCGGGCACGACGCTTGCTACGTCGCGCGCGTCGCCCCCGCCGCGATGATCTTTGTGCCGTGCGTCGACGGCATCTCCCACAACGAACTGGAAAGCGCTACGCCGGGGGATCTCGCCGCGGGTGCCGAGGTGCTGGTTCGAGCGCTGATCCGGCTCGCCGATGAATAGTCTGCCTGCCAACGAATAGCTGGCCGTAGTAGTCCGCGCGCTGCGTTCGCACGCGCGTGAACTTGCGCGGCGGGTGGCGTATGCTGGGCCGCGTGCCGCTATGCCGCCTTTGGGCACGCGAGGAGTGTCGAGCATGCTGTCAGCCGAAGATACGGATCTGCTGTGTAGAGTGGGGCCGGGAACGCCTATGGGCGATCTGATGCGCCTGTACTGGATGCCCATCATCTTCCCCTGGGAGATCGAGCCCGATGGCCAGCCCAAGCAGGTACGGGTGCTTGGCGAAGACCTGCTCGCCTGGCGTGCGACCGACGGCACTCCGTCGTTCACGCAGCAGCGTTGTCCTCACCGCGGCACGAACCTCTTCTTCGGCCGCAACGAAGAGGACGGCATTCGCTGCGCCTACCATGGTTGGAAGTTCGACGTCACGGGCCAGTGCATCGACATGCCCAACGAGGTGGCGGAGAGCAATTTCAAGAACAAGGTCCAGATCACTGCGTACAAAGGCGCCGAGTATGGTGGGATGGTGTGGATCTACATGGGACCCAATCAGGCCGACCCGCCAGGCCTACCGGAATTCGAGTGGGCGAACGTGCCGGACGACCAGCGTTCCTTCTACCGCAAAATCGTGTACGAGAACAACTGGATGCAGGGTCTCGAGGGGGAAATGGACTCCACCCACGTCTACTTCCTGCACTCGCGGGTAAAGCGCGAAGACCCGGCCAAGTACGGGCTGTTCCACACCGGACTTTCAGCGAAGTTTCACCTGCGCGAGGCGGACTACGGCATGCTGTACGCGGCGGAACGCCTGGAGGAGGACGGTAACAACTATTGGCGCACGACCCACTTCCTGTTCCCGTTCTACGGTATGTTCCCGGGCGGCCCCAAGTCCGTGCCCATGTCCATCTACGTGCCCATCGATGACACCCACACGCTGCACATGGGTGTCCGTTGGCACCCCACCGAGAAGACGGGCATGGCCCGGTGGCCCACCGACGAGCTGCCTGAGGAGCCCGGCACGCTGGTGGAAGGCGTCGGCCCCATGAGGCCCGAGCAGAAAGGCAAGTTCTTCGCCGACTGGTGGCCCGAGGCGCGCCCGGAGACCAACTTCTTGATGGACCTCGAAGCGAAGAAGCGTAATTTCACGGGCATTCCCAGCGTGCGCCTGCAGGACTCGGCGGTCATCTGGAGCATGGGACCGATCATGGACCGCACCGTGGAGCACCTCTGCACGTCGGACGCCGCGATCATCAAGGTCCGTCGCAAGCTCATCAACGCAGCCAAGACGCTCCGCGAGCACGGCACCCTCCCGCCGGGCGTCGAGAACCCCGAGTGGTACAACCTGCGCAGCTGTAACGTCTCGCTGCCGCCGGAAACCGATTGGGAAGAGGCACTCGCCGATTGGCACTACGTCCGCACCAACGAATACCCTCAGTCGTCCGTCGCCCAGACTTCGACGCGCTAGGAATGGGTGTCCCTGCAGCCCGGCTCATCGCCACAAATCGCACGAGCGCGCCCATGCGCCCGCTTTCGGTGCGGGTCTCGCGCTGCCGAGGGAGCTCGTCGTGGGGAGCGCTTGCGCGGTCCGGGCGCCAGTGCGAGCTCCAACGCGTTGACCGGAGCGCGGCGCGAGGCTAGAGTCAGCGCTACCCGCACGCTTACGGAGGTATGCACATGGCAGACTTGCATCTTGGGCACGACCACGACCATGGACATGGGCATTCCCACGACGAGTCGTTCACCGAGCCGCCGCCCGACGTCGCGCTGCGCGTGAAGGCGCTGGAGTCGCTGCTGGTGGAGAAGGGGCTCGCCGATTCGGGTGCCATCGACGCCATCGTCGATGCCTACGAGACCAAGGTCGGCCCGCGGAACGGGACGGCGGTGGTGGTGAAAGCCTGGACTGACCCGGCCTACCGCGAATGGCTGCTGAAGGACTCCACCCGTGCGATCGCCTCCATGGGCTACATTCCTGAGCAGGGCGAACAGATGCGCGTGCTGGAGAACACCGGCGACACCCACAACCTGGTCGTGTGCACACTCTGTTCGTGTTACCCGTGGGCCGTGCTTGGCCTGCCGCCCGTCTGGTACAAGTCCGCGCCCTACCGATCGCAGGCCGTCGCCGATCCTCGCGGCGTGCTCCAGCAGTTCGGGACTGAGCTCCCCGAGGATGTAGAGGTGCGGGTCTGGGACTCCACGTCGGAGATGCGTTATCTCGTGTTGCCCCAGCGCCCGATGGGGACGGACGGCTGGACCGATGCGCAGTTGGCCGAACTCGTTACGCGTAACTCGATGATTGGCGTCGAGAAGGCGCAGACGCCGGAACTCGCCCGATGAATAGCGTGCACGACATGGGCGGCATGGAGGGATTCGGGCCCATCAAGGCCGAGCCGGAGAACGAGGAGCCGACCTTCCACGAGGTGTGGGAGGGACGGGTCTACGGCATCAGCCGTGCGCTGGGCAATCTGGGTCTGTGGAATATCGACAAAGGACGGCACTCGCGGGAGCGGATGCGGCCCGCAGAGTACCTGGGCAACAGCTACTACGAGAACTGGCTGGCAGGCGCTCGAACCCTCATGTTGGAGGCCGGGCTGGTGACCGAAGAGGAGCTGCGCACGGGCAAGGCGTCGTCCCCGGTGGCGAGCGAGATTCTGGCGCGCAAGCTGCTGGCCAAAGACGTCACCGGCCCATCCCAGTTCCGGACGAATTACATGCGCGAAGCCGCCGAGCCCCCGCGCTTCAAGATCGGCGATCCCGTGCGCGCGCTGAACCGGCACCCGTCGGGCCACACGCGCGAGCCCCGCTACCTGCGTGGCAAGCTCGGCATGGTCCACGACTACTACGGGCCGCAGGTGTTCCCTGACCTTAAGGTCGAGGGCATCGACGTCGGCCATCACCTCTACTGCGTCCGGTTCGAGGCGGCCGAGCTCTGGGGCGAGACTGCCGCGCCCCGCGCCGCGGTCTACGCCGATCTGTGGGAACCGTACCTGCAGGCGATCTCATGACTAGCCAACGCGACGATCTCGCGGTCCTTGGCCAAATCCCGCGCGACGACGACGGCCCGGTTTTCAACGAGCCATGGCAGGCCCAGGCGTTCGCGCTGGCCGTTCGGCTGTCCGAGGAGGGCCACTTCACCTGGGACGAGTGGGCGACCACGCTCAGCCAGGAAATCACCCGCGCGCAAGCCGCCGGCGACCCGGACCTTGGCAACACCTACTACCATCACTGGGTTGTCGCGCTCGAACGCCTCTGCGCTGAAAAGAGCCTCGTCGGCCTCGCACCCATGGAACAGCGCATCGAGGAATGGCGCCAGGCCTACTGGAACACGCCCCACGGCAAGCCCATCGAGCTCTCAGCCGCGTTCATCAAGGGTCCGCTCGCGGAGTAAAGCTGGACTTGCGTTGGGCGTGACCGCTGAAATGGTGAGCGTTCCCACCATCCCCTTGCCCCTGTCCTGCTAGGAAGGGGGTTCTGATTCAAGACAAAGATGAGGGGTGCCCCCATGCCCCTGGTAGGAGGATTCCCTTTGCACTCCGTTGCCCGGTTCCCGGAAGCCTAACTCGCAGCGCTAGAGGGCCGGGCGGCCGGGCACACCTTCTCCGTCATCGATTAGTCGACGACCATCAAGCCCTCGCAAAGCAGCAACCCCCGGTTGTGCAAGAACCTGGCTCGCCTACTCCCGAACAAGCGGCCCATTCGTCGTGTCGGCGGTGAAATTGCGCCATTTGGCCTCAGTCTGAACCACACGGTTGCGCAGGATACCGATCTTCTCGATCTCCAGCTCCACCTCGTCGCCCGCGTAGATCTGCTTCTCCCCGGCGAACGTACCAAGTGAGATGATGTCGCCCGCTTCCAGGCCTGCGTAGTCGGAGCAGTAGGCGACGACCTCGTGCGTGCTGAAGATCATGTTGCCAGAGTTCCCCTCCCGCGTGGTTTTGCCGTTGACGCGCACCGCCATCTTGAGGTTGGCCGGGTCGCCCACCTCTTTCTTGGTGACTACCCACGGGCCCATGGGGCAGAACGTCGCGAAGTTTTTCGCGTAGGCATAGGGCTGGCCCATCTTAGAGCGCTCGCGTTGGCGGTTCCGTGCCGACACATCGTTGCAGATGGTGTAGCCAAAGATGTACGCGTCGGCCTCGGACGCCAGGATGTTGCGTGCGTCGGCGCCCATCACTACGCCTAGTTCGCACTCCTCGTCAACCTTCTGTTCGAAGGGCGGAAGCTCGATCTCGTCGCCGTCGGCGATCATGTTCGATGGGTACTTGGCGAACACGATGGGCTCATCGAAGAACTGGAGATTCGTCTCATCGATGTGCTCCTGGAAGTTGAGCGCCAGCGCCAGGATCTTCGGCGGTCGCATAACGGGCGGCAACAGCTTGTAGCCGGCGACCAGCTGCTTGGCGAGCCCACCGGACGCACGTAGTTGGTCGATGGACGCTTCACCCACGGAGTCGATGTCCAGCCCCGATTGAATGATGTGCAGAACGGAGTCGGCGTGGTTGACGTCGGGGTGGGTCTCGGCCAGCGCCGCCGTCAGGTTGATGACGCCTTCGCTGATGGCCACGCCAACGCCCTGGGCTCCATCTTTTTCGTACGTGAGTAGCTTCATACTGCTTGTTCCTCTAGCTTGTGCGGTTGGGCCTTAACTGGAATATTGGTCGGCGACGAACCGTCGCATGACCTCCAGCGCTCGGTCTGACTCTGCCCCCTCGTTCGCTGCGAACGAATGGGGCATGCCGGGGAACCACTCGAGACGAATGTCGCCGCCCGCCGCTTGGTACGTGTCCATGAACATCAGCGGCAGGTAGTTGGGGATGTTGTCGTCGGAGTCGCCCTGGATGATAATTACGGGCGGCATCGCTTGCTGCTCGCCCCGCTCGATCACCATCTGCGGGTTGGCCAGCTTCATCTGGCCCGTGTCCGCGAAATAGTTGTCGGTGTGTTCCACGATGTCCTCGCGGCCGTGATCCATCGCGTACCAATAGCGCGTGTAGGAATCGAGCACTGTCCACATGGCGATCACGTAATCCACCGAGCCGTCCAGCCCGGCCCCACCCTCCAGCGGGATGGAGCCGTACGTGGGGTCGGTCGGGAAAAACGCGTTGAGCAACATCGTGTGCCCGCCGCTGGAGTCGCCCGCACCGCCAACGTAGTCAGGATCGATTGCGTACTCCGCTGCATGCAGCTTGAGCCAGCGCACCGCATAGTTCGTGTCTAGCACCTGGGCCGGGTAGGGGTAGTCCGGCGCGCGCCGGTGTTCCATGGCCACCACTACCATCCCGCACTCGGCTAGCCCATGGTCGACGCGGGCCTTTCCCTGGCGGTCGCCGATGTTCCATGCACCGCCATGGGTCCGGATCAGCGCTGGGAAAGGGCCGTCAGCCTTGGGCTTGAAGATCGTTGCTGGGAGCGAAATCCGGTCGTCCTCCCAGATAACAATCTCGATCTGCTCCACCTCGTACCGCGCGGTGGGGTCGTAGGTGATCTTGCTCTGCGTGGCCACGGCTATGCTCCGGTGGACGGATTTGCGGGCGAGCCTATCTCTGATATGGGCGTATGTCCAACCGGCGACAGGCGCGGCTGGTAGTATCGCAGCGCTCGACGGCCACCAGGTCGCTCGAAAAGAACGGACGAGGAGGGAATCATGGCAAGCGAACACGAAGAGGTAAAGGAAAAAGTAGCGCAAGCGAACCGCGTTTTGGCGCATGCGGGCTTCGCCACGGGCGTTCTGGCGTCGTTGGGACATGCCAGCATGCGGTTGCCGTCGCAGCCGGACCGGTTCGTCGTCAAAGGGCGCGGCTACGAACTGGACGCGCTCGCGGCCATGAAGGGTGGCGACATGGTCACGGTGGACCTAGACGGCTACAAGGTCGACGGTCCCGTGGGCTCGGGCCAGTGCTATGAGGTCAAGATGCATTCGTGCATCTACAAGACCCACCCGGAGGTGCGATCGGTGGTCCACGTGCACCCGCGTTTCACCATCATTATGGGACTGCTCCAGGGCGACATCATGGCCATGTGCAACGAGGGCGCGCAGCTCGTGAAGGACCCGCTGCCGATGTTCCCGCACCAGCGGCTGATCCTGTCCGACGAGGACGGCATGGAGGTCGCGGCGACCCTCGGCGACAGCAAGGCGGTGCTGCTGCGAGGGCACGGTGCGGCCACAGTCGGCAAGTCGCTGGAGGACTCGGTCGTCACCATGCTTCAGCTTGAGGAGCAGGCCAAGATGAATTGGTACGCGTATGTTGCTGCCGGCCCTGACCATCCGCACGTGCCGCGGGAGGACCTCGACGAGTTCGCGAGAAATTCGGCGGCCCAGGGCCAGCTCCCGCACCTCAAGGGCCCGCTGGAGCAAGGGCACCAGCATCGGTCGCAACAGGAGTCCATCTACCGCTCCTTCGTCTGGGAACTCGGCGAAACATTTTAAAGCGCTTCGCGACACGGGGAAGGCGGGGCATCGTGCGGCGCGATTCGGCAC
>Ga0315339_1003137_pt1 | contig 11860 bp, 11 predicted proteins | sample ASW17metaG_FD_204514 | JGI IMG/M metagenome (GOLD analysis project Ga0315339, IMG submission 204514) | Ammonia-oxidizing marine archaeal communities from Pacific Ocean, United States - ASW #17 | ecosystem: Environmental > Aquatic > Marine > Oceanic | place: USA: California | collected 2016-12-05
CTTTTGTTGGCATTAAACAAGCAACATCACCACCAATTACATTTTTACCTTTAAGACTTTGTATTAGTTTTCTAGCTTCGTCCATATTAAAACCTCTAAAAGCGGGCTCAAGATTTGCTGTACCTGGAGCAACCGTTACATCCAAACAATCTAAATCAAAGGTAACATAAATTGGATTGTCTCCCAGCCTGTCCAAAATCATTTTAGAACATTTTTCATGTCCTAACTCTTTATATTCATCCATAGTTATAACTTGATATCCAATGTCATAACTTGCTTGTAACCAATCTAAAGTTCTTGGATTTCCCCTAATACCAATTTGAGTGCTTGTGCTTGGATCAACATTTCCTTGCTTAACCAAATATGATGCCCAATGTGCTGCGGATTTTTTTGCACCCAAAAAATGATCTAGTTTTTCGTAACAATCAGTGTGCGCATCAAAGTGAACTAGAGTTATTTTTTTTCCTTTAGTTAATTTAGAATTTTTTTTTGCTAAACTTTGTAATATTCCACCCGTTATTGAGTGATCACCCCCAATGGAAACAACTGGTTTTTCCGCTTTTTCAATATGATCATAAAAACTTGAAATTCTCTCAATACATTTTTCATTGTCATTTGCTTCTGGAAAAGGCACATCGCCCAAATCATGAATTTTATTCTGTTCCCATGGATCAATGCCATATTGAAGATGAGATCTTCTTAACATAGCAGAGATATTTCTTACTGCTCTTGGACCTAGGTGCTGATCTCGTTCAGTTGTTCCGTTTCCTGTACTATGAGGTACTCCTACCAATGCAATATCACAATTTTTTGGATCAGGATCATTTTTACATCTAAACAAAGTTGGTATTCCCCACCAGTAAAGGGTCTCCATCATTATTTGATCTTCTTTTGAAATCATAAAATTAATCTTACATGATTAATAAAATATAAAGAAGATAAAAAATTTGATATAGGTCAAAAAATAACCATGAAAAATAATAATTCAAAAGGCATTCTTTACATCTTGTTAGGCATGATGGTTTTTGCAATACAAGATTCCCTCATGAAACACATTTATAGTTTCGTGTCTTTGTATGAGGTTTATTTAGTAAGAACTTTAGTAAGTTTAATAATTATTTTATTGTTTTTAAAATTAACAAAAAGACCAATTGTATTCAAAACTCAATATCCACTCTTAACTTTTTGTCGTGTGATACTTTTCTTTTTTGGATTTAGCTCTTTTTATATTTCACTAACTGTAATGCCATTAGCAACTGCTACTGCTTTATTCTTCGTTTCTCCTTTTTTAATTACAATATTTGCAAGTATTTTTTTAAAAGAAGAAATAGGACCTAGAAGATGGTCTGCAGTTATAATTGGTTTTATTGGAGTATATATAATATTAAACCCTAATTTCAGTGATTTTGATTATTTTAGTTTAACACCTATATTGTGTGCATTTTGTTATTCATTGTCGATGATAATTATAAAAAAAACTTCTGATAAAGACAGTGTATATACACAAACATTTACATTTTATCTTGGTGCAATAATTATCAGTTCAATTTTTTATTTTATAATTGGTGATGGTCAATACAACACGACAGATCATCCTGCTTCTCAATTTATATTTAAAGAATGGTTTACAAATCTAAAAGTTTCTTTGTTATTTATGATTGCTACTGGTGTCACAGCTTCTGTAGCTTTTATTCTTTTATTTAAAGCTTATAGCATAGCTTCTCCAGCAGTGGTGTCACCTTTTGAATATTCAATATTATTATGGTCTTCTTTAAGTGGTTGGATATTTTTTAACGAAATACCAAATTTACAAACAATTGTTGGAATATTTATAATTGTGATGAGTGGTATTTATATTTTCATCCGTGAAAAAGCCCAAGATCAATCTATTGTTACGGAAAAACCTTTAAGATAAATGAATAAAAATTTAATTCCTACTATCAATATTTCTTCAATAATTAATCAAGATTTTAGTTCGAATAAATCAATTGAGACTATTAATAAAATTAAAAAAGCTTGTATTAATATTGGTTTTTTTCAAATTACTGGTCACGGCATAAGTAAAAAAAATATTAATGATGTTGCCAAGGTTGGAAATAATTTTTTTAACTCATCTATTAAAAATAAAATGAAACTAGCTCCAAAAAAATGGAACAGATTAAACAAAAATGTTTATCGAGGATATTTTCCAAATGATGTAAATGGAAAAGAAGGGCTAGATATTGGTGATCTAAAAATAACAAAAAAATATGCTTTAAAATTAAAAAATCAATACATAGAATATATTGAGCTTAATAAAGCTCTAGATAAAAAATCAATAAGTTTGTTGAAAAATTATTTTGATCATACATTTATTTTAGGAGAAACTTTATTCAAAAGTATTATTAAACTTTACAAAAAAGATACTGAAAGTTCTAAATTAGCTTTTTCTAGATTAAAAACTTTAAGCACCTTAAGGTTTAACTGCTATCCAAATCAAACGAAGCCTGTAGAAATATCTAAACAAGATGGTGTTGCCCTAGGATGTGAAACTCACGTTGATACTGGAGTTTTTACTATCTTATATCAAGATAAAAAAGGAGGCCTTCAAGTACAAAATAAAAAAACTAAAAAATGGCATGACATTCCTTTTAATAAAAGCGCTTTAATTGTAAACACAGGATTAGCTCTAGAATTTTTAAGTAAAAAAAAATTTAAAGCAACTAACCATAGGGTACTTTGGAATAAAACTAAAAGAATGTCTATTCCTTTTTTCTTTGAACCTTCTTATGATTTTAAAATGAGTCATTCTTTTTTAAATGGAGTATCAAAAAATAAAGATAACAGTATAGTTTTTGAAAAATTTTTAAATAAATCATTAAAAAAATTTGTTGAATATCAAAGATAATTTATTCTTTCCTTCTAGAATTTAAATAACCAAACATGATTAACAATAAAATTGCTAATGGGTAAATAATTCCTTTATTGGGCCTATCTAAATTCTCTATTTTAAATTCAGTTATAACATCGCCTGTTTCAAAACCAGCTTTTTTAGCAACTCCATTCCACTGTAATGTATCAACAAAAATTCTATTTTCTTCTTTAACTAAAGTAATTCCATATTGCTCTAAAGTGTATTCCGCTTCGTAAGTATTTTTTTCAATCACAAATAACTTGTATCTTTCTCCGTACTCACTTGGACGAGTAACTTTGAAGCGAGTTTCTTTATTGGCATCTAGTTTTACTAAATGAATTTCATTTATATCTTTATAGTTATATTTTGGATAAAATTTATTGAGTACAAATTCAGGTGATAATAAAGCAATAGAAATTAATAGAAAAACTATTATTTCATACCATCTTAATCTATTTATAAACCAGCCTTGGGTTGCCGAAGTAAAGACCAATATTCCAATTAAGGATGTTATAATTACCAATAACCCGTGCCAAATATTTACGATGCCAATTAATAATAATTCATGATTAAATAAAAATACAATTGGAAGAATCCCTGTTCTTAAGCTGTACCAAAAAGCTTGTAATCCAGTTTTAAGTGGGTCTCCTCCAGAAATAGCTGCAGCTGCGTATGATGCAAGACCAACTGGTGGTGTTACATCAGCCATTAGGCCAAAATAAAATACAAACAAATGAACTGCTATAAGTGGAAAAATAAAGCCGGATGCGTTTCCTACATCTACTAAAACTGTTGCCATCAATGAAGCTACTACAACATAATTTGCAGTTGTTGGTAATCCCATTCCAAGTAACAAACATAAAATTATTGTTAGAAATAATAAGATAGCAACATTATCTTTTGCTATAAATTCTATAACTATAATTAAATTTGTACTTAAACCCGTAGAACCAACAGCTCCAACAATTATTCCAGCTGTAGCTATTGCTATTCCAACACCAACCATATTTAACGCACCCTTTTCAAAGCCAACTATAGTTTGATTAAACCAAGTTTTGAGTGCTTCCTTAAAGTCAGAATTTTTAATTATTATATAAATTAAGTTCACAATAATTAATGCAATCGTTGCATAAAATATAGAATATGAAGCAGTAAATCTTAGATAAACAAGCATGTATATCAAAACAAAAATAGGTATTAAAAAGTGCAAGCCTGATAAAAATGTTTTCTTTAAATTTGGGACATCTGCATCATCCATACCCTTTAAATTTAGTTTCAAAGCTTCAAGATGAGAAATATAAAACAGTGCAACATAAGAAATAATTGCTGGTAAAAACGCATGCTTAACAATCTCAAAATAAGTAACTCCAATAAAACTTGCCATTACAAAGGCTGCAGCTCCCATTACAGGAGGCATTAATTGACCATTTACCGATGATGAAACTTCTATGGCTCCAGCTTTTTCTTTAGAAAAACCAGTTTTTTTCATAATTGGAATTGTAAAAGTTCCTGTAGTAACTGTATTTGCAATTGAAGATCCTGAAATTAAACCAGTCATTCCAGACCCTAAAATTGCTGCCTTTGCGGGTCCACCCCTCATTTTTCCAACCATTGCAAAAGCTAAATCCAAAAAATATTTGCCTCCGCCGGCTGTTTCAAGCAGTGCACCAAATAAAACAAATAAAAAAATAAAATCTACTGAAACACCTATTGGAATTCCAAATATAGCTTCTTGATCAAGCCATTGAAATCCAACTAATCTATTTAACGAAAGCCCACCATGAGAAATTATTTCTGGTGCGTACCTACCAAAATATGAAAAAAGTAAAAAAAAAATAGCAATAATAACTAAGGGCAAACCAATTGCTCTTCTGGTTGCCTCAAGTAATATTAAAATTCCACAACTTCCAATAATCAATTCAATTGGTATATTAAAACTTTCTCCAAGTGTGATATTTAAAAGAATACCACCTCTATCAACAAGCTGATCATAAAAGAAATAAATATATAGACAGCAAAAAGCACCTATAAAACTAATTAAAATATCAAATATTGAAATATTTTTTCTTTTAGAAACTGGGTAAATTAAAAAAGCTAAAGTTAAAGCAAAGCCCAAATGAATTGCTCTAGCAGGAAGTCCTTTAAACATTCCAATATCAAACATGAAAGGAAATGGGGAAGCGTACCAAAGCTGAAATAAAGACCAAATGATTGCTATAGTTGCAACAATTTTTAAATGTAAACCAGTAAGATTTTTAGTTGGTGATAGGTCATCGTTAATCTTACTTTCTACTTTATCACTAATACTTTGATTCATTTTTAAAAAGATACTCTATAACAAAAAAAAAGGCCCGATAAATATATCGGGCCTTTTAATTTAATTAAGAAATTGGATTACATTAATCCAGCTTCTTTATAATATTTGATTGCACCTGGATGTAATGGAGCAGATAAACCATCTTTAATCATGTTTTTCTTTTCCAAAAATCCAAAAGCAGGATGTTGTTTTTTGAAATCATCAAAATTTTCCATCACGGCTTTTACAACTAAATATACAAGCTCTTCAGAAACATCAGCAGAAGTTACTACAGTAGCTTTAACACCAAAAGTAGTAGCGTCTTTTTTTTGTCCTGTATATGTTCCTTTAGGAATTATAGCTTGAGCATAATAGTCAGCACCACTAATTAACGCCTGAACTTCTGAACCAGTTAGATTAATTGGTGAAGCTTTAGCAGCACAAGTAGCTGCCTGTTCCATTGCTCCGTTAGGAAATCCTACAGAATAACCAAAAGCATCAATTTTACCATCACACAAAGCTTTTACTTGCTCTGATGAAGTTAATTCAGTAGTTGATTTAAAAAAACTATTATCAACTCCCATTGCTTTCATAAGTTCTTCCATAGTTCCTCTTTGGCCAGAACCAGGGTTACCAATGTTTACAATTTTTCCTTTTAGGTCAGAAAAGTTTTTAACTTTAGCTTTTTTTCTTGCCCAAATTTGAAAAGGTTCATTATGAACTGAAAATACAGCTCTTAAATCACTATACTGTTTTCCTTCCCATTTGCTTGAACCATTTACAGCATGATATTGCCAGTCAGACTGAGCTACACCAAATTGAAACTCACCAGCTACTATTTGGCCAATGTTATAATTTGATCCACCAGTTGATGGTGCAGTACATCTGTATGCTTTAGCTGTACCTTTTTTTCTTCCGTGTTCAGCACTAATTGCTGATTTATGTAGCATTTTACAAATTGCGTTACCAGTTTGGAAATATACTCCAGTTGGTCCACCCGTTCCTATCGTGAAGAACTCTGCAGATTTTGCAACACCTGTAAAAGATAAAGATGCAACAAAAATCAATAGAGCGCTTGATAGAGATGTTATTACTTTTTTCATTATGATCTCCTCTATATCGTTATTTTTATTAATTAATTCTAACAGTAATTAAAGGGTTATGTATAGGAGATATTTTATATTGTTTCAGACCATTTTTTTAACTTTTTCACACCTTCAACAATTTTAGGAGCAAATTTTAAAATTAAATCATTATTGATTTTTTTTTTATCTTTAGTTTTATTCATAAATTCTTGCCCATTAAAATCTGTAAAGCTTAATCTTGCAAACATTTTTGTTTTGACAAAACCAAAATCTGATCCTGGTAATAATGCTACACCTGTATTTTTTAAAATATTATCACACATCTCTGATGATGTGTTAAATTTTTTGTTTATAAAATCTGGCATAAGATAAAATCCACCTTGCGGTTTATTGATTAAAATTTTATTTGATTTTAGATTTTCATAAACATAATTACCAACTGCTCTAAGAATATTTCTAGAATTATTTATATATTCGCTATGATCATTTGCGTATGCAGTAATTGCAGCATATTGAATTGGAGCACTAACAGCTGAAAAGGTTTCGCTGGCTAATACATTTATTGAATTTTTTAAAAAACTTAAAGAATCTGGGACTATAAAATAACCTAATCTCCATCCTCCTGCTCCACACCATTTACTTAAACCTGAGCTTATAATAGTTTTTTCAGGACAAAAACTAGATATAGATTTAAAATCTTCTTCAAAACTTAACTCTGAATAAATTTCATCAGATAAAATAATAAGATTATATTTTTTAGCAATTTCACTAATTTCTTCTAAATTTTTACAAATCTGTCCTGATGGATTATTTGGTGAATTCAAAAATAATAAATAGTTTCTATCTTTATCTTTTAAAATAATTTTTTCGATTTCTAATCCAGTTGGGAACCAATTATTTTCACTCGTTGTTTGTATTAATTGAATTTTATTTCTTCCAAGTATTGCTTGTGGAGCATAAGAAACCCAACTTGGAACAGGCAATATTATGTCGCCATCAAATAGAACATGTAATAAAAACATTAATTCTTTTGAGCCTGGGCCAATAATTACATTTTCAGACTTATAATTATAATTTTTTTTAGTTGATGTATATTTTGCAACAACTTCTCTAAGCTCTTTAAGACCTTGCATTGGTAAATATTTATTTTGATAAGCGTTATTTTTTAACTCATTAACTATATCAAGTGGTATTTGAAATGGAGATTGTCCAAATCCAAATTTAAAAATTTTTTCACCTTTGTCTTCTAACTGTCTAGAAATTTCATTGATTTTTAGAGTAGATGATGGCTCTAGTTCTTTAACTATATTTTTTAACATTTAATAATTTAATTCATTTAAATTTTTATATTGTTCTAAAACGTGTGGGTTTGCTAGCGCTTCTTTGTTTTTAATTTCATTGCCTTCTATTGTATTTTTTACAGCTAATTCAACTATTTTTCCATTCTTAGTTCTTGGAATATCATCAACTACTATAATTTTAGCTGGAACATGCCTTGGAGATGTATTTTTTCTAATTTGTATTTTAATTTTTTTTAATAAATATTCATTAAGTTTATATTTTGGATTTAAAACTATAAATAAAATGATTCTAACATCATTATCCCATGTTTGGCCAACAACAATAGATTCCTTAATTTCTATAAATTTTTCTACCTCAGAATATATTTCAGCTGTTCCAAGCCTTACGCCTCCTGGATTAAGTGTAGTATCTGATCTACCATGAATAATAAAGCCTCCACTTTTTTTTACTTCAGCATAATCGCCATGATGCCAAATATTCAAAAAATTATTAAAATATGCATTTTTGAATTTGGTGTTATTTTTGTCATTCCAAAATTTTAAAGGCATTGAAGGGAAAGGATTTTTACAAACCAATTCACCTTTTTTATTTTTTATAGGTTTTCCTTCATCATTAAAAATATCAACATCCAAACCCAACCCTTTATTTTGTATTTCTCCTGAAATCACTGGTTGATATAAATTGCCTAACACAAAACAAGAAACAATATCTGTACCTCCAGATATAGAAGATAAATGAACATTTTTTTTTACATTTTTATATATATATTCAAATCCATCGTTTGATAATGGTGATCCTGTCGAACAAATTGTTCTTAATTTTTTTAATTTATATTTATATTTTAATGTCGGCTTAGATTTACGGAGAGCATCAATATATTTTGCACTCACTCCAAATAAGGTAATCTTTTCTTTTTCGGCAATTTTCAGCAATAAATCATTTTTTTTATACATTGGTGAACCATCAAACAAAACAATTGATGCCTTGGAAGCTAGGACGCTAACTAACCAGTTCCACATCATCCATCCACATGTGGTAAAATAAAAAACATTATCATTTTCTTTAATATTACAATGTAGCTGATGCTCTTTTTTATGTTGAAGCAAAACACCTCCGCTTCTATGGCAAATACATTTGGGTTTTCCAGTAGTTCCACTTGAATAAAGTATTGTTAGACTATGTTCAAAATCAAATTTTGAAAATTTAATTTTATCATGCTTAATTTTGCTTAGTTCGCTCCATGTAAATAATTTTACTTTTTTAAATTTATATTGGTTTTTTAAATATTTTTCACCAGGATAATTAACAACAACAACATGTTTAATTGATTTTATTTTTTTTAAAATTTGTGGAAGCCTTTCCAAAACATTTATTACCTGTCCATTATAAAAATATTTGTCTATAATAAATAAAACTTTAGGATTAATTTGTGAAAAACGTTCGATTACACCATTGACTCCAAAATCTGGAGAACATGATGACCATATAGCTCCTAAAGATGAGGCTCCAAGAAATGCTTCAACAGTTTCAATTGAATTAGGCAAATATGCTGCGACTCTATCATTTTTTTTTATTTTATTTTTTTTTAAGAATTTATAAACCTTACTTACGTTGTTATTTAATTGTGACCACGTTCTCACTTCTCTAAAACCATTTTCACTTATAAAAGTTGCTGCTTTATCTTTATTATTTTTGACAAGTAAATTTTCTGTGAAGTTTAATTTATAATTAGGTAAAAATTTATTTTTGTAAAAAATTTTAGACTTAATAGTTTTATTTTTAGCCTTTATGCCATTTACTTCACAAAAATCCCAAACAGTGTCCCAAAAAGTAGGTGAGTTTTTGATGCTCCAATTTAAAATTTTTTGATAATTTTTATTTAAATTTAAATTATATTTTTTGGAAATAAATTTTTCAAACTGATAAAGATTTGAATTAATTTTAACTTCTTTTGTGGCTTCCCATAACTTTTTCATTTAATTCCAAATTTTTTCTAATATTTTAACTCTTCCGCAAGCATTTTTATACATTAAGTAATTGATAAAACTCTCTTTATAATAATCTTGGTGAAAATCCTCAGCTTTATAAAATTTATCAAATTTTCTAATATAGGTAACTATTTTCTTTTGAAATTTTTTTTCAAGTTTAACTATAGATTTATCTATTAAATCTTTTTCAGAATCTGACTTATAAAATGCAACAGACCTATAACTATAGCCTTTGTCACAAAATTGACCTTTCACATCAAATGGATCAACATTTACCCAAAAAATATCCAGAAGTTCTTTGTAGCTAATTCTTTCAATGTCATACTTAATTTCTACGACTTCAAAGTGACCTGTTTTTCCATAAGTCACTTCTTTGTATGTTGGATTTTTAGTTGTTCCACCTGAATAGCCTGAAATAACCTCTAAAACACCTTCAATTTTTTCAAAAGACTCTTCCATACACCAAAAACAACCTCCAGCAAAATAAGCTGTCTTTATACTTTGAGCCTGACCCATATTAAAAAACATTAAAAATGTAAAAATTAATAAGATTTTTAAATTTATGAATTTTTTTGTCACTGTTGACTAATTTTAAACAAGTTATAGAAGAAAGCCATGAAAAATTTTTATGTAATCGAAGGTGAACATACAGACCCTAACCAAATTAAAACTATATTAAAAAAAACTGAAAAAAAGTATGGTCCTTTTGAAGAAAAAGAAGCGGATCAATTTGCCAAAGGATTAATTCAAAAAAATGTTGATGATTTCTATCATCGCGCTTGGGTTCTTAAGTCTGATAATTTAACTAAATAAAAACCAACAAACATTGCTATTACAAAAACCGCAGAGTTTATATTAAATAAAGCCAGGGATGCGATAGCAGGTCCTGGACACAAACCAATCAAACCCCAGCCAGCTCCAAATAATGATGAACCAATTATTAAATTTTTATTTATTTCCTTATTATTTGAATAAGAAAAACTTTCTGTAAAAATTGGTTTTTTATTATTTTTAAACAAATGAAAGAATGGTGAAGATATTATTAAAGCACCCAACATTACAAATGCAAGTGACGGGTCCCAATCGCCAAAAAAATTTAAAAAACCTAAAACTTTAGAAGGATTGATCATTTCAGAAACAACAAGACCAATACCAAAAATTATTCCACAAATTAAAGATATCAATTTGCTCATATAATGTCTTTAATAAATACAGTTAATATTCCAACTATCATAAAAGTTATAGTTGCTATAATTGATCTCAAAGAAAATCTACCTATACCACTTATTCCATGCCCACTAGTACAGCCACCACTTATTCTTGTTCCTATTCCGACTAATAACCCAGCAAGAATTAATAAAATAAGTGAACTTGATATTGAAATATTGATTTGTTGTTTTGTATAAAATTTACAAATAAGTGGTCCTAGAATTAAACCTAATAAAAATAAGAAATTATCTATTCTATTCTTTTTTTTGTTCAAAAAATTACTTGCAATACCACTTATGCCAATCATTCGACCATTAAGAATAAAAAATATAATTACAGACAGGCCTATAATTAGTCCACCTAAAAAAGCTGATGTAGGTGTAAAATTTATTATGTTCATCTAATCTAGTAAAACTGGAAAAGCTGGGTTTATTTTTAAAAAAATTTTTTGGTATTCCATTTTAGTACATCTATTATCTATATACTCAATATTCTTAGCCTCTACCATTTTTTTAGCTTCCACATTTTTTATTCCTAATTGTAACCAAAGAACTTTTGCGCCAATTTTCACCGTCTCTTCAGCAAGCGTAAGAGCTTCGACAGAAGGCCTGAATACATCAACTATATCTACAGGTGTTTTAATATCTTCAAGTTTTTCATAAACTTCTTCACCTAATATCTTTTCACCTTTAGCGCTTGGATTAACAGGGATAACTTTAAAACCATATTTTTGCATATATTTCATTACAATTGTTGAGGCTTTAGTTTGATCTTTACTAACACCAACCATTGCAATTGTTTTATATTTAGAGAAAATTTCTTTTATTTTATCGTTCACTACTTATGCTTCCACTTAGGTGCTCTTTTTTCTAAAAATGCAGATATTCCTTCTTTAGCATCCATTGCCATCATATTTAATGTCATCATTTTACTTGTATACGCATAAGCTTTTCTCAAAGGCATTTCTAATTGTTTATAAAATGCTTGTTTTCCAATCTTTATTGTTAAATTTGATTTTGATGCAATTGTTTTTGCTAATTTTAAAACTTCACTATTTAATTTTGCTTTTGAAAAGTGATCATTTATT
>Ga0315339_1003138_pt1 | contig 11856 bp, 11 predicted proteins | sample ASW17metaG_FD_204514 | JGI IMG/M metagenome (GOLD analysis project Ga0315339, IMG submission 204514) | Ammonia-oxidizing marine archaeal communities from Pacific Ocean, United States - ASW #17 | ecosystem: Environmental > Aquatic > Marine > Oceanic | place: USA: California | collected 2016-12-05
AGATCGAGAGCGATGCTCTCTTTGCCGCGGTTCAGCGACATGAAATAGGCGGAATGCTCCTCTATGAACGGCCCGAACGAGCGCGAGTCGTCACCGCCGGCCGGCGATTCGACCTTGATGACACGGGCGCCCAGGTCTGCGAGCACCATGGTGCAATACGGACCAGCGAGCACGCGGGTAAGATCAATGACCGTGGTGCCGGTGAGGGGGCCGGCGACGGGGGATGGCCGCAATGTCATGGCGAGGTCGGGGTCATGGCGAGGTCGGCTGTGGCAAGGTCATGGGACGATCGGCTTGGCCCAAGCTTGAGTTACATAGCGGAGGCACCAAGACGCTGCAACGGGTGCACATGCTCCGGTCGCCGGGCTGCGCTGTTCTCTGTGAGCCGGGGCGTGCAAGGGTGGCCGAGGAGGGCTTGCTGGTGGCCCAGGTCCTTTTGCGCAAGGAACCGCGCCCTTTATCTCAACGACGGCATACTCGGCTGCCTCTCAGATCTCCGCACGGACAACAAGGTAGGAGTGATGTGCCATCGCCTGAACGGCGATATGAGCGACACGTCAGCGTCCTTTACGCTGTTAGGCTCGACTTGCGATTCGGCCGACGTGCTGGCGCACACTTGGGAGCTGCCCGCCGATACCTCGGAAGGCGACTGGGTAGAGTTCAAGCAAACGGGTGCGTACTCGAAGTCGCTAGCCACTCATTATCAATGGGTTCTCGCAGGGTACCTTCGTGATTATCGCCCCGAGCTGAAGGCCCGCAGAAGCCTCGCCGCGTCCCGAGCGAAGTAGGTCAAGATGCCGTCGGCGCCCGCACGCTTGAACGACACTAGGGCTTCGATCATCGCTCGTTCGCCGTCGAGCCAGCCGTTGAGTGCCGCGCCGCGCAGCATCGCGTACTCGCCACTGACCTGATAGGCATAGGTGGGCATCCCGAACTCATCCTTCACGCGCCGGACGATATCGAGATAGGGCATACCGGGCTTCACCATCACCATGTCGGCGCCCTCGGCGATGTCCAAGGCGACCTCGCGCATCGCCTCGTTGGTGTTGGCGGGGTCCATCTGATAGGTGCGTTTGTCACCCTGGCCCAGATTGGTCGATGAGCCGACCGCGTCGCGGAAGGGGCCGTAGAACGCCGAGGCGTATTTCGCCGCATAGGACATGATTTGGACGTGGCCGTGACCGGCGGCATCCAGGGCATCGCGAATGGCGCCAATCCGACCGTCCATCATGTCCGAGGGCGCTATCACGTCGCACCCAGCGGCGGCCTGGACCTCCGCCTGACGGCAGAGCACCTTGATGGTTTGGTCGTTGACGACGTAGCCGTCCCTGACCAAACCATCCTGGCCATGCAAGGTGAACGGGTCCAAGGCCACATCGCACATCACCCCGAGTCCGGGGTGAGCCTTCTTGACGGCGCGCACGCTGCGGCACACGAGGTTGTCGGGGTTTGTCGCCTCGTCGCCGTCGGCTGACCGCAGCGACTGGTCGAGCGCTGGGAAGATGGCGATCACCGGAATGCCGAGTTCGATCGCTTCGCCGCCAGCCACCGCCAACAGGTCGGGCGACAAGCGATCCACGCCCGGCATCGAGGGGACCGGCTCCGCACGTTTATCGCCCTCGTGAACGAACAGGGGCCAGATAAGGTCGTCTGTGGTCAGCCGATTTTCGGCGACCAGGCGACGTGACCAATCGTGCCGGCGGTTGCGCCGCATTCGCGTACGCGGGAAGTTGCCGAGCGGCGGGCAGTGCTTGCCGGCCCGCCCACTCATCGCGAACCGCCCCGAGCAGCAAGCTGCGCCGGGTTCGCAAGGTCCGCGCCGCAACTCGCCGCAAGGTCGAGTAGACAGTCATCGCCGAGGCACTCGATCGGCGTGAAATCGCGATGGTGTATCCATTCTGGACGCCTGTTGGTGGTCTGAGCGTTGGAGACCGGATTGGCGATCAACGAGAAGATGGCTCGCCGCCACGGCGATATATTGACGGACGAGCCGTGGACGAGGGTATCGCCGAAGATTAGGACCGTGCCCGGTGGCCCCTTGGCCGAGAACATTCCACCGTTGGCGATCAGTTCGGTGACGGTGGGTTGGTCCAGCGTCCACAGCGGATAGCTCGTCGTCACGGCGTCGAGGCTGGCAGCGAGCGGACCGCGCCGGTGTGAACCGGGAATAAAAGTCAGGGGTCCGTTGAATTCGTTCACCTCGTCGATGAAGACGTGGATGTTGAGCGGCGCCGGGCGAGGAACGCCGTCCTCGGCTTGATGAGTGCTGAAGTCCTGGTGCCATTGCCATATGTCGCCCGAGAACGCCGCTTTGACGTTGACCTTGACCTGCATGATGTACAGGTCCTCGCCGCATAGCTGGCGTGCCGGTTCGATCAGGCGCGGGTGGCGGACCAGCCGCCGATACACTTCGCTGCGCAGGTGGAGGCCGAAGGCCGAGCGCACCTCATCGCTCTCTTTCTCGCGATAGTTCTCATCGCACCTCTCCGCAAAGAGCCCTGGCAGCTCGTCGCGCATCAACGACACTTCACTCTCGGAGAAAAGGCCGGGAAAGATTACGAATCCGTCGTCGTTGAACTGGCGTAGCTGTGCGTCGGTTAGCTTCATATCGTCTCTCCGAACGGGGCGCCTAGAGCGTCGGGTAGATGGGAAAACGAGCACAAAGGTCGGCGACCTGCTCGATCACCGAATGTTCGGCCTCGGCGTTGTCGCTGGGACCCACCGCGAGGCCGTCGAGCACGGTCACGATCAGTTCGCCAATTCGCTGAAACTCCTCGACGCCGAAGCCGCGGGTGGTGCCGACCGAGGATGAAAGCCTCAGGCCAGAGGTCACGGTCGGCTTTTCGGTGTCGAACGGGACCGTGTTCTTGTTGCACGTGAGCCCCGCCCGCTCGAGGCTCTGGGACGCGACGTCGCCGGTCAGGCCCTTAGCCCGCAGGTCGACCAGCATCAGCGCCGTATCCGTACCTCCCGAGACGACCTCGAAGCCGTGGTTTAAGAGCGTCTGGGCCAGTACCCGGGCATTCTCCACGACCCGTTCGCAATATTGTCTGAACTCAGGCTTGAGGGCCTCACCAAGGCACACGGCTTTGGCCGCGACCGTGTGCAACAGCGGCGTTCCCTGCAGGCCTGGAAAGATCGCAGCGTTTACCTTGCGCGCGATGTCTTGGTCGTTAGTCAGGATCAGCCCGCCGCGCACACCGCGCAGGCTCTTGTAGGTAGTGGTGGTCACGACATCGGCGTGGGGGAGGGGATCTGGATGACAGCCGGCGGCCACCAGTCCGGCGAAGTGGGCCATGTCGACCATCAGCATCCCCCCGACGGAATCCGCGATGGCGCGGAAACGCGCGAAGTCGATCGTCCGGGGGTAGGCGGAACCGCCCGCGATGATCAGGCGCGGTGTGTGCTGAGCTGCCTGCTCCGCGACATCGTCGTAGTCGATCAATCCGTCATGCTGGCGCACGCCGTAGGAAGTAATGTCGAACCATCGCCCCGATAGGTTGGGCGCGGCGCCGTGGCTCAAATGCCCGCCGGCCGCCAGGGCCATCCCGAGGATCTTGTCGCCGGGCTTCAGGAGCGCCAGATACACCGCCTGATTGGCCTGACTTCCAGAATGTGGCTGGACGTTCGCGTAAGCGCATCCGAATAGCCGCCGCGCCCGTTCGATCGCCAAGCGCTCAATGCGGTCGACGTACTCGGCGCCACCATAGTAGCGGCGGCCCGGATAACCCTCGACCGTCTTGTTGGTGAGGATCGAGCCCTGCGCTTCCAGCACCGCCTTGCTGACTAGGTTTTCCGACGCGATCAGTTCAACTTGGTCGCGTTGCCGCGTCAGCTCGTTGTGAATGGCTTGGCTGACCTCGGGATCGGCTTCGCTCAGCCCGGTCGAGAAATAGCCGGCATATGGTTCGCCGGTGTTCGTGCCTGGCGACTCGGCCATGCTCAGCCGACGAACGCCTGAATGCCGGTCTGGGCGCGGCCCAGGATCAGGGCATGGATGTCGTGGGTCCCCTCATAGGTGTTGACCGCCTCAAGGTTCATGACGTGGCGGATCACGTGGTATTCGTCCGATATGCCGTTGCCGCCGTGCATGTCGCGTGCCATTCGCGCGATGTCAAGGGCCTTGCCGCAGGAGTTGCGCTTGATCAGCGAGACCATTTCGGGCGTGGCTTCGTCGCTGTCGAACAGGCGCCCCACCCGCAAGCAGGCCTGGAGCCCGAGGGCGATCTCGGTCTGGCAATCCGCGAGCTTCTTCTGGACCAGCTGATTGGCGGCTAGGGGCCGCCCGAACTGGGTGCGGCCAAGTGTGTATTGGCGCGCCGCATGCCAGCAGAACTCGGCAGCGCCCAGCGCGCCCCAGGCGATGCCGTAGCGGGCCTTGTTAAGGCAGCCGAACGGACCGCGCAGCCCTGAGACGCCGGGCAGCTCATGCTCAGCCGTCAGCCGCACCTCATCCATGACGATCTCACCGGTTGGCGAGGCACGGAGGGCAAACTTCCCCTCAATGCCCGGCGTGGTGAGACCGCCCATGCCGCGCTCAAGCAGAAAGCCGCGAATAACCCCCTCATCGTTCTTGGCCCAGACGACGAAGACATCGGCGACTGGCGCGTTGGTGATCCAGGTCTTGACGCCGTTAATCGCGAAACCACCGTTCACCGTTCGCGCGCGTGTGACCATCGAACCGGGGTCCGAGCCATGGTCGGGCTCGGTCAGGCCGAACGCCCCGAGCGTCTCACCCGCCGCGAGAGAGGGCAGATAGCGCTGGCGCTGCTCTTCACTGCCATAGGCATGGATGGCGTGCATGACCAGACTCGACTGCACGCTCATCGATGAACGGTAGCCGGAATCGACGCGCTCGATCTCTCGCGCGATCAACCCGTAGACGACGTGGTTTGCGCCCGCGCACCCATAGCCATGGATGGTCGACCCCAAGAACCCGAGCGCGCCCATCTCGCGATAGATCTCGCGGTCGAACATCTCATGGCGATTAGCCTCGACGATCCGCGGCATCAGCTTCTCTTGGCAATAGGCTCTCGCGCTGTCACGCGCCATCCTCTCCTCGTCGCTCAGGAGCGGGTCGAGCAAAAGCGGGTCATCCCAGCGGAACTCAGGGCGCGCCGACGGCGTCGCGCCGTGTTGGAGTACGGCATTCGGTGATGTCATGGTCGCCCTCCGCGCCCGTCGCCGCCTTGCCCTTGGTTAAGGACACGTACACCAATGTGTGGCACAATTTACCATATTTGCGGTTGGATTTCGCGAGGTCGCCATGGAATACGATAGCTTCTTCGCCGAAAAACTCGCTGCGCTGCGGGCGGAGGGGCGCTACCGTGTGTTCGCCGATGTTGCGCGTCATGCCGGCAATTTCCCCAAGGCGACCCACAACGTCGGCGGTGTAGAGAAAGAAATCACCGTGTGGTGCAGCAACGACTATCTGGGGATGGGTCAGCACCCACAAGTGATAGAAGCGATGCGTGAGGCGCTGCTAGGTTCGGGCGCCGGCTCCGGCGGCACGCGCAATATCTCGGGTACCACTCACAGCCACGTGCTGCTGGAACGCGAACTTGCTGATCTCCATGGCAAGGAGGCGGCGCTTCTGTTCACCTCCGGCTACATCTCCAACGAGGCTACGATCGGTACTTTGGGTCAGCTCCTGCCGGACTGCGTCATCTTCTCGGACGCCCTCAACCATGCGTCGATCATCCAGGGCATTCGGCTCAGCCGCTGCGACAAGCGAATCTTCCGCCACAACGATCCGGCCCATCTCGACCAGCTCTTGAGCGAGGCCGCACCCGGCGCACCGAAGTTGGTCGTGTTCGAATCGGTCTACTCCATGGACGGCGATATCTCGCCCATCGGCGAGATCTGTGACGTGGCGGATCGACATGGCGCCATGACCTTCCTCGATGAGGTTCACGCGGTCGGTCTCTACGGCCCACGTGGCGGCGGCATCGCCGAGCGCGAATGTTTGATGGATCGGCTGACGATCATCGAAGGCACTCTCGCCAAGGCCTTCGGCGTGATGGGCGGCTACATCGCCGCCTCGGCCAACTTGGTCGACGTGGTACGTAGCTATGCCTCGGGCTTCATCTTCACGACCTCACTCGCGCCGGTCCTCGCCGCGGGAGCGCTGGCCAGCGTGCGCCATCTCAAGCGTACATCCGATCTGCGGCGTGAACATCAGAAGCGGGCGACTAGCCTCATAACGAAACTCGCGTCGGTCGGACTTCCGGTCATGGACTCGCCGAGCCACATTGTTCCCGTGATGGTGGGTGAGGCGGCGCTGTGCAAACAGGTGTCCGATGCACTGCTTGAGCGTCACGCCATCTATGTCCAGCCCATAAACTACCCGACGGTGCCGCGCGGCTCGGAACGGCTCCGTTTCACGCCGTCTCCACTTCACAGCGAAGACATGATTGATGAGTTGGTGGCGGCGCTGAACGAGGAGTGGCAGAATCTGGACCTAGAGCGGGCGGCCTGACCCTAAAGCGGGCGGCTCATTTGTTTGGATCACTTTCGGGAGGCAAAGGCGATCGAGCTCAACGAAGGGTAGGATTTGCTCGCATATCGCGTGGTTGGCGCCTATGTGAAGGTGTCGGCCATCGACCCGGTAACCCGCACCAAGGTTTCCATCGTCGGTGATCGCTCGCGGAGCGAGGCGGCGCTCGCCCGTATCGCCGTCAGTCAGAAAGCTCAAATACGTGCTGGCCAAGCGGGACAGACGCGATTCCGAAGAAGACGGCGTACCCGGTTGAAGCGTTGGTCTGGGTATCGGCCGATCGCATCCTTAATGTGTCGATAATTTGTAGGACGTTGGCAAACGAACCCGACATATGGTAACACCCGTCATTCCACGGCGAGGTCCCTAGCAGCTCAAAATGACACCGAAAGTAGTAGCCATAGGCGCTGATCACGCCGGCTACGAGCTCAAGGGCGTGCTGTCCCGTGATCTTGATGAGATGGGCGTCGAGATTCTTGACTTTGGAGCCAAATCCTCCGATCCGATCGACTACCCCGATGTCGGGCACGCCGTGGCGAGTGCCGTCGCGAACGGAGGGGTAGGCCTTGGCGTTCTCATATGCGGGACCGGGCTGGGAATGACCATCGCCGCGAACCGCCACCCACGGGTACGCGCCGCATTGTGCCGTTCGGCCGAGGATGCCGAGATGGCGCGGCGCCACAACGACGCGAACGTTCTCGCTCTCGGCGGGCGCACGACGACGAGCGCGACCGCTCGCGAGTGTCTTAAGGTTTTCATGACGGCCGACTTCGAAGGCGGTCGCCATGCCCGGCGCGTCGCGAAGTTGGGCTGACGAGTCTCCTCCAGATGTCATCGAGCGCTTCCGTATCGTCCCTAATTCCGTGCGCACCGGCGCAGCCGGCGCGCTTCTTCGAGGCGGCGATCGAGGACGTCGATCTCGAAGTCGCCGCCGCGCTCAAGGGTGAGTTGGGGCGCCAGCGCGACCAAATCGAGCTCATCGCCTCCGAGAACATTGTCAGTCGCGCCGTGCTTGAGGCTGCTGGTTCGCTACTAACCAACAAATACGCCGAGGGGTATCCCAACCGTCGCTACTACGGCGGCTGCGAGTTCGCCGATGACGTCGAGACACTGGCGATCGATCGTGCGCGGCGCTTGTTCGGATGCGGGTTCGCCAACGTGCAACCACACTCTGGGACCCAAGCCAACCAAGCCGCGTTCATGGCGATGATGCGGCCCGGCGACACTTTTCTAGGGCTGGCACTCGACGCGGGCGGTCACTTGACCCATGGCGCCAAGCCCAATCAATCGGGGAAATGGTTCCACGCCGTCCAATACGGCGTGCGGCATGAGGACGCCCAAGTCGATCTGGACGAGGTTCTGCGCCTTGGCAAGGCGCATGGACCCTCGGTGGTCGTCGCCGGCGGCTCGGCCTACCCGCGAGTCTTCGACTTCGCGGGACTACGCCAGGTTTGCGATGAACTTGGTGCGCGACTGATGGTGGACATGGCGCATTTCGCCGGGCTGGTCGCGGGCGGCGCGCACCCGAGTCCTTTTCCCCACGCCGATGTGGTGACGGCAACAACGCACAAAACGCTCCGCGGACCACGTGGGGGCATGGTGTTGACCAACGACGAGGCCCTCGCCAAGAAAATCAACTCCGCCATATTTCCCGGTATGCAAGGCGGCCCGCTCATGCACATCATCGCGGCCAAGGCGGTGGCGTTGGGCGAGGCGCTGCGCCCTGATTTCAGGAGCTATGCCGCCGAGGTTGTCACGAACGCGCGTGTGCTGGCCGAGACGCTTCTTGGGCGTGGCGTGGATCTCGTTTCGGGGGGCACTGACACACATCTCATCCTGGTTGACCTCAGAAACAACAAGCTGACCGGTCGCGCGGTGGAGCAGGCTCTCGAACGTGCGCATCTGACGGTCAACAAGAATGCCGTTCCGTTCGATCTGGAGAAGCCGACCATCACCTCGGGTATTCGCCTCGGCTCGGCCGCCGTCACCACGCGCGGTTTCGGCGCGGCGGAGTTTCGGACCGTGGCGACAGTGATCGCGGACGTCATAGACGCGCTGGTCGTCAGCCCGGATGGCGACCCCAAGGCGGAGGCGGCCGCGCGCCGAACGGCGCTCGAGCTATGCCGTCGGTTCCCGATCTACAGCGCTTTTGGCGGGCCGGAGGCGTAGTCAAGCGATGCGCTGCCCGTTCTGTGGTCACGATGATACTCAGGTCAAGGATTCGCGCCCGACCGAGGACAACTCGGCCATTCGTCGGCGCCGCTTTTGCTCCAGCTGCGCCTCACGGTTCACGACCTTCGAGAGGGTGCAGCTCCGTGAACTGACGGTGTTAAAAAAAGGTGGTCAGCGCACTCCCTTCGACCGAGAGAAACTGTTGCGCTCAGTTCAAATCTCTACTCGCAAGCGGCCGGTTGAGCCGGAGCGCGTGGAACGGATGGTCAACGGCATCGTTCGCCGCCTCGAGAGCATGGGAGAATCCGAGATTCCATCACACATCGTTGGTGAGTTGGTGATGGAGGGGCTCGCCAATCTCGACCAGGTAGCGTACGTGCGCTTCGCGTCGGTCTACCGCAATTTTCGTGAAGCCAAGGATTTCGAAGACTTTGTTGGCGGCTTGAGCGGTGATCGGGACGACTGAGGGAGACGACCGCGCCCACATGTGGGCGGCGCTTCGCTTGGCCCGCCGCAGCCTTGGTCAGGTCTGGCCCAATCCGGCGGTGGGCTGCGTCCTCGTGAACGACGGTGCCGTGGTCGGGCGCGGGTGGACCCAGCCGGGCGGCCGGCCCCATGCGGAGACCGAAGCTCTGCGACGTGCCGGCGCCGCCGCGCGCGGGTCGGTGGCCTACGTCACACTCGAGCCCTGCGCCCATCGCGGTGAGACCGGGTCGTGTGCCCAGGCTCTGATCGATGCGGGCGTCGCGCGGGCGGTGGTCGCCCTCCGCGATCGGGATCCGCGGGTCGATGGCCGCGGTTGCGAGCTATTGGAGGGCCACGGTATTGATGTCGTGGTCGGCGTCGGTGAAGAGACGGGTAGAGAGATCAACGCGGGCTTTGTTAGTCGAGTGACGCAAGGCCGGCCGTTGATAACACTGAAACTTGCGACGACTCTGGATGGCCGCATCGCCACCAGCGGTGGCGACAGCCGATGGATCACGGGCGCACCGGCGCGGTCGCGCGCCCACATGCTGCGCGCGCAGGCCGACGCCGTCATGATCGGCGCCAGAACCGTCCTCGCCGACGACCCGGAGCTTACCTGTAGATTGCCAGGCCTCGAATCGCGCTCGCCGATTCGCGTCATCGTCGATGGCCAACTCACGACCCCCACGACGGCGAAGGTCGTTCGCGACGCCTTGACGGTACCGACCTGGATAATCACTATCGCGGGCTGCGACGAAGGGCGGCGGGCCGCCCTGGCTCGCAACGGCGTGGACGTCATCGAGGCCGTGGCGGACTCAGCGGGCAAGGTTGAAATCGAGGCTGCGCTAACGCTGCTTGGCGACCGTGGTCTGACCCGCGTTCTTGTCGAGGGCGGCGGCCAGCTAGCGGGATCGCTAATGGCCAACGACTTGGTCGACCGGATGGTATGGTTTCAGGCGCCCAAGATCATGGGTCGCGATGGTGTTGCCGCCGTCGCGATATCGGAGGTCATTTCGATTGATGACGCCCGCACTTTTCGACGGCTGTCGACCGCCGCGCTCGGCGAAGACATGGTTAACCACATGACACGGCTGGACTAGCTCGTTCTTATGTTTACCGGAATAGTCACCGATATTGGCCGCGTCCAATCACTGAATCGATCTGGCGATACCCATATCGTCATCGCGACGTCATATGATGTCTCGACGATCCATACGGGTGCCTCCATCGCGTGCTCCGGACCATGCCTCACCGTCGTCGACAAGGGTGGCGATTGGTTCGCCGTGGACGTCTCGGCGGAGACGGTGTCGCGGACAACCATCGGCGCCTGGCGCGCCAACAGCCGAGTCAACCTCGAGCGGAGCCTGCGGGTGGGGGATGAACTGGGCGGACACATCGTCGCCGGTCATGTCGATGGAACCGCCGAGATCATCAGCCGTTATCCAGAGGGTGAGTCGCTGCGCTTCGTGTTCGAGGTGGCCCCAGAACTGAAAGGCTACGTGGCCGCCAAGGGCTCGGTAGCGTTGGATGGTGTCTCGCTCACCGTGAACGATGTCGATGATGCCCGGTTTGGCGTCAACATTATCCCACACACACAGCGTGAGACGACTTTTCCGCTTCTGGAGCCGGGCGACCGGGTAAACGTGGAAGTGGACGTGATCGCGCGCTATGTGGCGAGGCTCAGGGGAGGTTTGGTCGATGAGCCTCACTGACAGTCTGGCGAGCATGGAAGAGATCATCGAGGACGCGCGACGCGGCCGAATGATCATTCTTGTCGACGCCGAGGATCGAGAGAACGAAGGCGATCTCATCATTCCGGCCGAGAAAATCACGCCCGAGACCATCAACTTCATGGCCAAATACGGGCGCGGCTTGATCTGTTTGGCACTGACCGGAGATCGCGTTGACGAGCTTGCCCTACCGCTTATGTCACGCGAAAACCAGTCGCGACATCGCACCGCCTTCACCGCCTCCATCGAGGCGCGAGAGGGTGTAAGCACTGGTATCTCGGCCGCGGATCGCGCCCACACGATCGCGGTCGCCATCGATCCCGCCAAAGGCAAGGACGATATAGCGACACCCGGTCATGTGTTCCCCTTGCGCGCGCGCGAAGGCGGAGTGCTGGTGCGCGCGGGCCACACCGAGGCCGCCGTGGATATCGCGCGCCTCGCAGGACTAGTCCCCGCTGGGGTGATCTGCGAGATCATGAACGACGATGGCACGATGGCTCGGATGCCGGACCTCCTCATTTTCGCGCAACGGCACGGCATCAGGATTGGCAGAATCGCCGACCTGATCGCGCATCGGCGGCGCTACGAGACCCTCGTGGAACGGGTGGTGGAAACCGATCTCCAGAGCCTCTATGGCGGTCTCTTCCGGATGATCGTCTATCGCAACACCGTTGAGCAGACCGAGCACATCGCGCTCGTCAAGGGAGACGGCTTTGACGCTAAACCCGTCCCGGTGCGGGTCCATCAGTTTAATATTCTGGAAGACTTGATGTGCGACCGTGGCGGTAGGGGAGGGTATCTCCACGCGGCGATGCACATGATCGGCGAAGAAGGGCGTGGCGTTGTCGTGATCATCCGCGAGAGGAAGACCACCGGGGTGTCTGATCGGGTTAGCGCGAACTTGGAGCATGGCGAGACCGATGCGTCGGAGCTGAGGGATATTGGCATTGGAGCACAGATACTGAGGGATCTTGGCGTACGCGATATGATTAT
>Ga0315339_1003140_pt1 | contig 11851 bp, 11 predicted proteins | sample ASW17metaG_FD_204514 | JGI IMG/M metagenome (GOLD analysis project Ga0315339, IMG submission 204514) | Ammonia-oxidizing marine archaeal communities from Pacific Ocean, United States - ASW #17 | ecosystem: Environmental > Aquatic > Marine > Oceanic | place: USA: California | collected 2016-12-05
CAGGTGACGTCGAGCTCCTCGTGCAGCGCATACAGGTCATTCCAGTAGTTGGAATGCCAGAAGTGGCCCTTGATCAGGTTGGGCCGGATGAAAGAGCCCACGGCGCCGAGTTCGGTGACGCAGCGGACCAGCTCCCTACAGGCAAGGTTGACGTCGTGGATCGGCAGCATGGCCGCGAACTTCAGCTGGTCGGGGCTGTGCCGGCAGAATTCGTGAATCCAGTTGTTGTAGGCCTGGCAGATCGCCAGCGAGACCAGCGGATCCAAGTCTTCCCGGGCCGTGATGGTGAGGCCGGTGGTTGGGAACAGAACGGCGATGTCGGTGCCCTCAATCTCCATCGCCATGACCTGAGCCACCGGGTCGAAATTCCGCTCGACCGCAAAATCCAGGCGGTCGCTGTCCCTGATCCTGGAGCCGGACAGAGGCTGCTCTTCCGCGATCTTCCCGGCCCCGGGACCCGTGAGGAGTTTGCGGTATTTCTCGTTCTCGTTGTCCCAGAAGGTCGGTATGCCGTCGATGGCGAACACGCCAGCGCGTTTCGGTTTCCCCTTTGAGTCCACCGGGAGCGATACCCGATCGTGGAACTTCGGATCCAGATAGCGCACGAACAGGTCTTCGGGTTCAAAGACATGCATGTCGCAGTCCACGAATCGAAGCCCGTCTTTCATGATCCGATCCTCATCTTGCTAAAACTCGCCAAAACTCCCTCGCAGGTCTGTCCACAGGGATATTCGCGGCTGGCTTACTCCGCGGCAGCTGGGGCCTTCGCCACGGCTGAGTCGGCCTTCGCAAAGTCTTCTTCGCCGAACCCGTAAAGGTGGGCGCCGCCCATGAAGATCTCCGCCGCCATCTCACGCCCGACGTTGGCGATCAGGTTGCTCGATACGTTGGGGAAGTTTGAGTCGAAGTGCGGGTAGTCCGTCGAAATGCACATGCGGTCGGCGCCGATGAGGCCTGCGGTCGGCGCGATCTCGGGCTCGGTGCCTTCCACGGCCGCCCAGCAATTGCGCTGGAAATACTCTTTCGGGGTCAGCGAGAGGTAGGGGGCGTGGGAGTCGCGGTATTGCGGGTAGTCCCATTCAATCCGGGTGAGGATCCCGGGCACCCAGGAGTTCTGCGCTTCCAGGAACGCCACCCGCAGGTTGGGATAGAACTCGAACACGCCGCCGATGATCATGGCGATCAGGGCCTGCTGCATCTCGATCCAGTGGCTGGCGACGTGGCGGTAGAACCGGTTCTCGCCGTAAATCACATTCATGTGCGAGTTCCACACGCCGGTGCCCTCGTGGAAGCCCCAGGTGACGTCGAGCTCCTCGTGCAGCGCATACAGGTCATTCCAGTAGTTGGAATGCCAGAAGTGGCCCTTGATCAGGTTGGGCCGGATGAAAGAGCCCACGGCGCCGAGTTCGGTGACGCAGCGGATGAGTTCCTTGCAGGCCAGGTTGACGTCGTGGATCGGCAGCATCGCCGCAAACTTCAGCTGATCGGGACTGTGCTGGCAGAATTCGTGGATCCAGTTGTTGTAGGCCTGGCAGAGCGCCATCGACATCTGCGGGTCCATGTCATCGACCGCGATGATACTGAGGCCAATGGTTGGAAAGAGGACGGCGATATCGATGCCTTCCATCTCCATGCCAATGACCTGCGCCACCGGGTCATAGTTGCGCTCGACAGCGAAGTTCAGAAGTCCGCTTTCGGCTGACCGGGAGCCGGACAGTGGTTGTGAAACCGATTTCGTCTTATCGAGGCCGGTCATGCGCTTGCGGTACTTCTGGACCTCATAGTCGATGATGTAGGGCTTGCCGTCGACGACGATCATGCCGCGCTTGATCTTCCCGTCGGTGCCCAACGGGTGGGTCACGCGGTCGTGGAACGCAGGATCGAGGTAGCGATAAAACAAATCCTCGGGTTCCCTGACGTGCATATCGCAATCGACGAATCGAAGACCTTCCTTCATGACCGGTTCCTCGTCCTGTTCAAAGCTTGGTTGCCGCGCGCCACCCCGTCAACGAACCACGTCCTACGGGCTGCACGGTCCGCCAAAAGCGTAGCAAATGTGACGGCATCCACAAAGCGCGCGTGAATTTCCCGACCAGCAGCGGAAGCCCGCACCTCCGGCGCCGTTGACTCAAGTGCGCGAACAGCGATGATTTCGGTTGGATAAGATGTGAGGCCCCCCTGACGGGTAATGAAAGGTGAATCGCCCTGCCGAGAATCAGGTTGATCGAACCGGAAGAGGCGACCGGCCGGGTCAAGGAGATCTTCGACGAGATCACGGAGAAGGAAGGCTACGTTCCAGCACTCTTTCGCGCCTACGCGCTGCACCCCGCCCTGCTCGAAGCCGACTGGCAGCAGCACAAGGCCTTGATGTTCGAAGGACGGCTGTCGTTCCGTCTCAAGGAAGCCATCATGCTCACCGTGGCCGACGCCAACCGGTGCCCGCCGCTCGACGCTGGAGCCAGCCGAGATCACCGACGAGGATTTCCAGAAAGTCACGGATGCCGGCTACAGCGACGCCGAGATCATGGAAGCGCAGTACGTGATGGGACTTTCGACGCTGGAAACGAAATTTTGCGATTCGCTAGCCTTTGTGCCCAGTCGTCCGGAAGTGCTTGCTGCTGCTGAAGCGGGCTGACCCGCAATGGAGGTCGAGCGGTGACAGCGTGGAAGATTGAGTTCAACTACATCGAATCGTGCAACTGCGCGGCGGCCTGTCCGTGCCCGTTCACCGGCGCGCCCACCCAAGGCCATTGCGATTTGGTGATGGGATTCCACATCGTCCGCGGGACCTTCGGCTCGGTTTCGCTGAAGGGCCGGACGGCGGTCATGGTCGTGGATGTGCCCGGCAACATGCGGGCGGGCGGTTACCGGACCGGGATCTATGTCGACGATGGCGGCGACACTGCCCAGCGCGCGGCGGTCGAGGCCATCTTCACCAGAAAAGTCGGTGGCGTTTTCGAGAGTCTTGCCGCGCTCACCGACGAATGGCTGGGTGTGAAACACGTCTCGATCGAGATGAGCACGCGACGCTCGGTCCTCGCGGTTCCGCAGGCCCTGGACATCGCCTACGAACCCTATATCGGGATCGGCGGACGCACGGCCGGTCTGGTCAATTCGGGCCAGCGCCACGCCACGGGCAAAAAGTTGAAGGTCGGCTACGCCACGGTCAGCCGCATCACGGATTTCGGGTTCGATTGGGACAACGAGGGCGGCAGCGTCTTCTTCGGCCGCTACGCCCATTCGGACGAGTGCGCGATTTAGAGCGGTATCCGTTCAATTCGGTCCACCAACCGCGATTAAGCCATGTGGTCAAAAATACCTATGCAATGGTCTCACGAGTTGTAACGACAATGATTCCAATTCAATAGCTGATCAGATTTCTGCGTTAACCGTAGGTCCCCGCTGCGCCTTTGCGCTCGTACTCCCGGCGTTTCAGCGCGCCGCGCAGTAGCTTCCCAGTGACATTCTTGGGCAGATCGGTCACGAAGTCGATCTCGCGTGGATATTTGTAGGGTGCTGTCGCACGCTTGCAGTGGTCCTGAATGTCACCCACCAGGTGCCCCGTCTCTTCGACTCCCTCGGCCAGCACAATGAATGCCTTTGTGCACGCGTCAGCGGACGAAGGGATAATCCCAAAACAGTCATTGCGATAAGCCTGCCACCATGGTCATTTCTGCATGAGACAATCTATTTTTGGAGATCGCAATGTCGAACACCCATCCCGTTCACGATGTCAGCGGTCGCTGCCTGTGCGGTGGCGTGCGCTATGAGGTGAGCGCGGTCAGACGTGAAGTCATTCATTGTCACTGCGAGATCTGCCGCCGCATGACCGGTGCCGTGTGGATCGGCACCCACGCCGTGCGGTCCGACCTGACAATCGAAGACGACGATTGCCTGGCGTGGTATCAGTCCACAGATCACGGCAGGCGCGGCTTCTGCCGCAAGTGCGGATCAACCTTGTTCTTTGACAGCACAGAGCGGCCGACCATCGGCATCGCCGCGGGGTCCGTCGATCAGCCGTCGGGTCTGGAGCTAGTGATGCATATCTTCACGTCCGACGCCGCCGACTACACCCGCTTTACCGATGACATCCGTCAGGTGGCCGACGGCCAGCACGGCCTCGTGTATCCCTGAATTCGTCGCAAATTTGAGAAAATTGGTGTCGGACCCCACATTCATCGTTTATCCGGGTCTAACGCCTATTTCCTCTGACACCAAATTTCCCTTGCGTTCGTATTCCTGGCGTTTCAGCGCGCCGCGCAAGAGTTTTCCGGCGACGTTCTTGGGCAAGTCGGCCACGAAGGCGATCTCGCGGGGGTATTTGTAGGGTGCCGTCGTGCGCTTGCAGTGATCCTGAAGATCGCTCACCAGGTGCTCGGACTCTGCTACTCCCTCGGCCAGCACGACGAAGGCCTTGACGATTTCGCCGCGCTCGGGGTCCGGGCTGGCGACAACTACGCATTCGCGGACGGCCGGGTGCTCCAACAGGGCGTTCTCCACCTCCGAGGGTCCGATGCGGTAGCCGGCCGAGCTGATGATGTCGTCACCGCGGCCTTCGAAGAAAACGTAGCCGTCGTCGTCCATCCAACCGATGTCCCCGGTCAGCCACCACGCACCAGCCGCATTCCGCACGATCGATTCCTGCTGGCGCCCGGGCTCACGCCAATAGCCCAGGAACATGTTGGGGTTCGGCAGGCCGATCGCGATGATTCCGGATGCGCCGTTGCCAAGATCTGTCCCGTCGTCGGCCAGCACCGCCAGCTTGTAGCCCGGCAAGGGCAGGCCCATGGAACCGGATTTAACTGGCGTGCAGGAGTAGTTGTGCACACTCATGAGGCTCTCGGTCTGGCCGTAGCCCTCGTGGGTCGGCGCACCGGTCAGTTCGGTCCAGCGGTTTGCGACCTCCGGGTTCAAGGTCTCGCCGGCAGAGACGGTGCGTCTGAGCGCCGACAAGTCGTGCGCGCCGACGTCCTCGTAAATCAGGCGGCGGAGTTCCGTCGCGGCGGCGCAGAACACCGTCACACGATGGCGCGCTAGCACTTCCAGCCGTCCCGTCGGATCAAAGGGGCCGTCGTAGAAGAGGGCCGGGACACCCCAACTCCAGGGTCCGAACAGAATGCTCGTACCGGCCTTGCTCCATCCCGTATCGGCGGTACACCACATCAGGTCGCCCTCATCCAGATCGAGCCAATAGCGGGCTGCATAGCGCCAGACGTAGAGCGCCCGCGCGGCAAGGGTCACGCCTTTGGGAGGACCAGTGGTACCTGACGTATAGTAGATGACGACGGGATCTTCGGGCAGGACCCGTGCTGATTCGAACGGGGCGTCAGACATCGCAATTTCTTCGCCGTCGCAATTCCAATGACCGTCCGGGCCAAGAAATATCCGGTGTGACAGCGTTTCCAAGTCGCCAGGAACCTTGGCGCGATTTTCCTCGGTTGTGACAATCGTCGTGGCGCCGGAATGTTCGATCCGGTAGGTGAGATCGCTCTCCGTCAGCATTTCGATGCAGGGAACGGTTACCGCGCCAAGCTTCAAACAGGCGACCGTGACGATTTGCCATTCGGGCAGACGCGGCAGCATGACGACGACGCAATCGCCCTTGCTGATGCCGCGGGTCGCCAACGCCAGTGCAAAGAGGTCCGACAGTTTCTTGATCTCGGCAAACGTCAACCGTCGTTCCCGGCCGGCCGCGTTGCACCAGATCAACGCCAGGCGATCAGCGTCCTCAGCGTAGCGATCGACGACGTCCGTGCCGAAGTTGAACGTCTCCGGCAGACCCCAGTCGAAGGTTCGGTAAGTCTCGTGCTAGTCGGACATGCGGTGGGCGGGCATTGCTCACCTAAATCTGTGGCTCGGACTTGGTGCCGGAATGGTCCGCGCAGCATAGCCGGTCAGCCCACTGATTGCGTTCGGTTCCAGGCAGAGCCAGGGCCTGGGTACATGTGAGATTGACCGAGAGACGTTGGCAAGTCGCTGACTGGACCGTCTACACGGTGTGGGGTGTCGAGGGGTGGTGATCTCGCGATCCCATTCACGCCAAATTGTGAGAGGCTGGAACATGACCGACCAAGCGGGCCTCAACGCCGATGAAAGTGCGGATGACGAAAATCAGCCGTCGTCCCTGGATGAACTCACGCACGCGGAGTTGGGATTCCTCTATCAAGAATCGACTGAAACCGTACGCTTTGCCAAGACCCAACAATGGTGGACGGTGGGCGCGACACTCCTGGTCTTTGGCGCCGTTGTCGGCATCTCGACACTCGTTTCCGCCGACAAGGGTTTCCTCGATCTGCTGACGGTCGTGATCATCCTGCTCACCATGGCGGTCATCTTTACGCTGGGGTTTACCAGATGTGGCAGCACACGGAGATGATCAAGATCGAAAATATCTCGGCGCACTATTCCGATCTGTTTCGTGACGTCAGGAAGCTGAAGTCACCCAACGAGGCAAATATCCAGCGCTATCTGCTGCTCGTCTTCATGGTCTTTGCCGTCATTCTTGGTGCGGTGACAGCTTATTTCGGGCTTCAGCAGTTGCTCTTGCACGGTTAGTCCGGAAGGGTCAGGTCATTTGCCCGTGGTGCGCCTACATCCGGGCGGCACGGATCGAGTTGGCCACCATTTCCTGCCATGCGACACCTGAGGCGACGATACAGGACACCTTATTCGGATCGGTCACGATCACGGTCCATGATCCATCGCTCGATGCAGCGATTTCGACAATCTTGCCGTCATCGGAGAGTCCAACGGCCACCGGAACTTCCGCGTGCTCGCCCGCCAGGGTCGTCAACACGTGATCCCGCTCCATGCAAACGGTCTGAGCGGTTGCCGGCAGCGTGAAAAACAAGGTCATGAGGGTGGCTGTGATCAAACGTAACATCGTCTTCTCCTTATCTTGGCTCCTAACTCTCCTGCGATGACAGGATTCAATATCAAATCAGTAAAACGAAACTTTCTGGTCTATATATCAATATAATTGATGTTTTAGTGATGATGACTGCATGAATCTGACTCGGAATCCGACTCCGAATCAGTTCGCTCCGCCATCGGACTCCTCATAAATCACTGATTTACTTGACATATCGGACAAAGAAGGCCATCTAACGGCCACACATTGTCTCGCGATAGCGCGACGCGCCGCCCATTGCGGTGCCAATTTCCGGGAACAATTTTCAAAAAACTTCCCGTTCCGGCCGCGCCCGGAACAGGTGAAACGCCACGCTACGCGTGCGTCGATGACGCCGCTCGTGCCGCAAGGTGTATAAGGATACCTACGTGACAGTCAGTAATTTTTCGGAACTCGGCCTGGCCGAGCCGGTCCAGCGTGCTTTGATTTCCAGAAATCATGCGATCCCGACGCCGATCCAGGCGCGGGCCATCCCCGAACTTCTCGCCGGCAAGGACATCCTGGGCATCGCTCAGACCGGGACCGGCAAGACGGCGGCGTTCGCGCTGCCCATTCTCCATCAACTCTCGACCATCAAGGGACCGCGCGCAGCAGGTAAACCGCGTGCCCTGATCCTCGCCCCGACCCGCGAACTGGCGATCCAGATCGGCGATGAGTTCCGCGCCTATAGCCAGAACATGCACCTGCGGCACACCGTGATCTACGGTGGCGTCGGCCAGAAACCACAGGTCGACGCCCTGCGCCGCGGCGTCGACATCGTTGTCGCCACGCCAGGCCGCCTGCTCGACCTGATGGGGCAGCGGCATCTCCAGCTCGGCAACGTCATGTATTTCGTGCTCGACGAGGCCGACCGGATGCTCGACATGGGGTTTGTGCGCGATGTCCGCAAGATCATCGCGACGCTGCCCGACAAGCGGCAGTCGCAGTTGTTCTCGGCCACCATGCCGGACGACGTCGCGCGTCTGTCGCGCGATATTCTGACGGATGCGGTTCGCATCGAAGTCACGCCCCAGGCAACGACGGTGGAGAAGGTTCAGCAGAACGTCTACCACGTCGATGCCGGCGGCAAAGCGGCGCTGCTCTCCAAAATCCTGGATGACCCGGCAATGTCGCGGGTCATCGTGTTCGCGCGGACCAAACACCGGGCGAACCGCGTTGCCGAAAAGCTCGACCGGTCGGGGGTCGCGGCGGAAGCCATCCACGGCAACAAATCCCAGGGGGCACGCCAGCGCGCCCTCGCCCGATTCCGGACCGGCCACGCACGGGTCCTGGTGGCGACCGACATCGCGGCCCGGGGCATCGACGTCACCGGCGTTACACATGTCGTCAACTACGAACTCCCGAACGAGCCCGAGAGCTACGTCCACCGCATCGGACGAACGGCGCGGGCCGGCGCCGGGGGCGTGGCCGTGTCGTTCTGCGACCCGAGCGAGCGGGACTATCTGCGCGATATTGAACGTCTGATCAAGAACCGCTTGACGGTGATCGGGGAAGGACCCACGGGCGAGGCGCGTGAGCGGCCAAGCCAGCAGAAAAGGCGCGGGGGCAGGCCCTGGAACAAGGGCGGACGTCCGCACGGGAAATTCGCGGGCGCAAGCGACTCACGGGGCGGGCAGCGCCGGCGCAAGCGGGCGGCGTGACCGCGATCTTGAATACTCGGGTCCATCTCAAGACTTTGGCGCGATGATCCATTAGCGGATGTCGGTTACCCATTTCGGCCGAACCCAACCCAACGAATAAGAGCGCCTACCGTTTCGGTATATAGAACCGGTAGGCGCCGTTTCGTCCGACAAGCCGGATGTCCCCGAGAGGTCTTCGGACGGTGCTTGCGCGTTCAAGAGAGGCCGGCGAGTTCGGCCTCCTTCAGGTCGACGACGTGCTTCACAACGTATTTCTCGCGCTCCGCTTCCGGTAGGAAGGCGCTCTCCACCACGATGTCGGTCACGCGGTGGCCGATTTCCTTCAGATAATCCCGTTCATCACGTCCGGGCGGCGTCGGCAGTGGCAAGACCGTGTCATACGAGTGCGTGGGCACGAGACCCGTGGTCTTCAGCGGTGTCGGATGTACGACAAGGTTCTCGCCCTTGATATTCTGGCGCAGCGTCTTGCGCATGAGTGCCACGCCGGCGTCGGACTCGCCGAGATGCTCCATGGCGTGACGGGCGATGGGCCGCTGGCTCACCAACACATCCCAGTCGCCGGGATCGCGGCGTTTCTCCGCGTCGGGCCTGTTGCCTGACTGACCGTCGAGAAAATCCATGCCGTCGATGCCGACCAGTTCCGGCTGTCCCTTGGCCTCAGGGTCGGTCTTGGCACTGAAATGGCGCCAACCCATCGTCGTGCAATTCGTGTCGTCGTTCGGGACCTGCCATTTGATCAGTGCCACGCGCAGGAAATACTTCTCCTTCGTCGCCTCCTCGTAGAGGCCCGTGTTCTGGGTGAAGGTCGGGAAGATCATGTGGTTGTTGCGGATCCAGATCATCGGGCCGACTCGCCGCGTCGCCGTGTAGAGGTATCCGTTGCCCTCGTCGACGGGGCGGAATTCCGTAACCGGGAAAACTTCGAACGGCATGTCGACCTTCATGTCGGTTTCGGCCTCTCCCCGTGCGAGCGCCGCATTGCCGATACCGTTGTGCAGGATGCAGGTGTGGAAGAAGTCGGGCAGGTTGTCCATGACCTGCAGGTAGTTGCAGGGATGCCAGATCGTGTACGGCTTGATCTGTGTGTCCGGCTCCTCAAAGGTGTCCAGAATGGGAAAATCTGGCTTCTCCTGGGGCGGTCCAAGGTAGGCGAACACGAGGCCATGATACTCGAGGGCCGGGTAGGCACCGTGCACAAAGCTGTCCTTGAGCTTTGACCCCGGGGATTCGCCTGGCGTCTCCAAGATGCGCCCGTCCACATCGAACAGCCAGCCGTGATAGCAGCAACGGAGACCGCGATCGGAGGGGATGCCGTATTCGAGAGAGGTGCCACGGTGGCTGCAATGACGGTGTAGGACGCCGACGCGGTTCGACTTGTCGCGGAAGGCGACGAGGTCCTCGCCCAGAATGCGGATCGCCAGCGGCAGTTCGGTAACCAGTTCCGAGAGGCAGACCGGCCACCAGAACTTGCGCATGTACTCGCCGCAGGGCGTACCCGGGCCGACGTGGGTTAATTCCGCGTCTTCGGGCGGCACGTCGCGCCGGTGATAGCCGCCGTAGGGCACGCGGATGTCCGGTGGTCGATCGGGTGTTTCGAAGCCTTCACTTACGCTCATGACGTCCTAACCTGTCACAGACCGGTAGTCGGCGTTACTACTCGAGTCAGAAGGGGATATCGCCCTCGATCGTGGTGCGGTGCATGTGACGCCGCCGGCGGCGGTCGTAGGGGGCGACGCGGTGCATCGTGCAGCGGTTGTCCCACATGAGGATGTCGTCGGGGCGCCACTTGTGGGCGTAGACGTTGTCGGGCCGCGTGGCGTGGGCGACCAGCTCGCGGATCAAGGCGCGGCCTTCTTCGTCGTCCATGCCGACGATGCGGTCGGTGTGCGACTGGCTGACGTAGAGCGATTTCCGACCCGTCTCGGGATGGGTGCGGATCACGGGATGGACGACGTCGGACATCTTGGCGAGTTGTGCCTTCGACATCATGATGCGGCCGTCGGCACTGGTGCGCCGGCCCTCGGCCACGCGGTTGACGGCGCCCAGGCCGGCCAGCTTCTTCTGCGTATCCCGGGGCAAGGTGTCGTAGGCCCGGGTCATGTTGGTGAAAAGCGTGTCGCCACCCGTGGGCGGCACCTCGAGCGCGTAGAGGATCGATCCGAGGCTCGGCTGTTTCATGTAGGCGAGGTCGGAATGCCAGTACTTGCCGGCGTCGGAGAGGCCGATGTGCTCGCCGTTCCTGCGCTTGTTCGAGACGCGTAGGACCTCGGGGTGATCCGGCAGCAGGAACTGGTCGAAGACGTGAACGGCCAGGCCGCCGAAACGGTGGCTGAAGGCGATGTGCTGTTCGGGCGTGATGTGCTGGCCGCGAAAAAGAATGAGCGCGCGGTCGAGGAAGGCTTGATGGATCGCGCCGAAAGTCGCGTCATCGATCGATCGGGACAGGTCGATGCCTTGGATCTCCGCACCCAGGACATCCGATAATGGACGCGTCGCGATTTCGATGGTCTCGCGCAATGCCATCGTATGCACTCCGATTCTCCACGGTTCGAACTGTGGTGTGTCATAATAGCACACTGACTCCGAGTCGGACTCGGACTCGGAGTCAGGTCTTGGTTTGGGTGCTGGGGCGGGGCAGGACCGTTGACACGCCGCCGGCGAGTAGGACGAGGGCGGCCAGCTCGACCACGCCGAACGGCTCGCCGAGGAGCAGCGCGCCCGAGGTCAGGGCCACGGCGGGGACGGCGAGGGCGGAATAGGCCGCCACCCAGACCGGCACGAGTTCGAGGATCTTGAACCACAGCCAGAACGCGAAGGCGACCCCGATCAAGGTGCTGTAGGTGGCGCCGATCCAGGCCTGAACGCCGATCGGGCCGAGGTCGTCGACGTAGGGCAGGGCCAGGAGGGCGAGCGGGATGCCGCCGATGAGCGCCTGCCAGCCAAGGACGGTGATCGCCGGTGCACCCCATGGCACCCGCTTCATGATGTTGGCGCCGATCGCCCAACACAGTCCCCCGGTGAGAATCGCCGCGACGCCCCAGACACTGGTATGCGTTGCCTGAAAGTTCCGCGTGGCGAGAAGGGCGATAGCCGAGAGGCCAAGCAGTAGGCCCAGCCACTTGGCCGGTGTGGGTCGCACGCGAAACACGAGCATGTCGATCAGGAAAACCCAAAGCGGGATGGTATGCGCCAGGGCGCCCATATGGCCCGACGGGGCAAGCGATACGGCCACAGCGGAAAAGTAAAACCACAACGTGACGTTAAAGAGGCCAACAAGAACGAGGCTGCGCCAATTCTCCCG
>Ga0315339_1003144_pt1 | contig 11845 bp, 11 predicted proteins | sample ASW17metaG_FD_204514 | JGI IMG/M metagenome (GOLD analysis project Ga0315339, IMG submission 204514) | Ammonia-oxidizing marine archaeal communities from Pacific Ocean, United States - ASW #17 | ecosystem: Environmental > Aquatic > Marine > Oceanic | place: USA: California | collected 2016-12-05
ACTTTAGCTCCTATCTGGGTTAAGAAAATGGCAAAAAAAGATGCTGAAGAATTAGCAATGAACCAGTTAGAAAAAGTTCAAATCGTTGACCAAGCAAAAAAATTTCCTGGACAATTATCAGGTGGTCAACAACAACGATGCGCTATTGCAAGAGCTTTATGTATGGAGCCTAAAATTATGCTTTTTGATGAACCAACATCAGCTTTAGATCCAGAAATGATTAAAGAAGTTTTAGATGCTATGGTTAACTTAGCAAAACAAGGTATGACAATGATTGTAGTTACTCATGAAATGGGTTTTGCGAAAGAAGTTGCAGATGAAGTGATATTTATGGATGAAGGAATGATTGTTGAAAAAGCACAAACAAAAGAATTTTTTGCAAACCCTAAAAACGAAAGGACAAAATTGTTCTTAAGTCAGATTTTATAATATTAACTTTAATAATTGCTACTGACTATTCATAGCAATTATTAGTATTTTTTTATTTAACAGCAGTTTAAAACAAATTTCATACAATTTATTACGCACATTTACTAAAAAAAACCTTATGTCAAGCCATTAAACAAACTAATTTTTTTTATTTTAGTGCTTGCAATCAGTCATCAGATAAGTTTTATTTATTACTAATTATATTTTAAGAGGGGTCTTAAATGGATGAAAATTTCAACAAACACTTGGGTAGCAAGTTAAAACTTAGAAGATTAGCTCTGGGTTTAACTCAAACAAAAGTTGCAAAAGCAATAAATGTAACATTTCAACAAATTCAAAAATATGAAAAAGGAACAAACGGCGTAAGTTCAATTAGATTGTTGCAACTTTCAAATTATTTGAAAGTTCCAATAAATTATTTCTTTGAAGATTATTCTGAATATTTAATTAATCTAGATAAATCAAAAGAAGGTCATTTACATATAAATTATAACTTTTTAGTTAAGTTATATTCAGAATTAAATGATGATCAAAAATTAAAACTTTATAAAAGTTTACAAGTAGTTAATCCAGATATTTCAAAAGTTGGATAGAATTGGCTCCTCGGGCAGGACTCGAACCTGCGACCAATTGATTAACAGTCAACTGCTCTACCAACTGAGCTACCGAGGAATATTAAAAACTGAACTTACTTTTTTTTTTAACTAAAACAATACTTTTTTTTGGAGGCAACGCCCGGAATCGAACCGGGATACAAGGATTTGCAATCCTCTGCGTAACCATTCCGCCACGTTGCCTTGTGCTTATATTAAATCAATTTAAGAACCCTTTATATATAAAATATTTACAATTAGTCCATAAAATTTAAACTTAATTTGATTATTGTTAATTTAAATTATTAAATTATAAACTTATATAGAACAATGAAGGCAGATATATATACGCATTCTGAAGTAGAGGATAAGATTTATTCTTACTGGCAAAAAAATAATTTATTTAAACCCAAGCAAAATAAGAAAAAATTTTCAATAGTAATCCCACCTCCAAATATTACTGGAAGTCTTCATATGGGACATGCTTTAAATAACTCAATACAAGATCTTTTAGTTAGGTATCATCGAATGAACAACTTTGAGACCTTGTGGCAACCAGGTACAGATCATGCTGGTATTGCAACTCAGGCATTAGTTGAGAAATATTTGTCTTCTAAAAATATTAGTAAAAATGATATTGGAAGAGAAAAATTTATTGAAAAAGTGTGGGAATGGAAAAATCAATATGGTGACATCATTATTAACCAACTTAAAAAATTAGGTTGTTCATGTGACTGGTCGAGAAACGCATTTACTATGGATGAAAATTTATCAAAATCTGTAGTTAAAGTATTTGTTGAATTACATAAAAAAAAATTAATCTATAAGGCTAAAAAATTAATTAATTGGGATACTGTTTTAAAAACAGCAATTTCGGATTTAGAAGTAGATCAACGAGAAGTTAATTCAAAGTTATATCACATAAAATATCCTATAGATAAAACTGATGAATTCATAACAATTGCAACTACAAGACCCGAAACTATGCTAGGAGATACAGCTATTGCTGTTAATCCAAAAGACACAAGATATAAAAATTTAGTTGGAAAATTCGCTATCATACCAACTGTGGGAAGAAAAATTAAAATTATAGAGGACGACTATGCTGATCCTGAGCAAGGAACAGGCGCTGTTAAAATAACTCCTGCTCATGATTTTAACGATTACGAAGTTGGCAAAAGAAATAAATTAGAAATTATTAATATTTTTACTGAAGACGGTAAAATTAATAATAATGCACCAGAAAAATTTGTAGGCCTTGATCGTTTTCAATCTAGAAAAAAAATATTAGAAGAATTAATTCAAAAAGAACTTTTAGCTAAGGAAGAAAATATAAAAAATAAAGTTCCTTACGGTGATAGATCAAATTCAATTATAGAACCTTTTTTAACAGAACAATGGTTTGTTGATGCAAAGAAATTGTCATTTAAAGCAAAAAAAATTGTTAAGTCAAAAAAGATAAAATTCTTTCCAAACAATTGGTCTAAAACTTATTTTCAATGGATGAATAATATTGAACCATGGTGTATTTCAAGACAATTGTGGTGGGGACATCAAATACCGGCATGGTATGGACCAGATAGAAAAATATTCGTTGCTTTAAATGAGAGAGAAGCAAATGATAAAGCTAAAAAGTTTTATAAAAAAAAAATTCAATTAAATAGAGATCCTGATGTTCTAGACACATGGTTCTCATCTGGATTGTGGGCTTTTGCAACATTAGGCTGGCCCAAAAAAAATAAATATTTAAATAAATTTTATCCAACATCAGTTTTAGTTACAGGTTTTGATATTATTTTTTTCTGGGTCGCCAGGATGATTATGTTTGGAATGGAATTTTTGCACAAAGAACCTTTCAAAGCGATTTATGTACATGCATTAGTTAGAGATGAAAAAGGACAAAAAATGTCTAAGTCAAAAGGTAATATAATCGATCCATTAGATTTAATTAAAAAATATAGTGCTGATGCTCTAAGGTTTACTTTATTATCAATGGCATCACCTGGCCGAGACGTAAAACTTTCTGAAGAAAGAGTTAAAGGATATAGAAATTTTTTAAATAAATTATGGAATGCTAATAATTTTTTAAAAGTCAATAAATGTGTTTTTAAAAATACTAAAAAACTCCCTAAAATTACTATTAATATTAATAAATGGATATATGCAGAATTATTAGATACAAAAAATATGATTGAGAAAAATTTAAAAGATTACAGATTTGATGAAGCAGCTAGGAATATTTACCAATTTGTTTGGCACTCATATTGCGATTGGTATGTAGAATTATCTAAAACTATACTTTATTCAAAAGATCAAAAAGCTATTAAAGAAGTGAGGGAAGTTTCAAGCTATATATTTAAACAAATCTTAATATTAACACATCCTTTTATTCCTTTTGTGACGGAAGAAATCTGGATTAAAAATAAACTAGACAACTCTAAGAAAAATTTTTTAATGTTAGCTAACTGGCCAAAAAGCAAAGCAAAAAAAGATAAAAATTTCAAAGAAGTTAAGAAATTGATTAATATAATTTCTGAAATAAGATCATTTAAAAATGAATTAAATTTAAACCCAGGTTCATTTATAGATATATCTATTGAAAAAGTTAAAAATAAGTCTTTTTTTAAAGAAAATGATATAATTCTAAAAAGACTTGGTCGTATTAATAATTTTTATAATAAAAATCTAAATAAACCAGCCGCTACTTTTGTAATATCTGGCGATTTATTTAAAATATATTTTGATCAAACTATCGATTTAAATTTAGTTAAAGAAAATTTGATTAAAAGACAAAATAAACGTGAGGAAGAGCTAAATAAAGTTTCTAAAAGGTTAGCTAATAAGAATTTTGTAGATAAAGCTCCAAAAAATATTGTCGACCAAGAAAAAAATAACTATAATGATCTTAAAAGTGATATTCAAAAAATAACGTTAACAATTGAAAGTCTTTAATGGCAAAATTTGATAAAAAAAAGTTACCAAGCAGGCATACTTCGTTTGGTCCAGAAAAAGCTCCCCATAGATCTTTTTATTATGCAATGAATTTAACTCGAAAAGATGTAGAAAAACCTTTTGTTGGTGTTGTATCAACATGGAATGAAGCAGCACCATGTAATATAGCTTTAATGAGACAAGCTCAGTCAGTAAAAAAAGGTGTTAAAGATGCAAGTGGAACCCCAAGAGAGTTTTGCACGATCACAGTTACTGATGGTATTGCCATGGGACATGAAGGAATGAAATCTTCTTTAATTTCAAGAGAAGTTATTGCTGATTCTGCCGAATTAACAGTTAGGGGACATTGTTATGATGCATTAGTTGGTGTAGCTGGTTGTGATAAATCATTACCAGGATTAATGATGGCTATGGTCAGATTAAATGTACCAAGTGTATTTATTTATGGAGGTTCAATTTTACCAGGAAGATTTAAAGGAAAAGATGTAACAGTAGTTGATGTATATGAAGGTTTAGGAAAGTATGCTACAGGCGACATGTCTGGTGCAGACTTAGAAAAACTGTCATTAGTAGCATGTCCAAGTGCAGGAGCTTGTGGAGGACAATTTACCGCAAATACAATGGCATGTGTATCTGAAGCTATTGGTTTGGCGTTACCCTATTCCGCAGGAACACCAGCCCCATATGATGAAAGAGATAAATATGCATATCAAAGCGGTAAAGCTGTTATGAATCTATTGAAAAAAAATATTAGACCTAGAGACATTGTAACAAGAAAATCTTTAGAAAATGCAGCTACAATAGTTGCATCCACAGGCGGCTCAACAAATGCTGGACTACATTTACCAGCTTTAGCAAATGAAATAGGAATTAAATTTGATTTAATGGATGTAGCAAAAATATTTAAAAAAACACCTTACCTTGCAGATTTAAAACCAGGCGGAAAATATGTTGCAAAAGATATGTGGTTAGCAGGAGGAGTTCCAATGTTGTTAAAAACACTTTATGATGGTGGCTTCATCCATGGTGATTGTATGACTGTGACTGGAAAAACTATGAAAGAAAATTTAAAGAATGTTAAATTTAATTTAAAACAAAAAGTTCTTAGAAAATACAATAATCCATTATCTCCAGATGGAGGTGTAGTTGGATTAAAAGGTAATTTAGCTCCTGAAGGTGCAATAGTTAAAGTTGCAGGATTAAAAAAATTACAATTTACTGGAAAAGCAAGATGTTTTGATACAGAAGAAAGTGCTTATTTGGCGGTTAAGAAAAAAAAATATAGAGATGGTGATATAATTATTGTTAGATATGAAGGACCAATAGGTGGACCGGGAATGCGAGAGATGCTTTCAACAACTGCAGCAATTTATGGACAGGGAAAAGGTGAGAAAGTTGCCTTAATTACAGATGGTCGCTTCTCAGGAGCCACTAGAGGCTTTTGTGTAGGCCATGTTGGACCTGAGGCAGCTATTGGGGGTCCTATTGCATTATTACGAAATGGTGATGTTATAGATATTGATGCTAAAAGAGGCACAATCAACGTTAGACTATCTAAAAAACAATTAGCAGAAAGACATAAAAAATGGAAACCAAGAAAAATAAATTTTGGTAGTGGAACTTTGTGGAAATATGCACAAACCGTTGGTCCAGCTTATTTAGGCGCCTCTACACATCCAGGTAAAAAAAAAGAAGTGAAGTGTTACGCTGATATTTAATGAAAATTAGACCTGTTATTTTATGTGGTGGTGCAGGTACCAGACTTTGGTCTCAATCAAAAAACAATATAGCAAAACAATTTATTGATTTTGGTGGATGGAGTTTATTAGAAAAAACCTTAGATAGAGTCAAAGCACCTATTTTTGATTATCCAATTATAAGTACTAATTATAAATATCTTAAATTAGTTAAAAACTATCTCAAAAAATTTAAAATTAAGAAGTATAAAATAGTATTAGAACCTTTAAAAAGAAATACAGCACCTGCAATTTTAGCGTCAGCTTTAATTAAAGATATACCAAACGAACAACCTTTGATGTTTTTTGCAGCTGACCATTTAATAGAAAAAGCTAGCATTTTTAATAAAGCGATAATTAAGAATAAATCAAATTTAACTGACCAAAATATATTTATTTTTGGAATTAAACCCACATCTCCATCAAGTGAATATGGATATTTTATAACAAAAAAAAATAAAAGAAATATAAATAAGTTAACAAAATTTATTGAAAAGCCAATAAAAGCAAAAGCTAAACAGGTTATTAAACAAAAAGGTTATTGGAACTCTGGAATGTTTTTTTTAAGAAAAGACTCAATAATAAATAACTTTAAAAAATACCAACCAATCATTTATAGAAACTGTCTTAATGCTGTTTCAAAAGCAAAACTCAAAGCTAATACTTATTATTTAAATAAAGCGTCATTTGAAAAAACAACTACTAAATCATTTGATTATGCAATTTTAGAAAAAACAAAACAAATTAATGCTATTAAACTAGATATACCTTGGTCAGATCTTGGTAGTTGGAAAGAGATCTTAAAAATGTATGATAAAAATAAGAACAAATATTACAAAAAAAAAAATGTTTATTACAGACCGTGGGGTAGGTATGTTAACCTATTTAAAGGTAAGGGTTTCTTAATAAAGGAATTATTTGTTAAATCAAAAGGTGTTTTAAGTTTACAAAAACATTATCATAGATCTGAGCATTGGTTAGTTAACCAAGGAAGTCCAAAAATTACACTTAACAAAAATAACTTTATAAAAAAACAAAACGACTATATATTTATTCCATTAGAAGCAGTTCATAGAATTCAAAACCCAGGAAAAAAACCAGTTAGGATTATTGAAGCTCAAGTAGGTTCAATTTTAAAAGAAACTGATATAGTTAGATTCCAAGATATTTACGGCCGTATTAAATAATTGTAGGATATTTAAAAAACTTTATGAGCATAGTAACGGATATATTTTTGCCAATAGCCCTAGCATTTATTATGTTTGCATTAGGTCTGGGATTAACTGGTGCAGATTTTTTAAGAGTTTTAAAACAACCAAAAGATTTTTTTGTTGGAGCAATCAGTCAAATTATTTTACTTCCAGTTATTGCATTGATTTTAGTTAAAATTTGGCCCATTTCACCTGAACTTGCAATTGGTGTAATGATTATTGCTGCAGCACCTGGGGGAGTAACCTCAAATATACTAACTTCTTTTGCAAAAGGAGATGTTGCTCTTTCAATTTCACTAACTGCAATTATAAGCCTTTTAAGTGTAATAACAGTACCCTTTATTATTGTAACTTCTATAGGATTATTGGGATTAGAAAATGTATCTCAAAATATTTCTTTAGTTAGTATGGCTATTAGTATGTTTTTGATAGTGACAGTTCCAGTAATTATTGGAATGGTATTTAGAGGATTAGCTTCAAATGCAGCAATAAAATTTGAACCAATAGCTAAAAAAATTTCAATAGTATTATTTATAATTGTCCTGCTTGGAGCTATTTTAGCAGAGAAAGATAATATTGTTTCTTATTTTGCTGATGCAGGACTTATTACATTGTTACTAAATGTTATAATGATGATTGTCGCTTTTTATGTTGCGCAATTATTAGCAACTGGAAATGCTCAAAAAAAATGTATTGCTATAGAATGTGGCTTACAGAATGGAACTCTTGCAATTTTTGTAGGTACAACATTATTTGGTGGTGGAGCATTTGTAATACCAGCAGCTACTTATAGTTTAATAATGTTTGTTACTTCTTTAATTTTTGTATTTCTTGTAAAAAATAATTAAAACCAATTATTTGGGATAATTATATAATGAATAGCCAATACTATTCCAACAGATACACTTAAACCAAAGATCATTTTTATAAAATCTTTTCCAATAAGTGGGAAAACATATTTAAATTTATAATCTTTATTCATTGTTGAAATGGCCAATTCTCGTCCACATAATAACCCAACAAAAACCCATGTAGTAGACATAGGAAGATCATTTAATTCTTTAAAGTAAAATAAAACTGCAGCATAGATTACATTAATAATTGTAGCTGATCTTGCGTATCTTGTTCCAGTTTTATCCAAAACTACCTTTTGAATAGGACCACCATGAATATAAAAAATATAAAATAATAAGACTGTAAAATAAACCATCACTGTAATTAGAAGAGTAGGACTTAATTGTCTTGGTAAATATACTGCTATATTAGCAACATCATGTGACAACCAAACCCACCATAACCAACCAGAAGTAATCCACACAGAGTTACGCCAGAAACCAATCCACTTATCCTCAACTTCATCGAATTTTTCATTGATAAATTTAGAAATAATAATCCATGCAATATATGCTGCAACAGCTGCAAGTCCATAACCCACAACGCTTTTCATTAACATTTTTTCTAAAACTACAGTTGATGCAAAAGCTGATAATACTAAGAAAGTAGTAGAAACTGGAATACCAATTCTAGTTAATAATAAGAGTATTCCTGGAGCAACTGCATGATACCATTGAATTTCTTGATAAGGTATTCTTGTTAGCCTTCCATATGAAATATCTCCATCATAGGCATACCAACCCCAAGAAAGGGCTAAAATCATTACAAATGAAGCAGCACTAGCTAATGTATACCATTTAAACCACTTTTGTTTTGATGCAATAAAAGTGCCTAAAGTTTGAATAGAGTCATTTCCAATTACAGACCATCCCGCAAGTCCAAATCCAACAATTGTGTAAATTAATGTAAGCTCCATATTTTTCTAGTTATAGTTTAATTTTAAATTCATAAGAATCTTTTTTTAATCACCATTTAATATGGAGCAAAGACTTAGTCTATAATTAAATTTGATTTTTTTATTTCTAATAAGGTTGATTCATCGATAACTATATTATTTTAGTTTTTTGTCTAGTAGTTTTTTTATCGTTGACAATAAATTTTGTTATGTTATAACATAACAATGAAAACAACTAAATGTGGCAATAAAAACGATCAACAAACATTAAATATTTTAAAAAAATATAACAAAGGTTTAACAGCCTATCGTCTTTTAAATGAATTACAAAAAACTAGAAATGTTAAACCTATGACAATTTATAGATCCCTAAATAGTTTACAAAAAATGGGAATTGTTCATAAATCTAACCAAAATAAAACTTATTTTGTTTGCCATAGTAATGCTAAAGATAAACACAATCCAGCACTAGCCGTTTGCAAAGATTGTGGCGATACAGAAGAACTTAAATCAGAATTATTTGAAGAAATTTTAAAAAAAAACCCAATAAAAAAATATGACTTCAGCAAGTTTCAGCTTGAAGTATCAACAACATGCAGGAGATGTAACTAATGGAACACGCACACGAACTCCCAGAATTTCTTCATTTTATAGAAGAGCTTATTGAAGAGTATAGTATATTAAGAGGTTTTATTTTTGGCTTTATACATACTTTAATACCACTAATTGGTTTTTATACTGGCTGGAGTATAAATCGTCTTTTAAAAATAATATCTAATGGCGCCATTGCTGGAATTGTTGGAATAGTTTTAGCTCACATAATTGCTGACTTTATAGCAGCTTTAGCAGATCCTAACCTTAAAAGTGCAGCATATGGAATTGTTCTTGGAGGATTTTTACCTTTACTAGCTGTACCTTTCTTAGAGAAGTATGTAACAAAAAGTCAATATCATACTGTCGTGGGTGATCATGAAGATCTAAAAAAGGATTTGAAAAAAAAGCATAAATAATATTTAATAGTTTATGTGAGTACAGTTTCCTTAACTATAAATGAAATATTTGATTTAGCTAAAAAAACTCTTTTAGCTAATGGCTGTGATGATGAGACAGCTACAATACTTGCAGAATTAATAATGAAAGCTGAAAGAGATGGTTCCTTATCTCATGGTTTATTTAGATTACCCGCTTATGTTTTGGGTCTCAAAAGTGGAAAAATAAACGGCAAAGCAAGACCAGAAGTTAAAAAAATATCACCAAGTGTAATTAAAGTTTTAGGAAACAATTGTTTAGCACCAGTCGTTTTAAATAAAGGTATTCCAGAATTAATTAAAGCTGCTAAAGAAAATGGTGTAGCTGTATTAGCTATTACAAATTCTCATCATATGGCTGCGATGTGGCCTGAAACAGAAATGGTAGCTGAACAAGGTTTGGTCGCTTTTGCATGTACTTCTTATAAGCCATCAGTTGCACCTGCAGGCGCTACAAAACCTTTATTTGGAACTAATCCAATTTCTTTTGCCTGGCCAAGACCTGGCAAAACTCCAGTTGTTTATGATATGGCAACAGCATCAATGGCAATGGGTGAAGTTCAAGTAGCTAAAAGAGAAGGGCATAAAGTTCCATTAGGAACAGGTTTAAACAAAGAAGGCAAAGAAACTACTGATCCAGGAGAAATAGCTGATGGAGGAGTATTACTACCCTTTGGAGGCTATAAAGGCTCAGGAATAGCCATGATGGTTGAACTATTAGCTGGTGCTTTAGTTGGTGATAATTTTAGTTATGAGACTGCTGCAAAAGATAATAAAGACGGTGGACCACCTAGCGGAGGAGAATTTATTTTGGCTATTTCACCTGATAAATTATCTGGAAATAATTGGGAGAAACATTCTGATGAATTTTTTAACAAGATGAAATCTATGGATGGAGTTAGATTGCCAGGTGAAAGAAGACATAAAAATAGATTGGATAAAGGTCCAAGAAATATAAATGAAGAACTAGTAAATAAAATTAAATCTCTAAGTTAATTCAATTTCAATAGGAGTATGGTCAGAAGGTTTTTGTCTACCACGTGGAAATTTATTTATTTTAACATCGTTAATTATATTAATTAGTGAATTAGATACCAAAAAATGATCAATCCGCATCCCATTATTTTTTTGCCATGCGCCACTTGTATAGTCCCAAAATGTATATCCCTCTTTTTCAGGATGTATATATCTATAGGCATCATGGAAACCTAAATTAACTAATTCTCTTAATTTTTTTCTTATTTCTAATCTAAATAAAGCATCATTTTCATAGTTTTTTGGATTATGAACGTCCTCAGCAGAAGGAATTATATTAAAATCACCACCTATAATTATATTTTCATTTTGTTTAGATAAAGATTTTATTTTTTTAATTAAATTATCTAGCCAGTAAATTTTATAATCATATTTTTCTGTATCAACAGGGTTTCCATTAGGAGTATAAATATTAATTAAATTTATATTCTTATTTTTATGTTTTAATTCAGCTGAAATTATTCTTGACTGTTTATTTTTATCTTTAAATATATCTGTCTGTATATTATTTAATTTTTTTTTTGAAATAATTGCAACACCATTATAGCTTTTTTGACCATATACATAATTTTCATATTTTAATGATTTAACATCATCATAAGGATAAGTTTCATTTGGTGTTTTGATTTCTTGTATCATAATAATATCTGGAGAGAATTTCTTTATATACTCTTTGATATTTTCGATACGTGCTCTTACAGAATTTACATTCCAAGAGCTAATAATCATTAAAGAGAAAAGGAAACACCACAACCACAAGAAGATTTGCTTTTTGGATTTGATATTTTAAACGAATTACCAATTAATTCTGAAACATAATCAACTTCTGATCCTTTTAACATGTCAGCAGAAGTTTTATCAATCAAGATATTTTCAAATTTTAAATCGTCTTCTTGAGGATTTTTATCAACAGAAAAATCATATTGAAAACCTGAGCAACCGCCACCTTTAATAGCGATTCTAAAAAAAGACCCTTTATCTTTTTGAGACAACAAATGATTAATCTGTTTTATAGCTTTATCTGTAAATTTAATTTCTTTAATCATATAACAACACTGATATTACTAATATA
>Ga0315339_1003145_pt1 | contig 11838 bp, 9 predicted proteins | sample ASW17metaG_FD_204514 | JGI IMG/M metagenome (GOLD analysis project Ga0315339, IMG submission 204514) | Ammonia-oxidizing marine archaeal communities from Pacific Ocean, United States - ASW #17 | ecosystem: Environmental > Aquatic > Marine > Oceanic | place: USA: California | collected 2016-12-05
ACGCACTGGCCCTTGTCACCCAGTGGAAAGAATATCGCGAACTGGATTTTGAAAGAATCTTTCAAGCAATGGCTAAACCGGCTTTTATTTTTGATGGACGAAATCATCTTGATCACAATAAACTTTATGAAATTGGCTTTAATGTTTTTCCTCTTGGAAAAATGCCGCTGAAGCATCTTTGATGGAATTAGAAAAAAGCCAAAATTTACTTGTTTTTACTGTTGCGGGAAAGGTAGTTTATATACGAACTGCATATTTAAAGAACTCTGACTAACAACGATACATGAGCACATTTGCAGAAAACTTAAAGACTATTCCAACTGTCGAAAATACAGTCATTTTGCGTCTCTATAATGAGCGAGAAGAACTGGTTTCGATCATTCCTAATATTCCCGGTCGACAGGGTTCGATCCGGGTCTTTCAGCATCTTGCAGACGCAAAGGGTCAAATTAACTTTGAAGCAGCAAAAGAGGGACTGAGGCTTTTTGGAGAACATGTTGAAGACGCACAGAAAAATCCGGGAAAACATCAGAAACTTGAATTGCTGTTGGGATTGAAAAACAGAGGGTCACTCCGGATAGAAATTGTGGAAAGTACCTGTTCAAACCTGTTGAACAACCTGTATGAACAAAAAGCTTCTGCAGAAGAATGCGAGGTTTTTATTGAATTATTGAATCATGGTAAATTACGGGCGGCAGAAAAAGTTGATAATTTTTGGGTACCTCAACCTTATATTATTGATGGTGTTTTAAACTATTTCGGTACTCATGGCAATGCCCGTATGGATGGTAAATACTGGGATAAAATACCACTGAAAACTGCAAATTACACAGATCAGGAATTTGAACAGGGCGGAGTTCGTTATGCACCCGGTTGCATGGTGCGCACGGGTGCCTACATTGGCCCCCAGACAGTTATCATGAACTTGGCTTTTGTCAATATTGGAGCATATATTTCCGGAGAAGGCTGCATGATTGACGGAGGTGCACGAGTTGCTTCCTGTGCTCAAATTGGTAAGAACGTAAAGTTTGGCGCAGGATCTGGAATTGAAGGAATTCTTGAACCGGCAGGCAGGTTAGCCTCAATTGTTGAAGATCACGTTAAGATTGGTGCGATGTGTGAGGTAACTGGAATTATTGGTGAAGGTTCAGTCATTGCCAGTGGAGTAATAATGGCATCCGGTAAGAAAATATATGATGAAGATACGGGCGATTTTGTATCTCCCTTAGAGTGTATTGTAGGTGACAAAAAGTTTTTGCTGCCGGTTATTCCACCGTATCGGCTTGCAGTTGGAGGTTCACTGCCAAGTAAAAAAGGGAACCACAACACAGATGCAGTTATTCTTAAGGCAGGTGATTTGAGGGATTCTGCAACGATGCGGCATTTTACGAAGCAGGGTATTTTATACGGATGACAAAAATGTCCCCATTGCTAGAGCGTGCACTCGAGACGCTACAAATTGAAATTGCGGGTTTGGAAGGGCTGATCAAACGACTCGATTCTGAATTTGAGGAAGCAGTAAATTTGCTTTTTGTCTGCGGGGGAAAAGTGATCCTGGCCGGAATTGGTAAAAGTGGTTTGATTGCTCAAAAAATTGCTGCTACACTTACCAGTACAGGAACACCAGCGCTTTTTTTACATGCAGGAGAAAGTACTCACGGTGATTTGGGAATCATTACCAAACAAGATGTAGTAATTGCTTTCTCATACAGCGGTGAGACGAATGAAGTTCTGCAGATGATTGGTCATATTCAAGCAATTGGAGTCCCGCTAATTGCAATGACTGGAAAACCGGATTCGACCCTGGCACAGGCGGCTACAGTTCATTTGAGCATTGCTGTTGAAAAGGAAGCCTGCCCGCTGGGACTGACTCCCACAGCAAGCAGTACAGCAACTCTGGCTTTGGGTGACGCACTTGCCATGTGTTTACTTGAGCAGCGTCAGTTTCGTGAAGATGATTTTGCCTTGTTTCATCCAGGTGGTAGTCTCGGTCGTAAATTGACCATCAAGATAGAGGATGTGATGGTGTCAGGGGAACCATTGCCTGTAGTGCCTGAAAATATGCCAATGCGTGAAGCACTGAATGTTCTCTCCAGGAAAAACCTTGGAATAGTGGTTGCTGTAAGCCGGGATGAAAAAATAAGCGGTGTTTTTACGACAGGAGATTTAATGCGGCTACTTGAGGATGAGCAGTCTTTTCTTGACAAACCCCTGCTTGAATTTGCCCATCCGGATCCTAAAACGATTGCTCCGGAAGAACTTGCAGCAAAAGCTTTGCATGAAATGGAAACACACTCCATCACTTGTCTCGTTGTTGCCGACCAGGAAAATCGTCCAATCGGTATTGTCCAGATCTACTACATTCTCCGTGCAGGAGTTTATTAGTAACTGAAACCATTTACATATTATCAACTTTCAAATTAAGAAGCTACTTTTTTACCATGACCATACATGGGGAAATTCATCTTTCCTGTCTTGAATTCCACTTAATAAACCAACGACATCTCCTGCATTCATACGGCCTAATCCTCCGTCACTGTATGCACAAGAAATCACTTTTTTTAAGTTGCAATCAATTACAAATTCTGCGGGTTGCATATAATCTTTGCTTGCCCCCATAATATAGTATTTGTCTTTTCCCTCTGAATGATAGTACCAGTATGCGCCTAGCGTCTGTGCTATTTCAGGTGTAACCCCATAACAAAATGTAAATGGCATTGCTTTTTCACGACTTGGGAAGCATTTGCCTTCTGCCGCAAGTTTTGTGTCCTCGAGACTGTCCACGTTTGCGGCAACAATTGAAGCTCCTAATCGCTCAAAAAGAACACTATGCTTTCTGTACCCTTCTAACTGAAGGGTGCATTTGGGTCACCACGCACCTCTAAAAAAAAGCAAGATACAAAACTTTGTATTGATATCATCAGGAATGGTGATTGTTTTGTTCTCAATGTCTGTCAATGAGATTTTCGGAAAATCTGATCCAATTTTTAGCATCTGAGTATTCATATTTTGTCCTTTTCAAAAAGGGTTTAGTCATGGGATTCAGTCACCCTACCAAATCCTTCAGGGCTTGTTTTGCACTGGTGTCCTGAAAATGTAACTTGTCAATTTCCTCACCCAGTACTATCTCAGGGTAGGCGTTTGCAAATTTTTTCAGTTCAGCCTCCTTCTCCTGCGATTGGTTTAAGGATTCCAGACTAGCGATTTTCGTGATCCAGGCGATGGGCTGCTTCTTTCCAATCTTCTTGTCATACTCCAGACACTGCTGAAAGTCGCCCTTCACATACGCCCCGAACATGACGTCTCCCAGCCGCTTGTCGGCATTGGAAGCACCCATCCCTACTGGGTCCAATTCATAGGCCTTGATAAGCAAGTCGGTGCCCTCATCGGCCCTGTTGGTAAGCACTAGCAACTCTCCATAAGCACACACAACACGAGGGTCGTTGGAGTTCATGTCGTAGGCTTTCTTGCCATAAAACTCGGACTGCTCAAAGTCTTCAAAAAGCTTGTTCAGTTCGCAGAGTATGCGGTTGCACTCAAGATCATTCTCGTCTAGTTCCAGTGCCTTCTGGATCAACGATTGAAGTTTCTGGAAATGCGTTTCTTGGTCGCCCTCCAGATACCCTCTGCCCAGCCCTTGTCCCAGGGAGCAGGCCCGCCACGCATAAGCCTGTGCGTTGTTGGGGTCAGCCTCAATGGATTTATCTAGCATCTCTATGGCAGAGAGGACACCCTCCTTAGAAAACTTGTGATGAAAGTCACGGCCTCGCAGGAGGTACTCGTAGGAGGTCAAGTTTTCGGTTGGCTTTCGTTTGGCACGCTCCAGACCAGCCATCTCCAGCTTTCCCACCAGTGCGACGATTACCTTCCGGACGATCTCATCCTGTACCTCAAAAACGTCGTCCATCGTACCGTCGTAGCGTTCGCTCCAAATTGAGCTGCCCGTGGCCGGATCGGTCAGATCCACAGAAATTCGAATGCGATTACCCGAGGAACGAATGCTCCCGGTGGCAATGAAGTCAATACCGAACTCGGCGGCGATTTTGGTATTTTCTATTTCCTTTTCTTTCAAAGAAAACGCTGTATTACGAGAAATCACCTCTATAGAATTGATACGAGAAAACTCAGTGATTAGGTCCTCCACAATTCCGTCTACCAGAAAATCATTATCCTCAACATTACTGAGGTTGTTAAATGGCAGTACAATTAGACGAGGTTTTTCGTTGGCAGATGGTTGCCGCACCGTCGGCGCTGCTGATGGAGCCGAGGAAGATATCTGTGAAACCTTCTCCGTTTCATGCCCCATCAATACGTTAAAGGTATGCACAGGCTCCTCAATGTTCTTCATCTCCTGAGCCCCCTTGCTCACGAAGCCCAAATCGAGTTTGCGGCGAACCTCATCGTGAAACTTTCCTGAGACGCAGATGCCCCCTGGTTCCGCAAGTGGCTCAAGCCGAGCTGCAACGTTCACTCCGTCTCCGTATAGGTTGTCCCCCTCCACGATCACGTCCCCAAGATTTAAACCTACCCGAAACTCCATCTGGTCTTCAGGAGTAATTTTTAAGTTCCGATCTCGTAAATTGCGTTGGAACTCGACCGCAGCTACGATCGCATCCACTGGACTGGCGAACTCGGCGATCACAGAGTCTCCAGCACTCCCGAAGACACGCCCATGGTGCGCTTCGATGGACTCATCGGTGAGAGTTCGACAAGCTTTGAGATTTCTCAGCGTACGGTCCTCATTTTCTCCCATTTTTTTACTGAAACCTACCACATCGGCAGCAAGGATGGCGGCTAATTTCCTTCGGGGTTTCTGTTCACTCATGGTTCTTCAAATTTATAAGACAAGCGTTACAATATAAGAGCTCCGACAACTGCAGATTATAAATAGGATTGATAAATCATAGTACAAAAAACATTTATGAGTCAATCATTGCAACAATGAATTTGGGTGTTGAAAAATGCTCACACTAACTTGTTACCCCCACAATTCCGGCTAGGGCGGAAAAACGATACTTCCGCCATATTTAATCGGAAAAAACCTGTCGTGGTTGTTTACTCAGCCAAGGTATCTCCAGAACCGCCCATTTCCGCCGGCATATCCTTCATTTTGGGCAGTCCGTCCCTGACATGCAGCACAGTCTCTTGATAGTTGACATGTACTCCTGGTTGAAAAGGGAGTTGGGGGATAACGGCTGCATAGACATCCGTCAGGCCCATTTCCGGGTGTTCGGTGAAGATGTGCCCCCCACAGTTTTTGCACCATTTGCGCGAACTTTGTGGGGTTTTATTGTACGTTCCAATGTTGTCAGCCCCCTGAGTGATCTTTACGGCTTCTGGACTCCACAGGGTGAAAGCATTGACGGGGCCAGCCGACCAGTGTCGGCAGGATTCGCAATGACAATACCCCATACCAGCAGGCTCACCGGAAACGGTGAACTTAACTGCCCCGCAAAAGCAGGATCCCTTGTATGACTCTCTGTTACTCATAATGTATCTCCTTGATGATTGATTTAGACACCAAGCCAAGAGAAGGTCTTTGGCTTCGGGTCAATTCTTCTGGTTCACTTATGGTTAGCCAGCAGGTTTGATGTTCTGGTTGACTCGAAAAAGATTCGTCGGGTCGTACTTTTGCTTGATTGCTTCCAGACGTTCGTAATTTGAGCCGTAGGTTGCTTTCACACGATCCTCCCCTTCCTCCATCATAAAATTCACATACGCCCCGCCAGCCGAGTGAGGATGCAAAGCCTCCCAGTATTCCTTCGCCCACGCTGTGATTGCTTCGGTGTTTTCCGGGTCAGGATCAACGCCAGCAATGACTTTAGACCACTTGGCCTGACGATAGTCCCACGGCGTCTCATCAGTACCAACCTGATGAGTTTTGCCATCAATAGGATAAAGGTGCATGGTTGAATGCATTGTAGGCATTTCATAGCCATGTTTCATATGTAAAGCAATGGCCTCGTCAGTCAATTCGTTGACAAAATCTCCTTTCCAATACCACTGTAATCCTGGAGGATATAGAGCGTCAAATGCTCCCTGCAGAGCGGGGTAAGGCATGGGTTGAATGCCGTACATAGCTGGGGGGCCAAATTCACTGATTGGTTGAAAAACTTCTTCTGCTTTTGCCTCTGGACCCGTGTAGCACCAGACGACCCCACACATCTTCTTCAAGTGCAACTCTTCGGGAAAGGGGGGTCCTGGAGGTACCGTTAAAATCGCAAAGAACCCGTAAAGATCTTCCGGAGCTTCTTGCATGAAATCGCGGTACCACTGCATCACTTCGGTGGTTTGCTCTTGGTGCCAAAGGGTGGGTCCACCAACGATAGTGTGAACGGGATGCAACTGGAACCGGAACTCGGTGACAACGCCAAAATTTCCGCCACCACCTCGTATGGCCCAGAAGAGGTCTTGGTTTTCCTCAGCACTAACTGTCACGAATCTGCCATCAGCCAGCACCATGTCTGCCGCCAGCAGATTGTCAATCGTGAGTCCGTACTTGCGGGTCAGATACCCATGTCCACCTCCGAGTGTTAGTCCGCCAACTCCGGTGGTTGATACGACCCCGCTGGGGGTGGCCAAGCCGAAAGCATGAGTTGCATGGTCCACATCTCCCCATGTACAACCACCTCCAACCTGTACAGTACGTGCTTGCGGATCGACTCGTGTATACTTAATGGATGACATGTCGATGACCAGACCATCATTGCACGTCCCCAAGCCCGGACCGTTGTGACCGCCCCCACGAATCGCTACAAGCACATCGTGCTCACGAGCGAAGTTGACGGCAGCCATGACATCAGCCACATCCGCGCAACAGGCAATCATACCCGGACGGCGGTCAATCATGGCATTGTAAATCTTGCAGGCCTCCTCGTAATCCTCATCACTCGGCTGTATAAGTTGTCCGCACAAGTTAGCATTAAATTCTTCTATGGTTGCTTGATCAATCATGATGTCGTTCCTTGAATTTTGGTGTTTGGGTTTGATAAACGATCCACTGCAAGCAGAAGGGTCTTGAGAATAAAGTAGTCATGAGACAGAAACCAAAATGGCTTACACCGACTTCTAAAAACTGATTCATGAATGTTTCTTTGTGAAATCGAGAATACTTGAATAATTTCAGATTATCAATACTTTTTCATCGTTCCGGATGTCATTCATCAGTTTCCCAACCCGCCTTGACCAGTCCTTCGATGATGGGATCCGCCAGTGCAGAGTTGGGGACGAAGATGCGGCGGTAGTCGTCACGGGTTTTGAGGTTGGGACGCAGGGCAAGGTAGAGGTCCAATGCCGCCTTGGCCTCCGGACCACGTTCCAAGTGTCCCAACACCGCCGCCCGAAACCCGAGCATCAGCCCTGCTTTATGCTGACGCAATGCCTTGTCAATCGCCACCAGTGCCTCTTCATACCTCCCCTGCCCTAACAAGGCAAAGTAATGTGTCGCGTTAAAGTGGTTCATATTCGGGTCAGCCGGGCTTAGTTCAATTCCATTGAGGATGGACTCTTCCCCTTGTTGAAAATCCCCGGAGTGTAGTTGGGCTAACGATAACCAAAAGAAACTGAATGCATTGCTGGGGTTAAACTGTATGGCACGCTGGGCATAGTCCAGTGCGGTGGGATGGTCTCCGCGAAAGAAGTAGGCTGCAGCAATACTCATCAAAGCCAGTGGGTTTTCCGGGTTCAGGCTCTCGGCCTTGCGGCCATGTGCCATGATCTCGTCGAGCGTTTTTTCAGGATCCTTTGTAATACGCTGGGTCAACTCCCACATGCTGTTCAGTCCAAGGTAGGCATGGGCATCCGAATGGGAGGGTTCCATTTCAACCGCCCGCTCAAAGTGTTGACGAGACTGCTCGAGTCCGGGGTCTTCGTGGTCCGTGTGCTGACGTTCGTGGTAGCAGCGCAGCCCTTGCAGGTACACCTCCCACGCACTGAGATTTTCTGGGCGCTTGCGGACGAGACGGTTTTGCTCGTGTCCCGTCACGGATGGGGCAACCCTGCGGGCAATAGCCTCGGAGACCTCATCCTGCACATCAAAGATGTCCTCCAACGTACGGTCCCACTTCTCTGACCAGAGGTGGTGGTCCTCCTCAGCGTCAATGAGCTGTGCAGTGATGCGTACTCGGTTACCGCCCTTCCTTACACTGCCCTCCACGATGTAGCGGGCGCCTAGTTCCTGTGCTACCTGCTTGAGGTTGTGCGACTGTCCCCGGAAGGTGAAGCTGGAGTTGCGTGAGATCACTGGGAAGGTACGCCAGAGCGAGAGGTTGGTGATGATATCCTCGGTGATGCCGTCCGCGAAGTACTCCTGCTCAGGATCACCGCCCATGTTCGTAAAGGGCAGCACCGCAATTGCGGGAACCTTGGTTTCAGTGGTGGCAGTGGCTGAAGCGGCTGGCGGTGTCGGCTCTGCTGGAGCTGGTACTGTGAAGGCTTCAAGCACCTTTGAGGAACTGCCGATTTCGACCATGAAAGTGTGAACCGGCTCCTCGATGTTCTTCATCTCCTGCGGTCCCGAACTTACAAAACCCAGGTCAAGCTTGCGACGAACCTCGTCGTGAAACTTCCCGGAAACACAGATCCCTCCCGGCTCGGCGAGGGGTTCCAGCCGAGCTGCGACGTTCACCCCGTCACCATAGAGGTTGTCGCCCTCCACAATCACGTCCCCAAGATTCAACCCTATTCGGAACTGCATCTGGTCCTCCGGGGCCACCTCGTTGTTTCGGTCCCGCAGGTTCTTCTGGAATTCCACCGCCGCCACGATAGCGTCCACCGGGCTGGCGAACTCTGCGATCACAGAGTCTCCGGCACTCCCGAAGACGCGTCCGTGGTAGGTTTCGATGGACTCGTCGGTGATAGCACGGCAGATTTTGAGGTTGCTCAGCGTGCGATCCTCATTCTCGCCCATCATCCTGCTGAATCCGACAATATCGGCGGCAAGAATCGCGGCTAATTTTCTTCGGGGTTTGGATTCACTCATGGTTCTTCAAACTTAAAAAACAGGAGTAATAATTTACAGCTCCTACAACTGGAGATTATACATCGGTTTGAATGATCTTAAAACACAAAAAACATTTCAGAGTCCGTCATTGCAGCGAAGAATTTGCTCGTGGAAAAAGTCATAGTTGAAAGATACTCAAATTAGCTTGTTATCCCCACAATTCCTGTGATGGAGGCTGAACAATGCTTCCGTTATATTTCATTGGAAAAGGCCTGTCTTCATAAAGATAAAGCGGTGCATCAAGGTCAACTATTTTTGCTCGCTGAGCAATTAAAAATGCCGGCGCGATTCCCAGTGAAGTTGCAGACATGCAGCCCACCATTGTCCGAAAGCCCTTATTTTCAGCCGCGGTCTGCAAACTCAGCGCTTCGGTGAGTCCTCCGGTTTTATCCAGTTTAATATTAACGAATTCATAGAGTCCCACTAAACGATCAAGGTCAGCGGTGTCGTGACAGGATTCATCGGCACAGACCGGAATGGGATGGTCCAGTGTTTTCAAAACATTGTCGTTATCTGCGGGAAAAGGCTGTTCAATCATTTCTACTCCAAGCTGCTTTAATTCTGGAACATAACGATTAAAATGTTCCGGAGTCCAAGCCTCATTCGCATCAACCACCAAACGTGTTTCCGGAGCATTTTTTCTGATTGCTTCCAGTCGTTCCAAGTCGCCTTCGCCGGTGAGTTTAATTTTTAAAATTGGTCTTTGGGCGTTTTTCAGTGCTACTTCACCCATTTTTTCTGGAGTATCTACACCGAGCGAATACACAGTCGTTACGTTTTCAGGTTCCGAAAGAGCTTCCTTTCCCAAATGAAGAAAAATTTCCGGTAGTTCCCAGACCCTTTTTCCGGCAAGTTTTGCTTCCAAATCCCAGAGTGCGCAATCCACTGCATTCCTGGCCGCGCCTTTTGGCATAGTTTGCTGCAGTTCTGTGCGGCTTAAACCGTTTTCCAGTTGGCTTCGAATATTTTCAATCAGCATTTCTGACTGAGAGACAGTCTCTTGGTAGTGTTCAGTCGGAGTGGATTCACCCCATCCTCTGCAGCCGTTTTGTTCCAATTCAACGAGAACTGCATCGAAATTATCGTCACTTCCTCTTGAAATTGCAAAAGGTTCCTCACTCCAGTTTTCAGTTTTGACGGTAAGTTTTCGGCTAGACATAGAATATTTTTTGTTCTTTAAAAGTTGATGTTAATATAAATCTTCCGGTTCTTCCTGAGGACGTGCGCGCCAACGACGGTGCATCCAGAAATATTGTTCAGGATATTTCCGGATCACATTTTCTAAAGCAGAAGTGATTTTTTGGGTTATTGCCAGCGTATTTTTTTCCTGTTCTCCAGAAAGATCAAAAGTAATGCGTTGAAATGATATTTCTAAATGATCGCCGACATAAGGGCATGTTACTAGTACAACCGGACTTTTCCGCAACAAATGAAAGGCGGCTGTTCCTTTGCTGGAGGAAGCAAGTTTTTCAAAAAAGTTTACAAAAAGATCAGATTTATTGTCGTTTTGATCGATCAGCATTGCAATGATTTTATTGGCCGCAAGTGCTCTCCCCATTTGCAGGGTGGCTTTTTTACCTTTATCAATAGTTTCAACTCCAAAATTGGCACGTGCAGTATTTTGAAGTTCGTTGGTAAGCGGATTGGTTTGCCGACCGACATACATGGTAACGGGGTACCCCAGTTCTGCCAGGGCCGGTGGAATCATTTCCCAATTGCCAAAGTGTCCGCTGATCAGAAGCACGCCCTTTTTTTCTGATAAAGCTTGATTCAGTATTTCCAGATTATGACATTTTGCGATTTCTGAGGTACGACCTTTCCAAGCATCCATGTGCAAAACGTCCATACAAAAACGGGCAAACCATCGGTAGTTTGCACGTGCAATTTGTTTCCGTTCTACAGTTGAGAAATTTGGAAAAGCGAGCTCCAGATTGATTGCTACTATACGCCTGCAAATGCGCAAACCATGATAAAGTATGCCATCAAGCAGTATTGCGCCACGCCGCCGCGTTTTTTTTGACGCACCTTTGCCCCAACGTTTTAAGCTGTTGAAAAGGATAAATTCAAGGCGGTGGCGAAATTTGAATGTTTCTGGTGTAAGTTTGCTATTGCTATCAGACATTTTCAGATTGAGAGATTTCGTGAATCTTTAACAAAACAATAACAGATTCAACCCAACTTGAAAACCAGAATACTCTTTTTCAATCCTGTATGTAATGCTTCTTAAACTAATGCAGAAAGCAGTCTGGACTCGATATTTTGATACAAGTGTGTCATTTTATATCTAAGAGTTTGTCACTATTACAAGCAGAAATATAATTAATTTATTTTGACTATCGATTGACTGCACATCGAAAACTGTCAATCAGTCAGAAGAGTTGCGAACTATTAAACAATTGGAAAATCATCATGTCCTCACTGGATGGTAATATTAATATTTGTATAATAATACATGAAGAAAACAATACCTGATCCGCGCCTTATCCGGAACTTCTCAATTATTGCTCATATCGATCACGGGAAATCCACCCTGGCTGACTGTTTAATGAAAGAGACAGGTGCAGTTTCAGAACGTGAAGCGCAAGAGCAACTGCTGGATAACATGGATATTGAGCGTGAGCGCGGGATTACAGTAAAGTCGCAGAGTGTGCGCTTGAATTACCTGGCAGAAGACGGAAAAGAATATGTCCTGAACCTGATTGATACTCCCGGACATGTTGATTTTACTTATGAAGTCTCCCGGTCTTTGGCAGCATGTGAAGGAGCATTACTGGTTGTTGATGCAGCACAGGGCGTGGAGGCGCAGACCTTGGCCAATGTTTATATGGCCATTGAAA
>Ga0315339_1003146_pt1 | contig 11832 bp, 10 predicted proteins | sample ASW17metaG_FD_204514 | JGI IMG/M metagenome (GOLD analysis project Ga0315339, IMG submission 204514) | Ammonia-oxidizing marine archaeal communities from Pacific Ocean, United States - ASW #17 | ecosystem: Environmental > Aquatic > Marine > Oceanic | place: USA: California | collected 2016-12-05
CCTCTTGGGCAAGTTTATAATGATAACGCTGTTTATCATTACAAGAATGGATTTTTTAGAGTGGTAAGGATATTTTAAGGATGTGACAAGCATTAACATTAAATCGCTTCTGCCATCCCGGTGCCTGAAATCTCATCATTTGATTCAGACAGCCCATGTCCTTTGTTTAGTTGATCCTGGCCGCCTGATTGACTGGGATATCCGCTGTATCCGCCCAATATGCCTTTTACCGGCCATATTTTCCCAGCAACAAGGCCGCGCCAATGATTGGCAGCTTGTAATATACCTTGGATAGTCAAGGTCGACAAAATAAGCAGATGGTCGAATGCCTCCTGGACAGGCGGTGACAGAACGCACTGGATAAATCCGGTTTCGTCTTCGAGGGTGAGAAACATAATACCATTTGCTGTCGGTGGTCTTTGCCGCATAATAATATTACCCGTAATTTCGATGACCGTTGGTGAGGCTTGGGCGTCCAGCGGAATAAGGCGTCGGCAAGAGGCTATAGGCAGTATACCGTATTCACTCAGGGAACGCCGGATCAAAGATATGGGGTGTACCCGGGCGGCATGGTGGGTCTGGTAATCCCATGATAGGCGTTCAAGGGCATGCAGTTCTGGTAAACAGGGTATGTCCTGTAAGGAGACCGTCGGCATGTGAAATAAGGTGTGGGTTTTACTTTGTCCAGCGGTCCCCAATCTACGGGCTAAAATACCAATTTTCCACAGCGCATCTCTACTTGAGGCCGAAATGGAATCCAGCGCACCCGATCGGGCAAGGGAATCCAGCGCATCTCGGGGCATGATTACCCTTTCGTACAAATCCTCCACAGACGTAAAGGTTCCATTCATTCTTTGCCATACGATATCCCGAGCTATGGAATCCGAAACATGATCAATAGACGTGAGAGGTTTAAGGATGGCAAACTTTGCATCGGCGGTTTTAACCAAGTCGTAACGAGTGGCAGAGCGCTTGATATCAGGCAATTGGATAGGCACTTTCCAATGCTTGGCCTCTTGCTCCAAAGTCATCAGACTGTACATGCCCGGGCGGTGCTGCATAATCGCCGCCATATAGGCCATAGGATAATAACATTTCATCCAGGCGGATTGATAGACAATTTTGGCGAATGCTGCGGCATGGCTCCGGCAAAAACCATAACCAACGAATTTGGAAACCTTGTCGAATACTTTATTGGATGTTTGTTCTGAAACTCCGCGCTCCATAGCACCTGAAACGAATGTATCCCGCATGTTTTCCATTTCGCTGGCGTCCCTGTATTTCGACATAAGCGATCTGAAATCATCTGCCTCAGAAAGGGGCATGCCCGCAAATCGATGGGCAATTTCAAGAATTTGTTCCTGAAAGAGGATAATACCGTAGGTATCCGCTAAAACCGGCTCCAGTTCCGGATGGTCGTATTCAATCGGTTCCTGCCCTTTCCTTCTTCGGATAAAGGGGTGAACCATGCCGCCTTGAAGAGGACCCGGTCGAAATAGGGCGATTTCTGCAATTAAATCACCGAAACTTCTGGGTTGATTGACGGCCAGCAAGTGAATCTGTCCTTGTGATTCGATCTGAAACAGGCCTACTGTGCTGTTGGAACAAATCAGGTCATATACCTTGGGGTCATCAAGTGGAATTTGATCCAAGTCGATCTCTTTGTTAATATGCCGGGCAACCAATTCCCTGCCTTCGCTTAAAGTGGCCAACATTCTTAGCCCCAAAACATCCAACTTGACCAGCCCGAGGGCTTCGACATCGTTCTTATCGAACTGGACCATATTTACGCCATTCGCGGACACCTGAATAGGGCTAAAATGGTATAACGGTTTTCGGGATAAAACCATACCACCCACGTGCAGCCCCATATGCCTAGGTAAGCCATCGAGGCGCTCTACTAGATCGACAAGCAATTCAAAAAGGGGCGACTCTCCCAGAATTCTGAGTAATTGGGGGCGATATTCTCGGACATCCCGGGCACGGCGGGGTGGAATGGCCTTGGTTAGTTGATTTACCGTATCCATAGGCCACCCTAGCGCTTTTGCCACATCACGAAGGGCATTGCGGAGCTGGTAGGTTACGATGGTAGCTGTCATGGCCGTCTGCTCGATGCTGAAGCGATTTTCTATCCAGGTGATGATTTCATTACGGCGCTCACTATCGAAATCGATATCGATATCCGGCGTACCTTTGCGGTCTCCATGGAGAAATCGTTCGAATAATAGATTGTGGGCGATAGGATCAACTCCTGTAATACCCAGTAGGTAGGCAACAATACTATTTGCCGCTGAACCGCGTCCGCAGCAGCGTATGCCCTGCCATCTAGCCTCCTCAACCACCTCCCGAACAACCAGGAAATATTCTTCAAGTCCCAACTGGGTTATCACACCGAACTCTTTATTATACTGGGCCATTGCCCGATCCTGATGGGTTACAGCATATTTTTCCAGGAGGGCCTCGCTACATATTTGATTAAGATAGGCACGCGGTGAGATATTATCCGGTAGCCGAGCTTTCGGCGGTGTGATATGTTCCGGTACAAGATCGATGTGGCAGGCGTTGGCGATAATCATGGTGTTCTCAAATGCCGCTTCATAGGGAATCAGGTTTTTCAATGCTTTTTCATTCTTCAAATAAGCCTCAGCATTTTTAGGTCGATCCAGATGAGGTTCGTCTACTGAATGGCCTAATCCTATGCAGGTCAGTAGGTCTGACAGCACATAATCTTCAGCGACGGCATGACGCACGTTATTTGACGCTACCACCGGGATATTCATGGAAACCGACAGGCGGTAAAGTTGATCTATAACTCGTCCAGCTCCATATTCTAGTGTATGGCAAAGTTCTATATAGAGACGGTCTCTGAAAATGGTATGTAGACGTCGCAGCCATCGTTCGGCTTCGCCTGTTTTTTTATTTGACATCAAGTGCCAGACGGTACCTTCCTTGCCGCCCGTCAAGCAGAAGAGGTGGTTGTTGAACGTAGATATGATGTCGATTGGCACAGCGGGGTTTTCACGGTCTGCGGAATGGGCAGCGGTAAGTATATGGCACAAATTAGCATATCCCGTTTCATTTTGAACCAGGAGAACGACCGGAGAATTTTCAACGGTAACCTCTGAGCCTATAATACCTTGTATGCCTTGAGATTTACATGCTTTAAGAAAACGAACTGCACCGTATATTCCATTTTTATCAGTCAAGGCCAGAGCAGGACAATGTATATTTCGAGCCTGTTTCACCAGATCTTCCGGCGAGGATCCGGCATGGAGAAAAGAAAAGGCGCTTTTAACGTGGAGATGGGCGAACATAATATAGGTCAATCAAAAATGCGGGATAAGATCCACTCAGATCTATTACGATGAAAAATTTCAATCGGTCCCTGGTCTGTAGAGAGGTAAAGGTAGGTCCGGTTTTCCTCATTATGCCACCACCTGCCCTGTACAACCCAATATTCTATAATACGTTGGACCTTAAGCCGCCTATGTTGCCATTTAATAATATGAGGCCGTTTATTAACCGTGAATACCGTTATGGGTAAATTAATGCGTTTCATAGAGATTATATGGGATGGTCGGCGTCTGTAGGAACCAGATGCATTTCATCATCTGGAAAAGTCGAATCAACGCCTGTTAGGGTGGCACGCATCAACTGGCCAGGAAAGCGCTCATGCATAACTTTCAAGAGTGATTCCAGACCTGGTCGCTTAAAAAACAGGTTTTGCTGCTTGGGTTTTTTCAGAACTAGGCCACCTAGTATGACGCATATACTGGTAATATTCATCTTTAAATTCAATAACTTAGCCAGAAAAATTTCTCCGATACGGTTCAATGTTTCAGGGTCTCTTGTCGGTTTCTTCAGTATGCGACTATAGCCTTTAGGGATTGTGTCCGGTGGGCAAAACAAACGGATTTCCAGGCGCATTGCCATGCGATCATGGAGGCGATTCGTAAGATCACTGAAGAGGTGGGACATGACAGGTAGAATATCTATGGATTCGGACACCGGGGTTTCAAATTCGTACGCGCTCTCCAGTACATCCCATGTATAATTGGGGACCGGTGACTCCTTATCGGGATGCAGAAAGTAAAACAAACGTGTCCCTTCGGTTCCAAATTGAGCTGATAGGTGTTTGAGTTTAAGGCGTGTCACATGCCTGATTGTTCGAAAGCCGAACAGAATCAGTTTCTCAATGATCTCGTTGTTAAATCCGAAGGAGGCAAACAGAATGACGGGGTTATGATCTAAGAAATCATTAACCTGATGGAATGGAATGGATACCAGATGCCCAGAAGGGGCGGTCAAAGCTGAGAGCATGGCATATAGTCTAGTATGGCTGACGCCAACTTGAGCGCCTATTTTCTTTGCATAATCTACCACCAAACCCAGATCCGCGTTCTGAAGGAAAAGCCAACACCCCTCCCAAACGTTGTTTTGTACCGACATAATTTGGGGCGTCATCCGGTATAAATCCTTCACTATATCTTCCAATAGGACGGCTTCCACCGGCCTATCCCGTTTAAAACACACAGCATCAGGTTCGAGGGATTTCGCCCGTTCAATATGATCACCGATGGCGATTTCCGAACCATTCAATTCACGACTCAGAGAAATAACTATATTTTTTTCAACAGCTATCAGGGGCTCTGAAATTTTATAATATTGATTCAGAGCCCAAGCCGGATAATCGGGAATGTGTAGACATATTATGGACATTGGACTTTAAAAGATAAATGATCTGTTATTGTTGCGCCTTCCATATATACTATACACATGATTAGTGTATAGTCAAGGAAAATTTTATGGTGAACAAGCAAAAATAAGCAAATGGCTTTCTGCAAGAGAGAAGTTGCTTGATGCCCCAAATATCCTAAGATATCGTTTTTTGACCATATCAGGCTTACATAATATTGGAAATAGGTAGATAGGATGCTGTGTAAAATCACACTCTAAGTGAATCTCCCGGGTCCCTTACGTTCGGTCCAGAACGGTCGGTGCCACGAGGGTCGCGGAAAATCTAATGCTTCGCGTACCGGGGCCGGGCGTCGCCGAGGCAAGTCTCAGTCAAAATGAGATGTTGACATGAAATAGAAATTAGGCGAAATATATGAGTGTCATGTGTTATTTGGTGTGAGTAATGTATTAATGAGTAAAAAGAACCCCGGTGAGCTTCATGTCACGCGGGGTTCTTTTTTAGAAGATGTTTACTTTACGCCGTGACAATAGATACCCGGCCTCTGCATCGTTGATTTCTATGTCGTGGAGGAGATGAGTGTATGTTCCAAGGGTAATCCGGTTAGACGCCATGCCCTACTTAGTGATATTTCAGGCCCGGTGTGACTGCACCATGTCCCCCTACCTTCGCTATGTTCTCAAGCCCTTTCTATTTCAATGTACCAGGTTTCAATTTCGTTTTGAAGCCTTAGTCTTTCCTCATTGGATAGGCGTTTCAATGTATGATCACGCTTCTGTTCATGGACAGCAGGATTATAATATATGCGGGCAAGTTGAAGATCCGGTATGTCTTTAAAGCCGCACTTTCGGTGCCAATTTTCACTAGGGATGTTAGCCAGATTGCAACGGCTGATCAACGGTATCGCTTTCCCTGATATCTTGTTCATTAGAATACATAACAAGCCCGATGCTATACCCTGTCTTTGCCAGCTGGGGTGTACAAATAGCATTTCAATCATGTAATAGCTACCAACATTTACAGTTAGGGCGTCCCCTGCGACAGAATGGCCATCCAAGGTGGAAATTTCTCCCATAAATCCCGGTACAGGCTGACCCTCATCGTCGCGAAAGAATCTACACAGCAAATTAGCGGTGGATTCTATGACCAGCTCTTTGTTCTGGTCGCAATATTCAACCGTATTCTCAAAGGCGTTAACATAGGCCATCTTAAGATCGCCGATATCCCCGCATGTTATCGTTCGAAAAAGAACGCCATTGATAGCCTGATAATTCCGAGGCCGTAACAGGTATTTTTGAATACACCAGATAATGTAAGGGGGTTACATACGCCCTGCTGTCAATATACTCATACTTCCACCCAGGCAATCTTGGCATAGTGAAAAAATGATCCAGAGACATCGCAATGCGTCTACTTTTCACGTCAAAATCCTCCTGTTATGAACTAAACCTGGAATTAATATTATCTCTTTATAGGGCTGGATTCTGATATGATGCCCATGTTTATTAAAGGCGGTTAGCTACAGCTATTTACAACCGACAAAATGGTGGAGAGATAAATAAATGATATGATGCATAAACAGTATATATATCCTGTCAATCAACTGCTCGCAAACCCTCTACAAAAAATTTCCAATCGACAGCCATTTATAAAGGGTCTAATATCAGCGAGGAGCATATTCCGGATCTAGTCCGCATGGGCACCGACATCGACCTGTTATGGGCGGATCCGGGAAGCCCTTTGTCAATGGCACCGGTCCATGCCTGGCGTCTGCTGGGTCGCTTTCAGGCTGTTAGTGCGATAGACCGATTGGTGCAACTGCTAAAAATGCCTGATTTAACCCCTTATATAGAGACAGAGTTGCCCGGCATCCTGTCTTTATTCGGGGTGTCTGCTATACCGGCATTACATGCAATTTTAGAAGACCCAAAAAATGGCGAGGTGCCGAGAATATGCGCGATCGAGGCGCTCTCCCTATTAGCCAAGGCTTTCACCGATACTCGCGTGGAATGTATCGACATCCTGATTGATTGGATTAAGCGGGCGAATAAATCAGAACGTGTTATCAATGGGTTTATCGTTTCCTGTTTAATTGACCTTAAGGCTAAGGTTTCTATCAATGCCATCAGGGATGTCTATAAGAACGAGGCGGTCGATCCTTCCATACGAAGATTACAGAGGCCACGGCCGAAAACGTGATTGACCATATCAGACAGGGTGCGGCTTTCGAGCCACGGTAGCGCTTACCGGCGTGTGTAAAGAAGCGGTGCGCCGACTGATGCAAAGAACGGGCGAATCTTCTGAACGTTTGCATGATAAGAAGGTACGGAAGATTCGTACCAAGGCGCTTGAATGTGACGAAAAATGGTCGTATGTCGGCAAGAAACAGCGTCATCTCAAAGATGATGATCCCGATGAGTTGGATCACCCTGGTATAGTATAACTTTCATAACGTACACCGCAGCCTGGCGATGACCCCGGTGTTTGATCAGAGGGTTTGCACCTGGCTTCAGTTCCATCGCCACAGCTTCGAGTTTTTCGAAGGCGTGGACTATCGTGTGGTGATCGACAACCTGAAGACGGCCATTACATGGGCGGTAGTTGATGATCCGCAGGTGCAGCAGGGCTATAGAGAGTGCGCCGAACACTACGGTTTTCTGATCGCGCCCTGCCGACCGGGCACGCCCGAACATAAGGGCAAAGTCGAACAGGATGGCGCGCACTATGTCAATCGGAACTATTGGGTGAATATACAACCAGTGATAAAGATATTCTCAATCAAGTGATGTGATTGACACTCAATCATCCATGTTCATACCCAATTTCAGGTTGTAATCAGCTATTACATTTTTGATCTGCTCTATTGATTTTCTACCCAAATTACGAAATGTACTAAGTTCCTCTTCAGATATACTAACCAGATCCGCAAGCGTGTTGATATCTTCGGTCATCAGAGCTCTATGGATACGATTAGACAGATAGAGGTCTTTTATGGGTATGTCCATGTCCAAGGCCTGAGGCGGTCCAATATCTTGTACATCTTCGCTTTCCACGATAGGCGATATAGCGCCAGGCGTATTGAAGAGGTGATAGTGGCTGGTCAGTATGGATGCTGCTTTTGATACGGCGATTACAGGGGATATACCACCATTCGTCCATACCGTCAGTTCAAGATTTTCATGATATTTACTATATTTATCTATATAAATATGAACCTTCGTGATAGGATTAAAATCAGCATCAATACGAATCACGCCTAGGCCAAATTCGTTTTCATCGTAGGGCTCATCGCTCCAGTTCAAATATCTCCTGCCTTGTTTAACATAAAGTTCCAATCGGATATATGCATCTTTCGACAATGTGGCGATATGATGGTCAGGGTTTAGGATTGTCACGTTAGAGTCCATGGTGATATCAAGCGCTTTAACCTCACCAGTTCCTTCAGCCTCCAAATACAGCGTTTTGTAATTCTCTTGTTCAAGTTCGCAATGCATCAACAAAGTAATGCCTTTAACGTTAAGGATGATTTCAGTAACGTCTTCTAAAATACAAGGTAAAGTCGAAAATTCATGTAGTATGCCTGTAATGCGAGTCGCCACCACTGCGGCACCCGGTATAGAAGAGAGCAATGCGCGACGCATAGCAGATCCGATAGTCACGCCCAAGCCTGTACTTATGGGACCCAAAATAAATCGACTACACTTTTCATCTATTATTGTTTCTCCCATAGTTAGATTTGAAAAGGGGATAAGCATAGTTCAGTCCAAATAAAATGACGATGGGAGCCTTATAATTCCTGCAAGTAGTTAGATCTTATATGGTAGTGAAAATAATGAGAAGTGGTTCAATACGTCAATTAATATAACCCAAGTTGCTAGATAAAGAAGTATTGCTACGTAGCGATTATTAAGAGGTATGTATTACGTAGTATTTTGATCCATTAAACGTATCATGCGTTCTACGACGATTTGAGCGTCGTCAATAGATAATTAGCAAGATTATGTATCATAGTGAACAAAATTACTTTATTGGTTTGTCATAATCCTCACAAAACATGGAGAAAATATCTATAAGGGATAGTCTTCCTTCAGGAGACAGATCGATTTTTCCAGGATCGTGAACATTATCTGTAGATATGTTCATTCGTCTTCCTTTAGACCGGGGTAACGTACTCATAGATTGGCATATGATAAAACCACCAAAAATTACTAATCATTTGTAGATGTGTCAAGAGGGATATCACCTGTACGGGCGTATCATAGTTATCAATACAACACACAGCAGGAATTATATCTTGACACAGCAGGGAATCATTATATACTAAACACTTGTTTCGTGAATTTGGTGTACGGTGAGGTCATTATGCTAATTGATGAACTAATTATGGACATGGAGATACTAGACCGGATTATCTCCAAATCATCTCGCCAAGTTAATTTACTGGAACTAGAATCAGCTGCCTCTGTTTTAAACAGGCACTATCTGCCGCCGATGATATCATTATTTGAAGCCAGAGCCGAACTCTCCACACGCCTTAATCAATGGCAGGAAGCCCTAAAGGAAGACCAAATAAAATTAGGATTTAAGTAAATACAGTCATTAAAGTTACGGCTCTTCCGGTATATCCAGAGAGAGCCAGAGAAGCGAGCGCTTTCCCATTTCGACATCATCTACAACGCCCATCTGATTAAGTATGGCGTTATCTTTTTGCGATAAGGGACTCTTTTCTACATAGGATTTCAGAACGGCCAGTGCATTTTCAGGCATTGTATCAAGGACCTGCTAATACCATTGATAGATATGAGCTGTCATATGTAGGAGATCTTCATAAGAGATCGGGTCATTATCCCAATCGGATTGTCAATCCATATAGCCATTTCCTTATTAGTGCGTTCACCAAGGCGATGGAACGAATCTACCCATTAGTAGGCTTTATCATGATGGAGGACTATAATAAGCATATTGTCGAGGCCACGCAAGAGCTACACGTTGATCCAAGTTAGTACGTGAATGCAACCCCCGGGGGCGTATGCTGCTGACGCGTCCCCTCACGACGTTGGTGCGCGAAGGGGCAGCCCGGCTCGAACGAGAAAAGAGATACGGAGAAGCGATAACAACATGCGAACGCCTCCTGGCCTGTTACATACCGGATGATTTCCGGAATCATATAATTCAGCGTATGCTTATCGATTTGGAAAAGGTAGCCCGTCCGTCTCGAGCACTGACCATAGCGGAGGAAGCGCTGGTGGAGGCGTCCGATCCTGCTTTGTGCCATGATCTCATGAACCGGCGGTCACGGTTGGCCAAGCGCGAGAGGAGGTATGGGCCACCGCCGCCCAAGCTGTTGACGCCCAAGAAAAGGCGTTTTCAGGCCATTTGCGTCCCGACGGCCACAGGTGCTCGAAACCGGTTTGTCGCCGGCTCATCCGATAACAATGACGAGGCGGCTGCGTTGCAATATTATCGTGAGATGCACGGTTATGATGGCACCCATGTGGAGAATGCCCTGTTGGGCGCGTTAACGGCCGTCTGTTTTTGGGATATCATTTTCATGGTGATGCCGGGGGTATTACTTCATGAGCTTCAGGCTGGTCCATTTGACGGGGGCAACAAGCCCTTTTACTGTCGCCGTGAGAAGGTCATACGTGAGCGTCTGGAGGAGATCCGTGAGGACAGCCACCGTTCACGAGCGCTACGGATCCTTTCTGAGAAGGATGGCATCGCCAACCCTTAATCTATATATAGGATATTATGATGTTGAAGTTCGATGACGGCGTGGGTTTCGGTATGTCCGGACCGTTCCGCATGGTGCAGAGGCCAGACAGGTGATATGTCGTCGGTGAAGGCCTGTTGCTTCTGGCCGCTGAGCAGAAAGAAGGTCAGGAGGTAATTCGCGAGGATTACTCGTGCGGTACATGCAATATATCATGACAACGAAAGGATGGCGGATATGGTGGAGGATTTAAGAGGACAGTCAGGTTCTTCCGATGAGGAGGAAATTTCGGACCAGCTTATGGATCTTATTCACGCTTCCGGTATGGGTTTGACGGGCAAAATAAAAGCGTTACTTAAAGCGAACCCGGAGCTAGCCAAGGCTAAGAACCAGCTGCCTTCGGATAATCCGTTTTATCAGCCGGGGGCCACAGCGTTGCACTATACGGCTTGGCTCGGACAGAAAACCGCTGCTGATCTGCTCCTCACCCACGGGGCCGATATCAACCTGAATGACGACTTCTATAACGATACGCCGCTGGGCTGGGCGAATGAAAACCGCCAGGTCGATATGATCGACTTTCTGATCTCCCGCGGGGCGGCTTTGAATATGGGCGATGCCGCTCGTACGGGCAAGGTTCGTCTGGTTATGGCGTTTATCGAGCTGGATCAATCATTGGTTAATCTTGGTCGGGATATTGGATGGACGCCGCTTTATTCTGCTGCCGGATGGGGTCATAAGATTGTCGTGGAACTGCTGTTGGGAAATGGTGCCGACGTGAACGCTTTTTCTCTGTACGGCAATACAGCGTTATATGCCGCTATTGGCGAAGGGCGCGGGGACATAGTCGATGTACTGCTTGATTGCGGTGCCGATATCAACGTGCAAACTGAGGATGGTAAAACGCCTTTGCACCGTGCCGCCTGGCGCAGGCAAAAAGACATGGTTAAGCTGTTGCTTGATCACGGTGCGGCCTGGGATATCGCAGATAACAACGGCCACACGCCTCTGGATCTCGCCACAGCCGAGGAAGGGAGCAAGGTGACCAATTGGGGAGAGTCGAGTCAAATAGACGAGGAGATCGTCCATCTATTGAATAACGGTGATTTATAGATCTATACAGCTACGTCTTCCGGCGGCCCCTGCCTGTTCTTTTTCGGGTACCCTTTTATATCCGATGTATCAGGATCATTACGCAAGACCTGTTCTAAGCGATGTTTGTCTCTGTGAACCCAGTACTCGCTATCATCTTGAATGTCAATAAATTCAAAGAGTGGGTGGATCATGTCGAATAGCTCGATCACGCGGATATGGATGTTTGAAGGGACTGATTGGATTTTACAGGACCATTGGCAGTAGAGATCAGAATCAAATTTAAACATCAATGATTCGTAATGGGGTGGATATATGATAATGCCCTTCA
>Ga0315339_1003147_pt1 | contig 11829 bp, 11 predicted proteins | sample ASW17metaG_FD_204514 | JGI IMG/M metagenome (GOLD analysis project Ga0315339, IMG submission 204514) | Ammonia-oxidizing marine archaeal communities from Pacific Ocean, United States - ASW #17 | ecosystem: Environmental > Aquatic > Marine > Oceanic | place: USA: California | collected 2016-12-05
AAGCGCTTCAAGGCACCCTGCTCACCGACGGCATTGGGCCGGTTGAATATCCAATTCTGCCACGCCGACAGGCGTCCGAAAACCTTGGTTAAAACATTCTCGCTGCCTGCGAAACGCAAATTCGCCTCCATTCCCGTCAAGGCATCCGGCGATAGTGCGATGCGTTCCTCGATGGCTATACGAATTTCGTCATCCCAATCGAGATCATCAGGGGCGAAAGTTACCAAGCCTTCCGCCTCGGCGTCGGCGGCGCTGAATGTTTCGGCGGCATGACGCGCCAATTCCGCCAACTTAGCATCATCCGTCAGGAAGCGCTGGGCCAGCCGGCTTTTCGCGGTGATCATCTGAAGCGGCCCGAAATTCATTTCCGACAAGGCAATGGCCGCCTGTGTCCCCTCGCCTTCCGGCATATCCAACATGTAACTGCGGTCTGCGGCGAGCGCCAATTCAAACAACGTGCCAGCAAAACACGAGCCTTCGTCGATAATTGCGAACAGGCTGCGCGACGACACATCGAGGCGTGCCAAAGTCCGCCGTAACATGCCGATCACCTCAGTCACGAACCAATTGTCGCCATGCGCGCTGAGCGCCGCGTCGACCGCCAGCACTTTGTCAATATCGCCTGTGGTCTTGATCAAAATGACGCCAATCTCATCGTCGTTGGTCCTGAGCATCAAGATCGCATCATCCAGTTCACGCGCCATGGCCAGGGGCCAAAACGCCATGCCTTCTGCAATGATGCCCTCAATCGTGTTCGGCGCATCCGCTTCGGGTCCGCATATCGTCAGCGTTGCGGTACGTTGATCGCGGTCAATAACGGCATCGACCCAGGTGTAATGGTACCCCGTATCATCAATACGGCGATCAAGCAGCGTAATGGGAATGCCCACGGCACCTTCGGGGCGCCCGGCGACGGCAGCGAGTTCTTGCGCCCGATCCGCGACACAGTCATCAAACTTCTGCGGCGCGGCGATCTCGTCAACCAACCCCCAATCTTTAGCCTTGCGCCCTCGCAGGCCTTCTTCGCTGGTACAAAAAACATCGGCGAGATCGCGGCGCACCATGCGCTTGTCCACCAACCGGCTGAGTCCGCCGGTTCCCGGCAAGACGCCCAGCAATGGCACTTCGGGCAAACTGACGGCGCTGGAGCGGTCATCAACCAACCAGATCTCATCACACGCCAGGGCAACCTCATAGCCGCCGCCCGCCGTAGTGCCGTTCAACGCAGCGATGTACTTCACACCTGAATGGCGGCTGGTGTCTTCGATGCCGTTGCGGGTTTCATTGGTAAACTTGCAGAAATTTACCTTCCAGCCATGCGTCGCTTGGCCCAGCATGTAAATATTGGCACCGGCGCAGAACATCCTGTTGAGGCCGCTGGTGATCACCACCGCACCGACCTCAGGATGCTCGAACCGCAGCCGCTGCAGAGCGTCATAGAGTTCAATATCGACGCCCAAGTCGTAAGAATTGAGTTTCAGCTTGTAACCGGGTTGCAGGCCGCCTTCCTCATCCACCGAAAGCGTCAACGTCGCGACGGCGCCATCGACATTGAGGCGCCAGTGGCGGTAATTTTCCTGATCTCGGTCATAGGTAACGACGGTGTCGCGGGAATTCATGGCTATTTCATTTCTAAATCTTGACGAAAAGCTGATCATCAGAATGAATGATACTCAAGCCGTCGGGTCAATCCCATTCGGCTAAGAAATTGGAGACCCCGCATGAGTGCTGAGAAGACCACCGACACCGATCTGTACAACGCCGCCGACGATTTGCTGGAGCGCAACCTGGTGGCCGGGCGTGCCGACAAAGCCGCTGTGATCGATACCAACGGCAGCCATACCTACGGTGATCTTAACGCGCGCGCCAACCGGTTCGCCAATGCGCTGACAGCCATGGGGTTGGAAATGGAACACCGCATTGTGCTTTGCATGCACGACACCGTGGATTTCCCGGCCTGCTTTTTGGGCGCCATCAAGGCCGGGGTTATCCCCATTCCCATCAACACGCGCCTGACTGAGAAAGATTACGAATTCATTTTGGCTGACAGCCGGGCGTGGGCCTTGGTGGTATCGGAAAATCTACTCGATGCCTTTACGCCGCATTTGGACAATCACGCCCTGCTCCGCCATGTCGTTGTCGTTGGGAATGATACCGGCGGTCGTCATTCCCTAAGCGAACTGTTGGATACTGCGGCGGATACATTTCAGCCGGCACCGACCAGGGCCGACGATATGTGCTTTTGGCTGTATACGTCGGGCACCACCGGCACGCCCAAGGGCTCGGTTCATCTGCATGCGCATTTGATCCGCACAGCCGAATTATATGCCATCCCGACCTTGGGCATTTGCGAATCGGATGTCGTCTACTCGGCGGCGAAACTGTTTTTCGCCTATGGCCTGGGCAACGCGCTGACCTTTCCTTTCGCCGTCGGCGCCACTGCGGTGCTTTTGGAAGGCCCGCCGATGCCCGACGCCATCTGCGAAATCTTGCGAACACACAAACCGACGATATTTTATGGCGTGCCGACCTTGTATGCGATGCTGTTGGCGAGCGATTTAATACCGGATGCCGAAGATCACGCGCTCAGGCTTTGTGTTTCCGCCGGCGAGGCACTGCCTAGCGATCTTTTGAATCGCTGGGCTGACAAAATGGGCACGGAAATTCTCGACGGCCTGGGCAGCACGGAAATGCTGCACATCTTCTTGACCAACAGCCAAGGCGATGCGCGGCCCAATAGCTCGGGCAAAGCGGTGCCGGGGTATGATCTTCGCATCGTCGATGAAGACGGCGCCCCGATGGCGCCTGGCGAGCTTGGTAACCTGCACGTCGCCGGGCCGACCGGCGCGGTCATGTATTGGAACCAGCGCGAAAAAAGCCGCGAGACATTTCTCGGCACCTGGACGGTCACTGGCGACAAGTACTCCATCGATGGTGAAGGCTATTACATTTATGGCGGGCGCTCAGACGATATGCTGAAGGTCGGCGGCATCTACGTTTCACCCTTCGAGGTGGAAGGTGCATTGATCGCCCACGAAGCCGTCCTGGAAGCCGCTGTCGTCGGCCATCCGGACCACGATAACCTGATCAAACCAAAGGCTTTCATCGTCCTGCAAGATGGCATCAATGCATCCGACAACTTGGCCGCCGAATTACAGAACACGGTCAAAAACACACTTGCCGAATACAAGTATCCGCGCTGGATCGAATTCACCGACAACTTACCCAAAACGGCGACCGGCAAAATCCAGCGCTTCAAATTGCGCGACGCCGGCTAAGCCATGGCGGCGCTCTCCGGGAGCCCGGAAATCATCGATATCGATGGGGTCGGGTTGGAAGTCCTCCGCCTTCCACCAAACTCGGAGAGCCATGGCGGTGGCGTTGAGGGGCCGACAATTGTGTTCCTGCACCAGGGATTGGGATCGGTCGCCATGTGGCGGGATTTTCCAAGCTTAGTCGCCAAGGTCACGGAATTATCCTGCGTCGTTTACTCCAGGCGCGGTTACGGCCAATCGGCACCACGCGCCAAGGCGCACGGCATCGACTACAAGCATCGCGAAGCCATGGAGAATCTACCAAAGTTGCTGGGCGCGCTGAAGATCGAACGGCCGATCTTGTTCGGCCACAGCGATGGCGGCTCCATGGCCTTAATTCATGCCGCGCACTTTCCGACGGCGGGATTAATCGTCGAGGCGCCGCATATTTTCGTCGAGGAAATATGCACCTCGGCCATCGCCAAAATGCGTGACATGTATGAACCCATGGATTTCGAAGCCAAGCTCAGCCGCTATCACCGCGACCCGGCGCATGCTTTTTGGGGATGGAATGATATCTGGCTGGAACCGGCCTTCGCGGAATGGAATATCGAAGATTTGTTGGGACAAATCGACTGCCCAGTCCTGGCCATCCAGGGGGAGAACGACGAATATGGCACCATGGCGCAGCTCGATGGGATTGCGCTGGGGACCACAGGGACGGTCAAGTTGATGAAGTTACCCGATTGTGGTCATACGCCGCACCGCGAGCAACCAGATAGGGTGCTGGATGCGGTGAAGGACTTCGTCGTGCGCCTAATGCCGGAAAGGACATCAATTTGATCGGCCGCCACCTCGAAGATTACGCCGAAGGCGAAGTGATCATATCCAGACCTTACCGGTTGGGTCGCCGGGAAATTCTGGCCTTCGCCAATGCCTATGATCCACAGCCCATGCACATCGACGAAGAGTTTGCCGTCGGCGATGGCCCGTTTCGCGACATCATTGCCAGCGGATTTCAGACCGTCGCCCTGGCGTTCAAATTGTTTGCCGAAGCCGGCTTCTTTGATGGTGACGTGGCGCTTGGCGGGCCCGGCATGGACGAAGTCCGCTGGCTGGCGCCGGTTTATCCCGATGATGTGCTGACCAATCACATCACCGTTGTTGAAGTGCGGCGTTCGAAATCTAAACCGGACCGGGGTATTCTGCGGTTGGGCCATGACCTTCGCAACCAGCACGACGTTTCGACCGTCACCTGCGTGACCGCCTCGATGATCCGCACACGAAACACGCCAGTCGAATAAACAGCGCAACAATGGGATTAGGGGAGCGGACTCAAATCCCCAAATGGCGATGAAGGATATCAGGCTCATTTTGCAAGGCTGCCCGGTCACCTGAGAACGCGGCCCGCCCTTTCACCAAAATCATATGCTGGTCGCACAAGTCCTGAAGCCTTGCCGCGTCCTTGTCGACGATGATGGCCGACATACCGGTGGATTTTATCTCACTGATCACTGACCAAATCTCCTCGCGGATCAGCGGCGCCAGGCCTTCGGTCGCCTCATCTAGCAAAAGCACATCGGGATTGGTCATCAAGGCCCGGCCGATGCTTAACATTTGTTGCTCGCCACCCGAGAGATGGTTGCCCCAGTGGTCCCGGCGCTCAGCCAAGCGAGGAAACAACGTCATGACCCGCTCTTCGGTCCAGCTGCGTGTGCCATTGGCGCCGGCGCGCGCCGCCATGACAAGATTTTCAGTGACCGTGAGGTTCGGGAAAATGGCACGATCTTCAGGAACATAAGCAATGCCCGCCTGGGCAATGTCATGAGTAGCAAGTTCGCTAGCATCGCGGCCCATTATATACGCACTGCCACGTTTCGGGCGCACATAACCAACTATGGTTTTCAGCGTCGTCGTTTTGCCCATGCCGTTACGGCCCATTAAACTGAGGCAACTGCCGCATTCCAGGCGAAGATCAAGACCATGCAAGATATGGCTGGAGCCGTAATAGGCATCAACGTCCCGCAACTCAATCAGTGGGCCGGTCACAGCTCGCACCCTGTATCGGCGGCGGCGGCACCGACCCCCAGGTAGGCTTCGCGGACCCCGGTGCTTTGGCGCACCATCTCCGGCACACCACTTTCCAGAACAACACCGTCGACCATGACAGTCAGCACGTCGGCGACCGCAAAAACCGCATCCATGTCATGTTCGATCAACACCACCGCGTAGCCCGGTGTAATTCGGCGGATCAATTCGACAACCTGCACGGATTCCTCAGGCCCCATGCCCGCCAAGGGTTCATCAAGCAGCAAAACGTCCGGCTCCATGGCCAGCAACATGGCGATTTCGAGTTGGCGCTGCTCGCCATAACTGACGGTAGCGGCGATCGTATCGGCGCGGCTGTCCAAGCCAGCCGTCGCCAAGGCCTGTTCGGTGCGTTGGCGGACCGCTAGGGCCGCGTTGGCTGGCCGAAAGAACCTGAGCGATGACGGCTCGCGCGACTGCGCCGCCAGCCAGCAATTTTGCCAGCAGGTGAATTCCGGAAAAATATGGGTCCGTTGATAACTTCGCCCAATCCCAAGCCGCGACACCCGGTGCGCCGGCAGGGCGGTAATATCGCGATCACGGTAGGTGATTTCCCCACTGCTTGGTGCCAGGTCGCCGGACAACAAATTGATCAACGTCGTTTTACCGGCACCATTGGGGCCAATGATTGCGTGAACTGTGTCGAGCGCGCAGCTGAGATCGACATTGTCGACGGCGTTGAGGCCGCCGAAATTTTTGCTTAGCCCCGTGGCGCTTAGGATCGGCGCGGACATTAGCGTTCCTCCGATTGGCGACCGGCGATCTTTACCAGCAGTCCGCCCAAACCGTTGGCGAAAAACAGCACGATGCAGATGACAAACCCACCCATCAATATCTGCCAATGGGCGGCGATGAAGCCGAACAACGCCCGATCACGAAACAGTTCTTCAACGCCCAACAGCGCAATCGCCCCGATGACCGGGCCAAACAACGTGCCCATGCCGCCTAGGATCACCATCACCAGCGCGATACCCGATTCCTGCCATCCCAGCAGTTCCGGCGAGACGAATCCGTCGATGCTGGCGAACAGAAACCCCGCATATCCGGCGATGGTCCCGGCGATAACAAAACTCACAAGTTTGTAGAGATACGTGTTGAAGCCCAGCGCCTGCATGCGGTGTTCGTTGACCTTGATGCCCTGAATGACTTTGCCGAAGGGCGCGCGCAACACCATCACCAGGCCGGCGTAGAGAACGATCAAACTGACCAAACTAAAATAGAATAATACCGCGCTGCCGCCCAAATCGACCAACACGACCGAGCCCAACGCAAAGATCGGTTTGAAATAAATGTAGGCGCCGTCCGAGCCGCCCGCGAGATCGGAATCATGAAAGAAATAAAACAGCATTTGCGCGAAGGCGAGCGTCACCATGATGAAGTAAACACCTTTGGTGCGCACCGACAGCGCGCCAATCACCAGGGCCGCCAGCGCTGTCACGCCCAAACAAACTGGCAAGGCCCATGCCATGTTGGCGGCGGCATCTTCCGGCGAAACCAAGTGCAGCACATACCCCGACAAGCCGAAAAAGGCAGCATGACCAAAACTCACCAGTCCCGTATAGCCGACCAGCAAATCGAGGCTCATGGCGAAAATGCCCAAGACAATCATCCGGGTCGCCAGCTTGATCCAGTATTTGTCGCCGATCATCGGCACCACGGCTAGGGCGAGCACAAGCACCGCCAGCGCGCTCAGCACATTTCGTGATGGCATATTGACCAAGGCTCAGGTCCGCCCAAACAGCCCGCTCGGGCGCCACAACAGCACGGCGGCCATCAGCCCATAGACAGCAACACTGGCAATTTCCGGCAAATACACTTGACCGTAAACATCAACCAGGCCAATCGCCACGGCGCCCACAAACGCGCCCTTGATCGATCCGATCCCGCCGATCACCACAACAACGAATGAAATGATCAAGATTTGCTCGCCCATACCCGGATAGACGGTTTCCACGGGCGCCGCCAACATGCCAGCAACACCGGCCAAGGTGACACCGACGGAAAATACAATGGCGGAAAGGCTGCGCATATTGACGCCCAGGCTTTCGGCCATGGCGCGGTTTGCGGCGCCGGCGCGGACCCGCATGCCGACCCGTGTGTGCCGGATGACCAGCGCCATCGATCCGGCCAACACTAGGCAAACAACGGACAGAAATATCCGGTAAACCGGGTAACTGAGCGTGTCGGAAATCGGCAATGATCCTGATAGCACGTCGGGGATCGGCACGCCGTTCGGATCACCGCCCCAGATCATCAATTGTAATTCGTTGAAGATCAGGATCAGACCAAAGGTCAGCAACACCTGATGCAGATGATCGCGTTTATAGAGATGGATCATGAACACGCGCTCCACGCCGTACCCCAACACCAACGTCACCGGAATACCCAAAAGAATGGCAGTGAACAGATTGCCGGTCATCTGGGTGAACGAAAACGCCAGATAGGCGCCGATCATGTAGAACGACCCGTGTGCCAGATTGATGATCCCCATGATCCCGAAAACCAGCGTCAATCCGCTGGCGATGAGGAACAGCAGCAACCCGTACTGGATGCCGTTCAGGGTTTGGATCAGCAGAAACAGCCAGTCCATGGCGCAGTGCTCTCATATTTCAGATCGGATGAAGCCTGATCATAAAAGACGCGGCCCTTGGCCAGCGTATTACATGGCAAATTACATGGTGCATCCCTTGGCGGGATCAGACAGGTTTTCCATGGCCAGCTTGACCACTTCGTTGACGCCGTTCTTAACCTCGCGCAGATAAAAATTTTGCACCGGGTTGTGGGCCGACGACATGGTCCACTTGCCGCGCGGGCTATCGATTGAAGCCCCTTCCATCGCTTTGATCATATCGGCCTTGGCGCCGGTGTCGCCACCGACTGCCTCAAGGCCAGCGCGGATCAACTGCCCCGCATCGAAGCCTTGCACACCATACACATCGGCGCCCTTGCCATAAGCTTTTCTGTAGGCCGCACGGAAGGTCACGTTGGCCGGGTAATCCAAGGTATCGGCATAATGCAAGGTGGTGCGGATGCCTTCGGCTGCCGCGCCTTGCGCCTTGGTCACGCCCTCGGTCAAGAAACCTGGGCCGACCAGTTCGATTTTGCCCTTGAGGCCAGCCGCCGCCCAATCCTTGACGAACTTCACCGCGCCCCCGCCGGCGAAAAAGACATAGACGGCGTCGGGTTTGATTGAAGCGATTTCCGTCAGAGCTGATTGAAACTCAACCTTCGGGAAGGGAATGCCAATTTCCTTGATGACGTTGCCGCCGTGCGGCACGAAGCCATCCTTGAAACCCTGCGCGGATTGTTTGCCGGCGCCATAAGCCCAATAGCACAACACGACGTTCTTTTTGCCCTCGTCCAACAAAACCTTGCCCATGGGATGGCCGGGTTGCCAGTTGGAGAACGAGGTGCGGAAAATATTGGGAGCGCAAAACGGACCAGTGACTTGATTGGCGCCGGCGTTCGGCACGATCATCATGGTGCCTTCCTCGCGCGCGATCTTAGCCATGCCCATGGCGACACCGGAATGCACCGGGCCGACGATAAAGTCGACTTTTTCGCGGCCTATCAGCTTGTTGGTCAGATCGGCAGCCTTCGGCGGCTTCGCCTCGCTGTCGATCTTAATCAGCTCAATGGCGCGGCCGCCCAACTTGCCGCCGGCCTGGGCAAATGCCAGTTCCATGGCATTGGTAATGGATTGGCCCAAACGTGTGTAGGTGCCGCTGTAGGGCAACAATGTGCCGATCCGAACCTTCGCTTTACCGCCAATGGCAAAGCGGGCCGGCAGTGCCGTTGCCGCGGCGACAACGCCGACGCCCAGCATACCCAGTGTTCGGCGGCGTGAAATATTGTCAAACTTGGTCTTCACGTGTTCATCCTCCCGGTCGATTTTTCATTCCTACATTCCCCCCGAACACCGGTCACGACGGACCCATATCGGACCCGTCAAATATTTCGAATTATTAATTGTCCCTATTCCGCATAGCCGAGGCAAGCCTTGGTTCGCAGCCTTACGACGCGTGGCCAAGTTTTTCCAAGACCGCGCTGATCAGGTCGGCTTTCAGCGCCGCGGAGTCAATGCCAAGGCCAAGTCATCCTTGAATGAACGTGACGAGAGCTATGAGTATGCCATAGGGGAGCGGCGCCCATTCAGGGCGGCCTCCAACTAACGTGAAATTTATATACATTCACTATCGACCATTCATCAAGATTATATATGTTACGTAATAGTTATATTAACATATATTTCTGATTAGATATGATATCCACCTCACGGGTAGCGGCAAATTCGCAATCCGAAAAGAACGGAGCAGAGCTACTCGCCCCTATACCTCTCCAATCTGGTTGTGTACGGAAGGCATGAGAACATGAGTAAATTGCTCCCCGATATCATTTCATTTGAAAACAAGTTTTTCTCAGCCAGCAATGGCGTCATCTTCTTCAAAAATGAATTCAGCAGCGAACCGATCATGCAAATCCCGATCGATAAAACCGCGGCTGAATTGCCATTTGAAGGTATTCGGAAAGAACTCAAGCTCGACGACGAAGACCACGATGGCGGTGGCGGGCACGGGCGCGTTAAAGTGGCTTCATGATGAACACACAAACCAACGCCGCCACGCGTCACAAAGATTACGCCCGCATCACCGAGGCGATCGAATTTGTGGTCAACCAGCGCGAGGATCAGCCGGAATTGGCTGACGTCGCAGACGCCGTCAATCTCAGCCCCCATCACTTGCGACGCTTATTCACCCGTTGGGCCGCGGTAAGTCCAAAAAAGTTTTTGAAGTTTCTGACATTGGCCGATGCAAAGGCGCGCCTCGATGCGTCCGCCAGCGTCTTTGACGCGGCCTTCGATGCCGGTCTTTCGGGACCGGGCCGATTACACGATCTATTTGTCACCTGGGACGCGGTCACGCCGGGTGAATACAAAAGCCGCGGCGACGGCATGATATTTCGATACGGATTTCATCCAAGCCCCTTCGGTGAATGCCTGATTGTATTAGGCGATCGCGGCATCACGGGTGTCGCTTTCGTTACCGATGCCGGGGCGGAAAGCATTTTATCTCATCAGCAGCGCGGCTGGGAGCGCGCCAATTGGCGGGCCGACCAAACCGCCACCAAGCCCTTTGCTGCTCAGGTTTTCTTAGTGAACGGCACGGCGGATCAGCCGTTTTCCGTGATGATGCGAGGCACGCCGTTCCAGACCAAGGTATGGGAAGCCTTGCTCAAAATTCCGAGCGGCGCCGTCACAACCTACGGCCAGTTGGCGGCCCGGATTGATGCGCCCCGCGCGGCACGCGCCGTCGGCACCGCGTGCGGGGCCAACCGGGTCGGGTTCCTTATCCCCTGCCATCGGGTAATCCGCGACAGTGGCGCGATTACCGGTTACCGCTGGGGCCCCGAACGCAAGCGCGCCATGCTGGCCTGGGAAGCAGCACAGGAAGCTACACAGGCAGCAGCCTAGCTCGTCCAATCGCTCGCTAGCCTATTAAACCGACTAAAACACGCTACCGGGCCGCGACAACCTCGGCCAATAGGCAGAGAATTTCATACATAATGGTGGCGCCAACCAACGCCGTATTGCCGGATGGATCGAACGGTGGCGCAACCTCGACAACGTCGCCACCGACCAGATTGAGATTTCTGAGGCCACGCAGCAGCGCTTGCGCTTCAACGGTGGTGATGCCGCCGATTTCCGGCGTGCCGGTTCCCGGCGCATAGACAGGGTCAAGGCCGTCGACGTCGAAGGAAATATAGGTCGGACCATTGCAGACGACGCGCCGCGCCTCGGCAATGACCGCATCGACGCCGATTTCCGTGAACTCCTCCATGAAGATTACCCGCATGCCACTATCTCGGGAAAAATTCCATCCGTCATCAACATTCTGCGGTCCCCGGATTCCAATCTGCACGGTCCGCTTCGGGTCTAACACGCCATCCTCAACTGCCCGGCGGAAGGGCGCCCCGTGATTGAATTTATTGCCCTGCCACGCGTCCCAGGTATCCGTGTGAGCGTCGATATGCACCATGCCGATGGGTGCCTCGGGGGTCGCGATCGCACGAAATATCGGATGCGTGATGGAATGATCGCCGCCGGCCGTCAGCGGCAATGCGCCGGCGCCGTGGACTTGGGCGAAGAATCTTTCGATCTCGGCCATCGCTTTTTCCGGAACGTGGGATTCCTCAAAGGGAACATCACCGACGTCGGCAACACGGCATGCCTCAAAAGGATTGACCCGCGAGACGTGATGGATGCCCCGCATGAAGCTCGATTGATTCCTAATTTCGCGCGGACCGTGGCGGGCACCGGGGCGGTTGGTGACGCCGCCATCATAAGGCACACCGCAGAGCGCAATGTCGATGCCGTTAAAACCTTCCGCATAAGGTGAACGCATGAAGGTTGGAATGCCAATAAATCTGGGGGCTGAGATACCGTGGGGATGGTCGGGCATGATCTTTTCTCCTCGCGTGATCGTCGTCG
>Ga0315339_1003148_pt1 | contig 11827 bp, 11 predicted proteins | sample ASW17metaG_FD_204514 | JGI IMG/M metagenome (GOLD analysis project Ga0315339, IMG submission 204514) | Ammonia-oxidizing marine archaeal communities from Pacific Ocean, United States - ASW #17 | ecosystem: Environmental > Aquatic > Marine > Oceanic | place: USA: California | collected 2016-12-05
GGATGGCGCATTCGAGGACGAGATCGGACTGACGAACACGGCACCTCCAATCCGGTCGTAATCGTTGTCCGGGCCGAGACGAAGCGGAATCTCGAGCAACTCGTAGGCAGACCACTCGACATCGAAGCCCTACCTGTCGAAGACGAAGAACCCGAGCCGCAACAGATTGAGGCGGGCGAGTCCAGCGAATCCGTCCCCGACGAAGACATGCAGCCCGCGACGGCCGACGCGACCGGCGACGATCCGTGGGACTTTTGATGGAGGGGCGTGGGACTGTCAGCGGCCCTCGAATCGGTCACTAGTTCTAGCGAGATTTTAGTGACCGCCCCCCGCCTGTCGGTTGACCCGAAACAGGAAGCTAGCTAAGTGCTGCGATCGAGCCGGAAGCCCTCCGGGCCGCTATGCTGCCGCTGTGTCAGTACCCCGATCCGAAGACAACCACGAACTGATCCTAATCGAGAAACGTCCCGAGTTCCTGAAGTCGTTCACCCAGATGCTCAGGCAGGTGGCGCCTAAGAATCTCGACGTCGATGTGCCTCCTCAGCGACAGGGACGCCCGCGCACGGCGCTGGACTGCTGGCGCTACGTTGCCGAGTTCTATGAGGTCATGATATCCGGCGAAGCACCGGTCCCCGTATTTGTCGAGAGCGTCTCGGATCGTTTCGAGTTGCTCCAGGCTCAATGATTCCAGTTCTTCCGGCGTTTGGAAGCGGTTGCTTCCGTTTGCGTCGAGAGCGTCTTGGATCATTTCGAGTGCCCCGCTGCTCAATCGTTCTTCGTGCTCTACAGGTTGTTCTTCAGTCATGCTATCTCCTTGCCTTCCGGTGATCGGCACTGTGTCAGAAATGTGTCAAAAACCTATGTACTTGGTCCCAAAGGGGTTCTTCTTGAGCGAAAGACAGATTCCCCGAGTTGAACTAAAGCAATGGAAACAAAGGAACTGATGGAAGGAATGGCAGACGACACCCATAGCTACGGACCAGAAGGTCGCAGGTTCGAATCCTGTCGAGCGCGCCATATTTTCAATAACTTGCGGGAAATGGCTCGCGGGGTTGCACCCAAAGGCTGCACCCAAAGATTGTCACGGCAGGCTACTGCACCGTCCCCGGGGTGCTTCGCGGTTTGATCCGTGCGAAGTAGTCGTCCAGCTTCCGTCCGGCCTCTTGGACGTGGCGATCCGCGCTGATCATGTAGCGCCGAAGCATCGCTTGAGTCGAGTGGCCGACGATCTCCATCACGCGGCTTTCGGCGATTCCCGCCTCTATCATGTTCGTGACGGCCGCGTGCCTAACGTCGTGAAAGCGGAGATCCGGGCGCCCGACGACTTTCCGTGCCCGCTCCCATTCGACACGGTGTGTCTTGAGCCGCACACCGGCACTGTGCAGAACCCATGGAACGTGCGGCCAGAACTTTTCGTGGTTGGCGCGGGCAACGAGAAGCGCCTTTCCGAGATCGCCGTAGATCGGAGCCGTTCCGACCCACTTGTTGCTTGACTGGTTGGCCGGCGCACGAATGATGTCCTTCTCGATATCGACTTGCGACCACTTCAGCGTCAGCAGCCGGCCTGCTCGCCAGCCGATGTGGTACGCCAGCACGAACATGAGCCTCACGGGTTCGCTGAGTTCGTCGACGAGCCGATCGTGCTCTTCGGGCGTTAGGTCGACGTTGCGCACGTTGCGCACTTGAAGCATCGTGACCTTAGGCTGCCGGTCAAGTAACTCCTGCTCGACGGCGATTCTGAATCCGCGCCGCACAATCTCCAACTCCCGATTGACCGACGCCGGCGACATGCCGTCCGCCAACCGTCGGTCAATATAGGAATTAAGGGTCGGCGCTCGAATGTCGTGCGCCTTCACACTTCCAAGCTCGCGCTCGATGTTCCGTACGAGGCTTGCGAGCTTGCCGATGGTTCGGAGCCCGCGGCGCTCGTAGTCGCTACGCACAAGGGCCAACAAGTCAGCGACCGTCAGATCTTTCTTGGCCTTGGCCGGGCGGCGACGCTTGCCCAGATATTGCCGCTGGAAGTCCTCAGCCTCGCGCTTGTTCTTTGTCCCTGTGCTGATGTCCCGGCCCTGAAACTTGAACTTCCAGGACCCGACCTCTCGACCCTTGACCTTGGACCGGAAGAGCCGACCCATGCCCGTTCGATAGCGTGCCATCAGCTCCGCCCCAGTTTAGCGGTCCCCATTGCGCGCTGCGCGATCAATCGCCGCGTCCAGGTCTCGGACGCGGTACAGCGGCTTCGAACAGTCCGGTAGGTGGATCGGGTGAATCGTTGTGGATCGCCGTAGGGTAGCCGCGCTGATACCGAGATAGGCCGCCGCTTGTCGTACATCGAGAAGGACGGGCTGGATCTTCCGCGCCGCAACCCGACGCGCCAACTCGTCAAGAACGGGGTCGTCAAGTGCATTGATGATCGCGCGGGCGATCGTGGCGAGATCAAGGGAACCGTTCAGCATCGCCGCCCCCAGGTTGCAACCGGTGTGCAACGTTGCACATGCTTTGCAGTTCGGCGCGAGTTCATTCGCCAACCCATGAACCCTCCCCCTACACGTAGAAGGTAGAACCAGAACCGCTCCCTGTCATCGTCCGTTGCTCCCTGCAATGGTTGTGCAACGTGTTGCACAAGTTCTCGAATGCCTCGAAGCGGTGGAGGGTGGAGTGTAGTGGACGGTTTTTCCCTATAACGCCTATAGAAATATACTCTCGCGTGAGTCATAGGTAAAAACACTCCATCACCCTCCACCTTCCACAGCTTCAGTCTGGAGCACGATGCCTTGGTATACGTTCGCGGCCTTGGTTTTGAGCTTCTCGAACCGGCGCTCGATCATACGTTGTCCGAATCCCTTCTCGTGTAAAGGGCGCTCGCCGATGTCGTCAGCCCACCGCTTGTACCGGAGGTAAAACGGTCGTGACTGGACCGTCAGATCATTGCCAGTTTCGCAGCACTCTTCGATGAATCGGCCCAGGTGGTCCTCGGTCTTGCGGTACTCCGCGGTCGCCATCCGTACCACGTCCGGTGGGTCAAGCCGTCGCTTCTGCCAGTCGAGACAGCCCAACACCGCCCATCGCAGGATGCCGGGCAACACCAGGGGAGTACGGACGATCAACAGAGACAGTCGGCAATCGAGATGCTCTAGCGGTCTACGGTGGGCCAGGGGCGGCTACGGCGACGTTTATGAGGGAGAAACTCCCCCGCCCCTGCGGAGGGCCTCTAGCGCGTTTAGGGGCAGTGAACCCAAGTCCATGTGGACATCCGTGTGGACATCCAGCGAATCGGCCTTTGCCGACAACACCTAAACCGTTGAAAACAATGGTGGGCGGTCCGAGACTCGAGCTCGGGACCTCCTGCTTGTAAGGCTTAGCTACTAGTTTGGGCTGGTAGCTAAGCCTTTTGTTTTTTTCGCTTAAGTTTGGCTGAGTGGCGTTGAGTTTCGTCCTGTATCGGGGGTTTTGGAGCGGCAGGCGTACGAGAGGCGTACGGATCCGGGCTCGGACTGCTTGCGCTCGAAGGAGTGCCGCAAGATGATGGGACCATCTCCGCTGTCCGGCTATGATCCTAGAGACGTATGGGAATCTTGCTGCTCGCTGGGGTATTGCTGGTCTTTTTCCTGATGGCCGTAGAGAGGCCCCCGGACTTACGTGAAGGGATTCTGACAGCGCTACTCGGTTTCGCGCTCTCGATCATCATCCTGACTGAGACGCTAGGCCTCATCGGTTGGCTAAACCCAGTGGCATTGTCCACCGGGTGGGTACTGACTGTTTTAGCCACTGTGACGGTCGGGCGGCCTGCTTGGCGTTTCCCGATGAACGTGTGGCCGCTGGTATCGAAGTATCCTTTCGAAACCGTGCTTTGGCTCTGCTGCTCTCTCCTGCTAGGCCTCGTCGGCCCGACCGCTTCACAGCTAGGTGCCGCAGAACGTCTTACACTTCCAATCGCCGGGGCGAGGCGGTTCCAGATAGCCCGCGAATTCCGGCTGGTCGTCAAAGGGCTTCGCGAGCAGCGTATGCAGCTCGATGGCTTTGGAAAAATCCCCTTCCTCCACTGCCGCGTCGATGGCCTGCTCAATGCGATGATTCCGCAAGATGAAAGCAGGATTGATGCGCTGCATATCGCGGGCGATATCTGCGGGTCGGTTCTCAAGGCTGAGGCGTTCACGCCAGCGACGAAGCCACTGCTCCACGATCCCAGGTTCGGTGAAAAGGCTGGTAACGGCGGGGTCCGCGCCGCCATCAACCGTTGCCGCTAGTCGCCGGAAAGTGAGCGTGTAATCCGCCTTCCCTTTGTGCATCGCATCGAGCAACTGCTCGACGAGACTCTGGTCCTCCGGCAGATACGCGAGCAGCCCGATCTTGGCCTTCATGCCGCGTAACCAGTTCGCGTCGTAGGCCGGCATAAATGCCTGCACCGCCTCCTCGACCCAAGCAATCGCCTTCCCTTGATCTGGATCGATGAGATCGAGCAGTGTCTCCCCTAGACGCGCCAAATTCCATGCGGCGATGTTCGGCTGGTTGGCATAGGCGTAACGACCCATTTGGTCAATGGCGCTATAGACCGTTGCCGGGTCATAGGCGTCCATGAAAGCGCACGGGCCGTAGTCGATGGTGTCTCCCAGGATCGACATGTTGTCGGTATTCATCACCCCGTGTATGAATCCAACCTGCATCCACCGGGCGAGGAGCGCCGCCTGCGCGTCCCGGACCGCAAGGAAGAACGCACGATACCGCTGCCCATCCTCGGCAACGGCGGGAAAAAAGCTTCCTATCACGTGGTCGGCCAGTGCACGCACCGCTGCTAGGTCTCTGCGGGCCGCAAAGTATTGGAAAGTGCCAACTCGGATGTGACTTCTCGCCACGCGAGCCAAAACCGCTCCCGGAAGCGCCATCTCTCGGAACACTTTTTCGCCGGTTGTGGTGGCAGCAAGGGCGCGTGTCGTTGCGATGCCGAGCGCATGCATTGCCTCGCTCGCAAGGTACTCCCGGATGACCGGGCCAAGGCTGGAACGACCGTCCCCGTTACGAGAAAACGGCGTCGGTCCTGCACCCTTCAGTTGAATCTCGTGTCGCACGCCGTCGCGGCCCACCGCTTCTCCCAAAAGAATGGCCCTGCCATCCCCGAGTTGAGGCACGAAATGCCCGAACTGATGACCCGCGTATGCCATCGCCAAAGGATGCAACCCTGCGGATGTTTGATTCCCCGAGAGAAGCGCCGCCAATCGGCTCGGATCTTCGATCTTGTCAAGCCCAAGTTCGCCCGCCAACCGGGCATTCCAAAGCACCACAGAGGGGCGCTCAACCGGAGTTGGATTGGCCGGGCGGTAAAACTGATTCGGGAGCCGCGAATAGGAGCTCTCAACCAAGGGAAATTGCGACGACGAAATCATGATAGTGGAGTTCTCCGCCCGCCGCTCCTACGGCTCGGACGGCGCGCCTTCCGTCCTCAGCAGTCTACTACGACAAAATACGGTGCTTCCGTCATCGAGTGTTGCTACGCCGCCAATTTCACTCGCCCGTCGTCCACCATGACCAGGATCGTGCAGCGGGCGGGCACCGACTTGACCTTTTCCCATGCCAGGAAAACGATCGTCGACGAGAAGATCTCCCTCAACGTCAATCGCCGCTTCGTCAGACCCGCCTGAATGGCCGGTGTCCTGACCTCTCGTCCGAATCTGAGTTCTCGGTGTGGCCTCACGAAGTTGTAATAGCAGCGCAGCAGTTCGAGGTGCGCTTTCAGTCGCTCCGTTCGTCGTGCGTAGCAGAGTGTCCGGCGACAAAGATACGCTGAGCCCTGTCGGATCGTCAGATTCAGCCGTTCGACGAACGACGTGTTCAGTTTCTCGGAATCCTCGGAGTCACCCAAAGCCTGCTCCCATGGTGCTTCCGTCATTCACTGTTGCTGTCTCGCCCTTATCTCCTTCTAACAAAAGTACTTAGGGCCAATTGTTGCAATGGCGGAAGTTGCCAACGCGAAAATCGGCTCTAAGTGCTTACATGATGGGCACTTAAGCTCTTCTCGCCAACACTAGATGACGGAAGCACCGCTTGATGCTCAAAGTTTGCTGGACGATCCTCGTCGGCCGATGGGTCGATCTCTACTGGATGGTGATGCCACCTTTCACCGAAGGAAACCCCACGTTCGGCATCTGGGAAATTGGCATCGCGCTCGGCGCCGCGGGCGCTTTCTTCCTAGCGCTGTTCCGAGCCCTATCGTCCGCGCCGGTGGTTCCTCTTCGGGACCCTCTCCTGCCGGAAAGCCTGCACTATCACAACTGAAGCTGCTGACATCCAGGTGCTGAACGATCAGTAATGGATGGTGTGGCGATCGGCCTGCCCAATTCTCAGTACGTTAGTTTCGCCAGACGGAGTGTCCGGCCACAATTGTTTCGAGGATTGGGATATCACGAATCTTCTCCGCCTCGACCTTAAGCGGGTTCTCCGCCAGTACAACGAAGTCCGCGAGCTTGCCGACCTCGATGGAGCCCTTGTGGTCTTCCTCGAAGTTCTGCCAAGCCGCGTCGATCGTCACCGCTCGCAGAGCGTCTTGAACGGCGATGCGCTGCTCTTCTCCCAATACCTTGCCACTCTTGGTGAGCCGGTTGACGCTCACCCAAACCAGTTGTAGCGGATCCACCGGAGTCACCGGCGTATCGTCGTGCACGGTGAAGCGAATGCCGCGCTCAAGCGCCGAACGCAACGGACTGATGCGAGATGCCCGCTCGGGTCCCATAAAAATGTCGCGGTGGCGGTCGCCCCAGTAGTAGACGTGTCCGACGTAGAATGACGGCGTCACATCGAGTTCTTTGATCTTGTCGAGTTGATCTTCGCGAGGTGTTTGGCAATGCTCGATGCGATGGCGAGCGTCTTCACGTGGATTCGCGAGTTGCGCTTGCTCGTAGGCGTAGAGAATGTCGTCGATGGCCGCATCACCGTTGCCATGCACGGCGATCTGGTAGCCCGCATCATGCAACTCGCGAACCAGGGCCGTCAGTTCCTGGCGTGACCGTCGCGGATAACCCCGGTACTCGGGGTCGCCTTTGAAAGCAGTGTGGTAGGGCAGCGTGAAGTATCCCGTGTATCCTTGATTCGAACCATCCTGCCAACTCTTTACCGCGCCCAGCTTCAGCCAGTCATCGCCGAATCCACTGACGACGCCGCCCGCTTCGGACGCCGATGGGTTCCCCGCGGAACTCTTCGATGTCATCGTGACGATGCGGAACTTAAGCAATCCGCGCCGGCGCGCTTCTTGCAGGTCGAGTAATCCGGCGCGGCTTCCGCTGGCGATTACCGTCGTTGTTACACCCTGCCGCAGGTAGTGGTCTACCGCCCATTTCACCGATTCCATGCGCTGATCGAGTGTGAGAGGCGGTACGTGACGGTTGATCAATCCGCCGCTTTCTTCAAAGACGCCGTCGGGTTCACCTGTGCGCGCGTCCTTCCGGATGATGCCACCTGGTGGCTGAGGAATATGCCGCGTGATGCCGGCAATCTTCAGCGCCATCGAATTCGCGACGCCGAGATGTCCCGAGGTATGAACAATCCAAATGGGATGATCGGCCGAGGCTCGGTCGAGGTCGTCCCGCGTGGGGTGGCGCTGTTCGGCGAGCAGGGTATCGTCGTACCCGCGGCCGACGACCCACTCGCCCGGCGGCGTTGTTTTCGCCCGCTCGGCGAGGGCGGCGACAACCTGATCGATCGTTTCCGTTTTACCAATCGGCGGTGAGTTGAGATCGACCTGATGGACGGCGACGGCGCCCGCACCGGGGAAGTGATCATGTGGTGCGTAGAAGCCGGGAAGCAGCGTTTTGCCGCTTAGGTCGATCACCTCAGTGTTCGGTCCGGCGAGGGATTCGACTTCTGAGGTTGCACCCACGGCCACGATCTTGCCGTCGAGCACAGCTACGGCGTGCACTGAGGTGTTTCCGGTGTCGAAGGTCACCACGTCGCCGTTGATGTACAGAGTGTCCGGGTGAAGTCCGCTTGGCCCTCCACACGCGAAGGAAACCGATAAGAGCAGGGCGGTAGTGAAAAAACGCGTCATGGCAAGAATTGCCGATCAGAAGACCGAGGAAAGTGTCCGTAGCGCCAGAGTTTGAGCCTGTATTGTAACCCGGTCTCGCTCAAGGCCAAGAAGTGCTCGGGCCGGGCAGTACAGGCTAGGGTTGGAGGCAGTGTGAACGAGACGCCCTAGAGTTAGGGAGCTACTTGGTACAACCGCCGTCGCCGCCGTCCATCGCCGCTTGGCTCACAATTGCCGCCGAGACGGTAGATAAACCCGTCAGGCCGTAGTTGTAAGGCGGAGCGGTCGTTGCGCCCCGAACCGTGTCACCACCTAGGAGTCTCAGCAATGTTCCGACGTATCTCCGCAGCTCTCGTGTTCCTCACGCTCGCCGCCTTACCCGCGCTCACGGCCGTCCACGAGATCTACCCAGACCACCACTCACAAGTCTTCACCGCTGAAAAAGAGCCATCATAGCCAGACGTTGATCGGTGCTACCGCACTGACTGGAGTAGGCCTTTTCATGCTGGGAACACCAACCGAAGCGAGCACTATGCACATAGTGTCATCAGGTGGGAGCTCTGACCGGGAGGGCACTTTAGCTGTTGATATGCCGTAGTACAGCTTGGATCTCTGCCCTTGCCGCCGGAACCAACGGCGCTAGCGGCAGACGAGGAATGCCGCCGTAGTAGCCCTGCATGTCGACGGCGACTTTGAGCCCCGGCACGCCGTATTTCCGAATGGTATCGATAGCCGGTGTGGCAACCCCCTGAAGGTCGGTCGCGGCATCGAATTCACGCGTGCGCACAGCCTCATCGATCGAGAGGCACAGGTAGGGAACAACAGAGGCGAACGAAATCATCGCGGCTGAGGCTCCGTCGATGAGACCTTCCGCTAGAAGCGAAGCGCACCCGACGATGAGGTCGGCCTCATTGTGGCCTGCTTGGAGGCAGGCGTTGAAGTAGGCGGCGTCATCGGTTACGACCCGCAGTCCTGCAACTTGGCGGTGTCGACCGAGGGATGCCATCAGTTCGGGGCAGAGCCGGCCACGCTGATCTGCCTCGCTCGAAATAACTAGGGGAAGCGGCGAGCGGTCAGCGACCGACCGACCGAATAGCGCTTGGGTCCTTGCATCAGTCAGGTCCAGACTTGAACCGACCGGCAGCTCAATTAGGGCACTTTCAAAACCGATGCCAGAGGCCCGCGAAATCAACTCCAAAGTCTCGTGAACGGAGGCGGCTCCCACCGCTGGAATGACGTGCCTACCGCCGGCGGTCGCTGCAGCGCACTCCCAAAGGGCGATTCTTTCTTCAGAGGATAACAGCGCGCCTTCTCCCGCCGCGCCGCCGACGATATAACCGGAAACGTTGGTTTGATTCATCAGTTCAATGTTGTGATGCATCTTGGAAACGTAGATACTCCCGCGATGATCGAAGGGGGTGACAAGACTGACGAAGATTCCGCTGAGCTTCATGGAAGGTATCAGTATGGCACCTATGCAGTTACCGGTAAGGTTCACGGGTGATCTAAGCAGAAGACACCATGTCGACGACTTTCAATGACCTAGTTCGGGAATCCCCCCGCAGTACCAGTGTCTCCCTCCTGGCCTGCTGGCTGAGCCTGGAACGGGCGCAGTAATACTGTGCAGCCCACGCCACCGCGAGTTGAACCTCAGCCTGGGAAGCCCCCTGCAACCCCTATCAATGCCCTCTCACTCCGAGGCTTAAGAGAAAATCGGGCAGCGCCAGGCACCCAACAATCCTGCAAGTATTTGATATAGAGTAACTTAGGACGGATTGCGATGAGCCCAGCCGCGAATCGTGGCGTCGGGGATATTCAAAACTATCACTAAATGGGCCTCCAGAAACTCAAATAAACTACTGAATAACGCGCACGGGTGAAGTATGCGGCTGTCAGGGTGTTGGCGCACCTCGGTTGGGGTGGGAGGGGATGACAGTTGCCCTGAGCCCGGCAGGCTTCTGTAAGTCATTGCATGCAACGAAGGTACCTTAGTGCTCACGTCGAGGATACGTGTCGCTAACTACATATGGAAATAGCTATTGACATGGCCACAAGAGGTGGTACCCTAGTGGGAGTTCTAGACAGATCAGTTTTAAAACCAGTCCGATTATGAGAGTCTTCCAAGCCACCGAAATCGCCCGCATCGTCGGCATGCCAAGTGCCCGCGTATCCAAGTTTGCCGAGACCGCTGCCTACGGGATCAAGCCGTCCATCAACTCTGGGGGCAAGCAGGGAACCCGCAGGCTCTACAGCCAAGCTGACCTCCTCAAAATCGCGGTCGCATGGTGGCTCTACCAGGGCGGGCTTCGAGCGCCGGTGATCCACCGTGTCCTGAAAAGCAGGGAGGTGAAGAATGCGATCCGAGATTCAAAAGGTTGGACACGCATTGACGACAGCAGGCTCCACCTAGTGGTCAGCTGGGCGATCAGTGACCACGAGAAGTCGGATCAAACTGTGGAACTGCGAGCGTGTTTCGAGATCGGCCCCGTCATGCAAGAGGGGCACAGTTTCCAGGTCATCCCGATCGAAACCCTACTACTTCGGGTTTGGGACAACCTGAGAGCCAAGGAGGGAAAGGAGCGACAACGCCTATCGACAACTGATACGAACTAGCAATACCCCGCCATTAGCAAGACGGCCCCACCCTGGGGGCTACACAAAGACTCCCTCCTACATCCTTGTCGGATTTAGGGGTCACGAAGAGATCCCAGGGAAAGGTGCGTCTTGAGGGGGTGGGAGATTCCGAACTGTGAACGGAATTCAGAAAGCGATGGAGAAGGTCCAGGGTGGGCACAAAATTGGGCACACCGCCCAATCTGTCGAGGTCTCCTCAGATCAACAACCCTCACAAGTTGCTGATTCAAAAGAGGTAAATGGCGCGCTCGACAGGATTCGAACCTGCGACCTTCTGGTCCGTAGTTATGGGTGCGTCTTCCAATTCTTCCATCAGTTCCTTTGTTTCCATTGCCTTAGTTCAACTCGGGGAATCTGTCTTTCGCTCAAGAAGAACCCCTTTGGGACCAGCTACATAGGTTTTTGACACATTTCTGACACAGTGTCGCATCTCAAGCAGCCGGCGCGTTTACAGACGTTTCGTCCCGTGTGATTCTGTGCGTTTAATGCACAAACCCAAAAGGCGTCCGATCCCCCCTCCCACGGCGGAAGATCCGCCCCGCCGAGAAATTGCGTTTAACGCAATTCCGCCAAAGGAGAAACCCATTGTCGAAAACCAAGACCTGCACCCGCCGCCAAGACCTGCTAGAGGTGGTCATTGGCCCGACTGATCTGCCCTCATGGATTCACTCCACAAGCAGAGCCATACCGCCTGCTCCGGCGTGTGTCGACTGCGCCGCAGCGCCGCCAGGGCCGACAGCACGCCCCAGCACACCAGGACCGCCACCAGGACACCCGCGCGACCCGCCGCAATCCATTGCATTAAACGCAAACCTCAGGTAGCACTTGAAGTATCAACGACTCCCGCCCAGCGCGAAATATGTACCAGATGCGACCCCAGACCGGTAGGTTTCCACAGCCGCGCCGGCCACCGGGTTACATCACGTGACACCCCGACCCGCACGCGCGGCCCGCTCTTTGCTGGACAGTAACCCGCAAAGAGGTAGAATCGGACCGACGTGATCGGTCAAACCATCTCCCACTACCGGATCACCGAGAAGCTCGGTGAGGGCGGGATGGATGTCGTCTACAAGGCCGAGGACACCGACCTGGACCGCCCCGTCGCTCTGAAGTTCCTCGCCGCGAAAATACTCAACGACGAAGAGGCCAATATTATGGATGCTATGGCGTCGTTTC
>Ga0315339_1003152_pt1 | contig 11816 bp, 11 predicted proteins | sample ASW17metaG_FD_204514 | JGI IMG/M metagenome (GOLD analysis project Ga0315339, IMG submission 204514) | Ammonia-oxidizing marine archaeal communities from Pacific Ocean, United States - ASW #17 | ecosystem: Environmental > Aquatic > Marine > Oceanic | place: USA: California | collected 2016-12-05
TAGTGTTGCTCTACGGGCTTTTGGTTGCACAGGTTTCACCTCTAAGGGCCGGTTTAATCGGCTCGCTGAGTTGTTTTGTGGTGGGATTTTTCAAAAAAGAAAGTCGTCTTGGCTTGAAAGACATCGCATCGGCACTGTTTACTACGATGCAGAGCTCGATATTGGTCGTTGCAGCCTGTGCCGTCGCTGGCATCGTCATCGGTGTTTTGGGTCTGACAGGCCTCGGCCTGAATATAGCCAGCATCATCCTCAACTACTCGATGGGGCTGCTACCGATCGCACTCGTTTTAGCCACCATTGTTGCGGTTATTCTGGGTATGGGAATGCCTACGACAGCCTCGTACATTATCTGCGCGACGGTTATCGCTCCAGGGCTAGTTGAGATGGGCGTTGCGGCCTTGGCCGCGCATCTTTTCGTTCTCTATTTCGCCAACATGTCGAACATCACACCACCGGTTGCTTTGGCGGCTTACGCGGCGAGCGGTATCGCCCGTGCTAATCCGTTGAGCGTGGGTGTCAAAGCATTCAAGCTCGGCCTAGCCGGTTTTCTCGTCCCATTTGCGTGGGTTTACGGCCCGCAGCTGATTATGGACGGGGAACCCTTGTCAATTATTTACGCTGCGGTGACAGCGCTTGTTGGTGTGTTAGCGCTCGGGGCAAGTCTCCAGGGGTTCGTCGGTGGGACGACACTGGGTTGGATTTCTCGGTTGTTTATTGCCTTTGCAGCATTGCTGTTGGTCTTTCCCGACGTAATATCCGACCTTGTTGCTCTGATCCTGATTGTTTTCTTAGCAATAGTGATTGCTTGGAGAAAACGCAGAGCATCCGCTAACAGCGAGGCAGTGTCCGGTCTTGAACGTTGATGATCTCGGTTGGTGAGTGTTACGATGAAATCAAAAGAAATGGGCGTGAATGGGGGGGGCGTTCTGTGAGATACAAAGCTGCAGTCGTTGTTTCCGGGTGGCTGATCGTCTCGGTCACTGGGCATTCTCATCACAATATCAACGCCTTTTTCAATGTTCGTGAGCGCATCATGGTCGAGGGCGTGATAACGGAGGTGAGGATGGTAAATCCGCACTCGAGAATCACGATGGAAGTAGAAAACGATCAGGGTGCACTGGAGTCATGGACCATAGAAACGGGTGATGTCACGATCATGGCGGAGAATCATGGTTGGACGGAAGACAGCGTACCTGTTGGCTCCAAGGTTATCGCCCACGGGTTCCCCACGTTCTCTGGTCGTCCGATGTTGGCGTTGATTGCCTTCACTTTCGAGGATGGTAGGGAAGTGAGGGCTAATCTGGACCGATACTTGCGAGCTCCGCAGGACAATTAGGCATGTCTAGAAAGTTTGAAATGAGGCGTTGCCAGTTGCCTTGTTGGCCACGTGTTTCGCTAATCATTGCTCTTACTCTGAGCCTCCACTCAGTCGAAGCTCAAGATCGGCATCCACTGCAGTCGGAGCTCGAAGGGCTTTGGACATACGAGGGCAGTGGGGGCCCCACAGAGACGCTGCTCGATCGAGAAGCGGAAGGTATTTTGACTGAAGCAGCGGAGACCTATCGATCGAATTGGAGGATCGAAGAACACGACGATGAAGCGCTCTGCCGGGCTCGATCACCGGCGGCCCTTGCTGGCTCAGCTCCTGATTTCGAGATCTTTGATGGAGGAGTTTCCGTCCACCTCATTGCGTTCGAGCAAGTTCGGAGGGTCTACATGGATGGCCGCGAAAGACCCGCTGGGTTCTGGGCCAACAAGCTAGGCTGGTCCGAAGGACGTTGGGAGGGGAACACTTTGGTTATCCGAACAACCGATCTCAAAGAAGGCTCTTTACCAAGCCCGGAACCGCTGTTATTCGGTGGGCCTGAGGCCGAAATGATCGAACGCTACACGCTGAGTGAGGGTGCGAGCCGGCTGTCGGTTGACGTCATCCTTGAAGATCCCACGTATTACATTCACCCCATGGAGTTTAGTTTCGAGTTTGTACGTTCAGATAAGACTCTTCATGGCATAGACTGCATACCAACGTTGTATTGATCCAGTGCATAAACTGTCGAAACCGTTGATGTGTTTGTGGCTGGGTCTTGTGGTGATCGTCAGTGCGAGTGCGTTGGCTCAGGATCGGCATCCCCTCCAAGCGAGACTTGCCGGTCAATGGAAGGTCTCAACCATGGATGGTACGGAGTCGACGGAATTGTTGCAGTTCCTCGCTTTGGCAGAAACAAATATGATGGGTGCTGGCGAAAATTTCCGGGAGACATACGCAAGCGGTGGAGATAACGCATTGTCGACGTGCCGCATGGCCGGCGCGCTGGCGGGTGATCCTACCGACTTTTCAATTCTTGACCGGGGAGATGTCATTGATCTTACGGCGTTCGGTAGGACACGGCGTGTCTCTATGGATTTCGATCTAGAACCTCCTGATGCGTATGTTCCAAACGAGTTGGGCTGGTCTGTCGGGCGTTGGGTCGGGGATATGCTGGTGATTAGAACCAGACATTTCTCTGAAGGTGCGATCCGTTTGGGTGAGCAGCCGCTGCCATTTGGCACACCGCTTGCTCAAGTGGTGGAGCGTTATACATTGAGCGAGGACGGTGACAGGCTATCCCTAGCCATCAATCTGAACGATCCCGAGTATTATCTGTTTTCCCTTAGGGTTCGTCATGAGTACGTGCGTACTGAAGGGGTTCTTTCCAGTACTGGGGGATGTGTAAGGGGTTAAATTTGGTTTGAGGTCCCCGATATCGGGTCGGCGGCCTAACTACACTTCCTGAATGAGCTCGCGGTAAACTGCGATTGTTTGCCGGATTGTGTCCTCTATTCTGAAGTGCGTTGCGATCCGTTCGCGAGCGGCTGTACCTATTCGTTGGCGTAATTCAGGATTCTGGTACAACCGGTAGATGGCTTTAGCAATCGCTCCAGCGTCGCCAACCGGGACGATCAGGCCACTTTCGTCGGCAATCACTAACTCCGGGCTTCCGCCGCAATCAGTCGTGATCGGTGGAACTCCATAAGCCATCGCCTCGATTAAAGATCGTGACAGGCCTTCACGCTTTATCGACGGCGATACGAAAACATTGCAGGCTGCGGTAAGGGTCGGTGCGTCCGACCGATTGCCGACTCTATGGATCCTGGTTCTTCCAGGGCTGGCCGCGATCTTCGCCTCTAGCCGGCGGCTATCCATGCGCCCTACCAGAAGCAGGTGTGCCTGCAGTTCCTCTGGAAGCTGCCCCATTGCCTCTACTAGCACCTCAATGCCCTTTCTCGGTCGGTAGTTTGCGACGCAACCGATGATGAAAGCTCCTTCCGGAATTCCTAACTGTCGTAGATCGGTGGGACGGTCTTTGTACCAATCGAGGCTGTGACCCTTGTAGATTCTGACGAGTCGTTCGGGAGGAATTCTCAGAAACTTGGGTTGCATCCTCAAAAAGTAATCCCGGACCGCATCAGCCACGCATATGATGCGATCGATCCGTGGATTGAGAAACCGCATCCAGGAGATAGGGCTAAAGAAACTCACGTTTCCGACGATCCCTCGATAGGCCACGATATGGATCGGAAGCCCTCTGGCTGCTGCTAGGCCATTTTGCAGTCCCTTGTTTCCGAACAAATGCAGAATGTCGTAGCCTCCATTCTGCAACTCCCTACGAAGCAAGCGAATCGCCTCTCGGTCGTGGCGGCCTCGAAATTCAATATCGATGAGTCGTATGCCTGCCTCTCGGAGGTTACTGCGGCGCTCGTATCGGGGTGGGCAGATAACACCCAAGTCCACCCCCGCGTGATACATACCTAAGAATGCCGCGATGGTCGGACGATCCGGATCCTCCGTGATGCAGAGCACTTTGATTGCTCTGCCAGCGTGTCGGTCCGATTCATTCATTTCATAGCGGTATTTTTGAGACCTCAAAATGGGATATGTGTTTCCCCTCGCTCGATCCAATCGACTAGGCATTTATAGAAAACTGCCTGTCGAATGCGTGCTCGTAGTTAGGAGGAATCCGAAACTCGGAAATCCGTCCCTCTGACCGCCTGAGAAACGAGTATTGGGTTAGTTTGCCATAGCGATTCTGTCTTATCGACCTGGAGATAAAATGGTTGCATGAATCGCTAACCTTTAACTGCCAGGCCGAGACTAGGGATTTCTTTCTTGTACACTTGACGTTTCAACTGTGTTCCGAGGATGTCGTCAGATGGTAGGTTTATCGCGTGCCGGACGTCGCTTCGTACTGGGGGCCGTCATCCTATGGCTGACTCTCATAATTCCTGGGTACACGTGGGATGATGTAGATGGCCCGGCCGCCGGCGACCCCGAGTCGATCGGTCGCTATGCGGCCGGCTGCGCAATCGGTGCTGCCCGTCTTCCCCCCGACGGTGTCGGCTATCAGGCGGTAAGGCTCGATCGCAACCGCCACTATGGCCACCCCAAGCTCGTCCGTTTTATCGAGACACTGGCTCAGGGGGCTGAAGATGCTGGGCTCGGTCTTTTACCCGTCGGTGATATGAGCCAGCCGCGTGGCGGCCCAATGATAGAAGCCCACGCAAGTCACCAGATCGGCCTTGATGTTGACATCTACTTTCGACTCGATCTGCCCCGGCTTCCTGAGGGAGAGCGTGGTGAAGAGCTGGAATTGCCATCGCTGGTCAACGACGAGGCGCTACAGATCGATCCGGCTTTCGGCAACGTGCAGGCTGAGCTGCTTCGCCTGGCGGCTAGCGATTCCGGCGTTGCGCGTATCTTCGTCAATCCACTGATCAAACAGGCAATGTGTGAGCGACAGTGGCAGGACCGGAGCTTTCTGCGGCGGCTGCGACCTTGGTTTGGCCATGGTGACCACATGCATGTGCGTCTCGCTTGCCCGCCAGGCAGTGCGGACTGCATCGCGCAGTTGGAACCTCCTCCGAGTGACGGTTGTGGGTCGGAACTCGGTTCGTGGCTTGAGCGTGGGCAGATCCCGTCACGGGCTCCTGGTGTGCGACGGGTGCCCGATCTATCGATGCGGTGCGAGGCCCTGCGCTAAGAGTTGTGTGGCCTTGAACGAAGGCTGAAGGATGATTGGAAGATCATGATACGATCCTCTGACGGGACCGATACCAAACATAGAATATGGGGGGCTCCATGAAGCAAATCATTTCATCATTGTTGTTAGTGCTTGTCTGGGCGCTAGCGCACCCAGCGTTGGCTCAACTCGAGGACAAGCCAGTGCCCATGGACAAGGCTCCGTTCCACATCCCGGCGTTCTCTAACGATTACATCATTCTGATGAAAATCAATATCCCGCCTGGGCGTACCACCGGCTTTCATACTCATTATGCTGACTCCGTGTCGGTGAACCTGTCTTCTGCCTCGCGGACGAACCAGGTCTACGGTGAGTCTGAAGTGAGTGGGCCGGCGATCGCGGGTGAAATGGCACCAGGCCGGCTCTCATTTACTGACATTAGGAATGAGAGTCCACGAACGCACAAGGTGACCAATGTCGGGCCGACGCCGTTCTATAACGTGTCCTTCATTCTGAGAGATCCAAGGTCCGGTGGACCTGCGGTTTCGGACCGCTCAGGGGCTGCCGGCTACACTCAGATTATGGATAACCCGCGCTTACGGGCTTGGCGTGTTGTCATGGAACCGGGAGAGGCGACTGGACAGATCGAGCAAACGGCGCCGGGCCTGAGGGTCTACGTCCGTGGGGGCGTGCTGGACGAAATGATTCCGGGGTCGGCATCTCGTGGTATGGCGCCGTACGATGGCGAGTTCATCTGGCAGGACGCGGGACAGACAAGGGCGGTGAAGAACTCCGGCGCGACGCTCATCGAATTTATCGAGTTCGAGTTTAAATAGTCGAACCGGAGCTGTACTCGGCGGCATCCCCAATTGGGAGCCAATACGATAAGAAGAAGTGAATGGCTGAGCGGCGAGGATTCCGATTAGTCATTCTCTTCCAGATTTGGCTAGGCCTAGATCAGGCGTGACCGGGTACCCCTCAGTTTTGCCTAACGGCACAAACTGAGGGGTCGATCGTGACCGAATCAGCCGTGACAGGTCACTAGTGATCTATCTCCCCACACGGCACCATTCCAACGGCTCCACCAGAAATTACGGTCTCGCAGAGTCTGGCATCCTCGCCCATGGCTTCAACAAACTCGGAATAAGGCACTGGATTTCCGAAGACCGGAGCTATGGTTTCAATATCTAAGGACATACGATGAATCTGGTTAAAAAAGGTCTGCATTGCAGGCGTAGCTTCAGCTGGTGGTGGTTCATGCGTATTGAAAAGGTCTGCCTGGAATGCGATTTTCTCTTCTGGTAGGTAAGCCATCAGCATACCTTGGACATGCCCTAGTGGCTGCACATAGTAGACGCGAAGAATGCGCTCGTTGTCAGTAATCACAAAGTTTTCATTAATCGCTTCATAATTATAACCTTCAGCAAGTTCAGTTGGCGGCCATATCGATGTGATGTCAGGTTCAAGATGTTGTGTGCGATATTTCAATACATCTCGATTCAGCATTTCAATGTTCTTGCGGTGAGTAATGATGGTGGACCCGATATGTAAATATGTTCGTAGTCCTCCAATAACATCGAAGTGGACATGGGAATTAATCAGCCACCTAATTGGTTTGTTTGGTGCCAATTTCACGACTTCTTCAATTACGGCTAAGCTGCGTTTCTCATTAATTGGAGCTTCGAATACAGCTACCCAATCCTTAAATTCCACCATATAGCTGTTAGCAGGACCGCCTCCCAACATATAGACACCATCAGCCATTTCTTCGACAACCACAATCTCTGGGTCTGGCCTTGGAGATGGCTGTAGGTTCGCGGGTACCGGAACCGAATCTGCGCAGACATTGGGTTGAACATCCGGGAATATACCGCCATAGGCATTGTGACCAGTGCTCTCACTGGCAAACGAGTAATTGTCATCCCAGCCTTGGTGTGAATGCCAGTTTGTAGGCCATTTCACATCTCCAAACTGCTGCTGGTTTGTAGATTCCTGTTCGATATTGAAGTCACCGAGTGCAGGCTCATTGACCATCACGTGAATTCGCTGAATCTGATTTTGCGGATTGATGGTGGCGTCCACGCGGTACTTGCCTAGCATCGTAATCGCGACTACATGCATTTTCGTAAGGTTGACGACATTGCCATCACGCCCCATTTCAATTTGTTCCCATCTCCAGAAAGCCTTGGGGTCAGCACCTGGTAGGCGAGCTGCTTTGAGGAAGCCTGGAGGGTTTAGCCACATGTCTAGCTGAAACCGTTCGGCGTCGTCAGCTGTAGCAGCCACAGGAGCTTCATCGCCGTCTATTGCCCATGCAGTATCACCATTAACAACAAAAGTTTGGCGTGTGTGTTGCTGGGTGGGCGTACCGCCCATCCAGCCTAGTCCATATTTCCAGGAGGCAGGATTAAGCCCTGGTTCGCGGTCAAATGTTTCTACACTTGTTGCAGTTTCCCAATTGATGGTACGTGTGTAGTTAGTCATTGGGATGCGTGTCCAATCGACATTTCGAGCATTTTCATACACTTCACCTACAGCACCGCTATAACCAGTGCCTGAAAAGGTAACGCATTGGAAATTTCGCTCGCCAATCTCCTCGGACGCCGCCTCTAGCAGCGGCATCGGGTCGACGAAACCGGGCGGAAACTGCTGCGCGTGCACCGAAACGGTCAGGAATGAGAACAGTACAGAAAGGACCCAGAGCTTCTTCATTATCTTTCCTCCAAGGAGATTTCTTATTACTGCAGGTAATCCGCTTAGCGAGATGATCTGCCGGCCGTAATTTTAACGCGGTTTGGAGGCTGAATGTCCGCTTTTGGCTGAAAGCAGACCCTCAACTACTCAGATCCGAATGGGCGCCACTTTGGGATACGCATAACGCGCGCTAAGCGCAGCTTAGTGAGCCAGAGTTGCGAGAAGGGCTTGCGGCTATTGCGCAGAGGCGCTATTCCAAAGCCGCTCGCCGGTGTTTGTCATAGTGACCGTAGTCGCATTTCCAGTATTGGTGCCATCCCTTGCGCCGAATCCTTCAACGTCGATGATGTCGCCTGCCTTCACTTTGTCGCGTGTCCAGCCCCGCCGGAGCAGCCCGTTTGTACTGATAAGTTCAATCGCCCAGTTCTGAATGTTGCCGTCGTCGTCTTCGGTGTCGATGAAGAGCCACGAGTGGGGGTTCGTCCATTCGATTCTCGTGATGGTGCCCGTCAACTTGACGGGTCGGTTGACGTCGAACTCGGCGGCAAACGAATGGTGTGGCGCAGCGGGTACGGCCGCCAGAAGCCACGTTGCGCCAACGAAAACCAAGAACACAGTTCTCATGAGCAAGGTCCTTTTAAACATCAAGTGCTAAGTCAGCTTGCGTAATAGTGGGCAGCGTAGAGATAGGCTACGATGCAGTCAATCCTGGTACCGGTTCTGACTTTGGGGGCAGCATGAAACGGCAACTCGCGGCATTGGTTCTGTTGGCGTCAACCACACCACTGGCGGCACAGTGGTTGTCTTTGGCTACACCGGGTATTCCGCGCACAGCCGAGGGTGAGCCGGATCTATCCGCACCCGTGCCGCGTTCCGCTGACGGTCACCCTGATCTGGCGGGATTATGGGTTCCCAGGGGTGTGAGCGGCGACCTGTTCGATCCGAGCAAAGTCCATGAGTGGGCGCGCACGCTGATGACTGAACGCGAGAGACACTTTTTCGATGACAATCCTCGCTTTCACTGCCTGCCCACGGGGCCTGCTTACCTCACCTTGAGTAACACTGCGACAGCGGTGCGAAGGATCGTGCAGCATCCAAATGTGATCGCATTCCTTAACGGTGACTTGACCTATCGCCAGATTTTCACGGACGGTCGTACACTGGAGCCGAATCCGCATCCAACCTGGACGGGCTATTCCGTTGGCCGCTGGGACGGTGATGCACTGATTGTGGAGAGCAATGGCTTCAATGACAAAACCTGGCTGCACCGCCGGGGTCTGGGGCACACTGAGAGTCTGCGCATCACGGAACGATACCGTCGATTGGACTTCGGGCACCTGCAGCTGGAAGTCACCTACGAGGATCCCGGTACGTTCGATTCACCGCTACATGCAAATGTTGAGATGGAGCTTGCGGCTGACGACGAGATGCTCGAGGAGGTGTGTAACGAGGCTTCTGAGGGACGCAGCCACTGGGGTGGTGCGGTCACGGATGCCGAGGCTGCTGCCGTGGAGGTGGCGCCGGAGATTCTTGAAGAATACGTCGGCACGTACAGGGGGTATTGGTCGAATAGCCTTATCACCGTCGAAGTCATCCTGGAAGACGGTGCGCTGGTGATGCAGCGGAGCGGTCCTGGGAACAGCTTGAGGAACGGTGATGGGCAACTGCAGCTCTTTCCTCGATCGGAGACCACCTTTGAGTGCAGCTGTGGTTGGGGGTACATCTTCACTCGCGCAGACGAGGGGATGGCGACCCAGGTTGCCGAAGTTCATGTTACGGGCGCATGGACTTTCAAACGCGTGTTTTAATAACCGTTAACGAATGACCGCTTTTGATCGAAATTTGAGTACAGCATGAAACGGCAAATCGCGACATTGGTTTTGTTGGCGTCAACCACACCGCTGGCGGCACAGTGGTTGTCTTTGGCTACACCGGGTATTCCGCGCACGGCCGAGGGTGAGCCGGATTTATCCGCACCCGTGCCGCGTTCCGCTGATGGCAACCCTGATCTGGCGGGATTATGGGTTCCTGTGGGAGTGAGCGGTGACATGCTCGATCCGAGCAAAGCCCATGAGTGGGCGCGTACGCTGATGACTGAACGTGAGGGTCGCTTCTTCGATGATAGCCCTGAATACCAATGCCTGCCGCATGGGCCAGCGCACCTCACTAGGGAGCGACAGATGCAAAGGATTGTGCAGACTTCGACCGTGACTGCGATCCTCCACCACGACCTGACCTATCGCCAGATTTTCATGGACGGGCGCACACTTGAGCCGAATCCACATCCCACCTGGATGGGCTACTCCGTCGGCCGTTGGGACGACGACACTCTGGTAGTCGAAAGCAATGGCTTCAATGACAAAACCTGGTTGCACCGCCGAGGGTTATCGCATACCGAGAACCTGAGCATCACGGAGCGCTACCGCCGCCTGGACTTCGGACATATGCAGCTGGACGTTACATACGATGATCCCGGCACGTTCGATTCACCGCTGCATGCGTCCGTCGCGATGGAATTCGTGGCTGACGACGAGTTGCTCGAGACGGTATGCAATGAGGGCTCTGAAGCAAGCAGTCATTGGGTTGGCGAGAACACGGAGGCCGAGGCAACCGTCGTGGACGTTCCTCAGGAGATTCTCGCTAAATACGTTGGCACGTACAGAGGGCACTTATTCAGCAGCCTGGTCACGGTCGATGTCACACTGGAAGACGGCGCGCTGTTCTTGCTAAGGAGTCCGCCAGATACGCAATACACCGAGTCTGGGAAATCGCGGCTTCTTCCGCGGTCCGAGAACGTGTTTGAATGCAGCTGCGGTATTGGTTTCATCTTCACAGCCGAAGGAGAGGGGATGGCGACCGAGGTCTCTGAGGTTCATGTTTCGGGCGCATGGACTCTTAGGCGTGTGCCTTGACAACCGTTAACGAATGTCCGGTTTTGGTGGAAAGTGGTCCTACGCGCCCCGCCGTGATTTATTAGATCTGTTCACCAACGACAATTTTCATCGTAATTTGTCGTTATGCCGCTCAAATCATCTTAAAGGACTTAGGCGGGTTTGAGTTAATATATCTATTGGGAGCCAAATTGGTATTCGTAACCATGAATAAGGTCGTCCCTAAAGGAGATCTATGAGGCACAGGGTCGTCGGTGTGCTCTATTTCTCGGTGGTGCTGTCGCTGACCCCATCACCGGCCAACACCCAAGCGGCTGGCGCAGGGACTGAGAGCCCTGGAATCGCGAGCATTCCACGCACGGGGGACGGTAAGCCTGATCTTTCGGGAATCTGGCAGGTCTTGAACCGGGCCAACGACAACATCCTGGCGCATTCCGCGAGCGAGGGCGTTCCTGCCGGACTCGGGGTGGTGGATGGTGACGAGATTCCATACCGGCCCGAGGCACTTCAACAAAAAGAGGTGAACTTCGCCAATCGAGAGACTCAAGACACCGAGGCGAACTGTTACCTGCCGGGCGTCCCACGAATCACCTACATGCCTTTTCCGTTCCAGATCATTCAGCTTCCCGACGTGACCACCATCCTGTACGAATATGTTCACGCGACTCGCTACGTGTATACGAACGAGAGTGAGCATCCAGAGGGGCCCATCAACTGGTGGATGGGAGATTCCCGCGGCCGTTGGGAGGGGGACACACTGGTCGTTGACGTCGTGCATTTCACGGATCAGACCTGGTTCGACAGGACCGGTAACTTCCACAGTGAGGCCCTTCATGTTGTTGAGCGGTATTCGCTTGTAGATGCCGACCACATTAACTACGAAGTGACCATCGAGGATGACGAGGTATTTACTCGACCCTGGACGATGAGTATGACTCTATACCGACGTACTGAGCCGAACTTCCAGCTTCTGGATTACGATTGCTACGCGTTTGAGTGGGAGCAGTACTACCCGTACCCAGGGCTTTGAGGAGTGTTTTGATGAGACTGCAGCAGACGATCTTGGCCCTGGGAATCAGCGTGTTGCTCTTCTCCCTGTCCGTTCCTCTGTTCGGTCAGGAAGAAGTGCCCGATCCCCAGTCAAGACCGTGGCCTCCAGCACAGACGGCTGATGGTCAGCCGGACGTGCAAGGTGTTTGGCGTCCTGCTATCGGCGGGACCCATTCGCTGAATC
>Ga0315339_1003153_pt1 | contig 11813 bp, 6 predicted proteins | sample ASW17metaG_FD_204514 | JGI IMG/M metagenome (GOLD analysis project Ga0315339, IMG submission 204514) | Ammonia-oxidizing marine archaeal communities from Pacific Ocean, United States - ASW #17 | ecosystem: Environmental > Aquatic > Marine > Oceanic | place: USA: California | collected 2016-12-05
CAATCTATAATAGCAATTCTCCACATCATACTCATCAATACTTTGTATTGGTTTATCCAGCCAACCTGGGAAGCAAACCTTAAATGTGTTCCTGTAATCGTATGCCGTCTTGGGCTTCAGGTTTTTTACCGTGATATGATAGTCCAGCATCTCTCGGAGGCTTGTACGTCTCCTTTTTAGAATATCAGCATCATCTTGCTGTTCTTGCTCTTGCTTCCTCCGTGCCTGGACCGGGTTAATTCCCCGCTCATACAGGGCCAGCACATCGATAGCTTGCTTTCTTGCTTCCTGAAGTTGCAGGTGTGGGTGCACCCCTAATGTGAAACGCAATGGATTTGATCGCTTAACACGCCCATAAACTATCCACGTAGCCCGACCAGACTTCCGTGCTAGCTTTAATTGCAGCCCATTAAATGCATCATCTTTGATGAATACATCTTTTGATGTTGGTTTGTACCCTGCTACCAGATCATCAATATATTCTTGAGTGAGAACCGCCATGCTACCTTCTTTAGGCTACGGTTAAGCTACAGATTGTCGGACAATATCGGGGTTAAATGTAGCTTAAACTGGTTCAAATATCAATAGCGGCTTTACAATAAGGGCAGATTTCTGCTAAAATAATGCTGATTGAATTATTGGCTATGCTTACGTACAACTGATTCGTAATCAGTAGGCCAGAGGTTCAATTCCTCTCGCCGGCACCAATACAATCAATAACTTAGATAAAACTGGCTAGGCCTTTGTTGGTTTTGCGGGCGTCTAACTGCACAATAGATGCACAAACTATCTCTAAAATGGCTCGTAACGGCTATTCGCATCCGCTTATCGTTCCGAAATAAAAGTATACCTTTCTCTCCCGTCGGAAAGGGGCAGGGCTACGGCCACGCCACCCCCCCTGGTATTCATAATACAATGGTGCTCAAATTTTTATGGTTTTAGGCCTTATGTGGAATAAGCCCTTTCAGTAGACCTCCACCCACGACTCCTCAATCCCAACATTCCCTGCCATAATCCTCATATGAGAAGACTGACCGCCACCATCTGCCTCACCCTTGCCGTCCTTCTGGGAAGTGCGGGGATGAGTTGGAGTGCTGATTTGCAGAAGGGTTGGGATGCGTACAGAAATTACGATTACGCAACTGCTCTAGAGGTATGGAAACCTCTCGCCAAACAGCGGAATGCGGACGCCCAGTTTCATCTGGGTGTGATGTACGAAAAAGGACGAGGTCTTGCATCGGACCGTTGGACTGCGGTGAAGTTGTACAGACGTGCTGCCGAATAGGAGCATTCCCATTACAGGCGCAGAGAAGACAGGACGATTGAAACTATATGAGGAAAACAAATGGTGACGCAAAGTGAATATTGGAATGGAAACGCTGGAAAACAATGGGCATCTTTAGCCAACAACCAAGATACACTATTAGGTAAATTGGGCGAGGCCACTATGGATGCTGCAGGGGTTTCAATTGGACAAAGCGTGTTGGACATTGGATGCGGCAGCGGAGGCAGTACATTTGAAATTAGTAGAAGAATTGGTTCTGACGGGACAGTGTGGGGAGTCGATATATCTAAACCAATGCTTGATATAGCAATTGGCCGGTTAACAAGCCACGATATTGGGAACGTAAAGTTATCTGAGGCTGACGTTACAACTTTCAACTTCACAAATCATTTATTTGATATAGCATTTTCACGGTTTGGAGTTATGTTTTTCGAAGACCCGGTCGCATCCTTCTCTAGCATAGCCAATAGCCTTAAATCGAATGGTAGATTGGCATTTTGTTGTTGGAGGTCTCTTAGCAAGAATGAATGGTTTGAATTGCCACTAAATGTTGGTTTGAAATACTGTGATCAAAATAATCAAGTAGATCCAATGGACGCCGCAGGACATTCATATACCCCGGGTCCAATGGCATTTAAGGATAAAGATATAATTGATAAAATTCTAAGTGACTCTGGTTTTTCTGCTATTTCTATTAAGGACCTTAAATCAACATTAGTAGTAGGGTTAACGCCCACAATAGCTGCGAATAATTTGATAAGTATTGGTCCTTTGTCCCGCCTCCTTCTAAATTATGATGACCAGACCAAGGCATTAGTGCAAACAGAATTAGAGCAACAATTGATGCAGAATGTTACCTCCGAAGGAGTTACACTTAAGTCTAATATTTGGATTATCACGGCAAGAAAAGGGTAAATGTATGTCGGGGTTAATCGCACAGAAGGTCACTTGAGTAATTCTCTGTAAAGACTTTCCATACCAGATATTCCATGCCATACCCCCCCCCGATGAAACGCCTCACCACAATCCTCTGCCTGACCTTTGCCGTGCTTCTAATGTCTCCCTTGAGATTGCCTAAACCCCCTCATGGTGCTTTAATCGCCTCATGAGACGCACTGTTCTCAGCACCTTCCTCTTTACGGCCATCCTGGGCTTGGGCTGCATGGGTGTGGTTACGCCTGGTAAGGCTGAGGAACTTAAGCACCCCATTGAACTAGGGAAAGAATGCAAGGTCCTTTTCCAGGAATATTATGATCGCAGTAGGAGTGATACCGACCAGGCCGGTAATTTGGATGCAGACGTGATCCCCGAGCCGATTAATTTTAATTTTTATAACGCATTTGCGTACGCTTATGGGGCGACCGGCAAATACGCCTGTGGTTTTGATGTATCTCCTCGACCTGCTTTGGAACGTTGCAATTCTATGTCTTCCGACCGAGATGGTGGCGAAGCGAGCTTTCCCCTCGGTACAAAAGGCAACGACCTGGGCGGCTGCAAGGTTTACGCAAAATCCCCGGTAAATGGAAAACTTGCTATTGTCTGGAAAGAAGAGCCGAAACAGGTTGCTAAGGCGGGGGTTGTTAAGACTGAGGCTAAAATGACCGATGCACAGCAGCCGGCTGATGAACTAAAGCAAAAACACTGGGCTGGATATAAGACAGAAATCACCTGGCGTGGTTGGGATTTAACAATCAGGTATTCGAATTCCGGAGAGAAATATTTTGCGGTGCTCTCCTCTCCAGGAGGAAATGAAGCGAGATGCGAGGGTGCAGTTGACGAGCGTGGGAATTTAGAAAGGGTCCTATGTACCCCGGAACTAGGTTACTATGCGGATCGATATCTCGCAGGAAATGTATCACAGATAGAGGTTCTAAATCCCGAGAGTGGAAGTGATGGCGGTGCCGTATTTGTAGACAAGAAGCTCGCACAACGGATCAAAGCCGAAGCTGACAGGCAACGGATTGCTGCCGAGCTGGCCCGAAAGCTGGCCGAGGCCGAGGCCAAAGCCGAAGCAGAGAAGCGGCGTTTAGCTGAACGGCAACGGGCCGAGAAGCAACGTATAGCAAGGTTAGGCCGAAAGTGGGTCAATGCTAGGGTGCTTGCAAGTCCCGGAAATAATTTCCGCAAGCCAACTGAGACCGGGGCAGCAGAACAAAAGCCTTTGCCAGAACCGAACAAGCTGGCAAGCGCTATACCATCCATCGAATTTGGCGACTATCATGCACTTGTAATCGGCAACAACGATTATTCTCACATGAAAAATCTTAAAAATGCGGTTCAGGATGCAAAGGATGTATCGTCTGTACTGAAACGCTTGTACGGCTTTCAGGTACGTACATTGCTGAATGCGACCCGTACCGATATTTTCGGTGCATTAGAAAGTTATCGTGCCGAACTGACCTCGGACAGCAACCTTCTCATTTACTATGCGGGACATGGCTACGTTGATGAAATTACGGACATAGGATACTGGCAACCGGTTGATTCCGACGAAATTTCCAAATCAAATTGGATGCCCAATTCGGTAGTAACCAATGAGCTCAAGGCCATAAGGGCTAAGCATGTGATGGTGATTGCAGATTCCTGCTACTCCGGAACTTTAGTGCGCTCGTCTACTAAGGGAAGGCCCACAGCCAAAGATAGTGAATGGTATAAAAGAATGGCAAAAAAGCGCTCCCGCACGGCTATGGTATCTGGAGGCTTTGAGCCTGTGATGGATGGGGGCGGTGGAAAGAACTCCGTCTTTGCCAAAGCCCTAATGGATGTGCTGCGAGACAACCAGAGCATCATGGATGGTTCTGAGGCATTCGAACGATTAAAGAGACCTGTGGTGCTCGCTTCGGAGCAGACCCCTGAATATGCTGATATTCGACTCGCAGGACATGACGGAGGTCAATTTTTGCTTGTTCGGCAAGATGCAATTACGGCGAAATCAAACGTATCGGATGGTGCAGATCCGCTTGAGCGGGCGAAAAAACAATGCTCCGAACTTGGATTTACCATGGGCACGGTGGAGCACGGTCAATGTGTCATGAAGCTTTATAAGTGATGTGCAAGATCGTTCCTGTGAAAGGTGAAGGTTCGAGATTTAGTTGAGAATAAATTGACCCGCTCTCAACTCGTGGATGCAGAGCCCTCGATTTTCGGGATGGAACGCTATTTAAAATAAAGCCTGTAGATACCTATAAAAAACAGGACTACAGCGACACCATCAAATAGGCCAGTGCCGTCAATGATTGGTTGAAAATATTTTCCGTCAGCCCAATCACCTGCGCTGAGAAGTCCATAGAGAAAACATCCGGCGCAGATCGCCGTCCAAACTTTATCTTCAATCGTAGATAGTTTTATCAAAGGATTACCTTCCTCCACCTAAGAAACCTTAAACGGATTTTCAGTATCTCCTACTTTTGTGGATTTTACCTGACTCCTTTAAATCTTATATTGCGTAACTATTGGGTACAAGAACGAAGTTTACCGCTTAAACGCCCTCTGTATGACTCTAGGAAGCCGCTGTAGACTCGTTCTCGTATATTTGATGCAGGCTACGTTTCAAAAACCATACCTCTGTATGACTCTTATATGGCGTTTAAACGGGTGTTTGAGGGCAGTGAAATATCACCACAAATAACGATCAATAAAGGACAAAATTGGCTGTATTAATAGTGCTTACAAACACATCAAAACGTTACCAGTTATGCCTCTAGGTCCAGCATAGGATAAGATAAGCCAAACTTAATTATTTATTATAAATAAGGTAATCCTAACACAACCAAAAACAACCTTCAGGCCTACAAAAGAAAACTTTAATCATGATATAATTTAACAAATTAAGCTTAATATTAATACTCTATCTCCACACCAGGAACACTTACAAGAAACCTTTCCGCCTCAAATTCCATTACCCTTTTTAACCGGTCCCTCTCTGACTTGATGGTTATGATGCCGTCGTGCATCGGCAACACAGGAACCTTCCAGAGCAGGTAGTGGTTTAGAATTTTCTGCAGCAGGGTGGCTTCAAGGTAAGTGCAGTGATTAGCTATTTTCTTATCGAATAGGAGATGCTCGACCACTGCATGCTTGTGAAGGATGGCATTCAACAATGGCGTACTGTTGAAAGTCAGTCGTTCTTCCGTCCATCCTTCTTCTCGCAACCGGTTTTTCAAGGCCTTGCCAAATCCCCTTCTGGTTTTGTTGTTCATAGCGACCAGAAAGCCGATCTTGACCAGGTCCCTACCGAAATCGACGATCTGATACGGATCGGCATCATTATGGAATTGGTGATAGTTCAATCCGGCGACGGAATACAAAAGGTTGGGATACATGCTCTTGAAATCCAGCTCGGTAACCTGTTCACCGTTCAGCTTCAGAAGATGACGTTGCTCTTTCTTGATATTGAATAGCCAGTGGCCAACCAATCTTCCACCATGCTCAAAATCAACATTGAACACACGACGGAAACTTGTAGCGCCTCGGTATGCTGGCTCCAGATGAGTGGGGAAATCAATTTCAAAGGATTGCACAAAGCTGTTGTATTGAACCAGCCAAGCTCTTAGCTCCCTGGTCTTTGGGGTGTCCTTGTAGTCGATGAGTTTTCCTGTCAGCCGTTTCTCCTGTTTGTTCCGATAGTCCTTTTTGGGCTTCTCCGAACGCAATATGATGATTTCTGGGTTGCCCTTATCTACATCCTCGATGGTGATTTCATGGCTGGAAAGAACCTTAAGAAGCTTCTTGGTCGGCACATATCGGCTACGTCGGCTAAAGCCAATGCCAAGATCATCCCGCTCTGACATGCCAATCTTCGCCAGCTTGATTAGCTTCAGTGTCTCGAACCGTGGAAGCACACGTTGCACTAAAGGACGAAAGCCAACGGCATCGATACGATATCTGTTCTTCGTATAGGTCTGGGGCCTTCTGCTGATAGCCATGAAATCCGTGGCTGGATTCAATGAGAATAGATAGGCATTGGCCAGAAGGCAGGATGCGGCTTGCTTTTGAGCCTTGTTTTGTAGGTTCAGGGCAAGCTGTTCGATAAGCTGGTCGGGGTCTTTAAGGCTGAGCAATGGATCGAACCAGGTAACAGCCTCCAGGTCCTTTGTTTCGTCGTCATTCATTGACGTTCGCCAGGTAGATGGGATCGTCTTCTGCACGATCTAGGTCAAGATCACCGAAAATCATGGCACCCCCGCTTGCTGACCACTTTGCTGCCGAGGGTATGTTTACTGACGCAAAGTGGCTACAGGATGGCCTGATCAGGGCGAATTTGTGGCAGAATTGGCTTTTGAATGAGTTGACCGGAGAACTCAATAGAACCCATAGTGGCGAATTCCTAACGGCTGAACGATTAGGACAACGGCACATTCGGCGTAGACAAGAGCACTAGAAAGTAGAGGCACAAGAAAATGAACATCACATTGTTAGGCGCATACAACCCCGCCGCTCTCAAGGGATTGATGTCCGGATCAGATCGTAAAGCGGCTGTTGAGAGCGCCTTAGCTGCTGTTGGCGGCACATTAGAGCATCTTGCCTTCACACGTGGTGGATACGACGTCGTCGTCAGGGCTACTGTTCCAGATAGCACAAGCTTGGTCGGCCTTGTCGTCGCTATCAAGGCCACGGGCGCATTCGAGAAAGCAGATTATCTCGAAGAAATCGATATTGCAGCGGTTCTTGATGTGGCTAATAAAATTGCTTACACGCCTCCCGCCTGACGGAAGCCTTCGTCGACAATTCTGATTTCTGACGCTTGGAAAAGCTGAGATGCTTGCCTAATGCAATGTCATGGCTTCATCAAAAATCATCGTCCTCGTCATAGACATGCTCAGGTTCCCCATCGTCGCCAGATAGCTTCCGTCGTAATTTCTCATCAGCCCTTGAGCGATCTCATCGAACATCGGCCTCAAGCTGTGTACGTTGCCTGCACATGCTCTGCAAAGCAGCGTGAGGCGCCAACATGGCCTGCAGCGGCATTCCGTGTATCGACTGGACCTTCGATACGGCAGTCCATCTGCTCAACGCCTTGGCCGATCTAATGGGCGTCAGCTACGAAGAGATCAACGTCTGGATATTTATGATTGTCGGGCCGTTGCTGTTGCTAGCCAGCCTGTTCGCCAACGTGGTACTGTGGCAAAGGCGGAAGCGAAGCCGGTGAACGGACGATATGGGAGCCACCTCTTTTACTTGTCTTGCTTAAGCCGTTGGTCAAATTTTGAGCTTAGTACTATTAAAAATTGAGATTTGTACTCAATTTCTAGAAGCGAAGACTAAGAAGGATTTTCACAATGCCGTATACAAAAAATCTCGTCATTTTCTCTTTGTTTAGTTTTCTTTTAACAATTTCTATTAGCACCGGATATGCGGTTACGCTGGCTGATTACAAATTAGCCGTATCCCAGAAACAAAAAATCCTCGTCAGAGGGATCTCTATGGGTGACGGAAAAGATTTAGACGCATTTCTTTACAAACCTGCCGGCGAAGGCCCGTTTCCGGCATTAGTTGCTCTCCACGGGGCAGGGGGAATTTTTCCTTATCAACTGTGGTGGGCGAAAGAAATATCGAAGTGGGGTTATGTCGTACTATTTGTAGACCATTACTGCTCTCGGGGTCATCTATGTGAACCTGCTACACACACGGAAGAGGACCGAGGAGAAATAATGCGAAATTGGCAGATGGTCAGTCTCAGACAACGGGTTATTGATGCGGCGGCAGCTCATGTCTCGTTGTCAAATAAATCTTATGTGAAAAAGGATAGTATAGGACTTATAGGTTGGTCTTGGGGGGGAGCATCGGCTTTAATTGCTCAAAAAATCACAAAAGTGAAAGCGATCACAAATGGTGGATTCAAAGCCACAATCGCATTTTACCCAAACTTGAAATATTTTATCGATAACCCTCAATGGATAAGAAGTGGGCCACTTACCCAGCCAACATTGATCCTCTATGGTGAATCAGACATCTTGGAATCTAGTGACTCCTATCAAAAACTCCTTTCATCGGGTGATCCGGCCGCTATTAAAGTGGTGGGTTTTGATGGTGCATATAAGAAATTCGACGAATTAGGCCCGTACAGGGAAAGACATCATCCGAGAGTTGGAATTTTTTTTAAAGGTTTTCAAAAAAATGCGTTCAACCAATCTATCGTGGAAATCAAGAATTTTCTGACAGAAAATCTGAGATGATATGGTTCTTCCAACAACATCGGCTAGGATTAGAGGGCTTATCCTTCTCTGCTTTCAAAGCCGGCCTAACCTATCGGTCGTTTCTGCCTTCAATCCAGAAGCAGATAGATGGTAATCGATATCCGGAGGAACGCTAAAATTCCTTCATCCGTCAAAAGTTTTCCTCATCAAAGTCCGAACTATCGTCATCCGGTTCTGTTTCCCCATCGTCACCCAGATAGCTTCCATCGTAATTCCGCATCAGCCCTTGAGCTATCTCATCAAACATCGGCCTGAGACTGTTTACGTTGGCATGCACGTACCTTGAGGTGATGTCGCCCGTCTTGTGGTTCAGCATCTTTTTGATGTTGCCCCAATCAAAATTGAATTCAAAGGCGATGGAGGCGAACGTGTGGCGAAGGGACGCAGATGACGGGACCTGTAGCCTGTGAGAGAACCGGTCTCGTCAAACCTGCATCAACGAGGCAAACTCAAGCAAATTTCTCTAGCAGGAATTGAACTTGACCCGGCAGATTTCTTTACTAGTCATTAAATTGACTCGAATACTTATTCAGCCATACTAAGAAATTCTCTTAATCCGTTATTAATTCTTTGCCTGTGTTCGTCATCGGCGAATAAAATATTTTCGCCATTCAAAACACTAGGAATAAATTTTGGTGCAAAATTAATTAATTCTGCATAATGTTGTTCGGCCAGTTCTTTATCATTTTCTTCCATTGCATAGGCTATCATTAAGGCCCGCCGAATAGGAGCGTTTGGTGACGCCTCTATTGCCTTTTCCGCCCAATCGAAGAAATTGTTATTGTCTCGTTCAATAAAATAACACATTGCCATTGAGAGGTAGTAAAACCTTCCCAAGAATGGATCCTTTGGGCTTAAGCGCTTGGCGGTGAGGGAAAGTTCCTTTGATTTCTCCGATTTACCGATAGACGCCAAGGCAAAAGCGAGTCCGAAAACTGTTTCACTATCATTAGGATTTAGATCATTTGCCTTTTGCAGGTCAGATATTGCGCCGTTGAAATCGCCTGATCGTACCTTAGAAAAACCCCTCATCCTGTATCCTGTAACCGAATTTTGTACATGGCTTAACAATGTATTCGCCAAGGCTAAACTGCGTTCTGCTGCCGAATTCGGATCATTTCCCCACCGAAATAAACTTTGAACAAGATAACAAAGCCCTGCGATATTATAGGCAACCTCGCACTTATTATTTTTGGTTATAGCCTCCAAAGATAGTTCCAAAGCACGGTCGATATGCTCAGGTATATTCACTTGCACGCCCTCTATACAGAGCGCAGATGCTTTCCACGCCTTATCATAGGCGTCATCAAATATACGAGTTGAATTTGAACTTTTTAAAGCTTGTTTAGTTAAAATTTCTGGAACCAAACTCATAACCACTTGTTGTGTAACTTGCTCCTGAAGTTCAAAAACATCCTCAAGTAGACCATCATAACGTTCAGCCCATATGTGTGTGTCATCTAAGCCATCAATAAGTTGAGATGTAATTCGGACTTTTTGACCCGATTTTCTAACACTTCCTTCCAGTATATATTGAACTGATAATTCTTTTGCGACTGTTTTTAAATCCATGTTTTTATTTTTGTAGGTAAAAGAAGTGTTTCTTGAGATAACAAATAAATTATCAAAACGAGATATCTCGGTAATTATATCTTCTGTTATACCATCACAAAAATACTCCTGTTCTTCATCATTTGACATATTTTCGAATGGTAAAATCGCAATTGATGGCTTCGACGGAAGAATTTCATTTAGACCAATCGAACCTTCATAATCACTACTATTATTTTCTATAATATAAGAATATATTTCTACTTCTTGTTCAATGTTTTTTAATTTCTTCTTTCCTAATGATATAAAGGTTCCGGAACCTTTACCCTTTATCTCTTCGTACACTCTCTGGGTTATAGCAACACAGTTAGGTTCGCAAATAGCCTCTAATCGGGCGGCGAGATTAACTCCTTCACCGTAAATATCACCCGTATCTACTATTACATCCCCTAAATTTACACCAATCCGAAGTTTTAAAATATCGTCATTGTTCCCGGAAGGATCTCGTTTATTTATTATATTTTGGATAGATATTGCACAGTCGGTCGCTCCTACGATACTAGGAAATTCGGCCAGATAGCCATCGCCCATTGTCTTAAAAATTCGACCATTGTGGGCACTAATTTCTGGGGAAATTATTTCTTCGACCAGTAACTTTACTAACTGTAGAGTTTTTTCTTCGTTTATGGACATAAATTTAGAGTAGGCGACGACGTCTGCCGCTAGAATTGCCGCTAATTTCCTTTCTACACTGGTCATTATGAACCTATTTTTTCTGATATATAAGTTTTAAGGTTAGTATTCTGACATTAAGAAATTTCTACCCTATTCGGAATGGTCTATGGGCAGAATCAGAACCATTCAGGCTCTTCCTGAATGTCGTTTGGACCATTCCAGCGATGGAGGCCCACTTACCCTATCCGGCATTCCCCAGATGGCTCCTAAACTCGGCCCTCATGATAGTCCGAGAGAAGATCGACGGCAACTGCCGCTCTTGCCTCCCTCTTCTGTTCCGTCCACGCCTCTTTCTTTCGTTTAGACAGGCTAAAGCAGTCGGTATCGAAGGCTCGTAAGTCTTCCACTGTTTTGAGATAGGTGACCCGATCGTCATCCGCCTTGTATTCGCTTTGACTGATTTCCAGATATTGTTTCGCTGCGGTTAATTTCTCTTCAAGGTGGCGGTGGACACCATCGAAGGCACCAACCGCATCGGCTTTCGTGTGGCTAATGACTTTGAGAAACTCTCGCTTGCCCTCAAGAAAGGTTTGTCACGGTCAGTCACAGTGTTCCTCATTCATCGATCACGGGGCAAGCGCCATCAACATGGCCTGTTTCCCCATCATCACCCAGATAGCCTCCATCGTAATTCAACATCAGCCCTTGAGCGATTTCATCGAACATCGGCCTGAGATTGTTCACATTGGCATGAACGTACCTTGATGTGATGTCGCCTGTCTTATGGTTCAGCATTTTTTTGATGTTGCCCCAGTCGAAATTGAATTCAAAGGCAATGGAGCCGAACGTGTGTCGAAGCGTATGCGATGCGAAGCGTACGCCAATATATTTGGCTGCTCGAACGCTATCCCTATCTGCAGATTTAATACATATTGCCGTGGCACCACTGCCCTGATATGTACGTATTGCCTGTGGATGCGGGTCAATAAGGTTAGCGACTACGTTGTTCCGGACGAACTTAGGAGAATGTTAAGATGGCCGAAGCACCAAAAGGCGCCGATGGCGATGACACCCTAACCGGTGACGAAAAAGGCACCGATGGCAAT
>Ga0315339_1003159_pt1 | contig 11802 bp, 10 predicted proteins | sample ASW17metaG_FD_204514 | JGI IMG/M metagenome (GOLD analysis project Ga0315339, IMG submission 204514) | Ammonia-oxidizing marine archaeal communities from Pacific Ocean, United States - ASW #17 | ecosystem: Environmental > Aquatic > Marine > Oceanic | place: USA: California | collected 2016-12-05
CAATAGCGGTGGTATACCTCCTCAACCGGGGTATCTTGAAGGATTACGTGAACTCACTCGAAAGTATAACGTGTTGCTGTTTTTTGATGAAATCCAAACCTCATTCAAGAAGAGCCCTGGCGGAGCACAGGAAGACTTCGGGGTGATTCCCGATTTGTGTACGATCGGCAAGGCCCTGGGCGGTGGATTGCCGTTATCTGCCATCTGCGGTCCAGCAGAATGGATGGACCAATTCAAACCTGTAGGCGAGGTGCAGCATAGTGGGACGTTCAACGCCCCGTTACCCAATATTCTGGGCGGCCTGGCTTTTTGCAATACGATTACAACCTCTTCTTTTTATCCGAACCTGTTGGCCCGGGCAGATCGATTCTATCAGGGTTTGACCAAGATGATCGCCCGTCTCGATGTGCCCGTACAAGTGCCGTACTACGGGGCTCGGTTCGGACTGATTATGGGATTGGATCATCCACCTGTATCTTATGAAGAGGTGCTTGGGCACCGAAAAGATCTGATGCTGGACTTTGTACACGCCTGTTACCAACGCGGTGTATACGTTCATGACTACGGCGGGGCGGCCTGTCATCACGGCTTCAGCATCGCCCATTCGAACACTGACCTGGACCTGGCCTTACACGTTTTCGAAGACGCTCTGGCTTCAATTAAAGACCGCTTTTAATGTAATGAGCCAAACCAACATGTCCACCACTTGAAGTTATCCCCACGTCATGAAAATCATCACCATGATAGTACTCATCGCCCTCGGACTGGGCGGTGAATCGTTTTTCGAAAAGATCCGCGTTTATCGCGGAGTCACGGCGTTGGACGTCCGATTATCTTCACCCGAGGTGGCAAACGGCCATGCCCTGCTGTTTGAATGTATACCCAAAGTCATCGATACCGTGTTTGATCTCACGGTGGCACGAGATACGACGGCCCCGCGTCTGTATGCGCATCCTACGGAGCCTTCAGGCGCTTTTTCTGTGCTGATCGGCATTCCCTACTATGCAAAACTCCGTTCGGACACGATCCATGTGGAATGGACGGAAATGGATCGCATCTACGACCGTAGCCTGCCCTTTCAAATTGTTCGTGGTCCGTATAAATCGGAGGTGATTCGTGGGGTACCCCAAAGCAGGGTGACCCCATCGGCTGCCGACTACCGGCGTATAGCGAGGGAGAGAAGGATCATCGGCGAGGCCTATATCGCCGTTCGGGATTCTGTGCTGATGGACGCCACGTTCAGCTATCCTGTCGAAAAGCAGACCATTACCAGCGAGTACGGCACTCGAAGAGTATTCAACGGCCAGCTCCGCAGCTATCATGGAGGCCTCGATCTGAGAGCCTATGAAGGGACACCGATTTATGCGGCGCAATCCGGCACAGTCAAACTGTCTCAGAATCTGTTCTACTCCGGTAATCACGTGCTGATTGAACACGGTATGGGGATCCACTCCAGCTATTCGCACATGAGTAAGCTGTATGTCAAACATGGAGACTGGGTAGAAAAAGGCCGGCGCCTCGGCCTATCCGGCGCGACCGGCCGTGTCACCGCTGCCCATCTCCACTGGACCGTCAATATTAACGGTGTCGGCGTCAGCCCCTTGCAATGCTTTGAGGTCCTGAATATATTATTCAAAACCCCCGACGCCGCCTTGATAAAAGAAAAAAATCAGGATAATTTATGAATTATGATTTGTGAATGATAATATCACCAAAAAGCAAAGCGGAGCGCGTTCCAATAATGTCTCGAAGAGGCGTTCATCACTTTCGATTGAGCATAGCGAAATCAATCACGAAATGCTGGCAGAGGATCCGTAGGACACCTACCATCATAATTCATAAATCATAATTCATAAATCATAATTCATAAATCATAATTCACAATTCCCAATGCCCCCTTCCACTCCCTGGTGGTCCGCCTTACCGCGGCCGCAATGGTCAAAACTGGAACCGGTGCCACAGAATCAGGCCTGGTTTGAAGTGTATCGTGTAACAGAAGGCGTGTTTGCAATTTACGAACCCCGTCATTTTGAAGAGGTGATTTCGTATCTTATTCTGGGGGATCGGCAGGCTGTGCTGCTTGATACCGGTATGGGGATCGGTGATATGAAGCGCCTGACAGGCGAGCTGACCCCCATGGATATCATCGTCCTGAATTCACACACGCATTTTGACCATGTGGGCGGCAACTATCAATTTGACACGATTTACGCGATGGATACCCCCTTCAGCAGAGACCGCAGTAAGGGCATACCGCCGGAGGAAGCCCGTGCGTATGTCGGGGAAGGTCAGTTCTGGAAAGCGCCGCCGGAGGTTTTTTCACCGGAAGCCTATCAGATCCGTCCGTTTACGATTACGCACATTGTCTGTGATGGCGACACGATGGACCTGGGCGGCCGTACCCTTGAAATCCTGCATACCCCCGGCCACGCCCCGGACGAAATCTCTGTCATGGACCGTACGAATCGCCTGCTTTTTACCGCGGACACCTTCTACCCCGCCCACATGTACACCCATTTTCCCGAATCCGATTTCGACACCTACGTGGAAACCGCACGACGGCTTGCCGGCCTGGCCGACAAAGTTGACTGGCTTCTACCCGCGCACAACTATACCCCTGTAGACGCCGAATACCTGAAAAAGATGTATGCTGCCTTTCAGACCGTCCGGGATGATGCCGCCGAATATGAGGTCCTGGAAGACGGGACCAGAAAGTATACGTTTGACGGCTTTCATCTGATCGTAAAGGGGAACCGTTAAATAATGATTGGTATTACAGCAAGATATGCGATGAGTTTCTTAATGATCTGTATTATGATATCATGCGGTCAGGACGCTCCGCTGGCACTATATTGGGAAGGGACCGCTGTTGTGGGCAACCAGACCACGCCGGTCGCCCAGTCACAGACTTTACATGTCAACTCCGCCGGCGTTCCCCTCCCGCCGGACGCAGCCCCGCCGGCCTATCAGGTGTTGCGCACCTTCGAGCTGAACAACCGGTACATGGACCGGGCGACGTCGTCGTATCAGAAAATAGCGGGCTTTGCGATTACCAATGAACCTCTGACGCGCGTTGATCGTGATTTCAATCTGCAGCCCGCTGCGGCGACGCACTGGGAGGTGTCGGAGGACGGGCTGACGTGGATTTTTCATCTCCAGAAAGATCTTATCTTTCGTGACGGCCATCCGGTGACGGCTTACGATTATGAGGATACGTTCCACCGTTGGGCCGATCCCAAGACCGGATTTGACTTCGAATGGTATTATCGCCCGATCAAGAACTGGGGCGCAGTCGTCGCCGGCAGGCTGCCGGTTGATTCAGTCGGTGTCCGTGCGCTGGACGAACACACCATTGCTTTTACAACGACGACGCCGACGCCTTATGCGCCCGAATTGCTCAGTTATAGCTGGGTCACGCCCACACACGCCTTCGAGAAGTACGGACCGGCCTGGTCAACCAAACCGGAGACCCACGTGGGAAACGGGCCGTTCCAACTGAAAGAATGGACCGTCAACGACCGTTTCGTTCTGGCGCCCAACCCCAACTACCGGGGCCCCCACAAGCCCTATCTGGAACAGGTCATAGGCCAATTGTTTAACGCGGCAGCCCAACCGCCGTTTCTGGCGGCCTACGAAGCCAATGAGGTGGATTACGTACTGCTGAACAATCAGGCTGAAATCAACCGGATTAAATCAAATCCTGTCTTGCGAGACCACCTTAACGCCTACGTCGATTTTCAAACCTATTACCTCATGCTGGATTCGTATCATCCCCCTTTCAACGATCTCCGGGTGCGGCAGGCGTTCAGCCATGCCATAGACCAGGACGCCCTCATGAAATCCGCCCTGCGTGATATTGGTCTGCCGGCCGTGTCAATGTTGCAGCCCGGATACCCGGAAGCCAACACTGAAGCCCTCGCTGTCATTCAACGATATAACCCGGATCTGGCTCGAAAACGCCTTGCAGAGGCTGGTTATCCAGATGGAAAAGGGTTCCCTAATATGGAAATCTGGTTGCGGGGCGAGCCGCAGGTCATAAACACGGCCGCACAGGCCGTTCAGGCAATGTTGAGACAAACCCTGAATATCGATATAGGCGTCCGTAACATGGAACGAAAAGTGTTTACGGAAGCACTCAACAAAAAAGAAATAACCCTGGCGCTGATTCCCTACCGATACGATTATGTGGATGCCAGTAATCAGCTCTCTTTGTGGCTGTCGAACGGTAGGCATCCCTGGCATAATGAGCGGTTCGAAGATCTGGTCATCCAGGCGAACATCCTGGTCGGCGATCCGAAAAGGCGCACAGAACTCTACCAGGAGGCGGAACAGATCCTGGTCAGTGAGGTCGGAGGGGTGTTTCTGTGGTACACGCTTATGAACGAAATGTGGCAGCCTTACGTCCGTGGCGCGGCGTTGGAGACCAATAAATGGGGGTATAGGGCCTGGCGCGGCAATCAGATGTTGAATCTGACCCCCACCCTTTACATCTCGAACGAAGTGTTAGAAAAACCGGCCACACCCCAGGCTACCGGTTTCTGGGACTGGTTAACCGGAAAATAGCGGGGTTTATCATTCACCATTGCTGATCCCTGCGGGCTCCAGCGAGTGCTGCGCGGTTCACCATGAGGGTACCCATGTTCAACATTTCATTAGCCCAGTGGTCTCTGCACCGGACATTATTAGGCGTCGAATCAGGTGGTATAGATTGGGCACGATTAGAGCACGACCTGGGGACAGATCCGAATAACGCCATCCGGGGTGATTTGGATCATCTGGACTTTATTACCGCCGCGCGACGGGATTACGATATCGACGCTGTGGAGTACGTGAATACGTTTTTCTTTGGCAGAGCGCAGGACCAGGCGTATCTGAACGAAATGAAAGACCGGGCAGATAGCGAAGGCATTCAGAGCCTGCTGATCATGTGCGACTTTGAAGGACGGCCAGGCGATCCGGATCGAACCGCTGCGCAGCAGGCTGTTGAAAACCACTATAAGTGGATCGAAGCGGCTCAGGTGCTCGGTTGTCATGCCATCCGTGTTAACGTAGGCAACGGGCTCGCCGACCCTGATAACCAGGCGAAATGGGCTGCTGAGGATTTGCGGCGTCTGGCTGAATTCAGTGATCCGTTCGGGATTCATATTCTGGTCGAGAACCATGGAGAACTGTCCAGCAATGCAGCGTGGTTGGTTGGAGTTATTCGTCAGGCGGACCATCCGCAGGTAGGGACCTTGCCTGATTTCGGAAATTTCTGGATCAATGAAACAGAATGCTATGATTATTATCAGGGTGTGGAAGAACTTATGCCCTATGCAAAAGGCGTCAGCGCCAAATCGTATGACTTCGATGAAGACGGCAATGAAACTACACTCGATTACGAACGGCTTATCCGGATTGTAACTTCAGCAGGCTACACCGGGTATATCGACGTCGAATACGAAGGCGATCGTCTCACCGAACCGGAAGGCATCCGAGCCACTAAAGCCCTCCTGGAGAGGCTACGCCTAAGCGGGTGAGATTGTAAACTAATCGCGTTTACATTTTTGGTTTTATTCTGCACTCTTTACGCGCACGGCGCGCCGTGCGCGTGCGCGGAACAAGGATCACCATGCCTGAAGTCCAACTCCGCACGATGCACCCGAAAGACTGGCCCGAGGTGGCCGAGCTCATCTATCTTTCGACCAACTACTGGTATCAGTCCCACGGCATGTCCGCCATTTTCCAGGGTGGCCCAGAGGTGGCACTGGTGTTCTGTGAAGAGTATGAGGCGCTTGATCCGGGGTGCTGTATCCTCGCTATACAGCCGGATACGGACCGCATCATCGGCTCCTGTTTCTATCATCCGAGATCTACGCACCTGTCGCTCGGTATTATGAACGCCCACCCAAATTACGGTGGAATGGGCATTGCAAGACGCCTGCTGCAGTACATTATGGCGCAGGCCGAGGAACAGAATCTACCCATTCGCCTCGTATCCAGCGCCATGAATCTGGATTCCTACTCCCTCTATACCCGAGCGGGGTTCGTGCCCCAGGCGATGTATCAGGATATGTACTTGCCGAACCCGGACATCCGGCGCCTGGCCTCCATGCCGCACACAGACCGGGTTCGTGAAGCCGTTATGGATGATTTGCCGGCCATTGTATCCCTCGAGCGGGAATTACATCATATCTATAGGGAAAAAGATTACCGGCATTTTCTTTCCAATGCTTCCGGCATCTGGCATATGTCCGCCTATGAGAATGAATCGGGTAATATCGATGGCTTTCTGACCTCGGTCACGCATCCGGGGAGCAACATGCTGGGGCCGGGCGTGATGAGAACGGAAGACCTGGCCCTGGCCTTGATCGCCTCTGAACTACAACATCATCCGGATCGTACACCCGTGTTTCTGATTCCGGTGACCTGCCGGACCTTGATAGGTAATCTGTATGCTATGGGCGCTCGAAACTGTGAATTGCATGTCCATCAGGTCAGAGGACCGTATCAACCAGGCGGCGGTATCCTGATGCCTTCGTTTATGCCCGAAACGTGTTGAAAATGTGTTAGGGATTTCATGCCGCAAGAACCTCTTTTCAAACCCCATACGTTGACAGATGCCGACAAACAGCAGTTGGGCGCCGATGGCCATCTGGCCCTGCCTGGTTTATTAACCGATGAAGCGCAAAAACGGTTGATCGGTGCCCTGTCTCACATCCAGGATATTTCTGAAACGCAAGACCTCCTTCCCGAACCAAAACGATATGCCGCGGAATACGATGATCATCTGGCCTCTCTGATTGGCCATCCTCAAATGCTGGACCTGGTCCGATGGATGCTGGGACCGGAGATTCGCTTTGATCATTGTGTAACGCTCAACCGGCGGAGCGGGAACGATGGATTAAGGTGGCACAGTCATTCCTATGGAGAGGAGAATCCTACCCTTGGCTTTGTTCGTATCTTTTTCTATGTAAATGGATTTACGGTTAATGATGCAGGCCTGAAAGTCATCCCGGGCAGCCATCTGTTTCATGATTCCGGTATACAAGCTGCAACCGATGAAGAACTTCTGAAGGGATGGATGGCCGGTAAAGTTCATCCACTTACTTCAATACCTCTTGAAATTGAACCGATTGAGGTTCCACCGGGCACGGTCATACTGATGTGGACCCACGCGGCGCATGGCGTCACAGCTCGAAAACCTGATAGCGACACCAGATGGACGGTGGTCTATGCGTATCGAAATCCAGGCGAGCCGTCCGCCGCCCGATGGATATCGGAAGATTTTGAGCAGACCGACACTCCGGGTACAGAAGGATTGATGAGTTTGTATTAATCAATAAGACATTTTAATTCAGGAGTACGATACCATGCCGAAGCGCCCCAACATTCTCCTTACGATAGCCGATGACCAGCAGGCGACGACCATCGCAGGCACCGGTCTATCACAGGTGCAGACGCCGACCCTTGATCGAATCATGGACCAGGGCGCCTGTTTTACACAGGCGCACCACTTCGGCTCCTGCCATCCGGCCGTGTGCGCCCCGAGCCGGGCTATGCTGCATACAGGCCGGACCTATTTTGATCTGCCGCAGTCCCTGATTTCTAACTGGCAATCCAGATCCTTATCTTTTGATGAGCAGTCGGCGGATCTGGCGCGGTTAGAAGCGACGCCGCTCCTTGGCGAGCGGCTCGGTAACAACGGATATACGACGTTTGGAACCGGCAAATGGCACAATGGCCAGGCTGCTTTCAACCGGAGTTTTCAGGACGGAGAAAACATCTTCTTCGGCGGCATGTGTGATCATGATAGCGTGCCGGTAAACCCGTACGATCCGACCGGCGAATATCCGGAGTCGCAACAAACCATCGGTGCATTATTTTCTACGGACCTGTTTGTCGAACCCGCCCTGGATTTCATTGCCTCCTACGATCAGGATGAGCCGTTTTTTCTATACATAGCCTTTACCGCGCCCCACGATCCCCGGACGCCCCTCCAGAAATACGATGCCATGTACCCCCGGGATCAGATCAAGACGCCACCTAATTTTCTGCCTGATCACCCCTTTGACAACGGGAATATCTACGATCTGAGGGATGAACGGTTAGCACCCTGGCCGCGTACGGAAGACGTCGTCCGGCAGCATCTTGGCGACTACTACGGTATGATTACTCACATGGATGAGGCGATCGGTCGATTAATAGAGGCCCTGGAGGCGAGGGGGTTTCTTGATGATACGCTGGTCATCCATACGGCCGACCATGGACTGGCCGTAGGTCAACATGGGTTGCTCGGCAAGCAGAACATGTATGAACATTCCATCAAAGTACCCTTACTGATGATGGGGCCCGGCGTACCCGAAAACAGATGCATTGATTCGTTGACGTATCAGCATGATTTATTTCCGACCATTATGGAGGTCGCCGGCATAGAGGAGGCGCCTCCCGGCCATTTTCGATCCCTGTGGCCGCAGTTATCGGATGAGACGACGGATCATCATCCGAGTATATACTCCAGTTACATGAACTGGCAGCGCGTCGTGAAAAACAACCGTTATAAACTCATTCGGTATTTTGAACAGGATGGCAAGGGCACAGATCGCATGCAATTATTCGACCATATCAATGATCCCCATGAACGCCACGATTTGATCGATGATTCAGCCTATGCTTCGCCACGGGCAGCCCTGGAGGCGGACCTGATGCAGTGGATGCGTAGGGTGAATGATCCATTGGCTGAAGACAGCAGCAATCATTTTTTGTAGATAAGTATGGGAGGTTATAGATAGAATGAAGCGGCTTACCGTGGGCGTCGTGTCTTCTCATAGCCGGTTTTGCGATGTCGAGGCCAATTTCACTCATTTTACCGCTATAACCAGGCGGTTATCCAACCGAGGCGCTCGGCTGATCTGCTTCCCAGAACTGGCGCTAACCAGCTATACCACAAATCCAGCCGTCCTTGACGTGGCAGAATCGGTGCCTGGACCGATCACGGAAAAACTTTGCGCTCTTGCAACGTTGCATAATGTGTATATATCGGTGGGCATGGCGGAGCAGGACGAAGATCGATATCATGTCACACAAATTGTCGTTGGACCAAATGGGTATTTGGGCAAATACAGAAAATATCATCCTACAGGTGGTGAGATCGCCTGCGGCTTTTCACCGGGTGATAGTTTTCCTGTGTTCAATATAGACGGGTTTAAACTGGGCATCAATATCTGTTTCGACGGGCGGCATCAGGATACCATTGACGCCATGCAAAAAGCCCGCGTGGATCTCATACATCATCCGCACGGCAATGAGCTGGGCCTCGGACGGGATGGGGAAGAATGGACGCGTGGTAAGATGGTCTATTTTGTACCGCGAGCAGTGCAGGCGCGGGCATATATTCTGATTAACAATTCGGCAGGGGATACGCCGAATACGCAGGAGACATTGTCTTTCGGCAGCGGCGCTATGATCCTCGATCCACTCGGTCAGGTGGTAAAAAGGACGAGGCAACCTACCCGAGCCGAAAAAACGCTGGTTGTGACGATAACTAAACCTTTGGATGAGTTGGTTCCGGATTTCGAGATGGAGGGATGATCACGATAGATGATTAACGAAGAGCATCCCAGATTCATTCTAAAAACAGGTCCATCAACGCCGACCGGCATGAAGCCGCGTCCGTAAACACGATGCCATGCATCCCAACCGCCTGGGCGCCCTCGATATTAATCGGCGCATCATCCAGAAAGACACAGGCAGACGGTTCAAGTTCATAGGTATGAAACAGATATTCATAGATCTCTTTGTCCGGCTTCACCATGCCCAGATCGCCAGAAATCACCGCCCCCTTAAAGACATCCCAGAAATCATATCGCCGCTTCAGGTAGGCGAAGCGATCAGACGGAATATTGGAGAGGCAGTACAACGACAGATTCTTTCCATGTAATTCCCGAATCAGATCGAGTGTATCGGGCTTGGGCAGCAGCATCCGGTCTGCCGTACGCAATAGCTCGACCACAAGCTCTCTGGCAATGCCGGCCCTTCGAGCAAATTCCGGAATCGCCTCCGCTTCCGTCAACATTCCCCGGTCCATTTCCAGCCAGTCCGGGTGCTGGAATATGGTCTGCTTGACACGGTCTTGAAGATCCGGATCATTGAGAACGACCCCCACAATGGCATCAGGATTCCAATCAACGACCACCCCGCCCAGATCGAAGATGACATGTTGGATGCTTGGTTTGTCAGACATGGTGTAGATACAGAATTTGGAATACAGGAGGTCCGTGCTGTGCACGAGGGTTTAGGGTATCCGTGCCGTACACGGAGTTCTTTCAAGTCATTGATTTCTAATCGTCATTACAGGATTTGCCATTGCTGCCTTTAATGCTTGATAACTCAAGGTCAGCCAACTAATCGTCAAGGCGATTAATCCTGAAATGACGAGAGGAGTGGGGCCTAATTTTATATGGTAAGCGAAATTATTCAACCATTGCTGAAGTCCATACCATGCCAAGGGCCAGGCTATCAAACATGATATAAGAACCAGAATCATGAATTCCTTTGATAGAAGCATGACGATAGATGATATTCTGGCTCCTAATACTTTTCTGATGCCAATTTCCTTTGATCGTTGCTCGGCAGTAAATGATACCAATCCGAACAACCCTAAACACCCGATGAAAACAGCTAACAGGCTAAAGTATAATACAAGGTTACCCAATTGCTTTTCCTCTTGATACAATCGAGCAAATGAATCTTCCAGGAAGAAATATCCAAATTCGCGCTCGGGAAAAAGTAGATTCCATTTTTTCTCAATCTCAGAAATGGTCCGACTGACGTCATTGAGATTGATTTTCAGCGAAAAATCTGTTAATCGCGTTTCATCATAAAAAACAAGCAATGGTTCAATCTTTGTGTGCAACGAAGCCATGTGAAAATCATTTACTACCCCAATAACGCGCCAGGGAGGTTGGGGTGGTGCCCCCCGGGGTTGGGGTCTTTTTATTGCTTTTCCAACCCCGTTGACCCATCCGAATTTGGAAACAGCCCTTTCGTTAAGCAGTACCGATTCACCAGCGTCTGTTGCCAGCGCATTAGAGAAATTGCGTCCTTCCACCAATTCAATATCCAGAGTCGCCAAAAAATCAGGATCTATGGTTAACACTTCAACTGTCTGGATTTCATCCGGCGAAAATCCTTCAGGTGTAACGGCTATTTTTCTCGAGCCTCTGCCTGGCGTTCGATCCGAAGCCGCAACAGATAGGACTCCTGGAATATCAGCAAATTCCTGCTTTAAAGATCCAAGAGATATGCCCTCGGTCAATGGGATCCTGGACAATACCAGGACTTCATCTTTTGAGAATCCCAAGTTTTTGTTGCCAACAAAATCCATTTGTTGCCATATTGTTATGCTACCTGCAATCAGGGATACTGAGATGGCAAATTGTAAGATTACCAGAACTTGTCTAAATCGTGACCTGGATGCACCCGTCGCCAATGAGCCATGTAACACCTTGACCGGAGCAAAAGACGATAGATAAAAAGCTGGATAAGCGCCAGCTAATAATCCCACTCCTAAAACCATTGCAAACAGGCCTGGTAATATCCACCAGTTTTGAACAAAATCGATTTCAAAATGATAACCGGTTATTGAGCTGAATCTGGGTAGGGACAAAGCGAGCAGAATCGTCGTCAATAAAACGGCTAAAAGACTCATTAATATGGACTCCCCCATGAATTGGGAGATCAATTTTCCTCTGTTTGCACCGAATGTTTTTTTCAACCCCACTTCTTTCGCCCGATTGGCGGAACGAGCAGTAGCCAGATTAA
>Ga0315339_1003160_pt1 | contig 11800 bp, 15 predicted proteins | sample ASW17metaG_FD_204514 | JGI IMG/M metagenome (GOLD analysis project Ga0315339, IMG submission 204514) | Ammonia-oxidizing marine archaeal communities from Pacific Ocean, United States - ASW #17 | ecosystem: Environmental > Aquatic > Marine > Oceanic | place: USA: California | collected 2016-12-05
CAAACCTTGGAGTATTGATGGATAACAATGTTTGTCCCTCATGTGGAAGCAAGAATCTTAAACCATCCGATGCTACATACTTTACAAGCTCTAATGAATTTCCTGTTTACAGGTGCGGAGGATGTCATTCACCGTTCATAAGAAGCAAATCTAGTATAAGCTCTGGCCCAACGGAATTAAGAAGTATTGCGAGGTAATACTTGACAAAAGCGTATTTAAGGATTATATTATAATATATGCTTGTTCGCAAAATAAAAAACGTTGAGCACAGGGTATATGATGATAAGAAGGAGTTTCGCCAATACTGTCCTGATGACAAATTAACTCGCAATTGGAGGGATGGCACCGAAGGTAGCTGGGTAACGACTGACGACGGAAAAGTCTGTCAAGTTCTAAAGCGGGGTGAGCTTAGAAACAGTCAGTCTACGGGCGTGTGTAATTACTATATTAGGACAGCTATTGGCTCTTTTGTCTGTAGAGATGGAATGAAGATGGAAGGAGAACTTAGGAAGAATATGTATTCTTTCGGATCTGACGAAACTTCTCTGTACCAACAAAAGATACATAGAAAGAAACCCACTAGAAGGGAATTCTTGTTTGCTAAGTACGTTGCACAGGGTGATGGCATCTCCGAGGCATTTATTAAGGCATACCCAACCAATAATGAAAAGTATGCAGATTACCAAGGTAAGATTTTATTAAGTACCGAAAGGGTTAAGAATTTGATTAGAGAAGAAGTAGACAAGGTTTTACACGAAGCTGAGATAACTCCATTGTACTTACTTGAGAAAATGAAATCTGTTATAGATAATAGAAGCGCTCAAGATAAAGATAAGATACAAGCCATTAAAACACTAATGCAAATAAGCGGCATGATGGAAACCGATAAGCGAACTGAATCTGTTACGTTATTTCAAGGATTTACAAAGGAGCAACTAGATGCTATCCAAGGCGGAAATTCAAAAAAACTCATTGAAGCTTCGAGAGAAGTCGAAAAATAAATATTGTATGATATGTGGGTTCTCAATGTGGGAACATACATCTATATGGTACAACGTCTCAGAAGATTATTTTTCTGTAGAATGTTGTGAATGCTTTTCATCTTATGATGAAGACTTTGAGATAAAAATGCCCGGATTAATATTTAATTATGGAGAATCGTAATGAAAACAGTTAAATTTGATTTAATACTAAAAGTACATAATGATTTAGAAGAAGATGAATTAAAGAGTTCTTTAGAATTATATCTTATAAATGATAATGTTATGCATTCTGTTGTTGCAAAAGTTATCGGAGATCACGACGCTCCTGAGAATTTTTTCATACATTCAATGGAATTAAAGGAAAAAAGAAAAGCTAAAAAGAATCCCGTACAAAGTAGCGAGAAAAACGGTATACGTGAAAAAGAGTGGGACGTAGTCTAGGAATGAAACTAGCTGTATACGGAACACTTAGAAACGGGAATAAGAATACTGGTAGAGTAGACAATACTTCGCTTGTTTATCCCGGCCATCAAAAGTTTCCTGCCATGATACAGGATTACAAAGGTAAGGGAACGGTTGTTGAGGTTCATGATGTAACTAGCGAGGATTTAGCCCAATACGATATGTATGAAGGAATCAATGTTGGCCTCTACGAAAGGGTGAAGGTCAATGTAAATATGGATAGTGGAGATGAAATCAAAACTTGGGTGTATGTTGCCGGCCAGAAGCTTCTTGATATGGTAGATATTTTCGAAGAGATTCCAAATGGAGATTGGTACGATAGAAAAGTTTAATATAATTCCAAATGATATAAATGAAAAAGAGCGTGTACTCAACATGGTTTCGAAAGATCTGATTGCGTTTGGCCAGCTTTTTCTGCCTGATGACTTTATGAAGTCAAAGCCGGCTCCATTTCACCATGAAGTTGGAGGATTGTTTTTAGATAGTACCATAAGAAGACTTTGTCTTGTATTGCCTCGCGGACATACTAAATCTACTTTAGCTAAAGCTGCGCTACTGCACAGGTTGTGTTTTAATCCAAAAGGTAAGAATGAATTTGCAGCTTGGGTATCAGAAGAACAGGGACAGGCGGTTGACCATCTTAAGTATATTAAAAGCCATTTAGAGTATAACCCTGCCTTAAATTATTATTTTGGAGATATGGTTGGCAATAAGTGGACTGAAAAAGAAATCACCACTTCTAAGGGTGATAGAATTATAGCCAAAGGTACAAGTCAAAGACTTCGTGGTAGATCAGAACTAGGTCTTCGTTATACAAAAATTATTCTTGATGATTTTGAATCTGAATTAAATACCAAAACTCCGGAAAGACGCAAGGAAATTAAAGAATGGCTTATGTCTACGGTGTATCCGGCTCTTGAGGAGTCTAAAGGTAATGAAGGTTCTATATGGCTTATAGGAACAATCGTCCACTATGATTCTGCTTTGCAGGGAATATACGATGGTTATCTTCAAGCAAAGGAAAACAAAGAAGACTATACTTGGGAAATGGTATTTCACAGGGTAATAGAGAATGATAAGCCGTTATGGCCTTCTTATTTCCCAAAGGAAAAGATAGCAAGTATAAGAAAAGATTATGAGTATGTTGGTCAGCTTCATAAGTTTGCCCAAGAGTATATGAATGATGCCAGAGATTTAGAGAGTGCAAAATTTAAAATAGATAAGATTAATTATTTTGATGGACAATTTAAGGGTAAGAACAATCAAGCCTATATTATTACAAAAGAAGATGCTATCCCTGTTAATGTGTATATGGGTGTCGATTTGGCTTACGAATCTTCCTCCAAACATGATTATCAGGTTATTGTTGTTTCTGGTATTGATAGTGATAAAAATATTTATGTGATAGATATTTTCCGAGAGCATATACCGCTTTATGATATGCCAAGAAAGATATTTCAATATGCAAAAGAATACCAGCCGCTAAGAAGGGCAAATGTAGAACACGTTGGGGCGCAGGGAATAATTCGAGATGCTGTGAATGAATTATCTGGCAAGGATAGAAAGATGGCTCCCGGAATAGCCCGCGGTGTAAGACCGCCTTCCGGTATTAAGAAGGAAGATAGATTGGAATCTCTTCTTTGTCCAATAGTAAACAGGGGAAAGCTTTATATAAAGAAGCAGCATAGTGACTTAGTTGACGAAATGTTTCATTTCCCAAAAGCAAAGAACGATGACATTCTTGATGGACTCTGGTATTCGGTAATAAACGCAAGAGCTCCATTGAGTGCTAAGTTTGATGCTGAAAATTTTGAGGAAACTATTGAAGATAAAAGAGAATTTTTAGGTAGAAAGATAATGAGAAGTTGGATTACTGGTCAAAGAATTTAAAAAAAATAAAAAAAAGACTTGACAAATGCATGTTTTACGCTTATATTATATTATATAAGTTAACTTTACGTATTCGGGGGATTTAATATCGCTAGCGAACAAGATTTTGTGCAGGTAGATGAGGCACAAAAGAATTTAGATCTGTGGAGAAGATGGCGGGATGCTCGGTCAGAGTGGGATACCGAGGCAAGAGATGCCGTTGATTTTGTCCTAGGAAATCATTATACAGAAGAAGAGTCTGCAGCACTTAGTGCTGTTGGGCAGGGTGATTTTATTATTGACAGAGTTTACGCTGCCGTTGATAAACTCAAATCTTTGCTTACTTCAAGGAATCCAAAATTTTCCGCTATTGGAAGAGAGGACTCTGATAACAAACTTGCTCAAGTTTGGAAAACAATATTAGAATATTGCTGGGATATCTCCGATGGAGACATGCAGTTTAAGCAAGCTGTTCACGACTATGCTGTGACGGGAATGGGATATTTTTATGTATATATAGACCCCGAAGCTGACTTTGGTAGGGGCGATGTTAAATTTACTTATATAAATCCATTCAGAGTTTATGCAGACCCAGCATCTAGAAATAGATATTTTGATGATGCATCTTCTATTATTCTATCCACGGTACTTACAAAAGATCAGATTATTTCCTTATATCCAGAAATAGAAGAATCTTTACCCGAAATAGATACCATGACGCAAGAAGATGATTATCCATCTTCGAGTAGAAAAAATTCTTCAGGATCATTTACTCCTGATGTGATAAAGGATTCAGATACCTTTGGGTCTGAAAAATATAGAATACTTGAAAGATTTGAGAAGGTTAAGGTTCCATACTACAGACTCTTCAATAAGCAAAGCGGTGAAGAAAAAGTTATTGATATGGAGACTTTCGAGCAGATTTTAAGTCAAGATTCACAATTAATAGAATCGGGGCTGGTAGAAGCTGTTGAAATAAAGCAAACACGCATTCAAGTCACAGCTACAATGGGGCAGTTCCTACTTTATCAACAAGTCCTCAATACTGATGTTTATCCCGTAATACCAGTCCCAAATATTTGGACAAATACACCCTATCCAAAATCAGATGTATCAAAAGTTAAAGACTCACAAAGGTTAATTAATAAGCTTTTTTCTTTAACATTAAGCCACGCTCAGGCATCAGCTGGTCTTAAGCTTCTTGTTCCGGAAGGAAGCGTAGATGATGTTGGTCAATTGGAAAGAGATTGGGCTAACCCAAATGCTGTATTAGAATATAATCCAGAATTTGGAGAACCACACTTTCCAGCTCCACAGCCGCTTGCTGGCGAATTTTACCATTTAATAGATAGGGTGGAGCATTATATAGATTTAAATTTTGGAATTCCTGAATTAATGCAGGGATTCAAAGAAAAAGCTCCCGATACAGTAAGGGGAACAGCTATGCTTTCGGAAATGGGAGAAAGCCGTGGTCGTTCTAAATTAAAAGATATAGAGGGAAGCTTAAACCAACTTGGAAGATGCATATACAATATAGCAAAAGGGCATTATAAATTCCAAAAAACATTTAGAATCGTGCAACCTAATAATGACTTAACTGAATTTTCAGTTAATAATAGGTTATATGATGACAAAACCAACGAACTGCAGACGATTGATAATGATATATCATTAGGTCAGCATGATGTTCGTATAATATCAGGATCGACTTTACCGTCAAATAAGATAGCAGAATACAATATGTATCTTGATGCGTATAAGTTAGGATTGATAGATGATGTCGAGGTCTTAAAGAAAACAGAGATCTATGACAAAGAAGGTGTATTGCAACGCAAAGGCATGATGGCAAGAATGCAGTCGCACATACAACAACTAGAAGGTCAAATAAAAGAGCTTACTGGTGACTTACAAACAGCAGACCGCGAAGCGGTTCATGCTAAGAAACAAGTCATCACTGAGAAATTTAAGACCGATTTGAACGAGATTGCCTCCGACGCTAAGTATAAGGAAAGAGTCAAGATTAGTCAACTAGAAGGTGTGATTGACAAAGCAGATGTTCGTGCTGAAGCTGCGTTAGCTGTACAAAAGGCGAATAAAGGGAGTTCCTCGAAAAATAGGAGCGCACAAAATAAACAATAATCATAGGTTTAACTTCTTCGTGGTATCTACGGGTGTCGCGGACTAAAGAAGAAATCTAAAAGGAGGTTATATGGAAGATCAAGTGCAAAATAGTGTAGTTGAACAGAATGTTGGTCAAACAACACGTGAGGGTTTGGACGTATCGATGCCAGATGTCGAATTGGCTTCGGACATTCCAAGTGTTCAAGATGGCGTAATTGATGAAGGAAATAGAAGAGCACCTAATTTAATAACTAAAGAGGGTGACGAATCCGAAGTTAATTTTGCTACTGACTGGGAAGGTGAGACTAGGAAGTTTCAGTCTATGTATGATAAACAAAAGGCTGATTATGAAAAACTTCAGGGTGATTATAAGAATCTTCAACCGATGTCTGAATTACAACAAGTTCTCGAATCGAGACCTGATGTTGTTGAGGCAATACGTGATAAATTAGAAGGTAAAAGTTCTCAGGAAACTATACGCGAACAAGATGATACCAACACAGTTGATGAGTCATCTTTTGACCCATGGGAAGCCTATTACAAACCAGAGTCGGCTTCATTTAAAATGAGGACGTCTCAAGAAAAGGCTTTAGTAGATGAGGCAGTTGGACAACATATGTCTCAAATACAAGGCCAAGTAGCGTTGCAGAATTTGCGTAATGAGTTATCTAATAACTACAACATGAGCGATGAAAAGGATATCAATGATTTTATTGACTTTGCTACAACACCGAGGGATCAATTACCAATTGACTTGTTAATTGATGTCTATCGGAAGCATTACAATAAAGGATCAGATAATGTTTCTCCGAACATGGAGGCAGTTAAGGCAGCTCAAAGCATTCCACGGACTGCTGGAATTCTTCAAGGTGGCGAGCCACCAAGAAAGAACGAACAGGATTCCGCTTGGGATAGAATTTTGCAAGCAGGGCAAGCAGGGAGAATTCCCTAATTAATATAATCAAATAGGAGGTAACAAATGGCTGTTACACAAGGAGTAAAATCCAGTTATGATATTACAGCTGCTGCCACTAGTGCTGGTGTAGGACAAGCGCCTGACCGCCGTCGATTATACGATTTCTCAGATAGGGTTGCCGAATTGGCACCAGAGGAATCACCGTTTTTTGTATATCTTTCAAAGGTTGCAAAAGTACCAACGGATGATCCTGTATTCCGATTCTTAGAAAATCGTTCAAAAATCGATTGGTCTAGTCGTGATTTCTTACTAGCTAGCGCACCGGGGACGGTTGTGGCAGGTAGTTCTTACTCATTCACAGTTGACGCAGATAGCGCAACTGGTGGAAGTGTTTCAGGTGGTAGTGCACCTGGATTCTTAATAAAAGGTATGGTGTTTTCAGTAGCTTCACTTGGTAAAAGTGCTTCTGCTGGTTACTCGCAGGTTTTAGTTAGAATCGAAAGCGCTCCAATTGTTGGTAGTTCTTCTACCACATTCACTGGAAAAGTTATTGACTTTTCTGCTTTAACTAACTCAGGTGGTGCTATAAGCGGTGAAGACGCATTGGCAAACAATGATCTATGTCAAGTAATTGGTACTTCATTTCAAGAAGGTTCAGCATCTCCAGATGCATGGTCTAGTGAAATTGAAGACAATTATGGCTATACACAGATCTTTAAAACGGCTTGTGAAATGTCAAATACAGCGATCGCAACACGCTATCGCGGATATGCAAACGAATGGGAACGCATTTGGGCGATGAAACTTCGTGAGCATAAAGTTGACATTGAAAGAGCTTTATTGTTTGGTCAAAAAGCAAGAGTAAGTTCAATTCAATACACAGAAGGTGTAGTCGGACATATATTAAAGAATGGTGTCGCACAAATTGGTGACGCAGATCTTTCTTATACATCTGGTCAACCTTACTTTAGAAGTGTAGAAGATTCTGAACTAACATATGACAGATTACTTTCCGACATGGAAGTAATGTTTGATCCAGCACGTGGTGGTGCAAGTGAGAAACTAGTTCTTGCAGGTCTTCCTGTAATTAGTTTCTTTAACAAACTTGGAAAAGATTCATTCTTAAGTACAAGTTTGTCTCATAATGCTCACGCAGCATTAAGTGCTTCTGCAACACAACCAAACCAATCTCCTCATCGTATGAACATGCAGGAGAGGAATGGCGCATTTGGTCATAAAGTGTTCACAATTGAAACCGTTCACGGTACAATGCACTTAGTTAAAGAGCCGTTGTTTAGAGGTATGACTTCTAATTTTATGGCTATGGTTGATATGAGTCAGATTGCATACCGTCCACTAGTTGGAAATGGTATTAATCGTGACACAGCAATCTTGTCTAACGTTCAAAACGCTGATGAGGATTTGAGAAAGGATATGATTCTAACCGAAGCAGGATTAGAAATTACATTACCTGAATCTCATTCACTCTACAACGTAGAATTTTAGGAGGTTAGAATATGAAAACTAGCGTAATCAATAAAAATAGTGGAGATTATGGAAAACTTACAAACGTACAGTATTCCAAGGATCTCGCATTTGCAACCGGAAGATGGCAGGATTTAGTCAGAAATGGCGAACTTACATCTTTGGCTGTTACTGATGCAACAGTTGATGCTGGCATTACTTTAGTAGCAAACTACGAGTATTTATCAGCATGGACTTCTGATGCAACTTCAGCAATCGTTTTACCCGCAGCTATTGAGGGTACTCTTATTGCTTTTCAGCAAACTGGTGAAGCAGATGCAGCTAACGCAATGACAATAACTGCAGCTGGTGCTGACACCTACGAGCCTTATCAAGAGGTTCATATTGGTACAGGTATTCCAGCGCAGCAGGACGTTTCTGTTGCAGGTGACACTATACTTACTATAACTCCAGCAGCTACAAATGGTGGTTGGGGTTCAGTTGGAAGTTCATTTATGTACTATTGTAAGAATAATGGCGAATGGCTTGTTAAGGTTAACGGTGCTTTAAATGGCACTGGTGCAACTGGGACACTTGCTTTTAGTTCATAATAGTAATAAAAGATAACAGTTTTGGATACTGTGGGGCTATTCGTATAAAGGTTTAGCCCCTAAAATCCTAAAAATTTAAATTAAGGAAATAGAAAATGGCTGTTTATGTTGCAGGAAATACAGATGTAAAAGTATTTATTCACGATCCCAAGCCGGGAACTAAAACTCAAAGTGCTGGTCAAATTGCAAAAGATGTTTTTGACCATATAAACGCTCTAGACTCTACCAATAGTAAAGTTATATCTATATCGCATTGTGCATTAAAAGGCGATAAGATTATGACCATGGTAGTAAGTGGTGCTTAAAACTAAGTGTCAACATTGCGATAAACCAAATCCAGAGAATTGGTTTTATTGTAGAGATTGTGGAAGAAGAGCTACTCCTCCGAAGTTTACTACTAATTCATTTATTATAAGTGAAGTTGGGAAAAGGACGGATGTAGAATTTAATACTATTTCCTATGAAGAAAGTTTTGATAAAATGAATAAAGCCGATAGTCGGTGGAAGGGGTTTTGATATGCCTTATGGAAAAGGAACTTATGGAAGCACAGTTGGTAGACCTAAAAAAAAGAAAAAGAAAAAGAAATCTTCTAAAAAGAAGAAGAAATAATTAAATGGCAAATTTTGATGCACAAGTAATAGACCTAGTAGGATCATCTTGGACTGAAGATCAAGATGCGGTAAATCAGTTTATAACTGAAGGGGCTAATGAAGTTATCAATGCTATGCCTCGCTCTATGCAGGAGCGTGTAGCGGAAGAAACAACAGTTACCTCTGGTACGACTAAGTCTGAAGGGCATAAAGTATTATCTATGACGCGCAATAATGGGACAATAGATCAACCTTGTCGTCGTATACCAGCTAATAAAAGGGGTAGGGTTGCTGATAGCGATGATATGGAATATGCGACAGCAACAGATCCTGCATATTATATTAACGACGGTAAATTTAATATACTCCCATCTGGTGGAAGTGGAAATAAACTTGTATCAGTTCTTACATATAGCCAAGAAAGTGGTACTATATTAGATGCTAGCGGTATTGATACAATTGCTAATTTTCCAAATGAAGCTGAATACTTAGTTGTTTTATATGCTGCTTTAAAAGCATTACAACAAGCTATGAATGGTAAATCGTCATCGCTACCGACTGATGTTACTTTGCCTACATTGGCTTTTCCACCAGCCCCAGTCGCACCAACAATTAATACAATATCTTATACTGATGCAGCTAATGAGGATGCATTGGTGGATGTTATTTCTGTTCCATCAAAAATAGATATTAGTTCAAATGCTCCTGAGTTTATTACTTCACCATTGGATACAGATTTTGTTAGAGTTAATACTTTGATAGATACTGATGAGGATATAGAGTTAGCTTCATCTAAATTGCAACAGATACAATCTCAGATTTCTGAGTTCAGTATTAATATTCAAAAATCTAAAAATGTATTTGATAAAGACAATGTTCGTTATCAAATGGAATTCCAAGAAGAGGTAACAAAAGTAACTCAAGATTTACAAGCAGAAGTAGAAAAATTTAGAACAAAGGCAGCAATTGCCCAGTTCAATAAACAGCAAGACCAGTCATTGAATTTAGCAAATGCTGCTAAACAGGTAGAAGATGTAATAGCCGACAATAATAGTAAGATGCAAAAATATGCTAGTGAATTACAGAAATATCAGGCTGAAGCATCTAATGAATTGCAAAAATATCAGGCTGAGGTTGCATCTGAAATTCAAAATTATAGCGCAAAAATAACTAAACAAGTTACAGATTATCAATGGTTGGTAAGTCAGCATCAAAATTTGACGGCAGATTATCAACGTGGTTTGCAACTATTAACTGGTTCATCGGCTCCGCGTGGTCAATAATTAAAAAGGAGAAAAATAATGGCGGCAAATAAAGCAATCGTTAGTATATCAGCATCAGTTTTACCAGATGATATGAAAGTATCCGTTGGTGGTACTATTGTTTATGATTTAAACGATATGGCTGGAGATGCTTCTAAGTGGGTGTCTTATGCTCAAGATATAGATAATTCAAGTGAAGCATTAATTGTAGCAGATATAGGTTATTTACAAGGAGATGCTGGTAATACAACCCCAACAAGAACTGCATCTGGCGATATGTACGAGTTTGTAGTAATAAAGCATTCCGGATTTCAAGCTGATGGTACAACTGTTTCTACAGATAATTTATATATTAACTTTACCCATGGTACAGCTGCGGCAAATGCTACTGGAAACTTAGTTTTGGAACCAGGAGATGTATGGTGGGGTAGATTTGCAGGTACAGCAGATACTGCTGATTTTACAGCTATTGCAGCTTCAAATGATATCAAAGTATTAATTTATGCTGTTTTAGATGATGTATAATGGCTAAAGAATTAGTAACATTACCAACTACGCCTTCTTGGACTGTGACTGCTTTGGGTACTACGCCAGCATTTACATCGGTAGAACTTCCATCTATTACTTGGATTTTAAGTGGAGGATGGAAAGATGCTAATTTTGTTTGGGAAGATGAAACAAGAAATTGGGAGCACATGGGTATGCTTGGAAGGGATTCAGATTAATGGCTGTTCATGCGTTAACTGTTAAAAAAATTATATCAATGGTAAGGCAAGTCTTTCCAGATGCGCCAGAAACTTATACTATGGCTTTGATAAACGAGGCATTAGTTGAGGCTGGTAAGTATAAAACAAAAATTGAATATGCAAAAGCCGATGCTGTTGAGGATCAAATGTGGTATACTTTAAGCGATACCAATGCTGGCATTGAAGTAAATAAAGTAATGCGAGTTGATCTTAAAGACAGCAGTGGTGATTATATAAGAATACCAAGGCTTCTTGACAATGAAGTACTTAAAATGGATATAACATAATGGCTGTATTAGCACAAGAAGTAACAACAGTTCTTTGTGTAGCTGATTCAAGCTCAAGTTTAAGTGGTAAATATTTTACTATTTCTGGAATGGGTTCAGATTTTGAACAAAATGATTATCATGTATGGATTGATGTAGGGAGTGCAAGTACTGAACCATCGGGATTATCTTCAACTGGAGTAGAAGTAAATATATCCGCAGATGCGAGTGCGGCTACTGTCGCTACGGCGGTTAATTCAGCTCTTGACGCACTTGCTGATTTTGGTTCTTCAAGAGATACTGCTACATTAACGGTAACAAATGCAGTAAGAGGTTCAGTAACAGATGCTGCTAATGTAGATGCTGGATTTACTATTTCAACGGCTACTGATGGTACGGGTACAAAGAATAGTAATCATAAGCATCCAGAAGATGATATGGCTTGGTTTATTCAGGATGATCATTTAGCTGTTGTTACCACAAAAGGTAGTTCTTCAACAAGTGTCCAT
>Ga0315339_1003161_pt1 | contig 11790 bp, 11 predicted proteins | sample ASW17metaG_FD_204514 | JGI IMG/M metagenome (GOLD analysis project Ga0315339, IMG submission 204514) | Ammonia-oxidizing marine archaeal communities from Pacific Ocean, United States - ASW #17 | ecosystem: Environmental > Aquatic > Marine > Oceanic | place: USA: California | collected 2016-12-05
CTTCTCTTCACAGGTCCTCGAACATGTGCCCGAGCCTTGGCGGATGGTTGCGGAGATGGCGAGAGTTCTTGAACCCGGCGGCCACCTGATCCTAACCGCTCCCCATATCTGGGGTCTGCACGAAGCGCCACACGACTATTTTCGTTTTACTTGCTATGGTTTAGAACACTTAGCTCGTCGCGTAGGTTTACAGCCTGTTGAAGTGCGCCCGATGGCCGGTTACTGGGTGACGGCTGGAGTGCGATTCTGTTATTATCTGCGGCGTTTTGAGCGAGGGCCGTTTAAACCCGTTGTTCGGGCGATGTTCGCGTTGATTCAGTTGTTGGCATGGGGTTTGGATCGGTTGCACCGAGTCGAAAGCGACGCCTGGAATTATCTGCTGGTCGCCAGGAGACCGGTCTGATGCAACTACACGAGCGCTTTGCCAGCCCCACGCCGGGGCTTATTGCCGGTGTCGTTGTGGTACAGATCCTCTGCATCGCAATCCCCAATCTGTGGTCGATGGCGCTGGCTCTGACGCTAAGCGGCGGTCTGTTGCTGGCAGGGTATACGTTTTTTTCGCCGCGGCGCACCTTGTTGGTTGCCCTTGTGCTCAATATCGTTTTGCCGGTCAAATTACTGTTCTCGCTCGCCTTGCCCGGCGGTTTGCGTTTGCAAGAGGGCATTTTGTTGGCCGCCTGTCTCTTCGCCTTGATCGACCTAGTGTATAAGCGGGGTTTGCGGCTGCGGGTGACCGCGATTGATTTGCCGGTGCTCTGCTTGCTGGCGGCGACCTTGCTGTCGGTGGCGGTCGGGGTCGCGCACGGCCATTCGGGTTCGCAGATTCTGCGCGATGTGCGCTATCCCTTTTATTATGCGGTTTTTTTCCTCGTCACCAACTTTGTCGATCGCCGAGCGGTACTCGAGCTTTTCGCGCCGGCCTTGGTGCTTTGCGGCGTGGTGGTCGGAGGCGAATATATCCTCGAGTTTTTGGGGGCGATTGACTTGTCGGTGGGTACGCGCTTTGTGCGGGTCGTGCGTTTGCAGGGGATGGTGTTGCCGTTAGCGATTTTATTGGTGGCCAATCAGTTTATCCACAACCCCGGACGCTATGGCCGTCCTTTATTGGTAGTGGTGATGTTGCCTATTGGCCTTGCTTTTGTGCTGACGGTGGGTCGTGGGATGTGGGTGGCGGTCGGGGTGGGCATCTTGTGTTCTGCGCTGCTGCGCCATTTTAGCCTTCCGCGCGCCGAGCGCAGCGCCTGGAAACCGGCGTTGCTAGTGGTGGGACTACTGGTGGGGGTGGTGGGAGTGACGGCCTTGTTTCAGCGTTTTACCGGAGCGGCGATCGGAGCCCATGCCTTCCAGCGTTCGCTGACCTTTATCGACTACGAGCGCGACGCGCCGATCCTGGCGCGACTGCTCTCCTATGCGACAACGCTGGAGGAGATCGGGGCGCATCCGCTCTTGGGCCACGGCCAAGGGGCAATGCTCAATATTATGAGCATCGATCCGGAGACCCTTGGGCCCGAGATGATCATGGCCGGGACGGTTGACAATTTGTATTTGGCACTGTGGTGGAAGATGGGGCTGGCCGGGCTATTGGCTTTCGCCTGGTTCTATTGGCGGGTTTTTCAACGCGCCTGGCGGGCGTTCAATAATACGCGGGATTCGCAGGTGCAGGTTTTTGCTGCGGGTGCGGTAGCGGTAATGTCGGGCATGTCCGTGCTGGGGCTGAGTGACGCGTCGATGGTTTCCGGCCGCTTCGCTCTGGTGTTCGCCATTTTTTTCGCGATGGTAGTCGTCGCTACGGATGCGGATGATGCGCAGACTGATTGAACTGGCGGCGAGAAAGCGGCGGCGTGTGGTTGGATTGATGTCGGGCACGTCGGTCGACGGCATCGACGCGGTAGTTGTGGAGTTGACCGGAAGCGGGGTGGATACGCGCCAAGAGATCCTGGTTTTTGATACGATTGCATTGCCCGACGGATTGCGCCACGAGGTTTTTGCGCTCTTCGACGCAGGGGCTTCACTCGATGCGCTGTGTCGGGCTAATGTTGCGATGGGCGAAGCTTTTGCCAAGGCGGCGCTATTGATAATAAAACAGGCGGGGCTGGAACCCGCCGAGATCGACCTGGTCGGGTCGCATGGGCAGACTGTGCGGCACTTACCGGCCGACGGGGCGACGTTGCAAATCGGCGAACCGGCGATTATCGCCGCGCGAACCGGTGTGGTGACCGTTGCGGATTTTCGCCCGGCCGATATGGCAGTAGGTGGCCAAGGCGCGCCCTTAGTACCCCTGGTTGATGCTTGGCTCTTTACCCACCCGACAGAAGACCGACTCTTGCTAAATATCGGCGGAATCGCCAATGTCACGGTGTTGTCGGCTGGGCCTAGCGCGGGGTTGGCCTTTGATCTGGGGCCGGGCAATATGCTGGCCGATGCGGCTGTTGCGCATTTTAGCGGACGGAGGGAGCGTTTTGACCGCGATGGGGAAAGGGCCGGACGGGGTCGGATCGACGAGGGCTTGCTCGCCGAATTGCTAGAACACGCGTTTCTGCGTCGCGAACCACCCAAATCCACGGGGCGCGAGCAGTTCGGGGGGGAGATGTTCGCGGAAATCTTGGCGCGCGGGCAATGGGACGAGGACGATCTGGTCGCGACCTTGACGGCATTTACGGTGCGGTCCATCGCCGAGGGGGTAAGGCGATTTTGCCCGGCTGGTTGTGCTGGTTTATGGGTCGCCGGCGGAGGGGTGCACAATCCGCGGATGATGGCGGGTTTGCAGCAAGCTCTGCCGGGTTTGGCGATCGCTTCGCTTGCTGAATTGGGCGTGGATCCGGACGCGCGGGAGGCGTTGACCTTTGCGGTGCTGGCCAATGAGACCTTAATGGGGCAGCCCGGGAATGTGCCAGCCGCTACCGGAGCTAGGCGCCCGGCTGTTTTGGGCAAAATCGCCCTACCGTGACAACTTCAAAAAGGAGGAATGCGCGCATGATTGTCGATACGCACGTGCACATCTGGGAAATTGATCCACCGCGTTATCCCGTTGGGCCGACGGCTCCCGGTTGGAAGAGTGAACCCGACGAACCGGCCACCGCCGACGAACTGATCGAGGATATGGATGCCAACGGGGTTGATCATTCGGTTATTGTGCAGACTAGTTGGTCGACTTGGGACAATGGCTATATGGCCGATTCGGTAGTGCGCTTCCCCGACCGTTTGATCGGCCATGGAATGATCGACCCGCAGGATCCGAACAATGCCGGCCTAGTGCGCTACTGGATGCAGAAGCGCGGGTTGGTGGGTTTCCGTTTTCATCCGATGTATTATCCGGAAGAACAGATCCTGCTGACCGAGCAGAATGGCCCGATGTGGGAAGAGTTGGCCGCGTTGGGCGCGGTGGTGCAGTTCCATATGTATCCGAAGGATGCGGTGCAGGTGGCCGAGATCGCCCGGCGTTTCCCGCAGATGAAGTTGCTGATAGACCATATGGGCTATCCCGATCTGAAAGAGGGCGAGCAGGCCTTCGCGCCGATCGTAGAACTGGCGCGTTTTGAAAATATCCACGTGAAAATTTCGGATGTCAAAGGCCGGTCTGAACAGGATTTCCCCTTCGTCGATATCCATCCCTTTATACGACAGCTAGTCGATGCCTTTGGCGCGGAGCGTTCGTTGTGGGGCACCGGTTATGCTGGGCACCACCGCACCAAGCACAATTGGCTGAGTTTGGCCGATGAACTACGGCTGGTCAGGGAGGGCTTTTCTTTTCTCAGCGCAGACCAGTGCGAATGGGTGCTCGGTGGCACGGCCGCCCGAGTCTGGGGGTTGGTTTGATGTGCGGATTTTTATTTTTTATTTAGGTCTGAATTCCCGCAGTTTGCCGTGTCTGAATTTTAATCGGCTGCCTCGTGGCTTGCTGCCGAGGTCGGGCAATTGTTAATTCATAGGCGTTATCGCCATAAGGGCCAGCTGCGCTAGCGCCGGTGGTCAGCTATCTTACTTCTCAAGAGGACTTTATGCACGATTTCGAACTGTTGCGCGACGAAGAAATATCCGAACTCAATAACCGGGGTCTGTTTTACCGTCACCGCACCGGTTGTGAAGTGGTTTCGCTGATCAATGAAGACGAGAACAAGGTCTTCGGGATCAACTTCCGCACGCCGCCCACCGATTCGACCGGCATCGCCCATATTCTCGAGCATTCGGTGCTGTGCGGTTCGCGCAAATATCCGGTCAAAGAACCGTTTATAGAATTGGTCAAAGGATCGCTCAACACCTTCCTCAACGCCTTTACCTACCCCGACAAGACCTGTTATCCCGTCGCCAGCACCAATCTGCAGGATTTCTATAATTTAGTCGACGTCTATCTCGATGCTGTGTTCTATCCGCGTATTACGCCCCAGGTCCTCGAACAGGAGGGTTGGCATTACGAACTGGAAAACGTCGATGACCCACTCAGCTATAAGGGCGTGGTCTTCAATGAAATGAAAGGCGCGTATTCGGATCCGGAGGGGGTCCTGGCCGAGCACACGCAGCATTCGATCTTTCCCGACAGCACCTACGGGGTCGATTCGGGTGGACACCCGCGCCATATCCCAGATCTGACCTTTGCCCAGTTCAAGCGCTTTCACGAAGATTTTTATCACCCGTCCAACGCCCGAGTGTTCTTCTACGGTGACGATGACCCGGAGCGCCGGCTCGTGCTATTAGATGAATATTTGGCGGACTACGAGCCGCATGTCGTTGACTCCACGGTCAAGCCGCAACCGCGTTTTACTGAGCCGCAGAAGCTGAGTTTCCCCTACGCCGTTGACGAGGGCGGGGATGAAGGCGCGAAGAGCAAATGTTTTGTCACGGTCAACTGGCTGTTGACCGATGATATCGACGCCGATGAGCGTCGAGCCTTGCAGATTCTCGACCACGCGCTGATCGGCACGCCGGGTTCGCCCTTGCGCAAGGCGTTGATCGATTCGGGGTTGGGCGAGGACTTGACCGGCAGCGGGATAGAGACCGATCTGGCGCAATACGTGTATGGCGCGGGGTTGAAGGGGGTCAAAGCCGAGGATGTTGACGCGGTCGAGACGCTGATATTGCAACTCTTTGCGAATTTGGCGCGCGATGGCATTGACCGCGGTATGGTCGAGGCCTCACTGCACACCGCCGAGTTCCGGTTGCGGGAAAACAATACGGGCGGTTATCCGCGCGGCTTGGTGATGATGCTCAAGATGTTGACAGATTGGTTATACGACCGCGATCCCTTCGTGCCGTTGCGCTTCGAGGATTCGTTCGTCGCAATAAGGGCGAAGCTGGCCGCGGATGATCGCTACCTAGAAAAGTTGATCCAGCGCCACTTGATCGACAATACCCACCGCACGACCGTAGTGCTCGCGCCGGATGCAGGGTTGGCGGCTGAGCAGGAGCAAGAGGAAGAACGGCGTCTGGCCGAAGCGCGCGCGCAGATGAGCCGCGAAGATCTGGAAGGCTTAGTGCGGGCGACGGCCGAGTTGAAACGCGCTCAGGAAGACCCTGATGCGCTCGAGGATCTGGCCAAGTTGCCGCGGTTGCAGTTGAGCGACCTGGAACGTGAAGTCAAGATTTTGCCGATTGAGGAGGCGAAGGTCGCCGACGTGCCGGTGCTGCACCACGATCTGTTTACTAATGGCATCGTCTATCTCGACGTCGGCTTTGACTTGCGGGTCTTGCCGCTGGAACTGCTGCCCTATATTTCGCTTTTTGGGCGGGCGTTATTGGAGATGGGTACCAAGCGCGAAAGCTTTGTCGAGTTGCAGCAGCGGATCGGCGCAGAAACCGGCGGGGTTTGGGCGCAATCACTGGTGGGAAACAGGCTCGGCGGTGGGTCGGCGGCGACCTGGCTTTTTTTGCGTGGCAAGTCGATGGTCGGCCGGGCTGATAGCCTGATGGCGATTATGCGGGATGTGCTGCTGGATGGGCGCTTCGACGACAAGGAACGCTTTTTGCAGATGGCCTTGGAGGAGCGGGCCGGTGAGGAGTCGTCAATGGTGCCCGGCGGTCACCGGGTGGTGTCGATGCGACTCAAGGCGCAATTCGACGAAACGGGGTGGATCTCCGAGCAGATGCGCGGTTTGAGCTATTTGTTCTTTTTGCGCGAGTTGGTCGAAGAGATCGAAAGTGATTGGCCGGCGGTGCAGGCGCGCTTAGAGCGAATCCGCACGCTCTTGCTCAACCGAGAGGGCATGTTGTGCAATGCGACGCTCGCCGGGGCTGATCGGGCGGTTTTTGAAGACCGTCTGGCGTCGTTTCTACAGGAACTCCCCGTTGCCGCGCGCGCGCTTGAGACCTGGTCGCCGAACCTAGTCGCGGTCGATGAAGGGCTGACGGCTCCGGCCCAGGTTAACTATGTGGGCAAGGCGGCCAAGCTTTTTGAATTGGGTTACGAGCTCGACGGCTCGTCGTTAGTCATCACCCGCTATTTGGCTACGACTTGGCTCTGGGACCGGGTGCGGGTTCAGGGCGGGGCTTATGGGGCCTTCTGCTCTTTCGATCCGTTTTCCGGAGTGCTATCCTATGTTTCCTACCGTGACCCCAATGTGCGGGAGACGCTGGCAGTTTACGACCAGAGCGGTGCTTTTTTACGCGAGCATCCGATCAGCGAGGACGAACTGACAAAGGCGATTATCGGTACGATCGGCGACTTCGACTCCTATCAGTTGCCCGACGCAAAGGGCTATACCTCGATGGTTCGTCACTTGACCGGGATCGACGACAGTTATCGCCAAAAAATGCGCGACGAGGTGCTGGCGACCGATGCAGAGGGCTTTGCGAATTTTGCGGGAGTATTGGATGAGGTTGCCAAGGCGGGGCGGGTCGCGGTATTTGGGTCGACGGAGGCGGTAGCGTCGGTTGAGGGGTTGACGCTGATTAAAGTGTAATAGATTTCGTTGCATTTATAAATAGCCCGCCGGAAGTTATTCTTGCGGGCTATTTGCGTATTCGCCACGAGGCGTGCGAAAATAGATATGAAAACAAAGCACACCGAGCAAGGTTATCAGTGTCGAACCCCCAAATAGCGCCGGATAGCCCGATGTTTCGATCAGCCAGCCGCTGCCCAGCGAGATTCCGGCAATACTGTTGCCATAGGCCATCGTCAGCGCCGAACTCATGGTCAACCCGCCAGCGTTCGGCGACCATTTCCTGCTGGAAGACGATATACACCGAACGGCGGATGGAACTGAAGGTGATCAGCGCCATGCTTGTCGCGCCAGCTACCGCCCAATGGCCAACCATCGCCAACAGGAGGAGGCACAGCGCCATCGCCGCCGCGCCAAAGGTGATGACGGGGATCCGGCCGAAGCGTTGGTTGAGCGCCGGTCCGGCTAATGCGATGAAGGCGGCTAGTAGTTGGCCTGCGGCCTGTAAGGCCCCCGATCATCGTGGTCGAAGCGCCGAGACCGTCGTCCATATAGACATTGAAAAATATGCGGATGCTGTTCTCGGCGGCCATTTGCAAGAGCGTAGTGATGCCCAATACAAGGATGACGGCGAAGGGAAAAGGCGATTGCTGGCGGTGTGTGCGCTGCGCTTTTTTTGCTGCGGATGGGTCGCCGCCATGGCAGCGGCGCTGACCAGCAATACGGCGGCTGACAAAAGCAGCGGGTAGCGGTAGGGGGCCGGATCGCTGTTGGGTAAATCGAGCAGCGAGGAGAAGACGCCGGGCAACAGGCCGCCACAGAGACTGCCGGCAAAACCGGCCAATGGCCATAGGGCGACTTGCGTTGAGAACACGTGGTTGCGCAGTTGCGGTGGGCTGATCAAGGTTAGAAAGGGGATGGCGTTACATGAGGAAGAGGGTATTGCCGAGCACGCCGAGCGCATAGGTGCTCACAATATAAGCCATTTGCGAGGCGGGCGGCACGAACTCGCCCAGCGGCAATAAGCCAAAACCTAGCGCTGAAAGCAGCATGTCGACAGTCATGGTGAGACGCGAGCCCCAGCGATCGCCCAAGAGCTCGGCGGGCATGCTAAATAGCGCGAAAGACAGCGCGCCGACGGCGTTGATCTGTCCGATCAATAGCGGGTTGCAGCCCAGTCGTAGTAAATGGAGGTTGAGCAGGACCGTATACACTTCGCCAAAGGTCGTAAAGCCGATCAGGGCCCGACTAAAGAGGACCAGCCGCACGTCGCGGTTGAACAGCGATAGCGCCTCGCGGGGGGGTGATAGCAAGGTATATTTCTTTGACGGATCGGGATTTGTTGATTATGTATAGAAGGGTAAATTAATTATTTTCGATACAAAAGGGGAATGCGGCAGAGGCAGAGGAAAGATGTAGATGAAGAAACAACAATATAGCTTGATGCAGGTAATACAGAAGATCTCGGTATTCAAAGGTTTAGACTTAGAGCATATCCAGCGCTTGTTGCGGGCAGGGACATCAAAGTCATACGGGATTGGCGAGCGAATCTATACCATCGACGAGCCCAGCCATGAGATGCTGGTGCTTTTGAAGGGTAAGTTGGTAGTCACCAGTGCTGGGGGCGAAGAGTTGGCGGCTATCTGGCCGGGCATGATCACGGGGGAAATGGGTGTTTTTACCAACCATCCGCGTTCGGCAAATATAACGGCCGTCGAGGCTTCGGTGGCGATGGGCATTGGGCAAAAAGCGTTAGTGTCCGTTTGGGCCTCCGTTCCTACCGTTCATATTTGCATGTTAGATAATGTCGTCGAGATTTTGAGCGAGCGTATTTTGTTTGCTAATAGTGAAAAAGAGGTGCTGAAAAATCGGATTACGAAATTGGAAGGCGAGGAGGAAGACGATTACAAAGACATAGAATCCGATGACGACGGTGAGGAGGCGAGTGAGTTGGACGAATCTTCGGTGGAGAAAGCCATTAAAGACGGTGAAGACGACTAACAAGGAACTCGTGGGGCAGAGGATAGTATTCGTAACAAGGGGCGATCAGGGTTCCAGAGATTGAGGGGCTTTTTTTAGACAGTGATGTCTATATGCCCGTCGCCGACGATGCGAGGACGCGGGGTTTCTTTTGCTTCAACTGGCTCGGGTTGTTGGCGTTTTTGTTTTTGTTGCTGTCCGGGTTGGCGGTCGTGGTCGTCGACTCGGTTTTGCGCCTCGTCGGCCTCGTCGGCCTCGCGGATGCGGCTGTGGTCGTGCATATGTTCTTGGTCGGCTTGCTGGGCGAGGTTGTGCTGAGTGATAGTGGGGCGGAGTTGTTGTATGTTCTGCTCGCGGGCCACTAACGGGGCCTTGGAGAAGTTGTCTTGGAGGTCCATCGGGCGTAACATGGGGTAGGACTCCGGTTAATGTGGCTATCAGATCTTTTTATATATAGCTTTAAAATTGATCGAAAGTCAAGTAGACTTTTATGTGGCCTATAAATGCAAAACAGCCCACCGGCTTGCAGAAGCTGGGGGGCTGTTTATAGTAATGGTGGCTCCTCCCAGAATCGAACTGGGGACACAGGGATTTTCAGTCCCCTGCTCTACCTACTGAGCTAAAGAGCCAGCCAATAACAGGTGTAAAAGTAAGCTCCCTTCATTAATCTTGTCAAGGATATCTCATGCCCGTATCGATCATACCGTTTAATATGCCCGACCCTGCTGAAATCCCGCCCCATATTATCGAGTCGCTCCAGAGCATGCCGCCGGATGAGGCGGTGGCCAAGGGAATGGAGTTGCTGCTGCAGATTGAAGCGGCGGACACCATTGTTTATGAGCGCATCGGCGCAGGAAGTGCGCCTGAATTGGGCCATGTCGCCGGAGCGGGGGCCGATATTTTGCGTGGTGCCCTAGAACAAGATGAAGAGCGCTCTTTTGCCGGGCAGGAGGGCGCCGGGACTTCGGCGCTGCTGATTATGGGACAGGCCAGCGCCGATGAAGAAAGTTCGCTGCCCCAAGGGGCGTTACCCTTTATGTTGGAAGGGGCGGCAAACGGGATGCTCGGTTTTAATTATGTATTGCCGCTCAAAGAGGCTGATGGACGGCTATTGGGTGCGTTGACCCTAATTCGCCGGGCGGCGAGCGGACCGCTCAATCACGAACAGCCGAATATTTGCGAGGCGTTGCGTCACGAGTTGAGCCAGATCGTGGCGGGATAAAAAAAGCGCTGCCGCTCAAAGGGGATCGGCAGCGCTAAATATATTTGTGGGTCGGTCGGTTATTAGGCGGTAGCGGCTTCAACCACCCCGTTTTCGACCAGCCAAGTCTCGACCTCGCTGCCATCGACGTCGGCCAGCATCTGACCGTTGATCTCGACGCAGGGCGAGAGTGGTTGACCACTTTTCTGCACCATTTCGGCGTAAATTTCTGGATTGTTAATAATGTCCTTGTCCTCGTACTGGAGATCGTACTTGGAGAAGGTCTCACGCACGCTATTGCTCCAACCGCAGACGGGTTTCAAATAGGCGACAATATTGGGGCTTTCAGCCATGAGGGGTTTCCTTTCTCGCGTGATGGACGGCGATTTCAACCTGGATGAAATCGCCCTTTGTTATATAGTCGAATATAGGGAAGCGGGTCTATCTGTCAAGCCGACAAGCGTTTATGTGCATTTCTGATTGACGAAAATTGCGCCTGCCTCTATATTGGCAACAAACTCCCACCCGTGTTTCTATCAGTCATAAATTCAGGATAGACAATGGCTTCTGCAGAAGTCCTATTTGTGCAAGGCGGCCGCAAACTCGAGGGCGAGGCTGTGGTGCAAGGATCTAAGAACGCGGCATTGCCGATGTTGGCGGCTTCTCTATTGGCGACCGAGGGAAAGACCGTTCTACACAGGGTGCCTCCGGTCAAAGACGTATGCGTGGCCATGGAGGTCTTGCGCCGGTTGGGCACGAAGATCGACTACGATTTGACCGAGGAAATCGCGGTCATCGATACGCGGGATGTGACCGAGACTCGGCTGCCCGAGGAATTGACTAGCCGTTTTCGTGCCTCGTTACTTTTTCTCGGGCCTTTATTGGCCCGTTTTCGTCGCGCTTGGATCAGCGAGGTGGGGGGCTGTACGATCGGTTCGCGACCTACTGATTATCACTATCGCGGCTTTGCCCGACTCGGCGCGAAGGTCGAGGGCGTGACCGGCGGTGGTATTGACGTGGTGGCCGAAGAGTTGGCCGGCTCCTTTATGTATTGCGATTTGCCCAGTCACACGGGTGTGGAAAACTTGGTTATGGCCTCGTGCCTGGCCCGTGGCGAATCGATCATCGAAAACGCGGCTTCCGATCCGGAAATTGTCGATTTTGTGGCGCTATTAAAAAAGATGGGTGCTAAGATCGAGGGGGCCGGTACGCGGAAGGTGTGCATCACGGGCGTTGAAGGGCTTGTCGGCGCCGAGCATACGGTGATGCACGATCGTTTGGACGCCGGGTTGTTGATGATGGCCGGCGCGATTACAGGCGGTGATATAATCCTTAAAGGTGTAGTGCGGGAGCATCTGTATGTCTTTGAGGCCAAGTTGCAGCAGATGGGGGTCGAAACGATCGAAGAAGGCGAGTGGCTGCGGGTGCGCGGACCGACTGAGCTTTCGCCGATCAATGTGGTCACGACCTTTTATCCCGGGTTTCCGACCGATCTGCAACCCGGGATGATGGCCTTGGCCTGCGTGGCGATGGGGGATAGCTATATTCGCGAGACGGTATTCGAGGATCGCTTGGGCCATGTCAAGAATCTACGCGCCTTTGGCGCCCACATTCTGCCGGAGAAGGATCGCTTGGTGTTGGTGCGCGGTCCGGCTCAACTCAAGGGGGCCAAGGTCAAAGCGATGGATATTCGCGCTGGAGCGGCCTGTGTATTGGCCGGCTTGGCCGCTGAAGGGC
>Ga0315339_1003162_pt1 | contig 11785 bp, 9 predicted proteins | sample ASW17metaG_FD_204514 | JGI IMG/M metagenome (GOLD analysis project Ga0315339, IMG submission 204514) | Ammonia-oxidizing marine archaeal communities from Pacific Ocean, United States - ASW #17 | ecosystem: Environmental > Aquatic > Marine > Oceanic | place: USA: California | collected 2016-12-05
GGTAGTAAACACGCCGCCCTATTTTGATAAACGGTGGCCCATCGGGATGTCCGCAATACCGCCAGTATTGGAGCGTCTTTAGAGGCACTCCGACTTCTCTGGATGTTTCGATTTCGCTGAGCAGAAGCGGTTCCATATCTGCCTCCTACTGTGGGAGACAGAATTAACGACATCTGGCAGAAGAATGTGTGGCCCAGAAAATGAACCGGCCAAAAAAATGATGATGGCAGACAAGCCATCACCACAATTCGCCATAAAATGTACGTTGAGATGGTACCTATCTGGTACCTATTTCAGGAGAGTGCTAGTTAGTATGACGCCTAAACCCTTGAAAAGACTGGAGCCGGATGGCGGATTCGAACCGCCGACCTGCTGATTACAAATCATTCCATGTTCATGCTGGTGAGTGCCTTGGTTGGCCATTCGCTGCTCGACGCCAAGGAACTGGCGGCGTTGACGATGACCGCGTTCTGGGTGGGCGGCGCCTTGGCCACCATTCCTGCATCCCAGTTGATGAAGCGTATCGGCCGGCGTCACGGATTCATGGTCGGCGCGCTGTTCGGCGTGGCGGGCGGCGGTGTCTATACGTATGCCGCCTATGCCGGATCATTCCCGGTCCTGTGCGCGGGAGGTGTCGTAATGGGGGTCTACTACGCTTTCGGCCAGTACTATTGGTTTGCCGCCGTCGAAGTGGCTGACGACGTCTTCAGAAGCCGTGCGGTCTCCCTGGTGGTGGCCGGCGGCGTCATCACCGTGATCCTCGGTCCGGAAACCGCCCGCTGGACCCGCGGAGTGTTCGAACCCGCGCCGGCGAGCAGGCCAAGGGCCAGGGCCTCAACGACTTCCTGATTTTCGTGCCCTGACCAGCGCGTCGCTGTCGGCAGGGTTCATACTCGAACTACTCAGCTGGAACGCTGTTTCGCTTGTGACGTTGCCGATGGCAGCGCTGATCGGTTCAGCGGCGCTTTGGTTGGTGGCAGTTCGGCGCCGGGAGACCCGAGCGGCCCTGTAGACTTCTGCTAGTCACAACTTTCGCCACGCCCGTGGAATTGCTACTTAAGCAGCACGTGGAACAGATGGCAGGGAGCGTTCGCCCGTGACGAAGAAAGACAAGGAAGCGCCGGCCGGAGAGGTGCCCAAGACGGGCATGCGCAAAGGGCTAACCAACTACGGGGATGATGCGTTCTCCCTGTACATGCGCCGGGTCTTCATCAAAGCCATGGGCTACTCTGATGACGCCCTCACGCGCCCCATCATCGGGATCACGGATACCGGTAGCGACTACAACGCCTGTCACGGCGGCATGCCGCAGCTCATTGAATCGGTGAAGCGTGGTGTCCTATTGGCCGGCGGCATGCCGATGGCCTTTCCAACGATCTCGATCCATGAATCCTTCGCCCATCCCACCAGCATGTTCCTGCGCAATTTGATGGCGATGGACACGGAAGAGATGATGCGGGCCCAGCCGATGGATGCCGTCGTGCTGATCGGCGGTTGCGACAAGACCGTGCCGGCCCAATTGATGGCCGCCGCCAGCGCCGACATTCCGGCGGCAGTGGTGGTGACCGGGCCGATGATAACAGGCCGGTACCAGGGCGAGCGGCTGGGTGCCTGCACCGACTGCCGGCGTCTGTGGGGGAACTACCGGGCCGGTGAACTGGACGATGCCGACATGGACGAGATCACGGGCCGCCTGGCGCCGACCATAGGCACCTGCATGGTGATGGGCACGGCGAGCACCATGGCCTGCATTACCGAAGCGATGGGCATGATGTTGCCGGGCGGCGCCACCATTCCCGCCGTCAACGCCGACCGGCTGCGCGCCGCCGAGCAGACCGGGCAGCGGGCGGTGGAGATGGCAACGAACGGGCCCAAGCCGTCCGAGATCATGACGGCCGACGCCTTCCGCAACGCGCTCGTCACGCTCCAGGCCATTGGCGGGTCGACCAACGGGCTGGTCCATATCACGGCTGTCGCCCGACGACTCGGGATCAAGATCGACCTCGACGAATTTGACAAGATCGGTCGCGAGGTGCCGATGCTCATCGACCTCAAGCCGTCAGGCGAGCACTACATGGAGAACCTTCACGAATCGGGAGGGTTAAACGCGATGCTGCGGGAGCTGCGTCCGCACCTGGCCCTGGACGCCCTGACCGTCACGGGACGCCCCCTGGGAGAGAACATCGAGCTCGGAGAGCGCGTGCCGGGACAAACCGTCATTCGCTCTCCCGGCAGCCCGATCAGCCCCACCGGCGGGATGGCAATACTGCGCGGCAACCTTGCGCCCTGCGGCGCCATCATCAAGCACTCCGCCGCGTCACCCGATCTCATGTCGCACCGCGGACGCGCCGTGGTCTTCGAGTCGCTCGAAGACCTCGCTTTGCGGGTCGATGATCCCGATCTCGACGTCGATGCGGACAGTGTCCTCGTGCTCAAGAACGCCGGGCCCAAAGGTGCCCCCGGGATGCCCGAAGCCGGCTACCTGCCCATCCCCAAGAAACTGGCCCGCCAGGGGGTCAAAGACATGGTCCGGATGTCCGATGCCCGCATGAGCGGAACGGCGTTTGGCACGATCGTACTGCACATCACGCCGGAGTCCTGCGTCGGTGGCCTGCTCGGCCTGGTCCAAAACGGCGACTGGATCGCACTCGACGTCGAGGCGCGCACCCTGGAGCTGGAAGTGGACCCGGCGGAGCTCGAGACCCGCCGGCAGAACTGGACTGCGCCGCCGTCCCATCCCGGCAGCCACCGCGGCTACCTCAAGCTCTATGTGGATACCGTCGAGCAGGCCGATAAGGGCTGCGACTTCGATTTCATGTAGGCGCCTCACAGTCTGGCTCTCCACGAGCCAGCCAAGTCAACAATCTCAACAGAAATGGACACCACGATGAGCGACTTCCCGGGCAAGGTCGAAAGAACTCACGAGGAGTCGACCCCATGGTGGCCCAAGCGCCAGTCTGCGCCCAAGGGGTCGCCCAACATCGTCATCATCTACATGGATGACATGGGCTATTCCGATCCCGGCTGCTACGGCTCGGAGATCGATACGCCGCACATAGATGCCATGGCCACCCGTGGATTGCGCTTTACCCACTATACGACGCACCCGCTTTGTTCGCCGGCCCGGGCGGCGCTGCTGACCGGGATGAATGCGCACGCCGTGGGCAGCGGGTGGCTATCGAATAACAACGGCGGCTTTCCCGGTTATTCGGGCGAAATGCCCCGTGATGCCGCCTCCCTCGCTGAAACGCTGCGCGCGGCTGGCTATGAAACGATCATGACCGGCAAGTGGCACAATACGCCGACCCCCGACACGGTCCCCTCTGGCGCCAAGCACAGTTGGCCGTCCCAGCGCGGCTTCGACACCTTTTACGGTTTTCTCGACGGCGAGACGCATTTCTTCTTCCCCTCGCGCCTGCAGATAAACAACCAGCTCCTGCAGATCGACGAGTATCCGCGCGACTATTACACGACTGATGACTGGGCCGACCGGGGCATTCAGTTCGTGAAGGAATTACGTGCCTCTTCGGCGGATAAACCGTTTTTCCTCTACATCTCTCACAACGCGGTGCACTCGCCTTTGCAGTCGAAGCCGACGGACCTGGCCAAGTATCGCGGCCGCTACGATGCGGGCTGGACTGAAATACGCGCGGCACGCTTTAATCACCAGCTTGAGCTGGGGTTGGTCCCACCAGGAACCCGACTGGCCAACTCCGATCCACGGGTGCCGCTCTGGGACGATACCGATCCGGAAGACCGCCCCCTGTTCGCCCGCCACATGGAGACCTACGCGGCGATGCTGGATTGCGTGGATCAGACCGTCGGGCGTCTGGTCTCGTTTCTCGAGGACCTCGGTGAGCTCGACAACACGATCCTGATCTTCTCGTCCGATAACGGCGGGACAGATGCCGGCGGAGAGACCGGAATGATCAACAACCAAGGGCGTTACATGGGGCTCGCAGCCCAGTCCACGAAAAGAGAGCGCCAACGCATCGACGACCTCGGCGGACCGCGCAGCGTCTCGCTCTACCCAACCGCCTGGGGTGAGGTCTGCAACACGCCGTTCCCCTCCTTCAAGACCTATACCGGCGGCGGCGGCCGGCGGGTCTCGTTCATCGTCTCACTGCCGTCGCGCATATCGGACGGCGGGGCCATCCGGCGCCAGTTCGTCCACGTGACCGACGTGATGCCGACTCTGTTGGACCTGGCCGGCGTCACGCCACTGGATACGGTCAACGGCAAGGCGGCCCAGGAAATGCATGGGATGAGTTTCGCGCCAGTTCTGCTCGATGCCGACGCACCCACACCGCGCACTGAGCAATATTACGAGTGCTGGGCTAATCGTGCCTATTTTCGCACCGGCTGGCTCGCTAGATCGATCCAGAAACGGGGCCAGCGAATCGACCTCGATAACTGGACGCTGCACAATCTTGACGAGGACTTTTCCGAGAGCATGGACATCCGCACCGAGCATCCGGACAAGATGGCTGAGCTCGTCGACGCTTTCGACGAAGCGGCCTGGAAATATATGGTCTATCCGCTCGACAACCGGGACCGTTTCCAGAAGTTCGCCGACGTCTCGGCCGAGGACCTGGCCGCGTCCGACGTGCCCCGCACCTTCCTGCCCGGCGCCCAGACAACCCACCGCACCGATATCTTCCCGTTGATCAGCGATCGCAGCTACCACATCCGCGTCCGCATCGATCAACGGACCGGCGACGAAGGCGTGCTCTGGGCCGTCGGCGATCCGAGCGGTGGAATGGTGATGTATATCGAAAGCGGCCGGTTGAATTTTCACTACAACGGCTTCGGCGAATCGGTGTCGCTGCCGCCTTTCGACATTTCCGCCGGGGCGCACGAAGCCACCCTGGAGTTTGAAGCGCTTGGTGGACGTCAGGGACGGGGACGTATCCTTGTCGATGGTACCGAGATGGTCGGGTGGAGCGATTTGACACCAACCTTAAGTTTCGGCGTCTTCGAGGGGCTCGATGTCGGCCTGGATCGTCGCGGCCCCGTGCTATGGGACCTGTACGAACGTCATGGTTCGTTCGGCTACAGCGGCACCATTCACGACGTCAGGGTAGAGCCTGGCGCCCGTCCTCCAAAGTAGTCTCGGCATCGCCGGTCAGCACCCGGATTCCCAGGTGCGTTGGCTCGGCGAACAGCCGGGTTAACACTGGGCGGGAGCTTCTTCAGCTAGCTGAGCACCAACTCATTCTGGTCGGTGTGCTCGAACGTTTTGCCGTAGATATCTACCATCGTCGTTTCCGAGTACGACAGCTTACCGTCGCCGACGACAACCCGATGCCGGACTCGGTCGTGCGTGCATTCTCCTCCATGAAGGGAGATCGGATAATCTTCCAGCGCGCGTCGTCAATCTTCGCCGCGACCTCGATGATGGCGCGGCCGTCATCGTCCTGTTCACCGGTATATTTGCCGCCCGCAAGGACGCAGACCGCACGCGGTATGACCAAAGAGTGCATGACGATTTCCGCAGCCGCGTCCCACATCCAGTAGCCGGTCTCGTCGTGAAAGACTTCGCCGTCCGATTTGCGCTTCACGATCTGACGATAGTGAACGGCCGCCAAGTTTTGCGATTCTGCGTTCGTGACGCCGCCCAGGGCCGAATATGTAATGGCTTCAAAGTAAGGATTGTTCTCGGCACCATCCGGCTCCGGCGCGACGTCAACACCTTCTTCTCCTGTCCACACGCCAATCAAGCCCTTAAACGGACCAAAATCTAGATCATTCGTTTCATTCATGCCGAGCTCGCGGCTGGTGGGAGAAATGCGTCCAGACCAAACTCCATATTACAGCCCGCTAGATCAGTCCATGTACGCCTCGAGAGAGCCGAAACGCGGACTGTCGCGCCGTCACCATCCTTCATGGAAAGATCGCAAAAAAAATCAACCCGCGTCCCGTTCAGTATTCCCAAGTTGGCCAACGAGGATTCATTCACTTTCAGGCGTGATTTGGCCCGCCAACCTCCGGTTGCTAGAATTTGACCGTTAGCACTACGTCGAATTTGGAATGCGAGGCGATGGAAATGGCTGTACAGGAATCCGAAACTAATCCGCGTGACTTGGTTAAGCGGCCGTTCAGCGGCTACCACTCCCGCGAGATCACCGAGCACGACGCCCTGCTCCACGAGACCGGGCCGGGGACCCCGATGGGTGAGTACTTCCGGCGTTTCTGGCTACCAATTTGCCTGACGGAACAGCTCACCGACCTGCCCAAGGCGGTGCGGACCCTGGGCGAGGATCTTGTTGCCTTCCGCGACAAGTCCGGCCAGGTCGGGGTCCTGCATCGGCATTGCAGCCACCGCGGCACGTCCCTCGAGTATGGCATCGTCTCCGAACGCGGCATTCGCTGCTGCTATCACGGCTGGCTGTTCGATGTGGATGGGACGATCCTAGAAACGCCCGGCGAGCCGCCCGATTCAAAGCTCAAGGATGGCCTGTTCCACGGCGCCTATCCGGCCATCGACCTGCACGGTATGGTCTGGGCCTACATGGGACCGCCCGACCTCACGCCCGACAAGCTGCATCTTGATTTCTTCGATATGCCGGGGGTCAAGTTCGCGCCCTTCGCCCTGCCCTATGAAAGTAACTGGCTCAACTCACAGGAAAACACCATGGACCCGTTCCATGCCGTGTTCCTGCACGGCACCGATGGTCAGCATTTCAAAAATCCCTCCATCGGCCTCGCGCCTAATATAGAATGGCGGGTCACCGGTGATGGCGACGGCATGGTGTACATGTCCGTGCGCCGCCTGGATGACGAGTGGGTCTGGGCACGGATGAACCACTGCTTCATGCCGTTCCAGAGTTTTGTGCCGACCACCGTCGAACTGCCCACACCTACCTACTACAACGCCGCGATCTATCTCCGCCAGCACATCCCGGTCGACGACCGGCGCTCGATTCTGTTCGGCTGGCGTGCCTACGGTACGGACCGCACCATCGGACCCGATCACACCCAGAATGGCTGGAATCTGACCGACGTGGACGGTCAGACCCAGCGACCTTCCTACGAAGAAGCGCAGCGCAAGGCGGGCGACTTCGAGGCGCAGGGCAGCATCTGGTATGGTGTTGCCCGTCCCGAGACCGAGCACCGGGGGACGACCGACACGGGCGTCGTCATGATCCGGCGCCTGATGCGAGAGATCCTCGAGGGGGATTTGCCCGCGGCATGGCCAAAACCCGCTGGGAGGAACGGTGATGATCCCAAGGTCTGGAAGGTCCTGGCCCAGGACTCCGTGATCAACGTCAAGCGGCGTGCTAATACCGACGAGGATTGGGATTTGCTCACTACAGTCGGCGAAGAGATCACCGATGTCGTCATTGACGGCAGCGATCGCTTCGACGGCGATGAGCGGGTCGACTGGATCGTCGCCCGGATCAAGGAGATCGAAGCCAAATACCGCGGCTGACCGGGCACAGACAGGGGAGCGATCAGGATGGCCGTTCCAGAGACCGATACGGGCCGGCATGATTTGGTCAAATTGCCATTCAGCGGCTATCACTCGCGCGAGATCACCGAGCCCGACGCGCTGCTCACGGAGACCGGACCAGGCACCCCGATGGGCGAGTATTTCCGCCGATTCTGGCTGCCCATCTGTCTGTCGGAACATCTCACCGATCTGCCCAAGGCAGTACGGACTCTGGGCGAAGACCTGGTCACCTTCCGCGACAAGTCAGGCCGAATCGGCGTCCTGCACCGGCACTGCAGTCATCGCGGCACGTCGCTCGAATACGGCATCGTCTCTGAATGTGGCATCCGCTGCTGCTATCACGGCTGGCTGTCCGACGTTGACGGAACCATCTTGGAAACGCCGGGCGAGCCGCCCGACTCCAAATTGAAAGACGGCCTGTTTCACGGGGCCTATCCGGCATTCGAATTGCACGGGATGGTCTGGGCTTATATGGGACCGCCCGAGCTCGTGCCGGACAAGCCGCATCTCGATGTATTCGAAGTGCCGGCAGTCAAGTTCGTGCCCTTCGCCTTGCCCTACAACAGCAACTGGCTCAATACGCAGGAGAACTCGATGGACCCGTTCCATGCAGTGTTCCTGCACGGCACCGACCAGCAGCACTTCGAGAATCCGTCGATCGGGTTGGCGCCAAATATCAAATGGCGGATCACAGGTGACGGGGACGGCATGCTCAACATGGCGATGCGCCGCCTCGATAACGAGTGGATCTGGGCGCGCATCAACCATAGCGTCATGCCCCTCCAGAGTTTTGTGCCGACCAACATCGAATTGCCCAAGCCGACCTATTTCCACCCGGCGATCTACATGCGTCAGCACATCCCCCGTCGACGACCGGCGTTCTATCCTGTTCGGCTGGCGCGCCTATGGCACCGACCGCACCAAGGGTCCCGACCATACGCAGAATGGCTGGAACCTGACGGATATCGATGGCCAGACCGAGCGCCCATCATACGAGGCGGCACAGCGCAAGGCCGGTGACTTCGAGGCCCAGGGCAGCATCTGGTACGGCGTCGCCCGTCCCGATATCGAGCATCGGGGGATGACCGATGCAGGCGTCGTCATGATGCGCCGTCTGCTGCGCGAGATCCTCGAGGGTGATGTTCCCGCGGCCTGGCCGAAACCGGCCGGCAGCAACGGGGACGAACCCAGGCCCAAGAATATCTTAGCCCAGGACTCCGTGATAAACGTCAAACGGCGTTCCGATGAGGACCAGGACTGGGGTTTTCTCACCGCGGTGGGCGAGGAGATCACCGACGCGGTAATCGAAGGCAGCGACCGCTTCGACAGCGACGAGCGCGTCGACTGGATCGTCGCCCGGATCAAGGAGATCGAGGACAAGCACCGCGGTTAGTGCAGTTTCTGCTGAGGACAGTCTGCAGAAGCTCCCGACTCACAAGACCATCGTCGAGACTATTTAACCACAAATCCATTCGCACCGTTCAACAGCTGATCGAGGATCGTTGTTGAACGTGACGCTAGCCACCGTCGTCGGCGTCCTGCACGGCGCGAACGCGTTCGGGTTGGACCGCGATCCGGACGCCAGCGCGTTCCTGCTGCAGGAGCATGGAGACGCGGGAATCGCGATCGCCCCAGCCGCGGTTGACGGCCTCGGACATCTCCATTTTCGCCATGTGCACCAGACGCATGGGAACGCCGACCTCGCGCCCCAGCTCCGTCGCCAGGCTGATGTCCTTCAAACCGAGACGCATGGCGAAGGCCGGCGGATCGTAGTCGTCGATAAGGAAGTGTTCAGCCAGGCCATCGAACGTGCGGCGCCGCCCCTGAGCCCCCTGCCGTACCGCTTCCCACAGTGCCAACGGCTCCACGCCCGCCTTTACACCCATCGTGAAAACTTCCGCCAGGGCGCACTGGATGGTGTAGCCGGCGGCTTTATGCGTCAGTTTGGCGATGCACCCGGCACCGATCGGTCCGATGTATCGCACCTGGTCCCCCATCGCATCGAGGACGGCCCGGTATTTCTTAAATACCTCTTCATCGCCGCCCACCCAGACCGCGAGCCGTCCCGATTTCGCACCCGCCGGACCGCCACTCACCGGCGCATCGAGCACATGGATCCCTTTTTCCGCGAACTCGGCATGGATACGCCGGATCAAGGTCGGCGAACTGGTCGACAGATCGAAATAAACGGATCCCGGTTTCAGGCCCGCGGCCAATCCCTGCTCACCATCTAGCGCCACGGCCTCGACCTCGGGCGGGCCGGGGAGAGAAGTCAGCACGACATCGGATTGCTCGGCGAGGGCGCGCGGCGTTTCGGCCCACGTGGCCCCTGCCGCGATGTGACGCTCGGCGACCTGCCGGCCGACGTCATGGACGACTAGATCGTAACCGGCCTTCTGAAGATTCGATGCCAAACTCGCCCCCATCGTCCCGAGCCCGATGAAACCTAGCTTTGTCATGGGAATTACTTTTCGAAACTGGATATTCAGGAGCTGAGTCGTCCTGGCCGTAACTATCTCAGAGGCGGATCAAACTTCTCGAACGCGTCGTCGTAATCACCTTGCCAGCGTGATAGCGGTGGCCGGTTGTAGGCAATATCGCCCGCGCTCCAAAGGATCCGTTTGCTGTCCATCTCCGAGCTGACGTCGTTGTCGGGGCAGATGACGTAGAACTCGCCCCGCTCGATCGCGCCGACCAGCCGAACGACCACCTGATCAGGAGTCCATTGGCCAGGCCTCTTTTCGCCGCCGGCCCTCGTCGTCCAGCCAGGTACCAGCATATGCGCCGTGACCTGGCAGCCCTCGATATTGCGAAGCTCGTGCTGCAGCAACTCGGTGTAGGCCTTCACGGCGGCCTTGCCGACATTGTATGGCGTGTTTCCCGGCGGCAATGTAATACCCTGCTTGGAGCTCGTGTTGACGACGGCGCAGGACGTGCCTTGGGCGATCATCGTGGGAACGAAAGCTTGCGTGCCGTTGATGACGCCCCACATGGTGACGTCGAGCGATCTCTGCCAGCCCACGAAATCGTCGAGCGCGCTGGCGGAGCCCCCAATCCCAAATGCCGCGTTGTTCATCAGCACGCCGACCTCGCCGAACCGGTCAAATACGGCATCTTTAAACGCCAGGATATCCTCGCGGCGGCCCGAGTCGGTGGGCATCATCAGCACATCGTCTGCCCCACCCTTGGCGTTCTGCGCGACCTCTTCAGCGCAAACAGACAACCGTTCTTCGTCGATGTCCGCCATGCAGACTTTCATGCCCTGTGAGGCATAGTAATTACTCGCGGCGCGGCCGATGCCGCCTGCCGCGCCAGTGACGACGGCGACCCGGCCTGGCGCCATGGATGGATGGCTCATAATCAAAACTCCTAAGATATTGGGTTGGACATAGGCATCCGATTGGGCAGAAGCGTAGGCACGGAGCAATCCCGTCGCAAGGCTCCAGATTGGAAAACTAAACCCAATCCGTTCGATACCTCTTCGACCACGACTGCGGCTTTGATAGGCTTCAATTAGTGCCAGTTAAGGGAAAGTCGCCATGGACTACTACGATCTCGGCAGTTACGGACGACAAGTCACCACGTCTTCGCCGACCGCGCAGCTTTGGTTCGACCGGGGGCTGGTCTGGACCTACGCCTACAACCACGAGGAAGCCGTCGTCTGCTTTCAACGAGCGGTCGAAGCGGACCCGGATTGCGGCATGGCCTATTGGGGGATCGCCTACGGCATCGGCCCGAACTACAACAAGCAATGGACTGATTTCGAGGACGACGAGAAACCCGACGCTTTGGCTCAGGCACTGGGCGCGATCGAACAAGCGAACCGGTGCGCGGATCAGACGACCCCGGCGGAACGCGCGCTCATCGAAGCCATCGCCCAGCGCTATCCGCAGGACGCCACCATCGAGGATTTTGGGCCCTGGAACGATGCCTATGCCGACGCCATGCGCGCCGTGTACAACGCCCATCCCGGCGATCTCGATATCTCATGCCTGCTCGCCGAGGCGATCATGAACCGCACGCCGTGGCAGTTGTGGCACCTGCCCTCAGGTCAGCCCGCCGAGGGCGCGGATACAGTGGAGGCAATCACCGTTCTGGAAAACGCCTTCGACAATCTTGACGGCGCCTGGCAGCACCCGGGTCTGCTGCACATGTACATCCACTTGATGGAGATGTCGCCGCATCCCGAGCGCGCCCTGCGCCAGGGCGACCGTCTGAGCACCTTGGTTCCCGAAGCGGGTCATCTGCTGCATATGGCCACGCATATCGACGTGCTGTGCGGCGATTACCAGAACGTCGTCTCACGGAACCACGCGGCAACCATCGCAGACC
>Ga0315339_1003163_pt1 | contig 11785 bp, 9 predicted proteins | sample ASW17metaG_FD_204514 | JGI IMG/M metagenome (GOLD analysis project Ga0315339, IMG submission 204514) | Ammonia-oxidizing marine archaeal communities from Pacific Ocean, United States - ASW #17 | ecosystem: Environmental > Aquatic > Marine > Oceanic | place: USA: California | collected 2016-12-05
TATAAAAAGAAAAAATTATAAAAATAAAACCAAGAAAAGTATATGGCCTATTTTTGCTCATCATATGCCACTCATATGAAGTAACAATAAAACAAATTAAAATAAAAAAATTAAAAAAAAATGATCCTTTAATAACAAAAAATAATGCTATTGGGATAAGGATTATAGAACTAATAATTCTATTAATAAATTCCTGTTTCATTAAATATTACCAAAATTTCTTTTAATTTTTTTAAAATTTTTTAATATTTCATTGTAATCATTTTCATTAAAATCTGGCCATAATTTTTTTTCAAAAAAAATTTCAGAATAAGCTAGTTGCCATAGTAAAAAATTGCTTAATCTTTGGGTATCTCCTGTTCTTATTAAAATATCAGGATCAGGGATATCTTTAGTGAACAAATGTTTTGAAATATTTTTTTCATTAATTTTTTCTTTATTTTGGTTAATTATATTAAAAGAATGTACTAATTCACTTTTAGAGCCATAATTTAAAGCCAAATTAATTTGTAACTTTTTATTTCTAAAAGTTTTTTTTTCAGATTTATTAAGAAGAATATTTATTTTTTTTGAAAATTTTTTTTTTCCAATAATTTTTAATTTAATATTTTTTTTATCAAGATCGGGAATTTTACTTAAAAGAAAATTTTCTAATAAATTAAATAAAAAACTAACTTCTTTCTTGGGTCTTTTCCAATTTTCTGTTGAAAATGCATATAAAGTTAAATATTTGATTTTATTCTTAATTGAAGCTTTAATAATTTTTTCAACAGTTTTAAGACCTTGCTTGTGTCCAAGATTTCTAGATTTTTTATGCTTAATACCCCAACGACCGTTGCCATCCATGATAATGGCGACATGTTTAATTGAGTTCATATTTTCATTATTTCTGTTTCTTTAGAAATAACTTTTTCATCAACTTTTTTTATTTGGTCGTCAGTAATTGCTTGTATTTTTTTTTCAAATTTTTTTTCATCATCTTCACTAATATCTTTGGATTTTAATAATTTTTTTAATTCATCATTAGCTTCTCTTCTAATATTTCTTATAGATATTTTACATTTTTCACCCATAGATTTAATAATTTTTTTAATTTCAGTTCTTCTTTCTTCACTTAAATCTGGTACTGGCAGTCTTATAAGCTGTCCATCAATTTGAGGGTTTAAACCTAATTCGGATTTTCTGATAGATGAATCTATTAAAGGTACATTGTTCAGATCCCAAACTTGTATATTAATCATTCTAGGTTCAGGAGTTGTTATACTGCCTAATTGATTTATTGGCATTTTTTGACCATAAACATCAACTTTTATAATATCTAACATATTTGAATTAGCTCTACCTGTTCTTAATGAAGATAGTTCTTTAATAAAAACTTCAAAAGTTTTAATCATTTTTTGTAGGTAATTATTTTCGTTAAACATTAGTCACCAATCTTGATTCTATAAAAATCAATAATCTTTAAATCTTTAAATCCTAGTTCCTCAATAACATTTTTAACTTTTTTTTTTGGTTCCATAACCCATTGCTGAGTCATTAAACTATTATCTTCTTTAAACTTATTCATTTTACCAGAACTAATTTTTTTTGCTATATCCTCTGGCTTTCCTAAGTTTTTTAATTCTTCTGTAACAAGTTCTTGCTCTTTATCTAAAATTTCTTGTTTTATCCCATCAGGATTAATTGATATTGGATTCGAAGCAGCAATATGCATGGTTAATTGCTTTCCAAATAAATCAATTTTTTTAGATTTTTCTTTAGTGTTTATTGAGGCTACAACTGCAATTTTAGACAAATTATCTTTCACAACAGTATGTAAATAAAAATAATTTTTAGAACTTTTGTGATTTAAAGTTTTAACTCTACCCAGGGTTATTTTTTCACCAATTTTAGCAATCATTGACACTAAATTTTCTTCAACAGTATTTTTATTCATCATAATAGATTTATTTAATTTACCCAAATCTGAATTAACTGAATTATTAATTTCACTTAACTCTTTAACAAAATTAATAAAATCTTCATTTTTTGCAACAAAATCAGTTTCACAATTTACTTCTATAACTGATGTTTTATTTTGATCTCCACTCAGCGCTACAACTCCTTCCTTGGCATTTCTTGACATTTTTTTGGATGCTTTTGAAATTCCCTTAACTCTAAGAATTTCAGTAGCTTTATCAAGATCTCCTTCGGACTCTTTTATAGCAGTATTGCAATCTTTAAATCCCGCACCTGTAGATTGTCTTAACTGCTTAATTTTTTCTAAATCACTCATTAATGTTTAATTAATTTAAAGGTTTGTTTTGAGTTTTAACTTCAACCTTTTTTTTGTTTTCATTTTTGATTTTTTGATTAATGTTTTCGGGTTTTGTTGCGGACTTTTCCTCTAAAATTGGAACTTCCTTTTTTGCGTTAACTATAGTTTCTTTAATTAAATTACAGTAAAGATCTATTGATCTTCTTGCATCATCATTTCCAGGAATTGGAAAACTAATACCTTCTGGATCTGAGTTTGAATCAAGTATAGCGATAATCGGAATGGTTAATTTAATTGATTCTTTGATCGCTAAAGATTCGTAGATTGTGTCGATTACAAAAACTAAGTCAGGAACTTTTTTCATATTAGCTATCCCACCTAGAGATTTTTGAAGTTTATCTCGTTGAACACTCATTTTTAAAAGTTCTTTTTTTGTAAAACCTCTATTTTCAGAAACTAAATCAATGTTTAATCTTTCTAATTTTTTTATAGAATTAGAAATTGTTCCCCAATTAGTTAACATGCCTCCTAACCAACGATGGTTAACATAGTATTGATCTGTTTCTTTTGCTAATTCAGCAATAGCTTCAGACGCTTGCTTTTTTGTTGAAATGAAAAGAATTTTTCCATTTTCTGAAATAACTTTGTAAATTTTTTCAAGTGCTACATTAATTAATTCTAAAGTCTGAGTTAAATCTATAATGTGTATAGAATCTCTTTTTCCAAAAATATACTTTTTCATTTTTGGGTTCCATCTTAAAGTTTTGTGACCTAAGTGTACGCCTGCTTCTAATAATTGTTGAATTGTTACGTTTGGTATCTTCATATTTTTTCCCGGTTATGCCACCACAATTATTTCCAATTAAGGACCGGAGGGCTGTTAAACCAAAAATTGTGTGCGTGTTAATTTATGCTGGTATTTACAAATTAATTAGCAATTTAACAAGGTTTTTTTTAATTAATTTGCGTCAAAATTCCATCTTTTTTGATTAAATTTAATAAATTTCTATCTATTTTCCTATTTTTTTTCAATTTAAACACATAAAGTTTTTCATTATCTTTGTATTTTAAAATCACATTAGTTTTACCATCTATTTGTGAAAAATTTAAATTTGAGATTTTTTTTAAATCATCAAATGATAGCTCTAAATCAGAAATAGGCTTGTTAAATAATTCTTTAATTAAAGTAATTTTATTTACATTAATTCTTTTAAATCTATTTTCATCATTTGATAGATTTTTATTTAGTGTAATTAATAAAGAATTTCCTTCAGATAAAATATTTCTGTTTAATTCTAAAACTTCAGAAAATATAAATAGCTCAAATACACTTGATAAATCTGTAAGTTTAATAACAGCATAAGAATTTCCTTTTGCGGTTTTTCTTTCTTGAATTTTTAAAAGTGTTGCAGCAATATTACATTGTTTATTTGAATCATCGGATAAAAAACTCTTATAGTCAATAATTTTATAATCATTAAAAATTTCTTTATATTGATTTATAGGGTGATCGGAAATAAAAAAACCTATGGCTTCAAATTCTTTTGAGAGTCTTTCTTCAAACTCCCAATCTTTAATTTCTGAAAGTAAATTATTATCATTTTTATTTTCAGTTTCATTAAGCTCAAATAAATCAATTTGATTTGCTACTTTATTTTCAAAAATACTTTTTGATTTTAATATTAAATTAGGTATTGCGCTATACAAACATAGTCTATTATTATTCAAGTTGTCAAAGGCTCCTGCTTTAACTAGGCCTTCAAGTTGAAGTTTATTTATGTCTTTAGGATTTACTCTATTTATAAAGTCATTAATTGAATTAAAATTTCCATTTTTAATTCTTTCATCTACAATATTTGAGATAGCGTCGAAGCCAACACTTTTAATTGATCCTAATGCATAATAAAAATTATTTCCGTCAGATCTAAAGTCAGCAAAACATTCATTAATGTCAGGTCTAATAATTTTAATATTTAATCTTTTCAATTCTTCATAAAATTCACTTAATTTATTCTGATTTGATATATCCATAGTCATTGAAGCTGAAAAAAACTCATTTGGAAAATAAGTTTTTAAATATGCTGTTTGATAAGCGATGATTGCATAAGCTGCTGCATGACTCTTGTTAAAACCATATTCGGCAAATGGTTCAATTTTTAAAAATATACCTGCTGCTATTTCTTTGCTTATTCCATTTTTTACTGCTCCTTCAATAAATCTTTGCTTTTGTTTTTCTAACTCTGATCTTTTCTTTTTTCCCATTGCTCGTCTTAAAATATCAGCCTCGCCCGCTGTAAAACCTGAAAGATTTTGAGCAATTTGCATAACCTGTTCTTGGTAAATTATTACTCCATAAGTTGGTTTAAGAATTTTCTCTAATAATGGATGTAAATAATCTGGTTTTTGTTTTCCGTGCTTACAATCATTATATGTTGGTATGTTACTCATCGGACCGGGTCTATATAACGCAACTAGAGCTATAATATCCTCAAGATGATTTGGCTTCATGTTGGTTAAAGCATCTCTCATTCCTGAACTTTCTAATTGAAATAAACCAACGGTATTTCCTGAGGAAAGCAAATCAAAAACCTTTTGATCACCGTAATCAATATTTTCAATTTTAAACTCTTTAATTTTTTTATTAATTAATTTTTGCGTTTTGTTTATTACGGTAAGAGTTTTAAGGCCTAAAAAGTCAAATTTTATTAATCCTGCATTTTCTGCTGAATACATATCGAATTGAGTTGATGGTAATAATAAACTTGATGAAGCATCTTTATATAAAGGAACAGAATCAGTTAATTTTTTGTCAGCTATTACTACGCCTGCAGCATGTGTTGCGACATTTCTATTTAGCCCTTCGAGTTTTAAAGATAATTCAATTAATTTTTTTACCCTTGGGTCTTCTTTTATTAATTTTTGTAGTCGTGGTTCATTATTTATACACTCAGTTAAACTTTGAGGTCTAGATGGATCAAAAGGTATCATTTTTGAAATACTGTCAACAAATCCATACGGTAGTCCTGTTACACGACCGACATCTCTGATTACCATTCGTGCCTTTAACTTTCCAAAAGTTATTATATGGGCTACACTATCTTTGTATTTCTTATTTAAATAATCAAACACTAAATCTCTTTTTTCTTCACAAAAATCAATATCAAAGTCAGGCATTGAAATACGATCAGGATTTAAAAATCTTTCAAAAATTAAATTAAATTGAATTGGATCTAAATCAGTAATTGACAAACACCATGCAACCAAAGAACCAGCTCCAGACCCTCTTCCAGGTCCAACAGGGATATCATTGTTTTTAGCCCATTTAATGTAATCTGAGACTATTAAAAAATAACTTGCATATTTCATTTCAGTAATAATTTTTAATTCATGATTTAATCTTTCCTTATATATTTTGAATTGTGAGTTTAATTGAATTTCATCTTTTGGAATTTTAAAAATATTTAAAAATTTATTTATCAATCCTTCTTCACTATAAGAAGATAAAGCTTGGTCTGCATTACCACTTTTTTCTGAACTTATATTTGGCAATATTGGTTTTGATGAAAGTGGTCTAAAGCTACATCTTAAAGGAAAATTATAATTATTTTCCAAGGCTTCTGGTAAATCTAAAAATAATTTATTCATTTCATCAGAGGATTTAAAGTAATGCTGATCAGAAAATGATAGTCGGTTTTTATCATTTAAATATGTTTTTTGTCCTATACAAATTAAAGCTTCATGCGCATCATGCATAGACTTATCCAAATAATAAATTTCTTGAGTAGCGATTATTGGTAAATTAATTTTTTTTGATAAATTTAGATTGTAATTTTCAAAAGATTTCTCGTTTTGATCATTATGCCTTTGAATTTCAATATAAAAATTATCTCCATAATTTTTTTTAATTAATTTATAAATTTCCTCGATTTCAGTAAATTTTCCTTTATTAAATAATTTTCCTATTAAACCATTAATTGAGCCAGATAATAAAACAACTCCTTCGGGCTCATCCATTAGATGTTCTAATTTACATTGTGGATCTGGAGTTTTAGCGCTATCGAGATAGGATTTGGATGATAGTTTAACTATTTTTTTATACCCAACTTCAGACATAGCTATTAAAGGCAATAGCCCTACTTCATCTTTATAATTAAACAGTATTTGTGTACCAATTATTGGCTGAGTCCCAGATTTTGATAAATTTTCAGAAAATTCAAGAGAACCACATAAATTAGAAGTATCAGATAAACCTACTGATTTGATTTTATTACTCTTGCAAAAATTTTTTAAATCTTCAATTTTAATCGCACCTTCGCATATAGAATACTGAGTATGAATTTTAAGGTGATTAAATGTTTTGTTATTTGATTCTTGCATTAGTGATTTTTCTTATTTTACCACTAATTAGTTCAATTTTGCAATCTGCCATATTAGCAAAAAATCTATTATGAGTTGCAAATATTATTAATCTATTTTTATTTTTTAGTTTAAGTAAAATTTTAAAAACATCTTTAGCATTTTTTATATCTAAACTACCAGTTGGTTCATCTGCAAGTATAATTTCTGGTGAATTGATTAGTGCTCTAGCAATAGCGACTCTTTGCATTTCTCCACCTGAAAGCTCTGATGCCAAATGATTTTCCCTATTTGTTAAACCTAATTTTTTAATTAACTTTTTTGCATCAATTACAGCTTTATTTTTATTTTCATTTACTGACAATCTAGATAAATAAATATTTTCAATAGTAGTAAAATCAGATAACAAATTATTATCTTGATAGATTATGCCAATTTTATTTGCTCTTAATTTATCATTATAAGATTTGGATGAATAATCAATTGTATGATTAGAAATTTTTAAGGTGCCAGAATTAGGAATATCAATTAAGGAAAGTAAATTTAGAAGTGTTGATTTACCAGAGCCTGACGGACCCATTAAAGAATATATTTTTCCAGCTTTGAATGAGAAATTAATTTTATTTAAAACTCTAATTTTTTTTTTAGCATTATAATTTTTTACAATATTTTTTAATTCAATTATATTACTCATATTTAAGTGCCTTTGCAGTGTTCATGCGAGAAGCTTTTAATGCAGGATAAATTGAAACTATAGTTGTTATTACTATAGAGCAAATTGCAATTAATAAAATTGAACTAGGGTTAATTTCAGATGGCATTTTACTAAGAAAATATATTTCTTCTGGAAAAAGATTGATGCTAAAAACGTTACTCAAAAATTCACGAATATTTTCTATATATAGAGAAAATAAAACACCTAATATTACTCCAAATAAAGTTGCTAAGGATCCTATTAAAAAACCAACCATAAAAAATATTTTTGAAATTGATTTATTCAATACTCCAATTGATTTAAGTATAGCAATTTCTCTTGTTTTGTTTTTAACTAAAATAGTTAAACCAGAAATGATATTAAAGGCAGCTACAATGATTATTAATGAAAGTATTATAAACATAACATTTCTTTCAACTTTAAGGGCAGAAAATAGAGATCTATTTAAATCAGACCATGTGTAAACATAATAATCTTTAAAAATTTTTTCTAATTTTATTTTAATAACATCTATATTTTTAGGATTTTTTAAATAAATTTCTAAATTTCTATTAGTACTTTTTAAATCAAACAAACTTTCTAGGTCATTAAGATTAATAAAAGCAACATTTTGATCAAAGTCAGCTATTTCACTATCAAATATAGAGTCAACAATATATGTTTTTTGTTTTGGTAAATTGCCAACTATTGTTTGTACACCTGTTGGTGACATTATTAATATTTTGTCACCTATTTTAATATCGTAATTAAAAGTTAATTCTTTTCCAATTGATATATAATTTGGATTTAATTTTTTATTACCCTTAAAATTAGCATTTTTTACAATAGATAATTTTTTAAAATCTTCAGATAAATAGCCTCTTAATAGTAATCCTTTTGTGTAGTCTTTGTTAATAAGAACAGCTTCTCCGCTATTACTATAAACAAACACTTTTGATAAAGTATTTAGCTCTTTATTATTAAATAGATTTTCGTCAATTGCTTTTTCGTATGGCTTTATAACTGTATGAGGATTGAATCCTACAATTTTTTCAACCAATTCAGTTCGAAATCCATTCATTACAGACATAACAATAATTAGAACCGCAACACCAAGACTAATTCCTATAAATGAAAAAATAGAAATTACATTTAAAAATCCATCTTTTTTCCTAGTTTTTAAATATCTTAATGTAATTTCTTTTTCTAGTTGTGAAATCAATTTATTTTTTTTTATTAATTATAATTTTTGTTATATCTTCAATAGATAAGTTTTTTGTTTCTTTTCCAATTTCATTAAATTCAAATAAATCGCCTTCAGATTTTTTACCAATCATAATTTGAAAAGGTATTCCAATTAAATTAAATTTTTTTATTTTTGAAGAAAAATTTTCATCTGTATCATCTATTATAGTGTCAATTTTCTTTTCATTTAAATATTTATAAATATTATGGGCTTTTTCTAAATTAGAATTATCATTTTTATTAATAAGTGGAATAACTGCGCATTCATATGGAGACACAGAAATTGGCCAATTCATAATTTCATTTTTTTCATCATATTTAGCTTCTATAATTGCTCCTACTAATCTAGACACACCAACACCATAAGATCCCATTTTAACAAATTCTTTTTTTTCTTTAAAATCTACCGATGCATTCATAGGTTTTGAATATTTGTCTCCGAAATAAAAAATATGTCCAACTTCAATTCCTTTTGTATGTAGTCTAAATTCTTCAGGCACATTTTTTTCAAATTCATTTTTGTTAAATTTTTCATCTGTAACAGCATAAAATTTTTCATATTTTTGTCTTAGTTCTTTTAATGAATTTTTTTCTAACTTTGTTTTATCGCTATTAACATCAAATATTCTTTTATCAGTATAAATTTTACTTTCTCCTGTTTCTGCAAGAATAATAAATTCATGAGATAAATTTCCTCCAATCGGTCCTGTATCAGCAGCCATAGGTATTGCAGATAGATCTAATCTTTGAAAAGTTCTTAAATAAGAAAGAAAAAATTTATTATATGAAAAATTTGCTTCTTCATCATTTAAATCAAATGAATAAGCATCTTTCATGTAAAATTCTCTACACCTCATTATTCCAAATCTAGGTCTTAATTCATCTCTAAATTTCCATTGAATATGATAAAGCAGTTGTGGTAAAGATTTATAAGATTTTACACTAGTTCTAAATATGTCAGTTATTAATTCTTCGTTTGTTGGCCCATATAGCATTTCCCTATTTTGCCTATCTTTAATTCTTAACATTTCTTGACCATAATCTTCATACCTTCCACTTTCTTTCCAAATTTCACTGGATTGTATCGTGGGCATTAAAATTTCTTGAACACCAATTCTATCTTGCTCTTCTCTTACAATTTGTTCTATTTTTTTCATAACTTTAAATCCAAGTGGTAACCATGAATATATCCCTGCTGAAGATTGCTTTATCATTCCTACTCTAAGCATTAATTGATGCGATTTGATAACTGCTTCTGAAGGATTATTTTTTAAAATTGGTATAAGTGATTTTGAAAAGAGCATTTCTTATATTCTTACCACATTAATGTTAGTTATTGGTTTTTTTCCAGTTTTTTCTTTTGCATATTTTCTGCATGTTTTTTTTAGTCCATCAATTAAATTTTCATTTTGTTTGTAGTTTTTTAAAGAAAATGTTTTTGTAAGCTTTAATATTTCTTCTTCCAAACCATCAAAAAATTCCTCTTTTTCAAAAACTGGTAAACCTTTAATGTTTATGAGTGGTTTGCTGTGTAATGTTCCTTTATTTGAAATAATTAAAGTTAAGTCAACATATCCATTATTAGCCAAATTTTTTCTTTCTTTAATAAATAGTGAGTCTTCTTCTATTGAAACTTCCCCATCAACACATAACCTACCACTTGGAGCTTTGTCATATACATGGGGTTTTTCACATGGAAAAATTTTTACTATATCTCCGTTTTCCACTTGTACAGGATTAAGGATTTTCATTTCATAAGCAAAATTGATTTGTTCTTTCATGTGTCTGTGTTCACCGTGAACTGGTATAAGAGTCTTAGGTTTAATCCATTTATACATATCTTTTAAATCTTCTCTATTTGGATGACCAGAAACATGAACAAACTCTGTTTCTTCTGTAATTACATTAATTCCATCTTTTAACAATTTGTTATGAACGTTATAATGCTTTCTAACATTGCCTGGTATTATTTTTGATGAAAATATAACTGTGTCATCTTTTTCTATAAATACATCAGGATGTGTAAAATTTGAAATTCTATTTAGTGCGCCCATTGGCTCACCTTGGCTACCAGTGCAGAGATAAACAATTTTGTCTCTGGCTAACTTTTTGGTATCTCGAGAATCTAATGGATCTATTACATTTTGAAGATAACCACATTGTCTAGCAGCCTTATAAATTCTTTGCATCGATCTACCCACTAAAGATATATGTCGGCCTAATTTTTCCGCACAATAAAATACCGTTTCCATTCTGGCTACATTTGAAGCAAATGAAGTTACTAAAATTTTTTTTTTTTGACGAGACATAACGTTGAGCATGTTTTTCCTAACATCTGCCTCTGATCCCGCTCTTCCTATGCTAAAAACATTTGTTGAGTCACATATCATGGCTAGGACACCATCATCTCCAATTTTTTTTAGTTTTTCCTCATTAACTTTTTTACCTACTAAAGGGTTAGGATCAACTTTCCAATCACCAGTATGAAAAATAGTTCCGGCAGGAGTATCAATTTTTAAACCATTTGGTTCAATTATTGAGTGAGTTAGAGTAACAAACTCTATTTTAAAAGGATCAAGTTCAATTATTCCATTTAGCTTAACAATTTTTAAATATGGAATTATGTCAATTTTTTTTTCTTTAAATTTCTCAGTAATGAGTGCTGCAGTAAATGGAGTTGCAAAAATTTTACATTTTAATTTTTTCCATACATAAGTTATTGCTCCAATGTGATCTTCATGTGCGTGGGTTAAAACAATACCTAATAAATTATCTTTTTTATCAACAATGAAACCTGGGTCTGCATATATTAAATCTATACCTGGCAAACTATCATCAGCAAATGTAACACCAACATCGACAATAATCCATTTTTGTGAACCAGGTTTTCCATATGCATACAAATTCATATTCATACCAATTTCACCAGATCCACCTAGTGGACAAAATATTAATTCGTCTTTCATAACAATTTAGCAATCTTTAAAAGGCCTTTAATAGTTACATCTTTATCTATAAAAACTTTCTCCCTAATAGATTTAATAAATAAATGAGAATAACCACCTGTTAAAATTACTTTATATTTTTTTTTAGTCTGTTTGGAAATTTTATCAATTATATTTTGCACTAAGCCAATGTAACCCCAATAAAAACCAGACCTTACAGCTGAAATAGTGTTTTTTCCTAGAATACTTTCAACTTTTTTTAATTTTAAGGAAGGTATAAGTGAAGCT
>Ga0315339_1003164_pt1 | contig 11772 bp, 9 predicted proteins | sample ASW17metaG_FD_204514 | JGI IMG/M metagenome (GOLD analysis project Ga0315339, IMG submission 204514) | Ammonia-oxidizing marine archaeal communities from Pacific Ocean, United States - ASW #17 | ecosystem: Environmental > Aquatic > Marine > Oceanic | place: USA: California | collected 2016-12-05
TGGCGCCGCGCAATTCAACCGAGCCGAGGTCGATCCCCGGCGGGTCCGGCGGAAGCTGAAGGGCCGGGCCCAAGGCAAATACGACGAAACCAGCCAGGCCCCAAAGAAGGCCGCGCCGCCAATTGACCTGGCGGTTGGCAAAAATCATCGCGGCACCCATCACGAGGCCAAATCCAATACCGGCTAGGGAATTCGCCAGAACGGTCAGGGCGATGCGCTGGAAGGAACCCGGTCCGGCGCCGCCGTGGTCGTGGAGCGATCCGTCATCGTGAGCGTGCGCCGAGCCTTCGGCCTGTGCCGCCTCTTCGAATGTTTCGGCGTAATAAATGAGCGGCGACACCCGCACCGCCTGCCCCGCGGACACGATGAGCCCGGCGCTGACTCCCGTAATCAAGGCCGCGATGAGCAACCTCCCGAACATGGGAGGTCTCTAATGGCAGGCGAAGGAGAAGGAATGCCTCGAATCGTGCGCCGCGTCATGCAGGAGTTGAGGCTGAGCGAAACCGACACCCCAAAGCAAAAACAGGCCGAGCCCCAAGGCAAGAGCGGCGGTCGCACGGCGCGTCGAACGTGAAACCCCTGCAATGGGTGCTGCTACGTTCTCTGGTCGGGATACCGTCGCGTTCGCCGGTGTCGCAGTCGTCATAGCAATCCTCCGTTGCGCTTCATAGTTCCGCAGCCGATGCGGAACGCAAAATTCGTGGCGGGTGTCCTGACTTACGAGTCGACGCTTCCGGTCTGCCTTCCCAGTTTCCCAGTGGCTGCGCGTCCAGAAGCTCCTCGATCACAGTTGCGGGGACAGTCACGGATTTGCCGGTCACCGGCGCACCGTATTCCCGAACACCAATTGCTTGGCGTCGCCACATCCAGACAGTAGAGGCCGCACCAAAGCGTTGTCAATCAGGCCGCGCGAAACCGATTGCATTTCGGCCGCCGTCTCGTAAAATAACCCCCAGCGATGGTCCCGTTACCGGGGTAATAGGGAATGCGGTGCGGTGCGCGATGAAATTCGCGGACCAATGCCGTAGCTGCCCCCGCAACTGTAGACGGGTGGTTTGGAGCGTCGGAGTGCCACTGGGAAACCGGGAAGGCCAGCTCACAAACCGATACCCGTAAGTCAGGAGACCTGCCATCGCGTGTCACCCACCGGCGAACGGGGTGTTTCGTTCGGGGCGGGTTTCCGTCAGCGGTGACAGCGATGTTTTGTGTCGTTGTCTACGGGAGTCCGCAGGGTCATAACCCATTGGATTCCTTGGAGGACCAGCCGGTGCATCCGGACGGTCGGCCGTGCGAGTATTGCTCGAGGAAATTTGCGTTGGGCCCCTGCCTTCAACTTTTTCGGCGAAACCGCCCGTTATCCCTGGCCGGAAACTCCGGCCTCGGCGAAGGTCGCCATGCTCGCGTGACAGTCGGCGGCAGCCCTGATCAGGGAAATAGCAATCGCCGCGCCCGAGGCCTCACCGAGCCGCATGCCAAGATCAAGCAACGGTTTCAGATGAAGGCGCTCGAGCAAATGAACGTGTCCGGGTTCAGCGGAACAATGTGCCGCCACACAGTGGGCGAGCGTATTCTCGGCCGCAGCGAAGAGCGGCGCTACCGCCGCCCCGCATACGAAGCCATCCAGAACGACCGGAATCCTTTTCTGGCGCGCAGCCGTGGCGGCGCCTGCAATCGCCGCCATTTCGAAGCCGCCGAGGCGCTGAAACAGCTCCAAAGGATCGTTCGTTTCGGCGCGGTGCCGGGCCAACCCTTCGCCCACGACGCGAATCTTGTTCTCAAGTGCAGCGCCGGCAACACCCGTGCCCGGACCCGTCCAATAGGCGGCGTCGCCCCCGAAAAGAGCGTGGCAGACTGCGGCGGCGGCGGTCGTGTTGCCGATACCCATTTCGCCAAGGGCAAGCAGGTCGGTGCCGCCGCTCACGGCGCCCATACCGGACCGGAAGGCTTCGCAAAACGCGGCTTCGGTCATGGCTGGGCCCGCCGTAAAATCGCCGGTTCCGGGATCGACCCCAGCGTCAATGACGGTCAGCTCCGCCCCCGCCGATTTGGCGAGTTGGTTGATCGCCGCCCCGCCGGCCTCAAAGTTGGCTACCATCTGGCGCGTCACCTGCGCCGGAAAGGCGGAGACGCCTTGCGCCGTGACGCCGTGGTTACCGGCAAAAACGATAACCGTGGGGCGCTCGATTCGCGGCGGGTGCCGCCCCTGCCACTCGCTCAGCCACTGGGCGAGATTCTCGAACGTCCCAAGGGCGCCCGCGGGCTTCGTCAGCTGAGATTCGCGCTCCGAAGCGCGCGACCCGGCGTCCTCGTCCGGACCCGGCAAAGCGGCCAGAAGTTCGCGAATATCGTTCAGGGACTGAGGCATACCGGTACGCCGTCTCTTTTCTCGATTGTACGACCGCTGCAGGGGCGGCGCACGATAAGGCACAACCGATGACTTCGGAACAGCAAAAGTTTTCGGGTTCGGACAAGCGCACTGGCGCCGCCGCCTCACCGCCTGCGCCATGGCGCGATTTCAATTTGGCGATGGGACTGCTCACCCGCCTGCCCTCACGCACCAGCGCAGAAACGGCGAATCTCGGGGGCGCCGCCGGATTTTTCCCGCTCGCTGGCGTCATCGTGGGCGGCGCCATGGCGATTCCCATCCTGATCGGGGCGCAGCTTCATCTGCCGGCGGAGGTCACGGCATTCGCGGCGGTCCTCGCCGCCGTCTGGTTCACCCGCGCCCTCCATGAGGACGGCCTCGCCGATACCGCGGATGGTTTGGGCGGCGGACGCACGGTCGAGCAGAAACTTCTCATCATGCGCGATAGCCGCGTTGGCACCTTTGGTGCGCTGGCGCTCATCGCCTCAGTGGGACTGCGTTGGGTTGTGCTCGCGGCGCTGATCTCAATCGATGCCGCCATCGCGGCCTTGGCCGCCGTGGCCGCAGCCTCCCTCTCGCGCTTCAGCCCGGTCGTCCTCATGCGACTGCTACCCCCGGCGCGCAGCGACGGCCTGTCCTTCGCGGCAGGACGCCCCTCGGCGATCAGCATCCTGGTGGCGCTGGCGACCGTGGCGGTGGTTTTTTACAAGACTCTTTCGGTGCCTTTGATGATCGGTGCACTGGCGGGCCTCGCCGCCGCCACCGGTTTTATCGGCGCCCTTGCCTGGCGCCATCTGCGTGGGCAGACGGGCGACGTGCTTGGCGCAGCGCAGCAAGTGAGCGAAGCGGCCATTCTTCTGGCCATCTTGGTGCGATGGACCGCTTAGAAATATCCACCTGGTGGGTCCGCCACGCACCCGTACAGGATGGCGCTGGGCAGATTGCCGGATGGTCGGACCCGTCCGCCGACCTTACAGATGTCGAGGCGATCTCCGCGGCCGCGGCCAAATTGCCCAAAGACGCGCGTTGGTATTGCAGCTCGCTCAAGCGGGCGCAGGAAACAGCGACCGCCCTGCGCGCGTTCTGCGCTGCCGCGGGGCCATTGATCACGAGCGATCTTCTCCGCGAGCAAAACTTCGGCGCCTGGGAAGGCAAGCGATGGGACGAGATCGACGCCGGCGCTTTTTGGCAAGACCCGGCGAACAATTCGCCGCCATCGGGAGAAAGTTTTGCCGTTGTCGTGCGCCGCACCCAGGAATTCATCAACGACCTGCCCCCCCGAGCGAGCGGCGCTCCGGCGGTCGTCGTGACTCACGCGGGGCCGATCCGCGCGGCGGCTGGGCTCGCCAGCGGACAGCCAATGGCTGCCATGTTAATCCGGCCTGTCGTTTTCCTGTCCGTCACCGAAGTGCGGGTCAGGGACATGGTCCCGCAATGACCCCGACAACCCCCTCCCCTCTTCCGGCATCGACCCTGGTCCTGGGGGGTGCCCGGTCGGGCAAGAGCGCCTATGCGGAATCGCTCATCGAGACCGTGGGCGGCGGCGTCTATCTCGCGACCGCGGAGGCGCACGACGCCGAAATGGCCGAACGGGTCCGCCAGCATCGCCGGCGCCGGGGCAGGCATTGGACGACCATTGAGGAGCCGCTGGAAATCGTCGCCGCGCTGCGCGGCATCGACGCAAAGACGCCTGCGGTGTTGGTCGATTGCCTGACGTTGTGGCTTTCGAACTTGCTGGAAGCCGGGCGCACGCCGAACGACGAATTTACCGCGCTGGCCGATTGGCTCGGAGACGCAGCCCTTCCCATCGTGCTTGTGGCCAACGAAGTCGGTCTCGGCATCGTTCCGGACAACGGCCTTGCCCGCCGGTTCCGCGACCTCGCGGGCACCCTCAATCAGTTGATCGCCGGCCGCGCCCAGCGCGTGACTTTAGTCGTCGCCGGTTTACCCCTCAACCTCAAGTAGGAAACGCGCCAATGCTCGACATGCGCAAGATTCCCGTCACCGTCATCACCGGATTCCTCGGCGCGGGCAAGACGAGTCTCATTCGCCACCTTATGGAAAACGCGAATGGCCGGCGCATCGCCCTTATCATCAATGAATTCGGCGACCTCGGCGTTGACGGCGAAATTCTGCGCGGATGCGGCATCGACACCTGCGACGACGAGGATATCGTCGAGCTCACCAACGGCTGCCTGTGTTGCACGGTGGCCGACGAATTCCTACCGACGCTCGAAGCCCTGCTCGAACGCAAACGCGATCTCGATCAGATCGTCATCGAAACGTCCGGCTTGGCGCTGCCCAAACCGCTGTTGCAGGCGTTTCAATGGCCGGAAGTGCGCTCGCAAACGACGGTCAACGGCGTGATCGCCGTGATCGACGGTCCCGCCGTCGCCGCCGGGCAGTTCGCCAGCGATCCGGGCGCGGTCCAGGCGCAACGCAGCGGCGACGAAGCCTTGAATCATGACAGCCCGCTGGAAGAGCTTTTTGAGGATCAACTCGCCTGCGCCGACATGGTCGTGATGAGCAAGATCGATCTCATGACCGATCAGGAAAGGAGCGCGGCGGCCGTGCGCGTCGCCGCCGAGGTCCGCGCCTCGGTCGCCACGCTTTCAATCGCCCGCGGCCAGATCGATCCGGCGATCGTCTTTGGCCTCGGGGCCGCGGCGGAGGACGACGTGGCCTCGCGCCGCAGCCACCATGACGGTGTCGAGGGCGAGCATGACCACGATGATTTCGAGAGCCTCGTCATCGACCTTCCGCCGATACCCGACGTGGGCCCCCTGATCGACGTGGCCGCATCGGTTCTCAATCAAGAGGGCATCCTGCGCATCAAAGGCTTCGCCGCGGTTGCCGGTAAGGACGCGCGCCTTCTCGTCCAGGGCGTCGGCACGCGGGTGGATCACTACTTCGAGGGCGACTGGCCGCCCGGCGAGAGCCGCGCGACACGTATCGTTGTCATTGGCATGGCCGGCCTCGACGAAGCGGCTGTGCGTCAAGCCTTCGCCAGCGTCGCGTCGTAGCCCGAGGCCGCGGGAAACAATGCATTTGTTGACCGCACAACCTGGAGCCGTCCAGGACGGTGAGACCGCGGTCGATCTCGACCAATCGCCGGCCGATCTTGTTGTCCTGTCAGCGGCGGCGACGGACCTCGCGGTGCTTGTGGCCGCGAAGGCGCGGCTCGGCGGCGATGCACCGTCTCTACGTCTCGCCAACGTCATGCAGCTCGGCCATAACCTGTCGGTCGACCTCTATGTCGAGAAAACGATCGCGCAGGCGAAGCTTGTGGTGATCCGCCTCCTCGGCGGGCTCGGATACTGGCGCTATGGCGTGGAGCAGGTGTCGGCGGTCTGCCGCAAGCGCGGGATTCTTCTGGCGGTCGTGCCCGGGGACGACACGCCTGATTCTGAACTCGCGGCCCAGTCAACCATCGGCGCCGAGGCACAGCACCGGCTGTGGCAATACTGCGATCAGGCCGGGCCCGATAACGCCGACAACTTCCTGCGTTACGCCGCCGCGCTTCTTGGCGCGCCGGCCGAATGGCGCGAACCGGTCCCGCTCCTTAAGGCAGGTCTATACGCACCGGGAAGGCACGTCCCGGCAATCGAAGATGTTTCACGCGATTGGCGCGACTCCGCTCCGATCATTCCCATCGTTTTCTACCGCGCCCTTGTCCAGGCAGGCGATACCGCCCCTGTGGATGCGCTATTGGCGGCGTTGACAAAACGAGGTGCGAATCCCCTGCCGATCTATGTGAATAGCTTAAAGGATGCGGTTTCCGGGGCATTCGTCGCTCAGCTTATGTCCGAGCACCCGCCATCGACGATCCTCAATTGCACGGGCTTCGCCCTTTTGCGGCCCGGCGCCCCGGCAGACGGCACACCCTTTGACGGCACCGATTGCCCCGTTCTCCAAATTATTTTATCGGGCGGCACGATTGAGGCGTGGACCGATGGCAGCAGCGGCCTGGCAGCCCGCGATCTCGCCATGAATGTCGCCCTGCCGGAAATGGATGGCCGCATTATCACACGGGCAATCTCCTTCAAGTCGAGCCACGTGTTCGACGGAGCCACGCAAGTGGCGGTGGTGCGAAACGAACCGGAGCCATCGCGGGTGGCGTTCGTCGCCGACCTCGCCCTCGCCTTGACGCGGCTGCGCCGCACCCCGGCAGCGAAACGCCGTATTGCCGTCATTCTTGCCAACTATCCCAATCGGGATGGGCGGTTGGCGAACGGCGTTGGGTTGGACACCCCGGCGTCGGTTGTCTCTGCGATCGCGCGCCTGAAATCGGCTGGCTACAGCATATCCGGGGAGATGCCATCGTCGCCGGACGCGTTGATGGACGTTCTACGCGCCGGTTCGACCAACCGCCTCGGTCAGGACAAGGACGGGGTCCGCCTGTCGCTGGCGGCGTACAACGCAATGTTTGCGGCCCTGCCCGCCGCGGTCCGTTCTGCCGTTAACGACCAGTGGGGCGCGCCCGAATCTGATCCGTTCGTTGATGGCGGAGATTTCGTTCTGCCCTGCCACCGTTTCGGCAACCTAGTGCTGGCAGTCCAGCCCTCGCGCGGGTACGACCGCGATCCAGTCGCCACCTACCATGACGCGGCCCTCGTTCCGCCGCATCGCTATTTGGCGTTCTATCTCTGGCTCCGCGATATCGTCGACATCCACGCCGCCGTTCATTTTGGCAAGCACGGCAATCTGGAATGGCTGCCGGGCAAGGCGGTCGCCCTGTCGGAAGCGTGTTTTCCGGAGGTGGCTTTGGGCCCCCTGCCCCACATCTATCCGTTCATCGTCAATGACCCCGGCGAAGGGACCCAGGCAAAACGCCGCGCCCAGGCGGTGATCGTCGATCACCTAACGCCTCCGCTGACCCGGGCCGAGACCTACGGCCCCTTGCGCGATCTCGAGGGGTTGGTGGACGAGTACTATCAGGCGGCGGGACTCGACCCGCGCCGGCTTGCCTATCTGGGACGGGAGATCCTGGCGTTGTCCGCGCAGCTCGGTCTCGACAAGGATGTTGGCGTGTCCGGCAGCGAAGCCGAGGATGCCGCACTGGCGAAAATAGACAATTATCTCTGCGAAATCAAGGAGTTACAAATCCGCGATGGCCTGCACGTCTTTGGCCGATCGCCCGCCGGGCAGTCGGAAACCGATCTCCTCGTCGCTCTGACCCGCCTGCCGCGCGGTGAGGGGAAAGGATCCGACGCGTCGTTGATCCGTGCGCTTGCAGATGACCTGGGCCTCGGTAATTTCGATCCCCTCGATTGCGCGATGGGCGATCCTTGGGACGGCCCGCGCCCTCAGGCCGCCGAAATAGCGGGCGGTGTTTGGCGGACCAAAGGCGATACGGTGGAGCGCCTGGAATTCCTCGCCGCGGCGCTGGTCGCGGGAGATTGCACACCCGAAACCGCGTGGACAAAAACCCGTGCGGTTATCGGGTTCATCCAGAGCGGGCTGCGGCCCACCCTGCGCACCTGTGGCGCGCAAGAGATGGACGGCCTGTTGCATGGCCTCGATGGTGGTTTTGTGACGCCCGCGTCGAGCGGCGCACCGACCCGCGGCCGCCTCGACGTCCTGCCGACGGGTCGGAATTTCTACTCGGTCGACAATCGCGCCGTTCCAACACCGGCCGCTCAGGCCTTGGGCTGGCGCTCGGCGACGCGGCTTTTGGAGGACCACTATCAACAACACGGGTCTTTCCCGCGCCAGATCGCCATGAGCGCGTGGGGCACCGCGAACATGCGCACGGGCGGCGACGATATTGCCCAGGCCATGGCGTTGATGGGAACGAAGCCACAATGGGATCGCAATACGGGGCGCGTGACAGGATTTGAGATCGTGCCCGCCTCAGCCCTCGGTCGGCCGCGCGTCGATGTGGTGTTTCGAGTGTCGGGTTTTTTCCGCGATGCCTTTCCATTCCAGATCGACCTGATCGATTCGGCGGCACGGGCGGTGGCGGGCCTCGACGAAGACGAGGCCGACAACCCGCTCGCGGCAAACGTCCGGCGCGAGGCGAACGCGCTGCAACAGGCGGGGGCGGAGGCCGATGTAGCGCGCCGCCGCGCCGGACATCGCGTCTTCGGCTCCAAACCGGGCGCCTACGGCGCCGGCCTGCAAACCCTGATCGACGAACGCTGCTGGGAAACAGACGAAGATCTGGCCCGCGCCTACATCGCGTGGGGCAGTTATGCCTACGGCGGCGGCGCGCAGGGACAGGCGGAACAGGGATTGTTCGAGCGCCGCCTCGGCGCCGTTGACGCGGTCGTGCACAATCAGGACAACCGCGAGCACGACCTGCTGGACAGTGACGACTACTATCAATTCGAAGGCGGCCTCGCAGCCACGGTGCGAAGCCTGAGCGGCAAACAACCGGCGATTTACCACAACGACCACAGCCGCCCGGAAAGCCCCCGGGTGCGAACGCTGGAAGACGAGATCGGGCGTATCGTGCGGGCCCGCGCGGCCAATCCAAAGTGGATCAAGTCTGTCATGCGCCACGGCTACAAAGGCGCCTTCGAAATGGCGGCGACGGTCGACTATCTGTTTGCCTTCGCAGCCACCGCGCGGGTCGTCCAGGATCACCACTTCGATCAGCTTTACGGCGCCTACCTTGCCGACGACGACGTGTGCGAATTCATCCGCGAGGCGAACCCCGACGCGCTAGCCGAAATGGCGGCCCGCTTCGAAGAAGCCATCGAGCGCGGATTGTGGCATCCGCAATCGAACGCCGCGCCGGCTCATCTCGCCGCACTGAAGAAGGGAGAGCGCCATGTCGAACCCATCGGATAACGCGGACGCGATCACGCGGACCAATGAAAAGCGCCGCAAGCACAAGGTCGCCAAGGACAAAATCTTGGCACGCAAGACCAAGACAGGCGGTCTCCTGATCGTCCACACCGGCAAGGGCAAGGGAAAGACCACCGCCGCCATGGGCATGGTCGCGCGCTGCATCGGCCACGGCAAGCGCGTCGGCATCGTTCAATTCGTCAAGGGCAAATGGGAAACCGGCGAGCGCGTTGTTCTCGAAGCCTCCCCCGGCCTCGTGGACATTGCCGTCATGGGCGAAGGGTTCACTTGGGAGACACAGGACGTTGAACGCGACCGGCGGGCGGCCCGCGCCGCGTGGGAAAAATCGAAAGAGATGATCCGCAGCGCCAATTATGAGCTCGTCCTGCTCGACGAAATCAATATCGTGCTGCGCTACGACAATCTGCCACTCGAAGAAGTGATCGATTTTCTTCGCGCCAAACCGGCGGACGTTCATGTCATTTGCACGGGACGGAACGCGAAGCCCGAATTAATCGAAATCGCCGACATGGTCACCGAAATGACGGAGTTGAAGCACCACTTCCGCGCCAATTTCAAGGCCCAGGCCGGAATTGAGTTCTGATCAGATGGCGCGTGCACTCATGTTTCAAGGCACCGGGTCCGACGTCGGCAAGTCGCTGATCGTCGCCGGCGTGTGCCGCGCGCTCACGCGCCGAGGCCTGACCGTGCGCCCCTTCAAGCCGCAGAACATGTCGAACAACGCGGCGGTGACGCCATCGGGAAGCGAAATCGGGCGGGCCCAAGCACTGCAAGCGCGGGCCTGCGGCGTCGAGCCCTGCGCCGACATGAACCCCGTGCTTCTCAAACCGCAAAGCGAGGTGGGCGCCCAGGTCGTGGTCCAGGGCAAGGTTCTCGGCAATTATCAGGCGCGCGACTACCACGGCCTCAAGCCCCAACTGCTGGACGCGGTGCTCGATAGTTTTGGCCGCCTACGGGCAGGCGCCGACGTGGTAATCGTGGAGGGCGCGGGCAGCCCGGCAGAGGTCAATCTGCGCGACGGCGACATTGCCAATATGGGATTCGCCCAAGCCGCCAACGTGCCCGTAGTGATCGTCGGCAATATCGAACGCGGCGGCGTCATCGCCAGCCTCATTGGCACGGTGGCCCTTCTGACCGAGGCCGAACGCGCGCTCGCCCGCGGCTTTATCGTCAACCGTTTCCGCGGCGACAAGTCGCTGTTCGACGACGGCGTCCGTATCATCGCGGAGCGCACGAACCTGCCGTGCTTTGGCGTCATTCCGCACATCGAAGAGGCGAAGGCGCTGCCGCCGGAGGACAGCATGGCGCTGCGGGCCCGCGACGGTACCGGCGGCGGCCAAATCAAGATCGCAGTGCCGAAGCTCCTTCATATAGCGAATTTCGACGACTTCGACCCGTTGATGGCCGAGCCCGGCGCCACCGTTCAGTTCATCGACGGTGGAACGGCCCTGCCGGGCGATGCCGACCTCGTCATTCTCCCCGGCACCAAAACCACCCTCGCGGCGCTCGCCCATTTCCGCGACCAGGGTTGGGATATCGATTTGCACGCCCACGCGCGGCGCGGCGGGCATGTGCTGGGGATTTGCGGCGGCTACCAAATGCTTGGGTCCAGCGTTGCCGACCCGGACGCGGTGGAGGGGAGCGCCGGAAAGGCCGCCGGCCTCGCACTCTTAGACGTTGAGACCACGATCGGAGCGGAAAAATCCCTGCGGCCCGTCGAAGGCACAGCAGTATCCGGCGGTGCGACGGTTCGCGGATACGAAATGCACATGGGGCGCACCACGGGCACCGGGACATCGCGCCCCTTCCTGCAACTGGGCGAGCGCTTGGACGGCGCGGTATCCGCCGATGGCCGCGTCGCCGGCTGTTACCTGCACGGCCTTTTCACCAGTGACGCGTTCCGCGGGGCGTACTTGCGCCAGATCGCCGGCGCGGCCGATTCTGGCTTGCGCTTCGAGGCCCATGTAGACGCGGCACTCGATGCCGTGGCTGACGGCCTGGAGCACTCCCTCGACATCGACGCCCTGCTTGCGGCAGCGGCTTAGGGAGCGATCAGCAATGAACCCGCGAAAACTAGAATTGGCGCTGCAAGAACCATGCAGGCCCCGGCATAAAGTACAAGGGCACTACGAACCGCTGCCGCATCCGGCCGCGGCGAGCCATCGCCGATCCACGGAAAGTTGGTGGTTTGCCCGCCGTAAGTGCGCGGCCCCGCCAGCTTCAGGCGCAGCGCCCCCGCCATCGCAGCCTCGGGATATCCGGCGTTGGGCGATACGGAATTGCGCGCATCCCGGAACACGGTCGCCAGCGCGCGCCACCCCGACGGCCGGGGAAGCAGCAACGCGGCCAACGCCAGCGCAAAGGCGGACAGGCGCGCCGGCAACCAGTTTACGGCATCGTCGATCCGTGCCGCCGCCCAACCAAAGTCCACGTACCGTTTGTCTCGGTAGCCGATCATGCTATCCGTCGTGTTTATCGCCTTATAGGCAAACAACCCGGGCAACCCCAACAGCAACGCCCAGAACAGGGGCGCCGTCACACCGTCAGAGAAATTCTCGGCCAGCGATTCGATGGTGGCGCGCCGCACTCCGGCT
>Ga0315339_1003165_pt1 | contig 11770 bp, 12 predicted proteins | sample ASW17metaG_FD_204514 | JGI IMG/M metagenome (GOLD analysis project Ga0315339, IMG submission 204514) | Ammonia-oxidizing marine archaeal communities from Pacific Ocean, United States - ASW #17 | ecosystem: Environmental > Aquatic > Marine > Oceanic | place: USA: California | collected 2016-12-05
GGGATTGCACCTGCGCGGCGATGAGCCGTTCGTCAACAACGATCAGTCGTTTCGCGTGATTCCGTCGGACACGCCTGCCCGCGACATCCTGCAGAGCCACACGTCGATTGGCTTTGACCGTACGGCGCTCATGCGCGACATCAATATCTCTTTCCCGGTGGACCGTCTGAACGAGCTGGTCGAGGAGGGTGCGATTGGGAGCCTGTCAACGAATTACTACTCGTTTATGGGGGCGCTCCGGAACCCGAAACAGGTGGAGGAGGAGACGGGGCCTGAGGTGGCGCGCCTGTTGATTGCCGACGGCGTCGATGCGGTGTTGCTGACACCCACCTGACCGAATTGCACGCACACGGTCTGTGTGCTAGCTCGGGCCATCGAGGAGACGGGTCTGCCGACGGCGGGGATCGTGCTTATCAAAGAGCACGCGGTACGGGTCAAGCCGGCACGGGCGCTATGGGTGCCGTTCCCGTTCGGGTTCGCGCTGGGCAACCCGGATGATCCGCCCTTCCAGCAGGAGGTTCTTGCCGCGGCGCTCGATCTGTTTAGGGCGACGTCGGGTCCGGTGCTCGCCGAGTTCCCCGAAGACGGGCAGGCACCCGCCCGCCTGCTGCAGGCGACCGCCGCTCGGGCCGAGTCGATGGGCGATGTCGACGCTGATGCGGCCGACGAACTGACGGCGATGCGTGGGTACTACGAGCGCTGGGTGGACAATCACGATGGCCGCACGTTGGTGGGCCTGACCGGCGTGCCGCAACGCCGCTGGCGCGGCCTGATCAAGTACCTGCAATCCTACGCTGCCGGCGATGCGCCGGCATACGAGGAGATACCCGCGGACGTGGCCGAGCCACGGTTTATTCGGTTGGCGGCGGACGATCTGAAAGCGTTCTACATGGAGGCGCGCATGTGCCAGCGCCCCGATCAGCGCAACAACGACGTCCAGCAGTGGTTCTGGACGAAAACGGCGGCGGGCACGCTCCTGGCGCAGGTCGCGGAGCGCATGAACGCTGCGGGCGACGATGCCCTTACCCGCGCCGCCTTCGGGATCGCCCGCTAACCGCTACCTACGTCATGGCTGGACGGGGTGCCGTCTTCTGTCGGTGGTGGGGAAATGGCGCGGAATTATTCCGGGCCGCGACGCCGTCCTCCGCTACGTTGACTGCAGAGGGACGAAATCCCGCTGCCGGGCGTATGGGATGTTCCCCATCCCCGGGTTAATCAGAACCTCCTTCCTGTGTGGGGCAAGGGCGTGGTCGAAACGCTTGTCGCGAGGCCATGCCATCTCGAGGATGATGTGAAGCTCGCTCCGCTGAGGGCGATGTGTGCGAACATCGCCGCGTGGGATGAACACACAACAGCACGAGCAAGACGATACATGGTCGATGCGGCAGGTGCTGAGGGCGCTGCCGCTGTTTCTCGTGTTCTTCATGTGGAGTTTTGGGTCAGGTGGAATCCAACTGGCTCGTCCGCTGTTCGCGTTCCAGATCACGGAAAGCATCTTTCTGGTCGCGGTGATGGTCAGCGTGACGGGGGCGGGACGGATCGTGGCGGGGCCGCTTACCGGATTCCTGACAGATCGATTCGGCCGCAAACCGTTGGTGGTGTTCGGGGCGGGGCTGCGCGGAGTGGGCTCCGCCGGCCAATTCCTGGTTGACGACTACCTCACGTTCATCATCTTGGAGTTCATCGCGCAGGCGGGCGTAGCGATCTTCATCACTAGCGTGACCGTGCTTGTGTCGGACGTGACGACGCGCGAGAACCGCGGGCGTTTCCTGGCGGTGCGGACGCTGTCGGGCCGGTTCGGTCAGGTAGCGGGACCGGTGACTGGCGGCGTGATTATTTCGCTGCTCTCGCTGCGCGCGGTGTTCCTGTTCGATTCGATCACCAAGTTTGGCATCGTGCTGGTGGTGCTGCTGCTGATCCGCGAATCGCGCCCTGTGGGGGATCGGGCGCGAACGCCGGATCCGGGTGTATCGAGAAGCTCCCGCCCATCCGCATTTCGCATCGACCTCACACCTTTCGCGAGTTTGACGTTCTTGGCGTTGGGGGCATCGACGATTGCGGGCGCGTTGCTGCAGCAGGGAATCACGTACGCGGTGCTGCCGGTGTTTGCGACGGAGCAGGTGGGAGTAACGGCGAGCGGGCTGGGGGCATTGGTGAGTCTCGCAGCGCTGTTGGGCATGCTGGTGGCGTATCCCAACGGCATGGTGTCCGACCGATTCGGTCGCAAGTACTCGCTGGTGCCGGGGTTGTTGCTCTTGGCGTTGGGAGCGTTCTTGCTCGCGGCGAGTCCTGCATATGCGGTGCTGGTCCTGGCGATGTTCGCGTTCGGCGCAGGTGAGGGAGTCACGATGGGGACGACCCAAGCGTTCGTGATGGATCTGGCGCCAGTGGAGGGTCGAGGGGCATTCTTGGGGATGTGGACGACGGTCCGCAGCGTGCCGAGCGTGCTGGTGCCGCTGGTGATCGGCGGGCTGTACGCTGGCTTTGGGCCGGCGACGGCGTTCGCGGCCGCCGGTGCATGGCTGGCACTCAGCGCGTTGCTTGTCCTGACGCTGGCAAAGGAGAGCGCAGGACGATCACGGCGGAGCGTCAGCTAACGCGGGTTGGCGGCGGGGGCTTGCGCGCGGCGAGGAAAAATACGGTGCTAAGGATGGTCGCCACTCCGAGGGTCCAGAAGGCGATGTTGTACTCGCCGGTCTGGTCGTAGAGGACCCCCGCGTAAACCGGCCCGATGACGCTGCCCGTGAGCGTGATGCCATTGGACCATCCGGCGATGATACCCAGGTTGCTGCGGCCGAAGTAGTCGGCGCGAATCGCCATCATCAGCGGGCCACGCGATCCCCACGCAAGCCCATGCAGAACGATGGCACCGGCGACGGCGGGCACGGACGCGCTGAACGCGAGCAGGATGAACGCGCCGCCGTGGCCGAACATGGCAACGGCGGCGACCAGCCGTTTGCTGTAAAGATCGCCCAAGACGCCGCCGATGCCTTGGCCGGTGATCTGCATCACCATGATGGCTGGGAAGACGAGCGATGTGGCTGCAAGTTGCCAACCGTTTTGCTCTACGAGGTACGGCACCAAGTGCACCGGGATGGTAGCTGTGACCAACAACGCGGTGCCGTGGCCCAGCGCGATGAGCCAGAACGCGCGGTCACGCATGGCCTCGCGGACGGTGAAATCGAGGTCATTGCCAAAGAGTGAGCGCCCGCCGCTGGGTGCACCGGGGGCGGGCGCGGGTACCGGGGTGCGGGGGAGCTCGCCGTCGGGCAGCATGCCGCGGTCTTCGGGCGAGCGATGGAAGAACTGCGACGCGGGCATACCGATGGCGAGGATGACAATGCCTGATCCAACGGCGGTGGCGCGCCAGCCGAATTCGACCATTGTCCACGCGACGACCGGAGCGAGCATGGCGCCCGATGCGAAGCCGGCAGAGACGACGGACATGGCGCGCGCACGCTTGCGGAAGAACCAGTGGGCGATGGCCGTGTGGATGGTCAAGAAGCCGCCGAGGCTCGAGCCGACGGCGACAAACGCGAGTGACGCGTAGAGCTGCCAAATCGACTGGATCTGGCCGAGAGCGATGAAGCCGACACCGAACAGGAGAGTGCCTACCCGCATGACCGGGCGCGCGCCGTAGTGGTCGATGGCCCAGCCCTGCAGGGGGCCTAGCAGGCCGGACTCGAGCCGGAGCAGGGAGAGGGCAGCGGAGATGTTCGATCGGCTCCACCCGAAGGCGGCTTGCAGTTCGATGAGGTAGGCGCCCTGCGAGAGGAACAGCAGGGACGAGTGCAGGATCTGGACGGCGAAGCCTGCGGTGACGATCCACCAGCCGTAGAAAATCTTGGGCCTGGTGGGAGGAGCTTGTTGCACGTGGGTTCCCTGGGACCGGGCAGACGGTGCGAGCGATCGGCTCGGGTAGGCGCATGCTACCACGCGGGTCGCGCTGCCCCAGTCGGCGGCGTAGAGCTCGACCTTGAGCGGACTTGGCCACTCCCTCGTTGATTCCGCCGTGCAGGTCACTGGAGGCAGTGCTCCAGGCCGATGGACATGAGGTGGTGCTACCGAAATCCGCGCAGGAGGAGATCGAGGAACTGGGGCGCAGAAAACTCGATAATGACGCCGCCAACAAGACAGACATCGCGCTGATGGACCTGGCCATACCGACGATGAACGGGGACAAATTTGCACGAGTGGTTATGAGCATGCACCCGGGCATCCCCGTCGTAATGCTCACCGAGTTCGCCGAGATGCTCCACGGCAGCGAGTTCTTGGCGAAATACGGCGATCAACAAGCCGGTCTCGCCGGCGACTTTGCGTGACGCGATGGAGCAGGTGCAGCCTGCCGCTTAGCGCTAGGTTACTGGGCGTTGTGCCGGAGCCACTCGATGTATTCCCCGAACCCGCGCTCGACGTTGTACTCCGGCTCGTACCCCGTGTCGTCTGTGATGCGGTCGAGGGCCATCATCGGGTTGGTTGGCAAGCCGGGCGTGCTGCCGGGCACTAGGGCCTTGGCGCTGGCCGTCGGAATGGCCTTCTTGATGGCATCAAACGTCTCCTTGAGCGATGCCGTAGTGCCGGAACCCACGTTGTAGATGCTGTGATTGAGCTTGTCCGCGGTGGTCAGCATTTGGATCCCGCGCGCTAGGTCCTTCACATAGACCCAATCGGTGCGGTCGTCCTCGTGGATGACGCCTCCCGGCCGATCGCTGAAGTCGGGCTCTTCGCCCTTGAGCGCCGCGTGGGCGATGCGTGCGCCGGGGTGGAACATGCTGTAGTAGAGCGGCCCGTAGATGGATCCGATGCGGAGGCTGATGACCTCGATCCCTGCGCGGCCCGCGTAGTGTAGCGCGTGGATCTCCTGGCCTTTCTTGAAGGCTTCGATCTGGGAACGCGATTCGATGGGGAGCAGTGCGTCCTCACGGTAGGGCCCTGACGTAAGCCCGCCGTAGACCGACTGGGAGCTGGCCAGCGCAGTGCGCTTGATGTCGAAGTTGCGCGCGGCCTCAAGGATGTTTTGCAGGCCTGCGGTGTAGACGTGGTAATCGACCTCGGGCGAGATCCCGCGTGGTGGCGGTGCGGCGAAGCTGATAACGCGATCGATGTCCGGGTACTTGCGGAAGACGGCATTGACCTCGAAGGAGTTGGTGACGTCCATGCGCTCGGTGAAGACACGGCTGCCGACCTCATCCTTGATGATGTCCGGCACGCGATTGGAGCTGTGCTGGGTGATGACGACGCTTTCGCCCACGCCCAGGCATCGGATCGCTGTGTTGAGCCCGATGAATCCCATGCCGCCGATGATGAGGATCACGCTTTCCCTCCGCCGAGAATGATGTTGCGCCCTATTGATATCACAGCCAGGGATCGGGGTGGCGCGACGGGTCGAACGGTGGCGGCCGGGCCGGTAGCCGCTTAGGATGGCTGGGCCGTGGCCAGCCATCAGCAAACCCCCCAAACACCCGAGCGTAGGCGCTTGCGTTGGCTGCGTTCGATCCACACGTTCGATTCCATCGCGATCCCGACGTACCGTAAGTACTTCGTGGTCATGTTCTTGTATTTCGCGGCGATGCAAGCGACGCAGCTGGCGCGCCCGTGGATTGCGTTCGACCTTAGCGCGGACGAAACCGGGCAGCGCTCGGCGTTTGCGCTGGGGTTGACGATCGCCATGAATACGCTACCGTCGCTGGTCCTTTCGCCGTACGCCGGGGGGCTGGCGGACCGTATGTCCAAGCGCACGATCCTACAGGTGTGTGCGGTGTTCATGGGCCTGTTCGCGGTGGTGACCGCGGTGGGGCTTTGGGGCGGCTGGTTCATGTGGTGGCATGTGATGCTGATCGGCGTCGGTCAGGGGGCGGTGATGACGTTCATCACTCCCACGCGCCGGGCGATCATCGGGGAACTGGTCGACCACGATCACCTGCTGAATGCCACGGCGCTGCACACGGTGACGCAGAACGTTAACCGGATGATCATGCCTGCCGCGGCCGCAGTGATCATCGGCGGGGTGGGCGCCGAGTGGGCATTCGCGCTGATCGCCGCACTGTATGGCGCGGGGTTGTTACTACTGTTCGTGGTGCCCAAGACTATGGCCAGTGGGGGAGCTCGGCGGCGCGGTGCGTCGGTTGCGGAGGGGTTCCGTTACGCGGCCCAACCAGGGCCGCTGCGCACACTGCTGCTGATCTCGTTCATCGCGACGGTCACGGGGCAGCCGCTGCAGCACTTGCTGCCGTTGTTTGCGGACGTGCTGGAAATCAGCGTTGACCAGGTGGGCCTGCTGTACACGTTCTTCGGGGCGGGATCGCTCATCGGCTCGACCACTGCGGCGTCACTGGGTAACTTCAAGCAGAAGGGCCTGTTGCTGCTGGGGTTCGTCACGCTGTGGGGGCTCGCGATCCTGTCGTTCGCGGTGTCCGGCATCTACGTGCTATCGCTGGCGTTGATGGTGCCCGTGGGCATTGGCCATTCCGGGCGCAACACGGTGAACATCGCGACCCTGCAGGCGTACACCGACCCGGACATGCGCGGCCGCGTGATGGCGCTGAACGCCGGCATGGCCGGCTTCATGCCGCCTGCGGTGCTGGCGATCACGGGTGTGGTTGAACTGTTCGGCGCTCAGGTTGCGATCGGTGGAGTGGGGGCGGTTATTTTCGTGTATGGCCTCTGGCTTTTGGTGTTCGCCCGTACGGTGCGCGAATTGGAGTAGCCCCGGCGCGAGATTGACACCCTCTTGGACCAATCCTAGGATGGGCTCGCTTGCCGCCGGTTGTGCGAGCGGACGAGGAGCGCAAGCGGAAAGGGTGACTGTCATGGTGCTCAGGGAGGATCGGCTCGGCGGGACGGCGAAGAGGCGCAGAGGTGTCGAGGACGTTCAGATCCAAACGGACGGGCCGGTCGACTACCAATACCTGTCGGCCGACAACCATATGGACCTCATCTGGTATCCGAAGGACATCATCCAGTCCCGGGTCGCCGACAAGTACAAAGAGGCCGCACCCAAGGTGGTGGAGGCCGATCAGGGCACCAGTTGGGAGTGGGAAGGCAGCGTGCATGCTTTTGCCGCCGACGGCAAGGACTGGGCGAAATACGCGAAACGGTTCGACCCCATCACGGTCCCCGAGGGGAAGCTTCCACCCACCGACCCCGAGGTACTGCTGCAACACATGGACGTCAGCAAGATATGGGCGGGCGTGTTCTTCGGGAACACGCGCAAATGGACGTTCAAGGACAAGAACCTAGAGAAGGCGGTCTACCACGCTTTCAACGACTGGACTCTTGAGGTTTCCAGCGCAGCGCCGGACCGGATCATCGCACTCCCGTGGATGCATGCGCAGTTCCCGGACACGTGCGCCGACGAACTGTATCGGCTGGTCGACAAAGGGGCTCGCGCGGTGGAGTTCAGCTTCGCTGACGCGGAGGTGGGCGCGCCGCTCTGGTCACCGGAGTGGGAGCCGTTCTGGTCGGCGGCGGAGGAGACCGGCACTGTGGTGTGCGCGCACATCGGTGACGCTGCAGGCACACCGTACCCGCCCAACGAGCATGGACAGTCGTTGGCGCATTTCTCGCAAGTTCCGTTCATTCCGGTGGGCCGGCACGTCGCGCAGGTGGTTTTCAGTGGCGTGTTCGACCGCCATCCGACGTTAAAGGTCGGCGTGGCCGAGTGCCGAATCGGGTGGCTGCCGTTCCTGTTTCAGTGGATGGACCGTTGCTATGCCGACCGGCTTCCGGACAAGATGTACCAGAATAAGGAAGTGCCGACGCACTACATCAGGAACAACATGTGGTTCACGTTTGAAGAGGACTACATCGGCGGGAAGATGCTCGCGGATCCCGAGTTCGTGATTGGCGATTGTGCGATCTGGGGCGCGGACTACCCGCACGAGCAGGGCCAGACCTGGCCCGACGCGGGCCCGGCGATGGAGCGTCTGTTTTCCGGCGTCAGCGATGAACTCAAGCACGAGATCGTGTGGGGCCGTACGCAGCGGTTGTTTGGCATCAAGGGGCCGGACGCCTCCAAAGGAGCCTGATTTTGGCTGAACATCGCTACAAGAAAGAGGTACTGCTCGGAGACGAGCGGAATCGCGCGAACTCGGCGCTGGTGCGCTACGGGCCGTACCTGTATCTGTCGGGGTCGGACGGCAATCGCGACCTGAAAACCGAACAAGTGGATCCCGAGTTGGACTGGCAGGCCACGCCTCAATGCCACAACGCGTACGGGCGCCAGGCCCTGCGCTTGCAGAAGGCGGGGTACTCCGGCGAGGACGCTATCTGGTGCGAGAATTTCACGTCGGGCCAGTCGTGGCGCCTGGAGCGCATGGGCACGTGGCCCGACCACTTTGGCGAGGATGGCCATCAGAAGGTGGTCAGCTTCGGGGCGCAGGCCAAGATGGCGGGCACGAATATGATGACCGCAGTGATCCAGGCGCTGACGCCGGATCTCGAACGTGAGGTTTTGGTGGCGCAACCAACGCGCGGCCGTGCGTCGCGGATAACGCGGGCTGGCGATTTCACGTACGTCATCGGCGTGCGCGGGCGCTCGAATCCGTTCACGCAGGAAGCCGCACGGGAAGAGGTCGACGATCAGTTTGAGGTGGAGGCTTTCTACACCTACGAATGGCTCCGCTCGCATATCGAGCAGGGCGGCGGCACGCTGGACGACTTCGTACGCACCGACTGTGCGCTCAAGCGCGTGGGCGACGTAACGCGTTATCACACGAACATGAAAGAGCGGTTTGGCGGCAAGATCCCGTTTGCGGGGTACGCCGTGGGCACGCTGCTGGGCGGACGCGGCCTGATGGAGATCGGCGGTGTGGCCGTCAACGCCGGCAGCACGAAAGAGGTGGCGTGGCTGGCCGAGGACCCTGATCGCGCGCAGGCGGTGAAGGCCAACGGGCTCGTCTTTGCATCCAGCGCGTCGGGACTTGCAGACGCTGCGACGGGTGCGATCAAGCAGGAGTTGTACGGCGACCAGACAGGGCAAACTCGGCAGGCGCTCCGTCGCTTGGAGGCGGCGCTGAACCGGTTTGACACGACGCTGGACCAAGTGCTGCGGCTGGATGTGTTCCTGGACGACATTTACTTTGAGGACGAGTTCATCAAGATCGCCAGCGAGATGTTAGGACCAGATGCGCCTGCCATGAACATCGTGGGCACGGACCTGCAACACAATGCGGAAGTCGAACTGTCCGCGATTGCAGGGGCCTAGGATGACGACCGCAGAGCCGGTGGCGTTTGGCGTCGCTGCGGATGCGATCGCGGCGGAGATCGACGCGCTGGGCATCACGCATGTGGTCTGCGTGCCGGACACGTTCCAGCGCACGATCATCGCGCGCTGGGAGGCGGGCACGACGCCACGCCTCGTGAAGGTTTGCACCGAGGATGAGGGCGTGGGCGTGAACGCCGGACTGTACATGGGTGGGCAGAACCCCATGATGTGCATCCAGAACAACGGCATCTTCGCATCGATCAATACGCTCAAGGCCATTGCGCTGGACGCCAAAGTGCCCACGTTGATGATGGTCGGCCATTTCCAGCGCGATGTGACCAAGCCCATCGAGGAGCAGGGTTCGCGCGCGGTGCGCATGCTGGAGCCCACGCTGGAGGCGTGGGGCATACCGTACTGGCGCGTGGAGGGTCCGCAAGATATAGGGGCGTTTAGGGCGGCGTACGAACGATCGCGGGCAGACTTGGGGCCAGCTGTGATCATCGTCGGCGCGCCGACAGTCTAGGAGCAGTCATGGAACGGCAAGAGGCGATTGATATCTTGGCCGAGGGCCGTGGCGATGCCATCAGCGTCCCTACGATGCAGTCGGTCTTCCCATGGCACGAGGCTGGGCAGGGCGACGTCCTGAACGTCGATGCTTCGCAGTGCATGGGGAGCGCATCCACGCTGGGTCTGGGGCTGGCATTGGCGCGACCGGACCGGAAGGTTATGGTGCTCGACGGCGATGGCTCGCTGTTGATGCAGTTGGGATCGCTGGTCAGCGTCGTGGAATCGAGCCCACCGAACCTTTACCACTTCGTGTTTGGCAACGGGCTGAACCAGAGCACGGGCAACCAGCCGCTGCCAGCGCAAGGGGTATTCGATTGGGTGGCGCTGGCCAAGGCCGCGGGCTACAAGCACGCGATGCGCATCGCCCAGGCGGAAGACCTGATTGAGCAGTTGCCGGCTATCTGGGCGCTGGAGGGCCCCGTGCTCATCGACCTGGAGATTGCCCGCGAGGAGGGCCCTCCGCGCTGGGCGGGCGTGCCCATGGCCAAACAGGTTGCGTTGCTCAAGGCGCAGCTCGCGGCGAGCTAACGTGCCCGACGCGCGACAGCACCTGGTTATTGGTGGCACCGGCGTCATCGGTCACTTTGTAACGCGCCAGTTGGTGGCCGAGGGCCACCACCCCGTGGTCATCACGGTCAGCGGCAACACGGACCTGATCAACGACGTGCTGGATGAGGTCACGGTGGTGCAGGCGGACATCGTCAATGGCGATCGGCTGAACAACATTTTCGCGGAGCATGGAGTAACGCACCTGGTGCATATGGGCGCGAACGTGGGTGTTGAGGGACGACCGTCCTTCTCGGCCGAGGTCTACGTGAAGGGCATGGCCAATGTGCTTGAGGCCGCCCGCCTGAACGACGTTCAACGCATGGTGTTTACGTCGACCAAAGGGGTGTATGGCCCGGTTCAGGGCGAGTTTGGGCACCCCACGTACAAACCGCTGCGCGAGGACATGATGCCCCTGCCCGCGACGATGCGTGGGTGTTACAAGCTGGCGTCGGAATACATGGGGCGCATCTACAAACAGCGCCACGGCATCGAGTTCATCGCGCTGCGGTTTTCCTCGACCATCGGGCCGGCGAAGACTCAGCGTCACGACGACACAAGCGTGCATTCCAAAATGATCGAGAACGCGATGCTGGGCATGCCCGCTGTGCTGGCCAAGGGCGGCGATGCGGTGACTGATGTGATCTACAACGGCGATGCAGCCCGCGGGATCGTGGCGGCGCTGCACGCCGAGGGTCCGACCGACGTGCTCTACAACATTGGCTCGGGCTATGGCATTACATTGGCTGAGTTCGGCGAGGGCGTGCGCGAGAGCTACCAGGACGCGGTATTTCAGATTGGGCCGGGAACGCAGTACTTGCATCCCGACACCAGCGGGCATTGCATCCTCGATGTGACGCGCGCGAAAGAAGATCTGGATTTCGAGGTGAACCACACGCCGGCCACCATGGTTCGGGCATACGTAGCGATGATGGGGCAGATGGGGATCGGACCCGTCGCAACGTAGATAGCGCGATGCGCGCCGAAAATTAGAGCAGGGGTCGCTATGCGGTGCGGCGCAGACGGTAGGCGCGGTCCGCGCACTGCCAGCCGAGGTGGGCATAGAAAGGCGCGCCCTCTTCGCTGGACGTGAGCACGAGAGTGACGTTGGGTGTCGCGATTTCGCGGGCGACGCGCAGCATCTCCTTGCCCACGCCTTTCCCTTTGTGTGAGGGTGCGACCGCGACTTCAGCGACCAGTCCGTAGTACACGTAGTCGGTCAGCACGCGCACGAATCCCACGAGTTGATCTCCCTCGCGCACGACGATGCGGAACGAGCCGTTGTCCAACATGGCTTGGATGCGTGCAGGGTCATCGAGCGGGCGGGGGAAGCCCCCGTGGGCAAGGAGGGCCAGCAGTTCCTCAGGGGTTACCGCGCCGTTTGTCTCATAGGTGATGGCCATGGGAATCCTCCAATCTATAGGGCAATTGTACCGCCGCCGGAACGCAAGT
>Ga0315339_1003166_pt1 | contig 11760 bp, 10 predicted proteins | sample ASW17metaG_FD_204514 | JGI IMG/M metagenome (GOLD analysis project Ga0315339, IMG submission 204514) | Ammonia-oxidizing marine archaeal communities from Pacific Ocean, United States - ASW #17 | ecosystem: Environmental > Aquatic > Marine > Oceanic | place: USA: California | collected 2016-12-05
TTGGGAGCGAGCGATCTCCTCGAGCTCGGAACATTGCCGGGAGTTCAATCGAACCAGGCTACCTTCAAAGGGCATATAGAGAAGACGTCTTCCCTATATGCAAGGTTACTTTGAGACAGTCCACTAGGTCTACCAGTTCCGGGGAGTGGGCCGCACGTATTGCTTAAGTTTTGTGCGGTTAACGTTGGACGGCAGATGGCGCCTCAGGCGTGTCTTGATCTGCTCGAGCCGCGGGTCCTCGGCTAAGTTCTTCCACTCGCTTGGGTCGTTCTCGTGGTCGTAGAGTTCTTCACCGTCAACAAACGAGCTGTAACGCCAACGCTGAGTCCGGACCGTGGTCATATCCGGACCGTTGGAACTGATCGCGGGCTTGTCCCACGCGGCGTCCGGGGATTTCAGGAGCGGCACGAGACTCTTACCTTCGAACTCAGGCCGTTCGGGGAGTTCGCAGAGTTCCGAAAGAGTAGGGTAGATGTCGAGTAATTCCGCGGGGCGGCTGCAAACACCGCCAAGCTTGGTGACGCCAGGTGCGGTCATCATCATGACGACCTTGGTTGAAGTGACGTTGTCGTGGTCACGGCGACTTCGGCTCTTGGCAGCCGGCGGGACATCGTCGAGATCGTTGGCAAGGACATGGGGAAGGATCGTTTCCTCGGGTGGGAAACGGTCGAAGTGTTTCTTCGGGGCGTACCAAGGAAGGTGGGGGCGGAAGAAGCCACACGCTAGGAAGAATGGTTTGTCGTGGTCTTGCCGCAGAAACGCGTCCGCCCAGTTTGCGAGCTTCGTGTCGGCTGTTTCCTGGTCGGGCACGTCGATCGCGCTCCAGTCGAAATGGGCCGCGCGCGGGATTCCGTTGACGGGGCGATTCGGAGGACGGATTTGAGTGTCGAATGAATAGTAGTCGTCCCAAACGGAGAGATCGTTCTGCGAGCCGTGAAATGTTTTCCTACCACCTACAACGTGATAGCCGGAGGCTCGGAAGTGTTCAGGCAAGGTGACAGCGTCGGGCAAGCCGTCGCGCCAAAGATCGCCGTTGCGGTAGACAGCGGATGTAGTTGGGCGAATCCCGGTCATCAGACTGGCACGGGAGGGATTGCAAGCCGGGGCTTGGTAGTGCGCGTTGCTGAATAGCACACCACTGCGGGCGAGGCAATCGAGATTCGGCGTAATCGTTTGGGGATGGCCCCCTAGGACACCGATCCAGTCGTTGAGATCGTCGACGGGAATCATTAGAACGTTAGGCCGCTGTTTGCCACTCTGTGCCGAACTACGGCGAGCGGTCATGGCGGCCGCGCCCGAAAGCAATATGTTGCGACGGGTGATTCGGAGGGAATCTCGTTTTGCGCTAGTGGACGGCATGGAAAGAATATACGTGTTTGTCCCCGCCCATGTGCAATAGATGGCCGGGTGTGCCCCGCGTGCGAACGCTTGGGCCGCCGTTGGGTGGTGCGTGCTAGTGTGGCTTACGCGGGAGGGAATGGAGACATGGGAAGTAGATGGGGCAAGTGCCTTCTGTTGCTGCCGGTGCTGGCGTGCCTGGCGAGCGCGCAGACGTCGACCTGGCGGCCGGTCGTTCTCGGGACAGACGGGATGGTGGCGACGGCTCACTACGGCTCGGCGATGGCCGGTCACAAGATGCTTGCCCAGGGGGGCAATGCGATTGACGCCGCCGTGGCAGCCGGATTCACGAGCACCGTGGTGGAGCCGAGCCGCGCAGGCATCGGCGGCGATCTGTTCATTCTGATCTACCGGGCCGAGACAGACGAGGTCACGTTCATCAATGGCGGCGGTTGGGCCCCGCGGCGCGCCACGCGCGAATTCTTCGAGGCCCATGGCGGCTTGCAGAAGGACGGTCCGTTGGGGCCGGTGGTCCCGGGAGCGCCCGCCGGGTTATTGCTGGCGGCGGAGAAATACGGAATACTCAGCCGGGATCAACTGCTTGCGCCCGCCATCGATCTTGCCGAGAACGGATTTGTAGTGAGCGAGAACCTTGGTGGCGTTTTCCAGAGGAACCTACCGCGGCTGCTTCCGTTTCCGTCGACGGTCGCGAAGTGGATACGGAACGGAACGCCTGTCGGGATTGGCGAGCGAATCGTCCAGAAAGATCTGGGACAGTCGTTTCGCCGAATCGCCGCCGAGGGGCACGACGGCTTCTATCAAGGGGCGACGGCGGAACGTATTGTTAAGTTCCTGAAGAAGGACGGCGGCATCATGGAGTTGGCTGATTTAAGTGCCTTCGCCGCCGAAGAGACAACGCCCTTACACATCAAATACCGCGGCTACGATGTCTACAGCGTGCCGCCGCCGACGCAGGGGCACGTCATGCTGCAGGCGCTCAAGATTCTCGAGGGGTTTGACCTGGGGACGATGGGGCACAACTCGGCGGAGTACCTCCACTACGTGACGGAAGCGTTGAAACTGGCCTTCGCGGACCGGGAGGCGTTCATCGCCGACCCACGCTTCTTGAAAGATGTTCCGATCGATGAGCTGCTTTCCGACGAGTACGCGGCGAGCCGTCGGGTTTTGATCCGGCCCGACCGCGCTTTCGACCCGATGCCGCCCCACGGTGAGCCGCGTTCGGGGCAAGCGGCCGTGACGAAACCGATCTACGCGAGCACGCGGGGCAGCATCCGTGTACTAAAGGACGATGCGGCGTTTCCGGTATGGGTCGAGAACCTGACGACGTACATCGGCGCGGTTGATAAAGACCGCAACATGGTTTCGATTACATCATCACTTGCGGCTGACTTCGGCAATGGGATGTATATCGACGGGGCCGGGTTCTTCATCAACGATGTGATGGGGCGCTTTCATCTCGATGAGGGACACCCCAATGAAGTGGCGCCGCGGAAACGCCCACGGCAAACACTCAATCCGGTTCTCGTAATGAAGGACGGCAAGCCCCTGATGGTTTTCGGAACGCCGGGAGGCGATACACAAGGACAGTCGCAATTGCAGTTCTTCTTGAACGCCACGCAGTTTGGGATGAACGTGCAGCAGGCGGTGGAGCAGCCTTACGTCGTGACGAACGCATATTCGAACTCGATGATTCCGCACGCGTCGAGCGATCGACTCACGGTTTCCGAGCGCATCAGCGAGGACGTGCGGGAACAGTTGGCAAAGCGTGGGCACCATGTCGTGACACATTCGGCGAAAGGCCTGGGCGGCGTGAACGCCGTCATGATCGACTCGGATGAAGGCGTCATCATGGGCGGCGCGGCCCCTGCAACGGACGGCTATGTGATCGGATGGTGAGCAGGGTTTTCAGGAAAGGAATAAGGATGGCGTATTCAGTTCGATATATCGTGGCGGCTTTGGTGCTGCTTGGGTTGCTCACGGGCAATGCAACCGCGGCTCCGTTACGGGCCGGGGTGGCGAAGGCGGACATCACGGACCGCGCGGCGGGCCCGGTGAATGATCCGTTGTACACAAAGGCGCTGGTGCTGACGGACGGCGAGACGACGCTGGCGATCGTGACGGTCGACGCGGTGTCACTGGGCGAGATCGGGTATATCAGTAACGACTATCTCCCCACGGTTCGGCAGCGAATCGAGCAGGAACTCGGCATCCCGCCTTCAAACGTCGTGATCAACACGAGCCACTGCCACGGCGTCGTCCGGTCGGACGTTGACGAACTGACGGTTCGGGCAGTGACCGAGGCGTTCCGGAACATGGTCCCCGTAACGGCCGGAGCGGGTACGGGCCACGAAGACCGCATCATGGAGAACCGCCGGCTGAAGCTCAAGAGCGGCAAAGTGGTGGACGTCCGCCGTGCCTACTCGCTACCGCCGGACGACGAGGTTGCGGAAGTGGGGCCGGTGGACCCGGAGATCGGCCTGCTGCGGTTCGACCGCGAGGACGGGCGGATCTTGGCCGTGTTGTACACGTTCTCGGTCCATCCCATCCACGGCGTTCCGAGCTTGGGGAACACGGCGGACATGATCGGGTTCTCATCCAAAGTGCTCGAGGACAGCTTGGACGAAGGAACGATGGCCCTGTTCCTTCAGGGAACCGCGGGAGACATCAATCCGATTCATTACAAGCACACCGATCATGCGCTCGATGCGGAACCGTTGGGGAATATGTTGGGGCTGAGCACGCTACGGGCGGTGAAGAAGATTCGAACGCGTGAGGTTGGTCCGCTGAAAGTCATCAACGAAAAGCTCGACTTGCCGCGCGCCAACTCGACAAAGCGCATTACCGCCTTGGAGTCCGAGCGGATGCGTCTCACGAAGTCATTGCAGGGAACGACACTGAGTCTGAAGACTTTCATTCCACTCATCGTGAAGTACAAGCTGTCGAGTGAGTTTCCCTCTTACTATTCCCATGGTTATCTGCACGAGGAAATGCTCGGGCGCGAGGATCTGACAACGCTGGACGCCTCGAATCAAGATGCGATCAAGCTGTACATCGGGAACGTCCATCTGATGGAAGAGCTGACGCGCATCAATACCAATCTGGTCTTGCTGCGAAAACATCTGGCTACTTTCAAGACTGCCGGGGGCCGGCCGCTTCAGGTGGAACTCGTGGGAGTGCGGGTCGGCGATTTTGTGCTGACGACGTTTCCCGGGGAACTCACCGTACCGATCGGGCTGAACATTAAGAGCAAGTCGCCACACGACCTGACCTTTGTCGCCGGCTATACGAACGGCTACATCTACTACGCACCCACAACGGAGCAATTGCTCAACCCTGGGGCCGCACAGGAAGATAGCGATACGCTCGTGGCGCCCGGTTGGCAGGAGATCTACGAGAAGAAGGCAGCCGAAATTCTGAGCAGGTTGTGAGGCCGCGTTATACGCCTGTTTCGAGGGCTTGCAAGATCCCTTTGATGTAGCCGAAGCCATAGGCGAACGCCTGCCTGCCGAAGTCAGGGTCGTCGGGATGGCGCGGCATGTGGTCGGGCATAACCATATAGGGGTAATCGACTTCGTACAACGTGCGGGCGACCTCGACCATGTTCATGTCACCCTCGTCGGGCCAGACTTCCATGAAGTCGTCGCGGCGGCCTTTGATATTGCGGAAGTGAATATTGAAGAGCTTCCGGCGTTCACCGAAATAGCGGATGACGTCATGGATCTCGCGGTTGGGGTCCTGCAACATCTCGGCCGTAGTGCCGAGACAGAGATTCAAACCGTGGTAGGGACTTTCGTGCATGGCGACTAGTTTCTTGAGCCCCTCGACGGTGCCAAGAACGCGGTCGACGCCGCGATAGCCCTCGGGTGGGACGCCGGGGTCGTGGGGATGGCAGGCGATGCGCACCTTGGTTTCGTTGGCGACTGGTACGACGCGGGTTAGGAAGGTATCGATGCGTTTCCAGAAGGTTTCGGCGTCGACGTGTCCCGCTTCGGTCAGCTCGCCTGTCTTCTCCTTGGCGTCATTCCAGCGCCACGTGCCGTAGCTCGACCCGCCGCGCCCGGGTGTCGATCCGGTGCGCTGCATGCTGAGAAAGGAGAGGTTGTACTTCACGGCGGGGATGCCCGCTTCGGCGCAGTCGGCAACAAGTTGCCGTATGCCCTCGACGGCGCGATCACGTGCATCGCCTGCCGCCACGAGGTCGCGGCTGCGGATGCCACTCGGCACAACAAAGTCGAGAGTCACGCTGTGCCGTTCACACATCTCGCGAGTCTGCGTGAGGGTCTCCACAGTCCACGGCTCTCCCGAGTTAGGCGAATACCCCGCGATATGCTCGACGCCGTGACGCTTGAAGTAGTCGAGCATCTCGGGCGTCGTCGGGTTCCTCTGCGTACCGACGTACATGCGGACCGGCTTGGGCGTAGGCGGGACTGATTCGGGGGCTGGGGACTGGTCTGATGAGCAGGCAGCAAGGGAAACGGCGGTAGTGGCGGCAGCGAAGTCTCGGCGGGTCATTTCCATGATTCTCTGGAGCAGCAGATCACGATAGCGTATCTCGACCCCGAAGGAACAGCGGCTAAGGAAGATACTAGCGAGGGCGCTCAGAGCAGGTCGCGCATTCACCACAAACGGACTTCGCCCTTCGGCGTACGGAGCGTCGCAATGATCCGGGTATCCGGCCCCTGCCTCACTGCTGCGTCGACGCCAAGCCCTCCGAGTAACTCCGCGACCGCGGCGGACTCCGGATGCTCAATCTCGATCGATAGCAACTCGCATCCCTTTGGTGAGTCCTCGGCCGGGTGGGTCGAATCCGCCGCCCACTGAATGAAGAACGGGACCGGATCGATACCTTGACGGCCAAGTTCGGCCAATACATCCAGCGTTCTCCACCGCAGTAGTTTGCCGTCCGGCCGCGCCCGTGACCCATCGCTCGGGCCGTGCAACCAATGCCCGGCTTCGCGAGCCTTGCCGGCCACCGCTTCGATATCCGCCGCTGACGCTGCCCAAGTCACAATCCGAGGCTCGGTGAGAGATCGCACATCAATGTGAGAGCGATACTCCTCCTGCGCGGGGTCGGGAGCGATGATCTCCAGATACCGCCGGTCGCCCAACGAGATCAGCGCGTTGCGCGTTCCGACACCCGGGTGACTGCCACCGATCACGGCCCGTACGCCCGTCTTCTCTTCGATCCAAGCAATCCCTCGATCGAGATCAGCCACTCCCAGCAATAAATGATCCACAGCACTCTCCACCGGCCGCAAAGCTGCGCGCACACCTCCGCATCGCAGGGCCAGCCCTGAGAGAAACAGAAGCGATCGGCGACTCAGCAGACCGGCCATCAAGAACGGCTAGCTTAGCATCGCCCCGCCGATATCGCCGCTCCCGCGAGGCGCTTCGAAGGTACTTCACAGTACATGACCGGAAACCGTTCCCCGATCGCGAACCATCTACCAATACACTGGTAAGTGTAGGCTCGGGCTCGACAAGGGCTTATTGCCCGCTATTTCCAGAACCGGCATGGAGCAAACCACGGAACCCGTCGTTACACGGCGAGCCTCCACGATGCGCCGCGGGTGGCTGACTTTCCAGCGCAAAATGCGCGAGATGCGGGCGGTCGCCTACGGTCTCGCGCACAAGGACCATCCGATCCTGGTCCACATGATTCCCATCCGCCGCTGCAATCTTTCCTGCACCTACTGCAACGAATTCGACGACCACTCCCCACCGGTACCGACCGAAGAGATGTTTCGCCGCATCGACCACTTGGCCGGACTCGGAACCAGCATCATCACGCTCAGCGGCGGCGAACCAATGCTGCACCCGGATCTCGATGACATCATCCGGCGCATCCGCGGACACGGCATGGTCGCCGGCGTACTCACCAACGGTTACTACCTGATGCCCGATCGCATCCAGCGCTTGAACGACGCCGGGCTCGACCACCTCCAGATCAGCGTCGACAACGTGCAGCCCGACGACGTGTCGAAAAAAAGCCTCAAGGTGCTCGACAAAAAGCTAGCAATGCTCGCCCAGTACGCGGACTTTCACATCAACATCAACTCCGTGCTCGGGGCCGAAATCCACCGCCCCGAAGACGCCCTTGAAGTCGCCCAGCGTGCGCAACAATACGGACTCGCGACAACCGTCGGAATCATTCACGATGGCAGCGGTCAGTTGCACCCGCTAAGCCCGCATCAGACAAGCATCTTCGAACAAGTCCGCGACCTCGGCAAGAGTTCCTTCGGACGCATCAACAAATACAACCCGTTCCAAGACTACCTCGTCAAAGGCAAGGCGAATAACTGGTGGTGGTGCCGCGCCGGCGCGCGCTATCTCTACATTTGCGAGGACGGCCTCGTACACTATTGTTCACAGCAGCGCGGCCACCCGGCGATTCCACTCGAGCAGTACACCCGCGAGGATATCCGCCGCGAATACATGACCGAAAAGGCCTGCGCGCCCTACTGCACCATCTCCTGTGTCCACCAAGTCTCGGTCATCGACCGCTGGCGCGACCGCCAAACTCTCAAGTTCGGCGGCAAGCCGGAAGGGACAGAGGCGCGCATGTAAATGTGCGCGTCTGCGGGCAATAACCCGCGGAGAGTATCGCGACCCCCGTGCTACCGCGGCGGGAAGTAAAGCCGATCCGCCGTACCGCCCAGAATCGCCGCCCGCGCCTCAGCGCTAAGCGGCAACTCTTCCTGATAGATCCGGACCGCCTGAGCGTACGTCAAGGCGGGCGAATACTTCTCAAGCGGGAAGTGCGCTCCCCAGGCACAGCGCTCCGCCCCGAAGAGATCGACGACTTCCATCACCACCTTGTGAAAGCTGCGGCAAGGGTACCCGTCCCGGCAACCTTCCGGCCCATTCGCGATGAACGATATCTTCGTGTGGCAGTTATCGTGGCGTGCGAGCTTCCGTAGCGCGACCATCGTCTCCACGTTCGGACCATCGGCCGCCAAGCCGAGCGTGTGGTCGAGCGCCACCGGCAGCTTCGGAAAATCACCCAACAGGCGGTCCGCCTCGTCGACCAGTTCATGCCGGGTTTGCAGATTGACAGTGACCCCGTTCTCAAGCGCCACCTTCCACAGCGCCCGCACACCCGGATGATCGAGCCATTGCCCCTCATCGCCGCGGCCAGGGACACTCCGTACCCCGCGAATTCCATATTCGCGAACATACTGTTCGAGCAATCCAGGGCTGTGAGGGTCGTTCGGATCCAAAGTGACAATCCCGGCGATCCAATCAGGGTGTGCTTTCGAAGCGTCACAAATGAAGCGGTTGTCGAAGCCATAGAACCCGCTCACCTGCACGGCGCAAATGCGTTCGACGCCATTCGCCTTCATCTCCCGCCGCACATGCTCGATCGTCCCCACACCCGCCGGCGGACGCGACGGATTCGGCTTCGGTGGGTACTTCTGCTCGTCCGGCGAGAACAGATGCGCATGCGTATCAATCACCAACATGCGCACCATTATGCCACCGCGACAAGCTTCACCCGGCCGGTCGCTCACACACAAATCACGAACAGGACGCAAAAAACTCGCTGATAGAATGGGGGCATGAAGTGGCTGCTGGTGTTGCTCATCGTGATCACAGCCGCCGCCGCTACTCACGATTCGGTCCAGCAGGCAAATCAAGCGCTCGAAGACGAGAACTTCAACCTCGCCGCCGAGTTGCTCGAAAAGGTCCTCGACGAGAGCCCGGACGACCACGAAACCCGCTTCCAACTCGCTTACGCCTACACCCGGCTTGAGCAACCCGACAAGGCGATCGAAAACTATCGTCAGGTCGTCGAAGCACAGCCCGACATCACCGCGGCCCAGGTGAACCTCAGCCTGCTGCTCATGCAAACCGGCCGCGCGCCAGAGGCCCTGCCGCACCTCAAAGCGGTAACCGAGACACGCCCCGACGACGTCCATTTTCAGCTTTTCCTGGCGCAGGCGCTGCGGGCCGCCGAGCGCTTTGACGAAGCAGTCCCTGCCTTCGAGCGCACCCTCGAGTTGGATGTCACCTCAATCGACGCGACACTGGGCCTGGGTCAGACGCTCGAACAAAGCGAGCGCTTCGCCGAAGCCGCGGACGCTTATCGCAAAGCGGCGGCGATCGATCCAAAGATCACCAACATGCTTCTCGGCCTAGCCGAGACGATGGAAGAACGTGGCGACATCGACCACGCTCTCTCGCTCTATCGCGAATACCTTTCCACGAATGGCGATGCAATCGACGTCCGCGAGCGAGTCGGCATCCTGTTGATGAATCAGAAGCGGTACGAGGACGCCATCACGGAGTTGACTCCCGTCGTCGAGCGCCAACCAACACCCGCCAACCTGGAAGCCTTGGCGCAAGCATTCCTGATGACCGATCGCCGCGGCGAGGCGTTACCGCTGCTAAGAAGCGCATTGCGGAACGATCCGTCCAACGTAGAACTACTGATTCGGTACGCCAACGTGCTGCTCCACGCCGGGGAATCGGAGAAGGCCGCGCAGCACTACTACACCGCGGTCAAAGGCGCGCCCGACCACGTCGACGCCTGGAACGGATTGGCGTTCGCGCTCTACAAGCTCGGGAATTTTCCCGGCACATTGAAGGCGCTCGCGCAGGCAAAGGAGAAGGCGCCACCCAAGCCGGCGGCCGTCTACCTGCGAGCCATTACCGAAGACAAGATTCGACTCTACGAGCAAGCGCTGGCGAGCTACCAGGAGTTCCTGGCCACCAGCCCCAGTATGGAAGATGAGGAGTGGAAATCGCAACAGCGCATCAAGGTCATCAAGAGGGTTCTCGAGCCTCGATGACTTTGCGCTTCGTAGCGATTGTGGCCGCCGCGATACTCTGCGCCGCACCGGTTTTGTCGGAAACTCCTTTGGGGCTGGAGACCGTCAAAAGGGAGATCGACCTTGAGAAGCGGGCACGCCTCGCGGTACGCTATGCGCGCGACTCTGTAGGACGGGTCACCGCCCTCTACCGGGAAGGGAAACGTGCCGAAGGAGAGATGCTGTTGCTGGAGATCCAGGCCGCCGTGGAACTAGCCGGCGAATCGCTCAAAGCGACTGGCAAGCCGGCTTGGAAGAAGTCGAACCCGTTTAAGGTTGCGGAGATCGCCACTCGCAAACTCCTCCGCGACCTCGATGACCTCGACAAGAAACTCAGCTATGACGAGCGTGATCAGTTGATGAAGGTGCGAGCCCGTATCGAGCAGGTGAATCAAGAGCTATTGATGGCGATCATGACGAAGAAAAAGAAGAACTAGCGAGGCGAGCATGAAACATCTCGGCGCTTTGTTGGTCGTACTCCTGTTGGTCTCCCTCCCACTCACAGCCCAGGACTTCCTCAGCGGTGGCCGCGACTTTCTCACCAATCACGAAGCCGACCTGATCCGAGAACATCAGGAACCGAACGAGCGTATCTTGCAGTACTTGGAGTTCGCCCGCTTGCGGATCGAGTTAGTGCGGCAAGCCCTGCTCAAAGACGACCCCGGCCGGTCGAAACTCATTCACCGCAACGTCAACGAGTACGGCCGCATCATCGAAGCCATCGACATGGTCATCGACGACGCGGCGGCCGACGAAGTGGACCTCAGCAAATCCCTCGGCCTGCTCGCCGAGCGCGAGAAAGAGTATCTCGCCGCCTTGGAACAGATCCAAGAGAAGCCGGCCGACGACCATTGGGCCTACGAGTTCGTTCTCGAAGATGCCGTCGAGATCACCCGCGACAGCATGGAGTTGGCGCTCGAAGACCTTGGCGATCGTGGACGCCGCATCCTCGAAGCCGATGCGAAGGAAAAGGAGCGTCAGCGTACTCTCATGACCCCTGAGCGCCGCAAAGACGTCGAGAAGGTAGAGGAGAAGGTACAGGCCGAACAGAAGAAGCAAGAGAGCAAGGCCCCCAGCCTGCTCAAGCCCGGCGAAACCCTCGACAAGAAGCCCAAATAACCCACGTGGGAGCTAGCAGTCCGTGGTGAAAGTCCCGTGGGTCGCGCGGCGGGCTCGTGTGGCCATTCGGTGAGGCGTGAGAAGGATGGTGATACGGGATATCCTCTCCGACGAACAACAAAGCCGATGGCCGCAAATGTCCGTCGCCCAACGGGTTACGCCCACTCGACGATCGCTGAATCGTCCTTTCATCGCCGCACGGATTTCTGTCGTTCCTGGTTTCTCTCTTCTCCCGAAAGGCGTAACGCGGCCCGCGTGACTTTCACCACGGGCTGCTAGGGCTTCGTGGACTGCAAGCTAACGAGCGAGAAATTCTGGCGATAACACCGGTGGTCTCAATGGGTCGATGCAACACTTCACCGAAAGGAGAAGTGGATGCAGAGGAAACAGAAGGAGAGGAGGCGAGGGTACACGGCAGCAGAGCTGGCCGAGGTATTTGATCGCTGGCAACGGGGAGAGTCTTCGGGTGGAA
>Ga0315339_1003167_pt1 | contig 11759 bp, 12 predicted proteins | sample ASW17metaG_FD_204514 | JGI IMG/M metagenome (GOLD analysis project Ga0315339, IMG submission 204514) | Ammonia-oxidizing marine archaeal communities from Pacific Ocean, United States - ASW #17 | ecosystem: Environmental > Aquatic > Marine > Oceanic | place: USA: California | collected 2016-12-05
AGCGTCGGTGTGTGCTGGAGCGGGACTGGTTGGGCATGATCAAGGTGGGCGGCAACATCTATTACACCTCGAAGCTGGGTGCGACGGATGGGCGTTCGTTTCAGTACATGGCTGGTGCCATGTCGGGCCTGACCCAAGAGGAGTACCGGGACATGATGCTCTCAGGTGGCCGATCGATCGATGGCAACCGTAGTAAGTTGGAAAAAGGTTAGTGGCCGGGATCGTAGCAGGACTGGCGACGTCTCATGTGCCTGCGATCGGCGTCGCCATCGATATGGGCAAGACGCAGGAGCCGTATTGGAAGCCTCTCTTCGATGGCTACGAGCCCGCACGCCAGTGGTTGGCGGAGCTTGACCCCGACGTCATCATCCTTGTTTACAATGATCATGGGGCGGCATTTTCTCTCGAGGTTATCCCCACGTTCGCCATCGGCGTGGCTAGGGAGTTCCCCCCCGCGGATGAAGGTTGGGGGCCGCGTCCAGTGCCGGCAGTTAAGGGTTATCCCGGGCTCGCGTGGCACCTAGCAGAGTCGCTCATTCTTGACGAGTTCGACATGACTATTGTCAATGAGATGGCCGTTGACCATGGCTTGACCGTGCCCCTATCAATCACTTGCGGCGAACCTGATGAATGGCCCATTCCGGTAATCCCGTTGGCCGTCAACGTGGTCCAGTATCCACCCCCTACAGGCAAGCGATGCTTCGATCTGGGGCGATCTATACGCAACGCCGTGGAGGCCTACGAAAAAGACCTCCGGGTGGTCATATTCGGCACCGGTGGCATGTCTCATCAGCTCCACGGTGAGCGTGCGGGGGTCATCAACGAGGATTTCGATGGGCGCTTCCTCAAAGATCTCACCGCAAACCCCCAGCGCCTGATTGACCTGCCTCACATCGACTACGTTCGGGAAGCGGGCGCCGAGGGCATCGAAATGGTCATGTGGCTGATCATGCGAGGTGCGCTAAACGACCAGGTAGAGGAGGTCTACCGGCACTATCACGTGCCCGCTTCCAACACAGCTACTGGGTTGATCATCCTCGAAAACCGTCCCTAGCGCCGCACATCCAATTTTCTGGCGACGATCCTAATGTAGTAGTGAAACCCTCAGGATAGGGGCTGCGGTCAGGTTAAGGGCCTGTGTAATACTCCGCCTCGCTGCAGTCGGTGCATCGCACATCCGTTACGGGTCTTCCCGCGATGACATCTGCCACCCAGTCACGATACCGATGCCCGTCCACCTGGTAGGCGTAGAACCGATCGTAGATTTCGGGCAACCCGCGATTCCGGTTGCCGGTTGGCGCGATAGCGTCGAAGTAACCGAGGCCAATGACGTGCCGATTTCCACCGGCTATGAAGGTTCGGTAGTTGGGCACCTGAGCCTTGACGTAGCGGTGTCCCGCCTCGACGACTTCCAGTATCGGTTCCTCCACGCCAAGAAACTCGATCATCTCGGAGAATGTTTGGTCGTGTGCTGTGATCATCTGCGTGAAGATGATCTCAGGGTGACGATTTGCCGCGGCGATGGTGATGTCCTCAAAACTCAGGTTGTCCATGTCGATGTCTTGGAATCCGGGTTGGCTTGTCAGGACGCCTGCCGTATCCCAGGCGTCCACCAAGGGAGTCATCCTGTCTCCTATGTAGAGCGCACCATTACCATCGCCGATGTGTCGCACGGCCGCGTCCGGATAGTGGTCAGCAACTAACGACACGAAGAGCGGGGTGCCGAAGCTTCCTGACGTGTACCCGCCAATCACCACGGTTTCGAGATGCGGCAAGTTGGTATAAACCCAGTTGAGCACTGTCATTGCGTTTTGGAAACCGTTGAAGTGCAGAGTTTGACTGGGCGGTGCTCCCTCACCGATCCAATCCTCGTTAGAGCGGACCGTGTTGCCGATGTGCATGTCACCCGTGCAGTAGCCCGCGTGAACCTTGGTGAAGCCAAGAAAAGGGTTCTCCGGATCGTTATTCGCAAAGACACCACCCGATCCCGTCGGGTTGTCTTCGGTTCGCACTGTTTTCGGGTTGTCATCCATCCGACCTTGAGGTTCGTCGCTGCAGGTCTGTCCCGACCAGCATGCGCCGCCACCGGGGAATGTGATGAGCGCTTGGCTTGTGGATTCTGGTTTCACGAAAAATCCGTACTCTGTTCCGTAAAGACAGGTTGTTTCGCCGCCGGGCCGTATCGTATTCCACGAGTCTGCGAGTGTACTGAGCTGCGGCATGCCCTGATGCTCTGTCTGCATTGCTTGTGGTAACGCTGGATCTTCGACGGTAGCCTGTTCGGCTTGGACCGGAGCCTGCACCGGCTCGCTACAGCCCGCAACGAAGAAAAGGGAAATGACGTACGGGTTCATTCGTCTCACAGTTTATCTCCGGGATCGGGACTAGAAGGGTAATCCGACGTAGTTTTCTGCGAAAGTGGCCTGAGCGGCTTCAGATATCGTCAGGTAATCGAGTTCCGCCAGTTGGATTCCACGGTCAAAGGTGCTCTGGTCCGGGAATCGATGGAGGATCGTGCCCAGCCACCACGAGAAACGCTCCGCTTGCCAGACTCGGCGCAAGCACGTCTCCGAGTAACTCTCCGTTAGGGTTTTGTCATTGTGCTTGTATAGTGCGACGAGCGCATTGCAAAGGTGGTAGACGTCTGACGCCGCTAAATTGAGCCCCTTTGCCCCAGTGGGCGGCACGATGTGTGCGGCATCCCCGGCCAGGAACAATCTGCCATACTGCATGGGCTCAGCAACGAAGCTTCTCAAACTCGCAACGCTTTTCTCGATCGATGGCCCGGTTTGCAGTGTCTCAGCGGCATCGCGTGGTAATCGTTTTCGCAATGCATCCCAGAATCGGTCGTCGGTCCACCCTTCAAGATTTTCGTCAAACGCACACTGAATGTAATAACGACTCCGTGTTTTGGATCGCATGCTGCACAGTGCAAATCCGCGCCAGTGGTTGACGTAGATAACTTCGTCGGATACCGGTTTCGTCTCCGACAGAACGCCGAGCCAGCCGAACGGATAGACTCGTTCATGAGTCTTCAACACGCTGTCCGGAATGTAACGGCGGCTCACACCGCGAAACCCATCGCAGCCTGCGATGAAGTCGCAAACGACCTCACGCTCTTCGCCATCCTTCTTGTACCGCAAGGAAGGTGTCTTGCTGTCCAGATTCTCGATGCTGACGTCTTTCGCTTCATAAACGATCATGCCGCCGGCCTCATCTCGAGCATCCATCAAATCTCTGGTGAGCTCCGTCTGGCCATAGACCATCACGGTCTTGCCCGTGTACTTCTTGAGGTCGATACGATGGCGGCGATCTCCGATGGCAATATCGAAGCCCTCGTGAATTAGGCCTTCCTTGTCCATGCGCTCGCCGGCTTGTGCCCGCCTGAGCATTTCGACCGTGCCTTCTTCAAGGACCCCCGCGCGGATACGCCCGAGCACGTAATCTCGGCTGCGTCGCTCCAATACCACGCTCTCAATGCCTTGCAGGTCGAGGAGTTGGGAGAGAAGCAGCCCGGCTGGACCCGAGCCGATTATTCCTACTTGTGTCCGCATCGTAGCCGACTCAATAGTTAATCCGGTATCACGCGTCCCGCGTTCAAGATGCCGCTCGGGTCCAACGCCTTTTTGAGTCGACGCATCAGCTCGATCTCCTCGGCAGTCCTTGAATGATGGAGATAACCCCGCTTCAAGACACCGATACCGTGTTCAGCGGAGATAGAGCCTCGGTGAGCTCCCGTTAATTCGTAACCAATGTCGAGAATTGTGTCTATATCCTCTTGGCGACGCGTACTCACAAACAGGTGCAGATTATTATCACCGACGTGGCCGAAGACCAGGTTCAAAGCATCCGGGAGTTCACCCGAGAGTTTATTTTGAAACCCCTCCAGAAAGTCCGGCATCTCCGCGATATCCATACTGACGTCCAGGCTAGCGTAGGGGATGAGATCTTTCGTTATCTCGCTCACTCCGTCGCGAATCGCCCAGAATGTTTGGCGATCCTTTTCGGACTGCGCGATCACCGCATCCTCGATAATCCCTGATTCCAGGGCGCCCCCCAGAACTTCCTCGAATCGCCGATTGTCTGAGTCTTGTTCAGACCCTTCCGTCTCTATCAACACGTACAGAGCAAAATTTTTGTCGAAAGGCGAGCGCAATGCTTCGATGTGTTCTACGCAACGGTCGTAGTACGGTGCCCACATGACCTCGTAGGCGCTGATGGAGCTCCCGAGTTTCGCTTGCGCATCTCGGAGCAGGGCAACTGATTGTGAGAAAGACTCGACGGCACAGAGTGCTGTGCACCGACTGGAAAGCCGAGGAAATAGCCGTAAGACGGTCCGCGTGATGACCCCTAGCGTCCCCTCTGACCCGATGAAGAGCTGCTTCAAGTCGTAGCCAGCGTTGTTCTTGAGCATCTTGTTCATCGAGCTCACGATGGTCCCGTCTGCAAGCACGGCCTCCAGACCTAGGACGAGATTTCTTGTCATTCCGAAGCGTATGACTTGATTGCCGCCGGCGTTCGTTGCGATAGCTCCGCCGATATGACACGACCCGCGGGCACCAAAGTCCAGGGGAAGTAGGAGCCCCGCGCTCTCTGCGGCCTCCTGAATCGCTTGCAGAGGGGTTCCTGCCATTGCAGTAACGGTCATGGACGCAGGATCGACCTCTTCGATTCCAGATAGTCGCTCCAGGGATAGCGCGATCTCACCCTGTTTAGGTGTGGCGCCGCCGGCCAAACCCGTCATTCCCCCCTGTATGACTACTGGCTGACTTAGCTTTGAGCAGGCCCTTAGAATCAGGGCGACCTCTTCCGTGGAACCCGGTCGCATGACGGCTAGAGGCATCTGTGCGTTCTCGCCGGTGAAGTCCACGCTGTACCGCTCACTGATCTCTTCGGCAGTGAGAATGGAGTCGCTCGTTAGCTGCTGGCGCAGCAGTGCGATCGAGTCTGCGCTAACGCTCACTGTTCATCGGCTCTATTCCGTTGAAGGTCTTACGCCCCCCATTGTGAGCTTAAAGAGGCGCGATTTCCAAGATTCAAGTGCGTGTAGGCTGTGGTCTGCCTCCTACGATTTTCGTCCTTGCAAGCGTTGAAACCATGAGAGAATGTGCGGCCGGTGAGACAGTCGCTGGAGCCGTGGAGACGGCGCGGTATGAGAGATTTGTGTGGGTTCTGTCGAGAGGTGTATTACGGCGCTACGCCGAGAGCTCTTCGTGCCCGCTACATTTTACTTGTTATCGATCTCGTAATTATTAGCTACTTCGTCGTCACGACCTTTTTACCGTCGTCCTACGAGTGGCTAATCGTGACGGATATGCTCTTCGGATGCATCCTCGTCCTAGACTTCGCCGGGCGGCTTATCGCCGATACCGATCGGGGGGCCTTCCTACTGAAACCGATGGCTGTGATCGATGTGGTTGTCATCGTATCGTTGTTGGCACCCGTGTTTCTTGGAAATCTCGCTTTCCTTCGCGTTGCTCGCGTACTCCGATTGCTGAGGTCATATGTGGTTGTACGGCAGTTGCGCAGCCACTCTACGTTCTTCGCCAAGAACGAGGATGTGGTTTTCAGTGCCATGAACCTGGCTGTCTTCGTGTTCGTGGTCGCCGCCGTAGTCTTTGTTCTACAGGCGTCAGTCAACAGTTCTATCAATAACTATTTTGATGCGCTCTATTTCACGATTGCGACACTCACAACGACGGGATTCGGAGACATTATTCTCGTTGGCGAGGCGGGCAGGTTGCTCGCCGTCATCATCATGATAGTAGGTGTCGCGTTGTTTCTTCGGCTCGCACAGACGATCTTTCGGCCCAACAAAGTCGACTATGAATGTCCCGACTGCGGCTTGACGCGGCACGATAGGGATGCCGTACACTGCAAACATTGCGGTAGGCAGCTGCACATTCGCACCGAAGGCGTTACAGACTAAGACAAAGGCTGATAAGGGACCGGAATGATTGATCTATACACCTGGACGACCCCCAACGGGCGAAAGATTTCCATCATGTTGGAAGAGACCGGGCTTCCCTATAAGGCTATCGGTGTGAACATAGGCAATAGGGAACAGTTCGATCCTGCCTTCCTGGAGATTAGCCCGAACAACAAGATTCCAGCGATCGTTGACCAGGATGAGGGAATCAGAATGATGGAGTCCGGCGCTATTCTCATCTACCTTGCGGAGAAGACCGGAAAACTTATGCCTCAGTCCGGGCGCGCTAAATGGGAAGCGCTGGAATGGCTGATGATGCAGATGGGCGGTGTAGGTCCGATGCTCGGTCAGACGCATCACTTCGTCTTCTACAATGAGGGCAAATCTCCTTACGCGGAGGAGCGTTATCTGAAGGAAAATGCTCGAATCTACGGCGTGTTGGACCAGCGGCTCGGGGAGAGAGAGTATCTCGCCGGGGAATACTCCATCGCCGACATTGCGACCTGGCCTTGGATCTCGCGCTACCCACGCCAACGCATGGATTTGCACGAATATCCCAACCTGCTTCGGTGGTACCTTGCTATTGCCGGTAGGCCCGCGGTCCAGCGCGGTTATGATGTGCCCGAGAAGGTGGAAGATATCCCCATCCCGGGCTAGCGTTCCCTTCGAAGGTTTTGGAGGTCGCTCAGTGCGTCTCTCAGCGCACTGATGTGACTCGGCGTCGTTCCGCAACATCCGCCGAGCAAGCGCGCACCCTCTTGGACCCAACGGGATGCATATGCCACGAAGTCTTGTTCCGGTATATCGTTCGTGAATCGCCAATCGGGGAGCGAAAAATCGCCCAGTTCCGGATACGCGCCGAATGGACCTGTCCAATACTCCTTCAGCTGTTTCAGAGCTGGCTGGATAGCTTCCGGAGGCGTATGCATTATATTGACTACGGTAGGACTCATTGGGATCAGGGTCTCCAGGGTTGCCAATAAAGGCGTATCGGGGTAATCGAAACCGACCAATGAGCGACCCCCGTTGCGGAATCGCGTGCTGATACCGAGCCAGATGGGTAGCCCGACCCCGAGCGCCGCTTCCATAGCCATACTCGCGTGGTTGGCGTCCTCCATCATCTCCAGGGCAATCAGATCAACCCCTTCTTCCGCTAGAAAATGCGCTAACTCTCGATAGGCATCCCGTTCTTTCTGAGCATCGGGGTAGGCGGCGATATCGAGCCTCGGCGGGAGACAAGAGATAGCGCCCGCAATAGCGACGGGGTGTTGGGCAGCCACTTCCCGAGCCTCCGTTGCCGCCTCTACAGCGCGTCGGTTGATCGTCGAGAACTCATCACCGAGGCCTGCGGACTCAAGCACGAAGCGCGTTGTTCCGAACGTATTGGTGGTGATCACTTCAGCACCGGCACGAATGTATGTCTCGTGGATTTCCCTCAATAGATTTTTATGGGTGTAGGCAGCGACGCCGCTCCAGGCGTCTCGGCTCATCGAAACGCCACGACGTTGCAACTCGCTACCTGTTCCGCCGTCGATTAGTACGATTTGATCCGCCTGAAGCTTATCCAACCAGGTCGTTTCCAAAGGAAGCCACTCTCTCTGGGGAGTTTCCCGGTGCCATCATACGCGCCTCGGCCGGCCCACCGTGTGGCTCGACTGGGGAGCCACGGTACAATAAGGGACCGGCGTTGAAAGAATTGGCTGGCCCAGAAAACAAGACAACACAGCACGGATCGGGAGACGAAGTATGAAAGCGGCTTGGTTGCCTCGAAACTTGGTTTGGGCTTCGGTGCTCGTCGTCGTTGCGGGCGCGAGTGCCGACGCACAGGATTTAGACACCGAGCGGTTCGACGTGGTCGAAAGCCCTCTCTACAGACCAGACTTTACGCTGCAGACGATCGACGGTGAGTCCCGTTCTATCGATGAGTGGGATGGACAGGTTGTTCTAGTCGACTTCTGGGCGAGCTGGTGTATTCCGTGCCGTAAGGAAATGCCGACGTTCAACGAGTTGCGGGCAGCCTATGGTGATCAGGGTTTCGAGGTTGTCGGCCTGGCCGCGGATGAGGTGGAAAAAGTAAGGGAGTTTCTCGATGAGGTCCCGGTAGACTTTCCGATCGTCTATGGGGATATGTTCGACGTGATGGATATCAGCACGGAGTACGGGAATTCGTTTGGAGGCTTGCCGTTCAGTGCCTTTATCGACCGGGACGGAAACGTTCGCTATACACAAAAGCCTGGTGAAGTGACCTTCGAGGAGGCCGAGGAGATACTGAAGCGTCTGCTCTGAGATGAACGACGTCCCTCGGCCCGGATTTGTGGAGACCTTCGAGCTTCTGGTTGGCCTGAACGCGGTCATCCTCGCTGTCACAAGCGAGCAGCCCCGGGTACTGACGGTGGTTCCGCAGGAGGCGGATCCCGGCGACGCTCGAGCGGACCCGCCGGAGCCCCTACGTTCCCTGCCGTTTGGTTCCTTCGATGTTGAGAACGATCGCACGCTTGAGTTATGCATGCGCAGATCTGTCTTTGAGCAGACTCAGTGCGAGCTTAGTTACGTTGAGCAGCTCTACACGTTTGCGGACAAGGGGCGCGATCCGCGGGAACGGCTGGGGGGCAGTCGCGTACTGTCAGTGGGGTATCTCGCACTGGTCCAGGAAAAGGATTTGGCCGAGGCCGAGAATTCGAAATGGGAAGACTGTTTTGACTACTTCCCGTGGGAAGACTGGCGGGCCGGACGGCCAGGCGTGGTTGCAGAAATTGAATCTGCGCTTTTGGAATGGGCAGGGGGTCGCCGGCAGCTGCGGGAGAGGGTTGGGATCTGCTTCGGTCTAGGTAATGCTGGATGGGACGCTTACAAGGTCCTCGAGCGTTACGAGCTTCTTTACGAGGCGCAGATGATCCCCGAATTTTGGTTCGATCGCGGAGAATCCGCCCAATCTCCGATGTGCGCTCGGCTCGGTCTACCGATGGCCTTCGACCATCGGCGAATACTAGCGACAGCGCTGGCTCGTGTGCGCGGCAAGCTCAGGTACCGCCCCGTCGTATTCGAACTGATCCCGGAGTCTTTCACTTTGCTGCAGTTGCAGCGGGTTGCGGAGGCGCTGACCGGTTTACGCTTGCACAAGCAAAATTTCAGGCGGCAAGTGGAGCGTAGTGGCCTAGTTGAGGGGACGGGTCGGAGCGAACAGAAAACAGGTGGTCGACCTGCCGAGCTGTTCCGGTTCAGGAGGGCGGTGTTGCGGGAACGCCGGGCACCGGGTATGGCAACATTACATCGGCCTAGAGATGCTAAATGAGGCTGGTAAAATCCTTTGTCGGTACTACAACGGATCTAGTTTATGCCGTCCATTCGCAATAGCGCGGTCTGCCTGCTCTTGCCAGTGGTTATTCCGGTAGGTTCCGTATCGGCTCATCACTCCCACAGCAATTACGAAACAATCGAGTTCACGCACCTGCAGGGTAAGGTGACGGAGTTATACTGGATAAACCCTCATACCTGGATTTTTATAGAAGTTTCGGACACCGAGGGAGAGTCGATGATGTGGGCGCTCGAAGGCGCTAGCCCGGTTGAGCTTAGAAGGGACGGTTGGAGTGAGGACGATGTCCAGGTCGGGGATACGATCTCCGTGAGATGCCACCGATTAAAGGATGGATCGAACGGTTGCCTCCTCGGTTTCCTTACGCCCGAAGGTGGTACGGAAAAGGAGTGGGATTAGGGCTCCGCCGCGCCTAATTGAGAAAAAATGAGAAGGTACTGTTTTCCCTGGTTCTTAATGCTCGTGTCCGTTTCGGGCGTGTCTCATGCACAGGGGTGGCTCGAGTATATCAATCGCACAGATCAATTCATCGTCAACCTCCCGGGCAAGCCGCAAGTGCGGGAGACGACTCACCGCTCTGCCTTCGAGGCCACGTTTCCCGCTCGTGTCTATAGTGTAGAGGCACCTTCTGGTGTCTACTCTGTTACGGTGGTGGACTATCGGGAGTCCGAGAGAATCCACTCGGAGCGGACCGATCTGACTGAGGCTAACAGCAGCTCCAGTGTTTGGGTTACTGATGTGCGGGCGTCGGTAGCTCATGCGGCCCAGGGCTTCCGAGTGCGAGGTGGGGAAGTCACGTACGATGCCTGGGCCGATATCGACAAAATTGAAGGGCACCAGCTCCAGATCACCAACGCGGACCAGTCCCGCAGTTTTGTGGCCATTCATCTGCACGATAGCCGCCTCTACATTCTGGAGGCCAGGGTTTCGTTGGGAGCGCCGCCGCCAGGGCTCTTTCAGCAATCGCTGGGTATTCTCGATGATGAAGGCAGGCGGCTTCGTTACCAGATTGACGCGGAGGGTCGTAAGACCCGTATGCAAGGCCTGTACGAGTGGATAGGGGGGGATCCCGCGGGCGCTGGAGAACAGCTGATCGAGTAGCGGCGGGGCTTATAGCCGCTTTTCCACCCCTTCCCTTTCCTGTGTGCTAAACTTCGGCCCATATTATGCTCATAATGAGTATAATATGGAGGCCAACATGACACAGGTTCTTGCTTACACTCCCAAGGTTGCTGCGGCTACACAGTCAACCTACGACCGGGTCCGGCGAGTGATTCCGGAAGTGGAATGGTCCGTTCATGCCCCCTATGTTGCTCTGATTGAGGAACTCAAGTCGGATCGAAACGCGATTCTGCTTGCCCACAATTACCAGAGCCCCGAGATTTTCCACGGCGTAGCGGATTACAAGGGTGACTCACTTGGACTCGCGGAGAAGGCTGCTGAGACGAATGCCGATGTCATCGTAGTCTGCGGCGTACATTTCATGGCGGAGACCGCAAAAATCTTGAATCCAGAGCGGCGTGTCCTAATCCCGGATCTCCAAGCGGGCTGTTCTCTGGCATCCTCCATCTCAGGTCAAGACGTTCGTTTGCTGAAGGAACGATATCCTGGCGTCCCGGTCGTCACCTATGTGAACACCAGCGCTGAGGTTAAAGCGGAATCGGACGTCTGCTGCACCTCTGCGAACGCTGTGCAGATCGTTGAGGCGCTGGGGGTGGAGCGCGTGATCTTCTTGCCTGACCACTACCTTGGAAAATACGTCGCGCAGAAAACAGACGTAGAAGTCATCCTCTGGAAAGGAACATGCGAGGTGCACGAGCGCTTCACGGCCGATGAGCTTCGCGACTATAGAGTTTCGGCTCCGGACATACAGGTCATTGCACATCCCGAGTGCCCGCCCGACGTCCTCGAAGAGGCCGATTTTGTCGGTTCGACCTCGGGAATGATCCGTTATGTCGACCGGGAACGCCCTAGGCGGGTGGTGATGATCACGGAGTGCTCCATGAGCGATAACGTGGCGGTGGAGTTCCCCGACGTTGAGTTCATCCGGCCCTGCAATCTTTGTCCTCACATGAAGCGCATCACACTGCCAAAGATCCTAGCCTCGCTTCAGGATCTCAAATATGAGGTAGAGGTGGATGCGACGGTTGCCGTGAGGGCTCGTCGTGCGGTGCAGAGAATGCTCCAACTCTCCGAAGGTCCGAGGGCTTAGTCGCTGCGAGGTTCGGTACCAGGTCGCGGCTGCGCGTGGAAATCTAAGGTGGGCGGGCCCTCCACTGTTTAATACTCGGCCACTAGCTCTGCTTAGGCGGGCGGAATCTACCCCAGACGACGGAGAGCCTGTATCAAACTGCCGAGGAGTAGAATCCAGTTGTGCACCCTGACGAAACGGATCTATAGTGGGGGTTACAGGGAATGGCGAAGATCCTGAAGAGGAGTCTCCGATGACAGATGAGAAGGGCCGTGTAACGGGTTTGGGGCTAAGGGCCGGTGAGCCACGGCTGGACGACGGTGGGG
>Ga0315339_1003170_pt1 | contig 11751 bp, 11 predicted proteins | sample ASW17metaG_FD_204514 | JGI IMG/M metagenome (GOLD analysis project Ga0315339, IMG submission 204514) | Ammonia-oxidizing marine archaeal communities from Pacific Ocean, United States - ASW #17 | ecosystem: Environmental > Aquatic > Marine > Oceanic | place: USA: California | collected 2016-12-05
AAAAAAATGCTTTAATATTAAAAGTTACTTACTCAAGGTTGGGTGATTGGGAATACAGAGTTAAAAATTTTGAATAAGTTTATTTCATTATCTTTTTATAAAGATCATTAGCGCTTATCCATCCCGCTTCTAATCTTAGACCAACTACTCAAAAACTGCTCATTTACCTGCAACTGTCATTCCATCAATCGTCATAGTAGGCGCGTTTACTGAGTATTTAAATTCTAAATCATTGGCTAAAGCAATATTTTTAAACATGTCATTAAAATTCCCTGCAATAGTTATCTCATTCACTGGATATTTAAATTCACCATTTTCAACTAAAAAACCCGTTGCACCGACAGAATAATCTCCCGTCACAAGATTGGTTCCATGACCTATGGTTTCTGTAACGTACAAACATCTAGAATGCATTTTTAACAACTCTTCATAACTTATTTGTCCATTTTCAAAATAAAGGTTAGTACTCCCTCCACTTCTACCATTAGATTTTAAATTCAATTTTTTTCCATTGTAAGTATCAACTAAATAATTTTTAAGAATTCCATCATTTACTAAATTTAAAGTTTCTGATTTTACTCCTTCAGAATCAAAACTTTGTGACCCCATACCTTTAATCAAATCAGGCTTATCAATAACGTTAATTGAATTAGAAAAAACTTGTTGATTTATTTTATCTTTAAGAAATGATGTTCCTCTTGCAATTGCTGAAGATGAAATAGCGCCTGCAAATGAACTTAAAAATCCTTTTGATATTCTTTTATCAAAAATGATGCTTATTTTATCACTTCCAATTTTTTTTGGGCTAAGCTTTTTTATTGTTTGATTAGCTGCAATTTCTCCTAATTCTTTAGCTTTAATAATATCATTTAAATGACATCTGCTAGTAAACTCATAATCTCTTTCCATACTATTTTCATCTTTTGCAACTGTTACAGAGGATGCTGTAAACGATGAAGATTTATAACCATCACAAAAGCCATCACTGTTTGCTAAAATAAAATTTGATTTATTTTCAGTAAAACCTGACTCTGTATTAATAATTTTTTTATCAATCGATGCTGTTTCTTCTAATTCTTTTAAGTAATGAATTTTTTGATCATTCTCCAAATGAGATTCATCATATAAATTAAGATTTTTAATATTTTTTGCTAATAGATTTTTATCAGGCAAAGAATTAAATTCATCCTCAGGAGTTATTTTAGTAGTTTCAAAACATTTTTTTATTAAAGTTTGTAAATTTTCTTCTAATAAATTTGATGAAGATATTGATGATTTCTTTTTATCAATATAAGTTTCGATACTTATTGCTAAACTATCTGATCTATTAGACTCATCTAAAGCTTTATTTCTAAAACTAACAGTTTCTGAAATTGAGTTTCCAACAGTCACACTTGCATCTGTTGCTCCAAGTTTTTTTGCTAAATCTAGACAATATGAAGCTTTAGTCTTTAAATATTCTTGATTTTTAACCATGATTTATAATTTGGTTCCACCAACAGTCATTTTATTTATCAAAATTGAAGGTTGAGCAACTCCAACTGGTACTCCTTGACCTGCTTTGCCACAAGTCCCAATACCTGGATCCATCATCATATCATTTCCTACCATTGATACTTCTTTCAAAATTGAAGGACCATCTCCTATTAAAGTTGCTCCTTTAATTGGTGAACCAATTTTGCCATTATTTATTTCATAGGCTTCTGTGCAATTAAAAACAAATTTTCCAGATGTAATATCTACTTGCCCACCCCCAAAACTGACAGCAAAAATTCCTTTATCAACTGATTTAATCATTTCATCTTGAGTTTGAGTTCCACTCAACATCATTGTGTTTCTCATTCTTGGTAAAACAATATGTTTATAATTCTCTCTTCTGCCACTACCAGTAGACCTAGTATTCATTAACCTTGCATTCAATCTATCTTGCATAAAATTTTTTAAAATTCCATTTTCTATTAAAACTGTTCTTTCTGTTGGGGTTCCTTCATCGTCGATAGTAAGGCTTCCTCTTCTTTTATCTATTGTTCCATCATCAACAATTGTAACCCCTTCGCTAGCAACTTTTTGGCCCATCAAATTATGAAATGCTGATGTTTTTTTTCTGTTAAAATCTCCTTCTAAACCATGACCAATAGCCTCATGAATTAATATTGCTGGCCAACCAGGGCCTAACACTACCTTCATTTCACCTGCTGGTGCTGGTTTGCTATCAAGGTTTACAGAAGCAATTCTTAATGCTTCCTCACAAACATTTTTCCAATTATCATCTTTTAAATAATCATCATAAGATTGTCTTCCACCAATTCCATAAACTCCTGTTTCTTTTCTGCCATTTTTCTCAAGCATTACTGAAACATTAAACCTAATTAGAGGACGAATATCTGTTAAAGCTTCTCCACCAGAACGAATAATTTCAATAGATTTTTGTTCTCCACTAAAACTTGCTGTTACTTGTTTCACTTTAGAATCTTTCTTTCTTAAATAATCATTTACTTTATTTAGGACTTCTAATTTAGAGTCTAAAGTTTTCTGTTCAATGGGGTTTATATCATCATAAAATTTATTATTAGTTTTGGGAATTTCATGATTATAAATTCCTTTACTAGATTTAAGTGTAGATTTTAAATTTTTAGAAGAACTTTTTAATGAATCTTTTGAAATTTCATTAGAATGCGAATAAGCAACCACTTCATTTGAAACAGCTCTAAAACCAAAACCTAGATCCGAACTATAATTTGAGCTTTTAATCTTATTATCATCTAATAAAATAGATTCTGATTTTGAATTTTCAAAATATAATTCGCCATCATCACAATTCTTTAAAGTATCAGATACAATCTCATCTACATCTTTTCTAGTTAAATCTGACTTGTCAAAAAAATTTGCCATGAACATTACATAGCTATTTATACTCAATTTTCAATGGATGAATTAACACATGTGCATATATTAATTCCATAGATATAAAGTTTAATTATATGAAAGTTTATTTTAATAATTCTTGTAAAATTTGTAGATCTGAAATTAATTTATACAAGAAAGAAAAAATTCAAGATATCGATTGGGTTGATATAACAGATAATTCTATCGCTGAAAAAGAAACATCAAAAAAGGATAAAGATCTTTTAAGAAGACTTCATGTTAAAGATGGGGATAAAATAATTGAAGGCGCAGAAGCATTTTTATATGTTTGGAAAAAAATTCCAAAATATAAGTTTCTATATAATTTTTTTAAACTTCCTGTAATTTTTATGTTTTTTAAATTTGGATATGAAATTATTGCTTATTTTTTATATTTAAAAAATAAAAAACAATTAAAAAACTAATTTAGAAAAAATATTAAAAACTTGCTTAATAAAGACATGGAGGAAATAAACATGATCATTACAACTGAGTGCATTAAAGTAACAATCTTATTTTTTTTTCTTCTTAGTCTCACAAAATCTTTATCATCTAAATCTGAAATATCTCTTTCACCAACTACCTGATAATCATAGCTCCAACGCCACGTAGAGCTTCCTAGTCTTAAGTCTAAATTATTATAATAAGTTATCCAAGCAAGAGTATATCTTAAGATTAGGTATAGAATTATCATTGTAATTGTTCCAAAAAACATTCTGAATATTAGTTAATTAAATAAGACAGTTTAGTTGTTATTTTTTGCCCTTTTTCTTGCAATTAGTTGGGTGAGTGAGTCAACCATCGTGTCTGATGCTTTAAATATTTCATTATTTTTAAATTCGTGAGATATATTTTTTTCTGGGTTAGTCTTATCCTCAATTACTATTCCTTCATCTGGTGAATTATTTTTAATATATATTAATAATAACCATTCTTCATCAGAAGACTCATCCCACTTTACAAAGATTTCACCTGTCTCAAATCTTTTATCAATACATCTAAAGATGGACATGTGTCTTGTGATGTGTCTTTTATTTAACTGAAACACTAAACTACTTGCACTACGGTAAAAACTTTCAAGTGCAAATTCTATTTTTTGTCTTGCTATTGTGTATTCTTTTTCTTTTCTAAGTAACGTTTCTCTATCTTCATCACCTTGTATTTTTACTCCAAGAGCCTCTACTCTTTCTCTTATTTTCTGATCTCTAATAATTCGATATTTTTCCTTTAATTTTTCTATTCGTTGCTGAAGGCCAGCATAATCATTCCTTTTTTCTCTAAGTGATATTTTTTCTAATTTTTCTAACTCTTTAACTTCTCTAATTCTAAATTTTTCAATTTGTTTTTCTAATCTTAATTGTTTCAAGAATTGTTTTTGTTTTTCGGCTTGCTCTATTCTCAATAAAGCCTGTTCTTTTCTAAGAAAAATTTTTATATCTCTGGCTCTTTGTCTGTCTAATTTTATTTCATCTTTTAAAGCTTGTTCCTGTAGTTTAACCTTTAATTCTCTCTGTTTTTGTTTTTCATTTTCTTGACTGATTTTTTTTAGTCTTTCTTTTTCTAATTTTTCTAATTTTAGTCTTCTAGCTTCGTCTTTTTTGGTCTCTTTATACTCAAAAATTGTGTTGGCTATTTTATCAAAGAAAGCTTGTATATATTTCTCAACACTAAAATTTATTTTAAAGTTTATTTGGGGTTTTAATGAATTTTGAAAATTTATTATTTTTAAAATAAAATTTTGTTTTTTTGGTATTTTTTTATTTGTAATTTTTTTTTTAGTTTTATTTAAATTTCTTGATTTTATTTTTTTTACTTTTTTAGAAATAGCTTTTGATTTTTTATTAACTTTTTTCTTAACTTTATTTTTAATTTTTTTTGATTTTATTTTTTTTACTTTTTTAGAAATAGCTTTTGATTTTTTATTAACTTTTTTCTTAACTTTATTTTTAATTTTTTTTGATTTTTTTTTTATTTTTTTCATGTTTAAGAGAATTATATCTATCAATAAATTATTGATAAATATAGTCTCTTGTTACTGGAGTAGAAGTATAATTTTTTGTAAGTTGAAATTGATATACAACCTGATCACCCCACTTGAATGACATCTCACAACCTGCTAAATAAAATTCCCACATTCTAAAAAACTTTTCGTCAAACATTTGAATAATTTTTTCTTTATTTTTAATACAGTTTTCCTTCCAATGTCTTAATGTGTGTGAGTAATGTAGTCTTAAAACCTCAACATCAGAAACGATTAACCCAGCTTTTTCGATAGGTGTAGTTACTTCACTTAAGCTTGGTGTATAACCCCCTGGAAAAATATATTTAGTAATCCAAGGATGTGGATCTCTTGGTGGATTTACTGAGCCTATTGTATGAATTAAAGATATACCATCATCACTTAATAATTTATCAATTTGCTTGAAAAATTTCTTATAAAATTTCCTACCAACATGCTCAAACATTCCAACACTTACAATTCTATCAAATTTTTCATTGAGTTGGCGATAATCTATCAATTTAAATTTTAGCTGATTTTCTAAATTAAGTTCTTTTGCTTTTTTATTACAATAATTAAGTTGATTTTCAGACAATGTTATTCCTGTAACTTCACAATTAGCAGTTTGAGCAATATCAATAGCTAAAGACCCCCAGCCACATCCAATATCTAAAACTTTCTGATTAGGTTTTATGTTTAATTTTTTTATTATATGTTGAATTTTATTATTTTGAGCATCTTCAAGCGTATCATTTTCATTTTTAAAATACGCGCACGAATATTGTTTCTTAGGATCTAAAAATAAATCATAAAGATCGTCTGAAATATCATAATGATGCGATACATTCATTTTAGATTTTTTGATAAAATTAAAGTTAGTTAAGTATCTATAAGATCCTCTAAGTCTATTTATTAAATAACTAAATAAATTAAGATCATTTCTTCCAAAATTCATTAAAGCTAAATCTAAAAAATCACTCAAACTTCCATTTTCAATTACTAATTCTCCATTGGTATAAGCTTCTCCAAAATATAAATCTGGCTGGAATAATAATTTATAATGAAGTTTTTTATCTAAAATTTTAACTTTAATAGGCTTATCGCTTTTTGGTGATCCAATGATATAATTTTTGGAATAGGCATTTTCTAAAATAAATCCATCTTTCTTAAATACACTGTTAAGAAATCTAGCTAATTGCATTTTAGGCTTCCATTATTGGTTTGATCGAAAAATTTAATTTTTCTAAATTATTAATTAACTCCTTTTCTTCATTAGAATTTAAAATTGATAATGGTGGTAAAACATTTTTATAAATTAAATCATTTTTTGAATAATAAGTATGAAGTCCAGATATTAAATTATATTTTTCAAATGTATTTCTAACATCACAAAGTTTTTGATTGGCTATTTGTTCTTTTTTATCAAAAAAATCATCATAAACTTTTCTTGCAAGAGCCGACGTAACATTGCAAGTTGCTGTAATTATTCCAGAACAACCAAGTTCTAGTCCTTTCAATAATTTAGACTCTGACCCTGGTAAAATTGAAAAATTATCTATTTCTAGATTTTCAAAAAGATTATAGGAACTATCTTTAACACCAATAATTTGTTCAGGAAACCGTTTTACTAATTCATGAACACATTCTATACTAAACTTGTATCCACATAGTTTTTCAAAATTATAAAGTACTATTTCACACTCAGGATTTGCATCAACAATTTTTGAGTAAAAATTAATAACATTACTATCTGTATATTTATAAAATGCAGGTGGCATAATTAAAAATTTCTTAAAATTTAAAGATCTAGCTACACTCATTAAATTAATTGTTTCACTTAAAGAATTTAAACCAGTTCCAATTATATATTTTTCTTTATATTTGCTTATAGATAATTGATTAAATAAATTGATCTTCTCAGTAATAGATATTAGTTGAGCTTGTCCTGTGCTGCCAAATATTGCGACACCATGGCAACCTTGATCAATGATCATCTCTGCATGCTGAATTGTCTTTTCAACATCTAAAGTTAAGTCATTGTTAATAACAGACATTGAAGCTGCATATATGCCGTTAATCTTACTCATAAACAAAATTTATATAAAAAAAAAAATTAGTAAAGACTTAATCAATTAAGGCAAATCTTTTAAAACAATATCTTTTGCTTCGTTAACTATAGACGAAAGTCTTGAAGTTTCTGGTGAAATATCAGGGTGAATTTTTTTTTGTATTTTAATACAAGCTTTATTTACATCCTCCTTTGTTATTTTTTTAGAGGGATTAAGATTTAATATCTTGTATGCTTCTGAGGTAGACATTGTGTTGGCATTAGATACATTTCTATTATTAAATGAAAATCTTCCAGAATTTCTAACTGTTTGAATTAATCGGAATAATGAAATTAGTTGAAAAAAAGAAAGACCTTTTAATTTTAATAAAGCCAAACTTGCAACTGTTAATGGTAAAGTTAATAAAAATTTACCAGCAACTGCAAATAAAATCGCAACAACTATTAAGCCAATAAATAATATTATTCTTACACCTTGTGATATTTTTTTTGAATTTATAGAGGCAAAAAACCTTAATAATAAATACAAAACAGCCAAAATTAACACTGTATAAATTATTATATTCATATATTTCCCTACTTATGAAAATACCATATCTTAAAAAAAAACCAGAATTAAAATCATGTCATAATGTTACATGGGAAGACAATTATAGCTGGATACATCAAAAAAATATTTTAGAGGTACTTAGAGATAAAAATAAACTGTTACCTGAAGTAAAAGATTATCTTGAAGAAGAAAACAAATATACCAATTACCATTTAGAAAGCACAAAACCTTTACAAAAAAAATTATTTGACGAAATTAAAGGAAGAATAAAGTTAGATGATGAGTCTCTTCCTTATAAAGATCACACCTATGAATATTGGACTAAAACAACTGAAACTGGCAATTATTCAATAAAACTTCGAAAGAAAATTAATTCAGATTTAGTAGAAGAAGTTTGGAATGGTGATAAAGAAAAAGAAAATCTAGGAGTAGAATATTTTGGTGTTGGTGATTTAGAAGTGAGCAATAATGATAAATACCTAGGATATTCTTTAGATACTAAAGGCTCTGAATATTATACGATTTCTATAAGAGATATTGAGACCAATCAAATCATCACAAAAGAAATTTCTGAAACTTCAGGAGGAATTATTTTTAGTTTAGATGATAAATTTATTTTTTATTCTAAACTTGATGAAAATCATCGTGCAAGAAAAATATATAGGCATGAGATTGGTAATTTTAAAGATCAAGATCAGCTAATTTTTGAGGAAAAAAGTGAGGCATTCACTGTTAGCATTGGTTTAAGCTCTGATGAAAAATATTATTTTATTAATACATCTGACCATAACACATCTGAACAATATTATTTTAATGTGGATGAGAAAAATCCTTCACCTAAATTAATAATGAAAAGAGAGAAGGGAATTCTCTACTCGGTAAGTTCTTGGGATGGAAAATTTTATAATCATACTAATAAAAATGCAGAAGATTTTAAAATTGATATTTCTAATAGTCTTATACTTCAAGAATGGAAAACATTTATACCCCCAAGAGATGAAGTTTTGATAGGTGGGCTAACTTTTTTAAAAGACTGGATTATTCGATCTGAAACTTCTAATGCACTAGACAAATTATTTATTAAAAATATTTCATCAGGTCTTGAAGAAGAATTAATATTTTCTGATGAAAATATTTATGTGCCAGGCATTTCTTTGGTGCAGAGAGATAGAAATACTAACGAAGTGTATCTTGGTTATTCATCTCCGAAAACTCCATCAAGAGTTTATTTGTACAACTTATATAACAAATCCAAAAAGCTTGTTAAAGAACAGGAAATACCTTCAGGACATAATCCAGATGATTACATAGTTGAAAGAATAGAATACAAATCTCACGATGAAAGGTTGGTTCCTTTAACAATTACCAGACATAAAAAAACTAAAATTGACGGCTCGGCAAACTTATTACTATATGGATATGGTTCATACGGTAGTTCTATGAGTCCGAACTTTTCTTCTACAAGATTAAGTTTAATTGACAGAAATATTATATGGGCAACCACTCATATCAGGGGTGGTATGGAAAAAGGAATGAAATGGTGGAAAGAGGGAAAACTTACAAATAAAAAAAACACTTTTGAAGATTATATTTTTGCTGCAAAATACCTAATTGACAACAAATATTCATCAAAAGGAAAGATAATAGGTATGGGTGGATCTGCAGGAGGTTTATTAATGGGTGCTGCTGTTAATCAAGCTCCAGAATTATTTCTAGGAATTATTATGGCTGTACCATTTGTGGATTCTCTAACAACAAATCTTGATCACTCTCTTCCCTTAACTGTTGGAGAGTTTGATGAGTTTGGAAATGCTCAAGATAATAAAGAACATTTTGATTATATATTTTCTTATGCTCCTTATAATAATGTTAAAAAAATGGATTATCCCCATATATTAATTACCACAAGTTTAAGTGATAATAGAGTTCTGTTTGATGAACCTGCAAAATTTACTGCGAAATTAAGAGAGTATAAAACTGATAATAATTTACTTCTTTTAAAAACAGAAATGAACGCAGGTCATGGAGGAAAATCTGGAAGAGATGGTGCTATTGAGGAAATTGCAATTGATTATGCTTTTGCTTTGAAAATATCAGAAAAAATTTAATCCTCTAGATATTGAAACATTAAAACTAATTCCTATATATATTTAGTAAGTCGCCTAATGGGGCTTGCATAAATAAACTTGCTTAAAAAAAAAGGAGAATATTATGACAAGTAAGGATCTATCAATCTTTAACTCTCTAAGACCTTTTTCAATTGGTTTTGACGACATGTTTGATCAATTTGAAAATATGCTTGGAAATGGAAATTTGACTATGCAGTCAAATTATCCGCCATACAATATCAGAAAAACTGGAAAAGATAATTATGCTATAGAAGTTGCATTGGCTGGTTTTAATAAAAATGATGTTGAGATTGAGTTTGAAGATAATTTATTAACTGTAAGGACTAAACAAGTTAATAAATCTGAAGAAAATAATGTTGATGGAGAAATTATTCACAAAGGTATTTCACAAAGACAATTTGCAAGATCATTCACTATTGCTGATGACGTAAAAGTAAATGGTGCCGAACTAAAAGATGGTCTATTAACTATTTCTTGTGAAAAGATTATTCCAGAACATAAAAAGAAAAAACTTATAGAAATTAAATAAGTACTAACCCTTACTTGTGGGGATTAGTCCCCACAAGTTTCAAAAGTTATCTATTTTTTTTTCTTAGGTAATGTTGCATTCAAAATAAATGCTAACAATCCTGCAGGTATTAAACCCGTTGTAAGTAACAGTCCTAATTTAATACCTAAATCAGGCACATGAGCGACAAACTCAGGAAATGCGTATAAGCCAATTCCAAAAGATAAAGATAAAGATAATATTAAAATATTTCTTTGGCTCATTTCTGATTTTGAAATTAACTTAATTCCTGCACCAGCAATCAATCCAAACATAATGATTGCTGCTCCTCCAATTACTGAGTCTGGCATTGCAGCAATAATTCCACCAAGTTTTGGAAATAATCCTAATAATATTAGAATAACACCAGCAACAGTACCAACATGTCTACTAATTACTCCTGTGAAGGCTACTAAACCTGCATTTTGTGAATAAGAAGTATTTGGCATAGCGTTAAAAATTGAGGCAAAAACTGTTCCAGCCCCATCAGCCATAATACCACCTGAAAGTTCTTTGTTAGTAGCTTCTCTATTATCTCCACCCATCGTTGTGGCACTAATGTCTCCAATAGTTTCAATTGTTGTTACTATAGACATAAATAACATCAGTATTACAGCACCCCAGACAAAGTCTATTCCATATTGTAAAGGCATAGGTAATGCAAACCAGTCAGCAGCTGCAATTTTTTCCCATCTAACTTCTCCAAGAATAGCCGCAACTATGAACCCTGCTATTATTCCAATTAGAATAGAAGCTGCAGATGCCATTCCTTTTCCTTTAAGATTGGCTAAAAGTGCAACAATTAAAACTGTACCAGCTATTGTTAAATGATGCCAATTCGCAAAAACTTCTGGTTTATTATTTAATAACCATACTCCACCACCAGCATACTTAAATCCAACTTTAAGAAGACTAATTCCAATCATTAACACAACTATTCCTGTTACTAATGGAGGAAACATATGACGAATTGGTTTTAACCATTTTCCAATAAAAATTTGGAAAATTCCTCCTATAAACGCAGCTGTGAATATTGCCCCTAAGCCAAAAGCTTTGAAAGGTAACATTATTGGTATAAATGCAAAACTGGTTCCTTGTATTATTGGAAGTCTAGAACCTATTTCCTTATAACCAACAGTTTGTATTATTGTTGCTACACCTGCTGCAAACAATGCCATTTGTATTAAAAAAATTTTTTCTCCTGTCGTTACTCCAAAAACACCAGCAACTATTAGTGGCACAGTTATATTGCCAGCAAACATGGCAAATACATGTTGAATACCTAAAGGTATAGATTGATTTAATGGAAGTTTCTTATTACTTCCTGATTTAGTAGCCATAACCCTCCTTATTTTAATTAAATATTAACTAACGTTATAAAAAAAAAATAACTAAATATAGAAAATTCTTTATAAAAAAAGACCGTATATATTGACTAATTACAATAAATTAAAAACAACCATTTGAAACAAATCCAATTACAATATTTTGAGGATTAATTTCAAACCTTCTCTCACAAGGAATTCCGTATTTCTTGGTGTTGTAAATTAATTC
>Ga0315339_1003171_pt1 | contig 11751 bp, 8 predicted proteins | sample ASW17metaG_FD_204514 | JGI IMG/M metagenome (GOLD analysis project Ga0315339, IMG submission 204514) | Ammonia-oxidizing marine archaeal communities from Pacific Ocean, United States - ASW #17 | ecosystem: Environmental > Aquatic > Marine > Oceanic | place: USA: California | collected 2016-12-05
TGATTTAATTCTTTTAAAAAAGAAAATTTTTTTTCGATTACTACATTTATTTTATTTTTGGGAAAATGACTTAATAAAAAATTTAATAATATACAAGTTAAATTTTTAATATCAGATGATCCAAAATTAATTAAGAAGCTTATATTTTTTTCATCAATTTTTTTATTTTTTAAATTTAAATATTTCTCGTCTAAAATAAAAAAATTTTTTCCTGAAAATGTTTTGCAAATTTTAGATGACGTAATTTTTTTTTTATCTAAACTTTGAGTAAATAAATAATCAGAAAAATGATGTCTATTTAGATCATCAATAGATATTAGGTATTTCAAATTTTTTTTAATTTTTTTTTCCCAATCATAATTGAGCTTATAGTGATCAATAACTAAAATTGAAATTTTTTTTTTTCTAAGAATAGAAATGGTTTCTGAAGAATTTTGTACTGATTTGTTTAGCAAAAAATAAGGGAAATTTTTTTTTTTTATTAGAGAATGATAGTTTGAAGAGTTTTTTTTAATTAAAAAGAAAACTCTAATTTTTTTTTTAATTTGGGTTGCCAAACTCAAACATCTTTTTAAATGCCCAATTCCAATCTTTGAATCTGCATCAACCCTAAATGCAATATTCATTTATCTTTTTATCACTCTAAACAATGAAAAAGCTTCAGCCATATCAAGGCCAACCATGGACCCTCTTCTTTGCGCTAACACTTTTAATGCTCTAAGAGATCTTGGGTGCGGCCATTTTCTCATTTCACTTTTATAGCATTTTAAGGCGTTAATTTTTTTTAAAAAACTTGAGTTGCTAACTTTAACAAAATAATTTGGACTAAAATTACCATTTGAATTCTTATTTGACCATTCGGTACTAGAATTAACTTCAAAAGTTAAAATTTTACTGATTTTAGAATCTGGAATTGGTCTGCAAGCTATCATGGTAGCTCTATTAATAATATCATGATCAGAGTTTAAATCACTATGGTGATGTGTGTAAATGATATCTGGATTTATAAGTTTAATTTCTCTCTCCACAATTCTTGCAAACTGGATTAAAGGCAAACTATCAAACTCATTATCTGGAAAATTTTCTAAAATTATTTTTTTTGCTCCAACGATTTTATTTGCTTTTATTGATGCATTTTTTAATAAAGATAGTTTATTTTTAGTATTTTTTTCATTAATCCTTGACAATATTCCTCTACTAAAAATTAAGGTATTAACTTTATCGCCCCTATTAGAGTGCATTGCCATAGTGGCTCCACAACCCAATATTTCATCATCAGGGTGAGCGGCTATAACTAGAATAGTTTTTTTTTTCATTATATTATTTTATAAACTTTTTTTTTATTTGTTGTAATCTAAAATGAAAATTTGGGTAAAAATAATCAAAAATTGATCTTACTCTATGCATATCTTGTTTATTATCAACTGATAGATTTTTTTTAGAAAAAATGCCTATTTTAGATTTGTAATTTAGTTTTATAATTTTTGCATTTTCATGCATATGGTAATTAACATGTTCTTTCTCGTAATCTTTATGAGAATTAATAAAAGTTTTTTTTAATGTGCTGTATTTAAAAATTTCAACACTAAACCCTCTGGGTAATGATGGTGGGAGTACATTTGATGCATAATCTGATTTAGCCTTAATGTAATTAGATATTATATCATCCAGTAGCTCGTGGTCCAATAATGGACAGTCAGCGGTAACTCTTACTATTGAATTTAGTTTATATTTAGTTGACGCATCATAATATCTTTTTAAGACATTATTTTCACTGCCTCTAAATACATTTGTATAGATGCTATTTGTTAAAAAATTAAATAATTTTAAATTTTTCTTATTTTTTGGAATGATAACAGCTAAAAAATTAATTTTTTTTGACCTTATTAGTCTTGTAAGTAAAATATTAATAAGAGTATGATTGTTTATTTTTTTTAAAACTTTATTTGGTAGCCTAACCGAGGTTTGCCTAGCTTGTATAAGAAGTCCTATCTTATTATTTTTTTTTTGTAGATTTTTGGTATAGGCATTTTTTTTGTAGACTAAAAACTTTTTGTTTTTGATAAAGAGATCAAATTTATTTTTAATAAAAATTTTACTTGATGCTTTATTTCTTTTTTTAACTCTTGCAATTAAATTAATATTATATCTATAATTTTTAAAAAAAAAACTTATACCCCTTTTTAAAATTTGAAAACCAAAATTTTTTCCTCTACTGTTTTCATGAACAATCACACTAACATCAGCATTATAAAAAAGTTCATCGGCCCTAAAAGAAATTGTTCCTACTGGTTTGGACTGGGAATAAGCAATATATAAAAAATAGGAATTTGACTTAATCGAATCTAAATACCATTTCTTGTGTTCTTGATATTTAATAAACTTTTCATTAAGCATCATTTTTCTAGTTGTAGTTTGATTTCTACATTCATAAAAAAATTTGGAGTCTTTAATAGAATTGACAGCTTTTTTAATAATCATTTAAATTACAATAAACTAAAAAAGAAATTAAATCGCATTATGTTTGTTTTAATCATTGTTGTACATTTTATAAAATATTTTTTGATATTTAGGCTAATATAAGATAGTTATTTTTCTTTTTATAATTAAAAAAGATAAATGGATATATTATATTTTATAACAATCTTTATTTTATCCTTTTTTCAATCAATTTTTGGTATTGGCTTATTGGCATTAGGAACGCCTATTTTTTTATTATATGGTTTTTTATTTGAAGAAACATTATCTTTGCTGCTACCATGCTCCATACTTGTTAGTATAATGACATTATTTTTTGCGAGAGAACAATATAAAAAAGATCTGAATATTGTGTTTATAGAATATTTTTTACTATTTTGTATCCCATCTGTCGTGATTGGTTTTATATTTATGTATTCATATCAACCACATATAAATTTAAACTTAATAATTGGATTTTTAATACTAATTTCAGTAACACTAAGTCTGTCTATTTCAAAAAAAAATTATGCCATTGCATGGAATAATAAAAAATTATTAAATGTTTTAATAGGTTTTATCCATGGCTTGAGTAATGTAGGAGGTTCTTTTTTATCTAATTATTTACTAATTTTGAATAAATATGAAAAAAAAAAAACTAGAACTCAAATAGCATTTGCATATATATTTTTTGCTTCCATACAGTATTTTTTTTTATTGCTTTTATTTAACAACATCAATCATTTTAAAAATATTTATATATTTTTAGCAATGGCGTTTTTTGGAGTGATCATAGGATATGGTTTGCAGAAATTTCTTAACAATATTTTGTTTTTATACATAATAAATATTGCAATTGTAATATCGGCTTTTTCATTAATATTTAAAAGTCTTAAATAATGCAAAAAAATTTCTCTTGCCTAAGGTCTGGCTTGCTTACTTTTATTTATAAAAACGACTAATTGATAAAAGATACTAATAAAGCAGATATTTATTTTGTCAGAAAAGTTGTCTAAATAATCTAAATATTTATAAAGGAATAAATGGATTTATTTGCTAATTTTATTAAAACTCGCAATACCTAAACTTATATACAGCATAATTGTAGGTATAAGTAAAATTCTGAGTATTGAATGCTGGAATGGTGTTCCCACTATAAAAGCAATAAAATATATTGAAAAAATAATTAAAAATTTCTTCTGTAATATATTTTTATTCCAAAATAAAACTAAAATTACGATATACAAAAAGTAGTCTTGAAATAAAATTTTTAATTTAGAAATAAAAGAGAAATCTGAAAAAGTTTCGTATATAGGGTTGGTAGAAAACAAAAAACCTGGTGTAAAAATACATTGGATAGGAGATACATTTGCCAAAAAATAAATAGCTACGCTGGTAGTGGATAAAAATAAAAATTTTTTTAGCTCAGTGGGATAAATAATTAAGTAAATAATCGGTAAAATAAATCCTGTCTCTCTATTAAGTGGTGCGAGTATGCATAAGAAAATAAAGGGAATAAATTTTTTTTTTAAGATTAAAAAAAAAGACAATGAAATAAAAAAAAATTCCAAAATAGAAAAATTAATTTCACTTATATGTGAGGATGCAGACAGAAGTAAAATTATTAAAAAAAAACTTGTAATAGGAATAATTATTTTTTTAAAGTATTTTTTTTTATCAAACAAAGAAATGATACAAAGATAGCTTGAGAAAATTAATGTTGCTATTAACAATTTGTATAAATCGAAAACAAATTTTGTTTCTCCAAAAAATCCAACTGTGAAATCGTATGCCTTTTTCCATAAATATTTAAAAACCCACCTAAGGTGCTGTCTTTCATCTAAATTATTATTTATTTTACAATCATATTCGCTGGCTTTGCGATAAGCCTGTTCATCCGTATTATTTTTATACATATTATGAAAGCGCTCATGCGTATTTAGCTTGCTACTAATATTGCCAGTATTTTGAGGGTTGAAATAATTATTCAATAAAATATTAGATATGGAATTTGTTAATAGAAAAATAGATAATAAAAATATTACATAAATAAAAATATTTGGCTTTTCTAAAGAACTAATATTATGCATTTAAACATATACCTACACTCAATTATTACAAAATTAAAAGAAAAAAATCAGATTTTGCTAATAGGAATAGATGGGCCTACGGCAGCTGGTAAAACTACCCTAGCTGACAATATATCAAAAAGATTGAAGAAAAAATTTAATGTATTTACATTTAGATTGGATTGGACTTTAAAAGATAGAGAATTTAGAGAAAATTCCTTAAAAAATTTTAAAAAATTTAACAAAGATTTTTATTTTGAGGCAGAAGATCATATGAACCTCGATAAAACACAAGAGTTTCTAAAAAAAATTGAATTATTTAATAAATCAAACAAAAAAGAAATTGTCCTAGTACTAAATAATCTTTATGACAGATCTGGATCAGCAAAAACCGACCTTCAAGTTAAAACTAAAATCGATCGCAACACTATAATTTTCGTTGAAGGTCATTATTCAGGATATCAAAATATTTACGAGTATTTAGATTATAATATACTTCTCCTTTCTAGGAGTGAAGAGCTTTTAAAAAGAAAAATTAGTAGAGTAAAAAATTATCGATCATCAGGCGAAACTTCAAAATACTTTAATTTAATAGATGTGCCTTCATTTGTTAATTACATTTCTAGGTTTGGAAATAACTACAACTTAATAATAGATAATAGCAATTATAAAAAACCTCTTATAAAAAATAATAAATATTTGAAAAATTGGATAAATAATATTTATCTATTTAAAAAAGATATTCAAAAATTTCAGGATTTAAAAAAAAATTTTAATTACTTTAATATTATAAAAGAAAATTTATCTTCTAAAAAAACTATTGAAAAAGTTTTAGATTATGTAATTAAAATAGACACTTTTATAAATAAAAATTTTACTTTATCTATTGATAGTATTAATCAGGCTCTTTTTGATTATATTAATTATGAAACAAATTATATAAATAAAAATTTAAAAAAAACTAAGTTAACATTTGAGTATACAAATAGTTTCCATAATTTTTATTATAAAAAACTTCCTATATATATAGGATTAAAATTAAAATCTAAAAAAAATTTCATTAATTTAATTGTTTCGCATGATAAAGATAAGCTGATAATTTCTTTTTTTTGGAAAGGTGGATCAGAAAGAATTAAAATTAATAGAATACTTGGAACTAAATTGGCACACAATGCCTTTCTAAGTGAACACTCAAAATCAAATATATCAGATGCTCGATTTACTGAAAAAAAAGAATTGCTATGCTATATCCCCTCAGACTTTACCTATATAAATTTTGCAGAAAAATATTTTAAAGTAAAAAAAATACTTACAAATTTGGAGGATTTCACGATTTCAGCAGCTGAAATCTCCGAAAAAATAAATTCTGAAAATATTTTTTGGATACATAGATTTGCTAAATTTACTGAAAGGAATTTTTTTCAACTAACTGCCAAATTTATGGGTGCAGAAACTTTTACAATCAATAATTATCTTTTCGTATTCAAATCAAATAATTTTTTTGCTAATAAGGAATTTAGAGATTTTTTTCAACTATGGAAAATAAAGTCTAGTATTGATTTAAGGAAAAAAGAAGAAAGTGACAATCAGTATGATTTAATTATAGATAAGGATAGAAAAACACTTTCAGATTTTATAAACAAAAAAACCAAAACTTACAGATGTCTAGATGGTCAAATCTACCAATCAACTAAAATATTACAATTTAATAAGAAGCAATTTTATAAAGATACTTTTTTGTTGTTAAAAAGTAAAAAAAGAATTGTAAGGAAAGCTATAATCAATTTTCTAATAACAAATAATTATATTAAAGATTTAGAATGTTCTAAATTGTGGCCAAATGAAAACCTAACTGGAAAAATATCTCTAAAAAAATTTATTAATATCTCTCCAACAATACTAAGCGATCTTTATTTTTGGATGAATTTAAAAAATAATAATAATGCTATTTTAGCTGCAAACATCTATGATATAAGAAAAAACAGTTTAGATATACCTTCATACCTTCAAAAAGCACAAAAGACATCAAAACCAATTGTACTTCAATCCTCTTTTAATGCCATAGGTCACAAAGAAAAAAAATCTGAAGGTTATTTAAAACTTAAAAATGGGCCAGATGATTTTGTTAATAATGTTTTTAATAAAGCTAGAGATCTATATTTAAAAAATAACAAAGATTTTTTATTTGGAATAGGTTTAGACCATGTTGATTTTAGATATAATACTCCTAAAGGAAGAGTAAATAGATTTTTAAAAAAATTTAGCAACGTAAATAATATTACTCATTACACTTTAGATAGTTCATACTTACTTGAGTCAAAAAAATAAAAAATTTTGATTTAGAGAAAAAAAAAATTGTATTGAATGTCATAAAAAATGAAATCTCTCTGCTAAAACAAATATACGATAATCATATATTTGATTTTGAATTTTGCGCTAATGAACTAAATTATATTGATAATGAAAAAAAAGTTTTTTTACCAAACAAGCAAGACATTCAGTTTTTTGCACAATCATTTTTTGATTTAATTAATAAATCTAAAATTCAATTTTTTAATTCTAGACCTAAGCTAATTATAGGAAACTTGGGAACGGTTCATCATGGAAAAGATCCTAAATATGTAAAATCTGAAGTATCAAAAGAATGGATAGATTCTATTAAGCATTTAAATTTTATATCAGCTGTTTTGCATGGAACATCCAGATCTAATCCGAGCATACTAAAAAGAGCTACTGCGGGATGTTTTAAAATAAACGTAGCCGGTGATTTTTTACAGGTTTTGGTATCTAATTTACCTCACAAATTGCAAAAAATAGTCTTGGATAAAAATGATAATGAAAAAAGAAAGCTTTATCTTATTAGAGATAAAATGGACTCAATGACCCACAAAGAACAAAATAAAATTAAAAAAGCTCTAGGAAATAAATGCAATAAACTTATGAAATTAATACAAACTCCTTCCTTATCATCAAATGATATTTCTTATTTTAAATATAAAAACTATAATCTTAATTTATATCAGGCAAAATATATTGCAGAAATGGCAATGCCAAAAGAAAACAAAGAACTCCCATACAAAAAAAAAGTGTCAGGAAAAAGCATGTTTTTATTATCTCCTATTGAGCTGCAATATGGAGTTTTTTTTAAAAAGGTAGTTAGTATATTTTTAAAACGCAAACTAAACATGTTTCATTTAGATGTTGGCGATGGAATATTTATCAATAGAAAATTAGATGTATCTCAAAAGATAAAATATATAAAAAAAATTTCAAATAAAAATATTGTGTACATGCACTTAATGGTTAAAAACTTAAATCAAACTGAAATATTTAACAAATATATTCGAAATTACTGTAAATTAGGTGCGGATTACATAGGTCTTCATAGACAATCATTCAAAAATCTCAAAAGTTTAGAGGAAGTAATGTCTAAAATTATAAATCTTCAAAAAAAACCAGGACTGGTTATAGAAATAAATGAAGATCTTGATGAAGATATTTTTGAAATTATATTAAAATATAGAATTGAATGGTTAGTTTTTATGGGTGTTCCAGTTGGTTATGGTGGACAGATATTCAATAAATCTGTAATTCCCAATATACTAAAAGCACAAGAATTTATTTCGAAACATAATCTTAAAATAACAATTGAAGTAGATGGTGGCCTAACGCAAGAAGTTTTGAAATTATTAAGAAATTACAATATTAATAATTACTCAGGATGGTCAATAATAAATGCTAAGACACCTGCTGAAATTGGAAAGAAATTAGATTTAGTTTTAAAAATTATTTAATGACAATTAATCTAATAATACCAATGGCGGGATATGGAAGTAGATTCGTTGAATCTGGGTACAAAACTTACAAACCATTTCTTAAAATTTCTGAAAGTCAAACTATGATAATGGGAATTTGCAATAAATTTCCAAAGAAAACAATTAAGCATTTTATTATAAATGATAGAATAAAAAAAAAATACATTAATATTTTAAAAAACATTCCAAATTCAAAAATTATCAAAATAAAGATTCATAAACTAGGTCCTGTTGAGACAATACTTAGAGCTGCAAAAGATTTAAAAGATTTAAAAAATATTTTTGTTTCTTATTGTGACATTAACTGGAAATGGAATTTTGATGACGTAAACTTAAAGAGAAATTGTATTTATTGCTATAAAGGTTGGCACCCTTATACAAAAAATAATAATAATTATGCTTTTTGCAAAACTAAAAAAAGCAATGAGTTAATAAAGATAAAAGAAAAATCTAGCTTTACTAATAAATGGCAAAACGAACCTCTTTCAATCGGTTTGTTTTATTTTGTAGATTTTCAAATATTGATTAAAAGTTTTTTGTTACTAAAAGAAAAAAAAATTAGAACTAATAATGAGTATTTTCCGTCTGAAAGTTTTAATTTTATTAAAAATACTAAGATCGCTTATGTAAAGCAGTTTGTTCACATTGGCAGTCCTCAGTATTTAGAGGAATATAAAAATTGGTTTTTTTTTTTTAAAGAAAAAAAATTATTTATAAATAAAATCAAAAAAACAAAAATTGCTGATAACTATCTAATACCGGCTGCAGGTGAAGGGAAGAGATTTAAAAAAGAAAATATATTTGTGCCAAAATTTTTAATTTATATAAAAAGTATTAAAAGACGAAGTATTGATTATATAAATACCTTCTTGCCAAATAAGAAAAAAGTTTTAATTTTGAAGTATAAAAATTATTTTACAAAATTTATAGATAAGAAAAAGTTTTTATTATTTTTTTTAAACCAAAAAACCAAGGGACAAGCATTCACAATTTATAAATATTTAAATCAAGCAAAGGTTAATGGCTCATTCATAATTAATTCATGCGATGTATTTTCATTATATAATATAGAATCATTTTTGAAGTTAAAAATAAATTCTGATATTATAATATTCGTATCTAGTAAATCATTTCAAGATCTCGAAGATCATGAGTATACATGGATAGAAAATGAAAAAAATTACTTAAAAAATATCTATATTAAAAAAAAACCTGTAAAAAATTTAAAAATTTTAACTGGAAATTTTTATTTCAAAAATAAAGAAATATTTAAAAGTTGTTTTGAAAATTCTTTAAAAAATTTTGATAAAAAGGAATTATACATTGACGATCTTATCAAAACTTCTTTAGATCTAAACTACAAAGTAAGAGTGATAGAGGATGATAAATACATTAATTTTGGAACTCCTAGTTTAATTAAAGACTTCATATTTTGGGAGAAATATTTTAAAAATGATAGATAAAATATCTTGTGTAATATCCTGCTATAATGAAAAAAAAAATATACCTAAATTATTAAATTTTATTAAAAGATTAAATTTAGAAAAAAAAATTAACTTTATAATAGTAAATAATGGATCTACTGACAATTCTACATTCGTAATGCGTGCTTTTGCAAAACGTTATAAAAATATAAATTTTATTAACTTACAAAAAAGTCCTGGGTGGGGTGCTGGAATCGTTCATGGACTAAAATTGACCAGAACAAGAATAGTTGGCTGGACACATGGAGACCTAGAATATCAAATGGATGATCTGAAAAAAGTTTTGAAAGTAATTAACTCAAAATCAATTTTTTATAATAATAAAAAAAATTTTTTTATAAAAGGAAGTAGAGTAAATAGACCATTGGGAAAAAAATTAATCAGTAAAGCCATGAGTCTAGCATGTTCAACAATTTTAGGAAAAAGACTTGTTGAAATTAATGCGCAGCCCTTTTTTTTTCATAAAAAAGAGTTTAATAATTGGAAAAAAATACCTAAAGACTTATCTTTAGACCTTTTTGCATATGAAAAAGTGCAAAGAAAAAATTATGTCTCCACTAGAATTGACGTAGAACAACAAGTTCGAATTCATGGTGTATCATCTTGGAACAATGGATTTTTATCTAAATTTTATTTAATTATGACTTTTCTAAGAAGAGCTGTAATAATATTGTTATGCCGATATTCATAAATCATCGCATAAATACTGTCTCTAAACTATTAAAGCTTAAAGACTTGGACGGATGCGAAACTGATGTGCGAGATTTTAAAAAAAAATTGGTATTATCACATGATCCATTTCAAGATGGAGAAGATTTTGAAAAATTCTTAAAATATACGAAAAATAAAGTTATTTTTTTAAATATAAAATCTTGTGGGATTATTAATAAAATATTAGGCAAGACTAAAAATAACAATAGAATTTTTTTTTTAGATCTTTCTTTTTCAGAAATTAGTTACTTGATTGAGAAAAAATTAGCAAAAAAGATTATTTTGCGTTTTTCAAAATATGAAAGTTTCAATTTAAAAAAATCATTTTTTCGTAATATTGAATGGATCTGGTATGATTTTTTTGACAAACAATATATAACTAACGAACATTACAAATATCTAAAAAAATATAAAAAAAAAATATGCCTTGTATCTCCCGAATTGCTAAATCAAAGTGAAAAAGAAGTAATAAAATATATTAAATATTTAAATAAAAATAATTTTAATATTGATGCTGTATGTACTAAAAATAAATACCAAAAAATATGGGAAAAAAACTATAAATATAAATGATAAAATTCAAAACAATTAGATCAAAAGTTTCTAAAATTTTTACTGAAAATCAGCAAATGAAAATTATTATTTTCTTATCTTCATTTTATTGGTGGTTAAGAAAATATTTTCTAGCGGTAGAAATTGATTATCCAACTGAGTTTTTAAACAATTGGAAATTTGTTAAAAAAGATTCTTCTCTTGATATGGAAAGGAATTTCACACTTTATCAATTGATTAAAATGCACAATAAAATATTTGAAAATGAAACAACTAATATGATTGAGTTTGGTGTAAGCAGAGGGGCTTCATTGATTACAACAGCAAGGTTTAGTAAGCAGAATACAAATTTATATGGTGTGGATAGTTTCGGCTACTATGCAAGAGAAATTAAAGAAATGTCCACATCTAAATACGATTCTAATTATCAGGGTTCTGAAGTGGCATTCAATACCAAGACTAGATTTGTCGATTTTAGTCCAGAAATACTAGAAGATAAAATACGAAGCTTAAATGAATTTAAAAATAAGCACTTATTTTTAGTTAAATGTCATTTTCCAGATATTATTAGTGAGGAAGACAAGAGAACTATTTATGAACAAAAGTATTCGTTTGCTTATTTAGATTTTGACTTACATCTTTCAACATTAGATGCGCTAAAAT
>Ga0315339_1003172_pt1 | contig 11745 bp, 11 predicted proteins | sample ASW17metaG_FD_204514 | JGI IMG/M metagenome (GOLD analysis project Ga0315339, IMG submission 204514) | Ammonia-oxidizing marine archaeal communities from Pacific Ocean, United States - ASW #17 | ecosystem: Environmental > Aquatic > Marine > Oceanic | place: USA: California | collected 2016-12-05
ATTCTAGCTAGAGTACTTTTCCTAGAGATTATTTTTAATTTCATTAATTTATTATTTTCAAATAAGAATGATTCCTAACTTTAAATTTTATAACCAAGTTTGGTATAATTTAGTTTTATTGTTTTATTCTACAATTTTATTACATCTTAAAATATGAATTATAAGAAATTCTTCTCTGATGAATTGATTTCTTTAAAATCCCAGGGTTTATATAGAAAATTCAGAGCTATTAATAGGAACCAATCTAGCTTTCCAAAGGCAACTGAGTTGTTTGAAGGAAAAACAAGGGAGGTAGAAGTTTGGTGCAGTAATGATTACCTTAATTTTAGTCAGCATCCTGAAGTGATAGAGACTTCAATCGATGTAATAAAGGAGCTAGGAACTGGATCAGGAGGAACAAGAAATATTTCCGGTACTTCAACTTATCATGTTGATCTTGAGTCTCTATTAGCCGATCTGCATAATAAAGAATCTAGCTTACTATTTCCTTCAGCTTATACAGCTAATCAATCAACTCTTTGGACTCTATGTAAAAATATGGAAGGAATTGAAGTCTATTCCGATGAGTTAAATCATGCTTCACTTATTCAAGGAATAAAAAATGCAAACGCTACCTGTCATGTATTTAGACACAATGATACTATTCATTTAGAAGAATTATTAGAAAATTCTAATGCAGATACACCTAAGATTATAGTGTTTGAATCTCTATATTCTATGGAGGGAGTTAGATCTCCTCTTGTGAGGATTGTCGAGTTAGCCAAGAAATACAATGCTTTAACTTACTTAGATGAGGTGCATTCAGTTGGACTTTATGGGCCACAAGGAAAAGGTATGGCTGCAGAACTAGGTGTAGATCAAGAAATTGATATTATTAATGGAACACTTTCAAAATCGTTTGGTCAAATGGGAGGATATATCTCAGCTAGTTCTGATTTGATAGATTTTATTAGAAGTTTTGCTCCTGGGTTTATTTTTACTTCGTCAATGAATCCTTCTATAGCTGCAGCAGCGATTAGAAGCATTGAATTAGCAAAAAAAGCAGATGATCTTAGAGAAAATATAAAGAAAAATTCTACTTTAATTAGAGCAGGACTTAGGTCTTTTGGAATTCCTTTTCTTGAGAATAATAGTCATATTATCCCTATTCATTTATATGACCCCATACTTTGTAAAGAAGCTGCAAATCTTTTAATAGAGAAACATGCAATTTATATTCAACCTGTTTTCTACCCAACTGTTCCAAAAGGAGATGAAAGATTTAGAGTGACTATTACCCCAAGACATGAAGAACAAGATATAAATAATTTTGTGAAAGCTTTGGATTCTGTATGGACTGAGATGAATCTGCAAAGAGCCATTGAATCTGATAGTCAAAAAGAAGAGCAAGTTTCTAGAATTTATTAATTAAGATTTTTAAAGAAAAGGTATTAGGTTCATTGCCTGTACTTTTAGTTTTTTAAATTTTTTATAGAGACTATAGAGATTCTAAGACAGAAGAACTTAATCCTTTCCAGGTCTAGTTAGGGTTTAGGTTTAATTTCTGTTTTGAACAAAGAAATCAAATATTTTTTTCATGTTTTCTTTGTTCTTGGAAACAAAGAAAGAGTGGTCTGCCCCAACTATCTCATCATAGGTAAAGTTCATTTCTAGTCTTTTCATTTCAGCTACCCATTCCCTTGTTGGGTACACTAATCTATCCTTAGTTCCTTGAAGAACAAGGACAGGAACATTCTGGATAATTTTTAAATCTTTTACATTTCTTACTTGAGGTGGTGCAGGTGCAGCTAATGCAAGGGCTTTCCAAAGGTCAGGATATTGCATTCCTAGATGGTAAGTTCCAGCGCCTCCCATACTATGACCCCACAGGAAAATGTTGTTTGAGTCTATCGAATAATTATCCCTTACAAGTCTTAATACATTCATGACATCTTTTTCACTGTAAGGCCCTTCTTTTTCTAATGACCTTCCATCTTGTCCTTTAGACCATGATCCATACCAACCTTTCCGTGTGTATCCAAGAGGTGTGACAACTATAAAATTAAATTCTTCAGCCAGATCTAATAAACCTTCATACCCCATTAGCCAGTCATAAGTTCTGGTTAGGCCATGCAAAGAAACTACTAATGAAATATTTTCATCTTTTTTATACGAAGAAGGAACAAAGAGTGCATAAGGAATTGACTCTCCAGTTTCTTCAAAGTTATAACTTAGATGCTGGACTCTTGGATCATTTATGGAACTTTCATCATCCCATTTTGTTCTCATAGACTCTTTAGAGTCTTTATTTTCCTCTGCCCAAACACTAGTAGTCATAAGAATTACCATTAATATTATTATTTTTTTTATTGTCTATCTCCTTTAATCCAAAGAACAATGTTAAATCAATGAGTATTAAAATTACTAATAGTTAAAAATTTTCTAATAGAAAATTAACGGAATCTTTCATAGAGGCTTTTCTAGCTTTCCAGTTCCCTCCTAGGTGGGCTCCTATTTTAGCTCTATCTTTAAATAATTGGACCCTTTCATGAGGCTCGTTCATAAAGGTCTTGTTGCCCTTCTTATCTTGGTGGTAATGCGAACCGTCTTTTCCTACAACAGTGTGCCTACGCCCAACTGCTATGGCATTTGGAATAAACATAACAGGGTCTATAGCATCAAAGGAGTGATGACTACCTTCGTAAGAAATTATCTTACTATTACCCCCATTTTCATTTATAGCTGGAGATAATCTTTCTATTAAAATGGAGGGAGTGTAATCATCATCTTCACCAATAAGGTTTAAAATTGGTGATTTACTCCATCTCATTTCCTCTGGCCACATAAACGCACCCGGATAAAAGGCGATATGCCCTGCAAATCTTTCTCCTCCAGGGGCAAGTTTTTCAGCTAACGGTTCCCAGGCAGAATAAAGAGCTGTGCTTCCTCCAAGGCTCCATCCTGTAATAAAAATTTTAGTAGAGTCTATATCAGGATGTTTAGATAAAACCTTTAAGGCATTAAAACAATCAGTAAGAACTGTGGCCAAAGTGACTTGCATTTGATCTTCAACAATTGAAACGACTTGTCTAGCATCAAAACTGTTTACCCTAAAAATAGCGAAGCCGTTATTCAAAAAATTGACAGCATGTTCATGATGATGGCCTCTCCACCCTAAACTTCCATGCATACAGATAACCAAAGGGTAAGTTTTTTTCTTTTTTTCAGGGAAAATGAGAGTGCCGTGCATATCTTGTTCATCTTGGTCTTTGGAATTTAAGATATGAAAGAATTCAAAAGGATTTGATGATTTATAGGCTATTACTCCCTGATCGCCTGGATCGAATTTATGTTCCATTTTTTTTAATAGATTCTATATAGTTTAAAGCCTTTATTGTTATTATTTATTTTTTCATGGTTTAACCATATTACCAACTCTTTTATAAACTATAAGGGTAACAATGTTCGACCACTTCTTTTATATAGAGGGTGGGTATGGTCGCCTGCGTGGGAAAGTTAAAGAAAGAGGATAATACAAAGAGTTATTTTAAAGAGCAGGACTTCTCATATACAATCGGCGAACCATTTGATGAAATCTAATTGTAATAAGGGAGGACATAGGTATAAAGTGTCCTCAAATAAGGTAAAAAATCTACAGAAATAAGAGGCATTTGCCGTACTATTGCAGTACTCAAAAAAGCTAAAGAAATATGTATTGAATTAAAATCCTTTTAACTATTGAATGGAGAGGTGGCTGAGTGGTTGAAAGCGCTCCCCTGCTAAGGGAGTAAGGAGTTAAATCCTTCGAGGGTTCGAATCCCTCTCTCTCCGCCAGTTAATTATGCGACAGTCTCTTCATGCACTCTTTATAATTAGGAGTTAAAGAAAATAGGTTGTTTTTTAAAAGTTGTGTATATTTAATTAAAAGAATAGGAACTTTAGAGAAAGAATAAGTTATTCATATAATCAAATATGCAAGAAATTAGCGCTAGGTTAGAGATTGAATCAATCTTGTTCAATTACACTTCATCTTTAGATTCTGGAGATCTTGAATCAACTGCAAAAATTTTTACCAAAGGCGCTATTCATTCACCTGGAAATATTTTACAAGGTTATTCTGGAGTATTTGATACCTATGAATCAGCTATTATATTTTATGACGATGAGGACAATGAGGTTGAGTATAATCGTTTAAAATGCTCACCTAAAACTAAACATTTGAATACGAATATTCAATATTCATTTAATCCAGATGTCACATTAGCAAATGTTTCAAGTTATTTTACTGTTTATCAGACTATAAAATCTAAGACTCAAATAGTAGTAGGAGGAAAATATGAAGATGAGTTTCTCTTTGACAGGAAATGGTATTTGAAATTAAGAAAAATATATATTGAAAATATAGGTGACATGACTGCTCATATTAGATCGGATATAAATGAGCTATGAATATTAAAGAAGAAACGCTTGAATCCGATATAAAAAGTGGGAAGGTTTGGGAAGATTTTTGCGACGCACTCAAATCAGCAGGCGTACTTATTTCTGGCCAAGAACTGCAAGAACCTTTAGATCAAGCAGAAGGGTACAGGTATTTAACTAGACTTTTGAGGCTTGCTTTAGATATGTCCTTAGAAAAAAGTGATCCATATTTTCCTGAATTCTATAGTCTATCGCATGAGACAGCTAAGATCGGAGCTGATAATCCGGATAATCTATATCAGAATGCTTCTATTGATGGTTCTTTGCATTATAGAGTGTGGGGCAATAAAGGGACGGTCCATTATTTGAGTTTTGGCACTAAAGCAAATCGTTATGCTCAAGATGGAACTATGGCTACCACAGGAGAATTAGAGTCGAGTGATATGGCGTGCGATGAAGATGGAAATTTTGAGATATTCTTAAGTCAAGAGAAAGAGCAGTTAAATTGGTTGCCGATGGAACCAGATTCAAATATGTTAATTGTAAGACAAACTTTTTTAGATAAAACATTAGAGCATCCAGCCAGTATTAATATTGAATGTCTTGATGCAGAAAGCTCTCCTCTTCCTTTGACTAATAAAAATCTTACCAAGGGGCTCGAGCAAGCAGTGAGTTTTATTAAGGGTACAGCATCTACTTTTATTAATTGGGCAAATCTGTTTAAAGAAAATCCCAATAAATTCATGTCTTTGGATCAATCCATGTTTCAGAGGGCCGGCGGTGATCCAAATATTTTTTATTTACATGGTTATTGGAGTTTACAAGAAGAGCAAGGTCTGCTTATTAAGACGGATATACCGGAATGTGAATATTGGAATTTTCAGTTAAATAATTTTTGGATGGAATCTTTGGACTATAGATATTTTGATATTTGCATCAATAATGGTAATGCTAAATTAGAAACAGATGGCTCCTTGGTTATTCTTATAGCTTCTTCTAATCCAGGTGTTAAAAATTGGATAGATACTTCCCATCATCTATCTGGAACTTTGCTTCTAAGATGGGTTAATGCAATTTCTCACCCTCTACCTGAGACCCAAGTTATTCAATTAAAAGATTATTTAAGTGAGTAATTTAGATAAAATTGATCATCAAGAAATCCTAGAAGAAGCAACTGCCTATACGGGCTTAAGTAATTTTGGTCCAAACTCTCATTTACAAGGCTTAGAAAGGCTTTGCTGGAGTCTTAATTATGAAGCTGATTTAAATCATATTGGAAGATCGGCCCAAATTTCAAGGATTACAGGGTTGTTAGTTAATCGTCTTCTTTTAGAAGAAGATTTTAAAAAAAACTCTATTGATGAAGAAGAAATGAAGCCTCCTTTGGTGATTGTTGGTCTTCCAAGAACTGGTAGCACTATGATACATAGACTTTTAGCTAGCGACCCAGATCATACGGCTATGATTTGGTGGGAAGGAAGAAATCCTTCTAGGCTTAAGGGTGAAAAAAGAGGTGAACCCCATGAAAGGATTCTCTTGGGTAAGAAAGAGGTGGAGATAATGGTTCAGGCTTCTCCTGACTTAATGAAAATCCATCCTATGGATGCTATGGCGGCTGATGAAGAAATTCTATTAATTGAACATAGTTTTCATAGCACTGTTCCAGAATCTTTTATGAATCTACCATCTTATTCAGAATGGGTTGAATCTCAAGATCATACTACCTCTTATGAGTATCTTAAAAGAATGCTTCAATATTTACAGTGGCAAAATTTAGAAAGAAAAGGGAAATCTTGGGTGTTGAAAACACCTCATCATATGGGTTTTGTAGATGTTATTTTAAAAGTATTTCCGGGCGCTAAAATTATACAAACTCATAGAAGTCCTTTAGAAACAATTCCTTCTTATTGCTCGATGGTATCAACTTTAGCTGAACCATTATCTAATAAATCTTTTGCAAAAAATCTAGGAAAGCACTGGGAAGAGAAGTTATCAAGGGCTCTTAAACATTGTATGCACGTTTCTGATAATCACCCCAACCAATTTCTAGACCTCAACTATAAAAAGCTGATTTCTGAACCTATAGATGAGATGGAAGTCATATATAATTTTTTAGATAAACCTTACTCATCGGAAGCAAAAGAAAAGATGATATTATGGAAAGAAGAGAATATCCAAAATAAGCATGGGAGTCATGAATATAATGTGGAAGACTATGGCATAAATGATAAAAAGATTCTTGAAGATTTTGATGAATACATTACTAAATATGATTTGACTTAAAAGATAACGGATATACGGGACTTATAGTTTCGTTATAAGTAAAATAGTTTTCAGCTAATAATATGAGTTAGTACTCAGGGGATAATAAGATATGAAAGTAAAAAGCTTGGCTTATGTAGGAATTCAAACAAAAAAATTAGAGGCTTGGGATAATTTTGCAACTGATGTTTTAGGCTTAATGCGCTCTGATTCATCTGAGAAATTTTTGAAATTTAAGGTTGATGAACGTTCTTTTAGAATAGCTATTCATACAGGAAAAGAAGAAAAATTAAATTATGTAGGGTTTGAATTAAAAAACAAATTTGAATTTGAAGAAGCTAAGAAAGAGCTTAAGGAATTAAAAATTAATTTCAAGGTAGCTAATACTGAGGATTGTGTTTTCAAAGATGTTAAAGAAATGATTCAGTTTAGTGATCCTATTGGCACTCAGATTGATCTTTTTTATGGGAGGACATTAGATTATCAAAAATTTATTTCTCCTGTAGGGGTTTCAGGTTTTGTGACTGGAGAAATGGGCTTAGGACATGTTGTATTGCCGACACTTAATTTAAAAGAAAACTTTGAATTTTACACAGAAATATTAGGGTTCTCTCAAACTGACTTCATGAGTTTTACAATGGGAGAGGGTGATCAAGCTTTTCAAGCTTCACTTCATTTCTTGCATTGTGATAATCCGCGTCATCATACCGTAGGCTTATTTGAAGCACCAGATCCGACAGGTCTAATTCATCTTATGTTGGAAGTTGAAACTTTAGATGATGTTGGGTATGCCTTAGATCGAGCCAAAGCAGCTGACGTGCCATTGCAATCATCTTTAGGGAGACATTCTAATGATAAAATGGTTTCTTTTTATATGGTAAGTCCAGGTGGATTTGCAATTGAGTATGGTTATGATGGTTGGCAAGTTGATTGGGATGATTTTACTCCTACTATCAGTCATGCGCCTGATTTATGGGGTCATGAATTTGAAGGATAAATTTTATGACTAAATTAATGAGCTCAAAAGAGGCTATCTCTCAAATAGAGAGTGGCATGACAATAGGGATTGGTGGTTGGGGATCTAGAAGAAAACCTATGAGCTTAATCAGAGAACTTTTAAAAACAGATATTAAAGATCTTACAATTGTTTCCTATGGTGGCCCTGATGTTGGAATGCTTTGTTCTGCCAATAAGGTCAAAAAATTAATTTTTGGTTTTGTTTCAATAGAAACTTCACCTTTGGAATCTCATTTTAGAAAAGCTCGACAAACAGGCTCTATAGAGGTTATGGAACTTGATGAAGGTTTATTGCAATCTGGTTTAATTGCAGCAGGCATGAGGTTACCATTTTTTGCAACAAGAGTAGGTTTGGGCAGTGATATTCTTACTTTAAATCCTGAAATTAAAACTATATCTTCCCCTTATGAAGATAATGAAACCTTGGTAGCTATGCCAGCTATTCATATAGATATTGCTTTAATTCATGCTCATGAATCAGATGCACTGGGAAATACTTTCATTTATGGCCCAGATCTGTTCATAGATGATAAAATAGTTAGAGCTGCTTCAAAGACATTTGTTTCAACAGAGAAAATAATTAAAACTGAAGAAATAGATGAAAATAAGTCTCTTTCTAATTGGTTTGAAAGGAGCCTAGTTACTGGTGTTATAGAATTAACTTACGGAGCCCATCCTACAGCAGCTACACCTAATTATGGGTTTGATAAAAAGCATTTGAATGACTATGCTAAGGCTACTGATAAAGTTGAATGGAAAGCTTATTTTGAGAATTACATTAGCTTAGATCATGAATCGTATATAACGGCTGTAGGAGGGAAAGATCATATTTCCTCTTTAGAGGCCCCAGTTTTTTGAATTATGCAGAGCACTTCTTATACTCTATCTGAACTTTGTATTTGTGCAGCATCTGAGGCCTGGAGAGGTGACGGAGAGGTATTAGCAACTGGCATAGGTTTAATTCCAAGGTTGGCAGCTAGTTTAGCTAAAATGACACATAGCCCGGAATTGATGATGACGGATGGAGAGGCATATTTAGTTTCTGAACCTGTTCCAGTAGGTCCCAGGGGTTCTTATAAACCTAAGATAGAAGGTTCTATGAATTATTCTAGAGTTTTTTTAAATATTGGTATTGGATTAAGACATGCTATGACAGGTCCAGTCCAAATAGATAAATATGGACAGACAAATATTAGTTTTATTGGTGATGATCATAAATCTCCTAAAGTACAACTATTAGGCGCTAGAGGGTTTCCAGGAAATACAATAAATCATACAAATAGTATGTTTTTTCCTAATCACAATACTCGTTGTTTTGTTAGAGGTGAAGTAGATATGGTATCAGGAGTAGGTTATAACCCTTCAAAAAGGACAAAAGGCATGAATTCCAAATTTATAAATTTGGGTCTAATAATCTCTAATCTAGCAGTATTAGATTTCAATGGTCCAAGTAATCAAATACAAGTAAAGTCTTTGCATCCTGGAGTGGATATACAAGAAGTAATAGAAAATACTGGTTTTGAATTATTGCATGATAATTTTACTTCAACTCTTTCACCGACAAATGAACAGTTGTCTATAATAAGAGATTTCTTGGATCCGCATAATTTAAGAGAACAAGCTCTTCCAGATAGAATAGATAAATAGGAACAATCATGGCAAAAAAGAAAAAAGATTTGGTGCTTTATAAGCGAAAAGGCCCAATAGCAGAAATAACTTTGAATAGACCTGAATACAGCAATGCACAGAATGGTGACATGACTTATCAGATTGATAGTGCGTTTAGAAAATCTATGAATGATGAGAAAGTAAAAGTAATTATTTTAAGAGGTGCTGGCAAGCATTTTTGTGCTGGTCATGATATTGGAACTCCAGATAGAGATTTAGATAAGTCTTATGACATCAAATCTATGTGGTATGACCACACTAAAAAAGAGGGAGGAGAATTTTATTATGCAAGGGAGCAAGAAATCTATCTAGGCATGTGCAGAAGATGGAGAGAAATACCTAAGCCTACTATAGCTATGGTTAATGGTGCTTGCATCGCGGCAGGTTTAGCTCTGGCCTGGGTTTGTGATTTAATTATTGCTTCAGAGGATTCATTTTATTCTGATCCTACTTTAAAAATGGGACTTCCGGGCATAGAGTATTTTGGTCACCCCTTTGAGTTAAATCCTAGAATAGCTAAGGAATTTCTTTTTCTAGGTGAACGCATGAGCGCTGATAGAGCTTATCAAATGGGTATGTTAAATAAAGTAGTCCCTCTAGATAGATTAGAGAAAGAAACTTATGAGATAGCAGGTAGACTTGCAGAGATACCTTCCTTAGCTGTTACATTGACAAAACAGTCAATTAATCACATTGAAGACTTACAGGGACATAGATCAGGCATGGATTCTACCTTTGGCTATCATCACTTTGCACATACACACAACGATTTGGTCTCAGGAGAATATTTAGCTGGTTTTGATGCTAAGAAATTAGCTAAGAAGACTAAACAGCAAGAAAAGAGTAAGAAAAAATCTAACTAAACATATTTCAAATATGAACCCTTTGCATACTAGTCTTTGTGATTCATTAAATTGTGAATATCCTGTTATACAGACAGCTATGGGTTGGGTTGCTACTCCTCCTCTAGTTATAGCAAGCATTGAAGCAGGTGCCTTTGCTTTTTTAGCTGGAGCAGTTATGGAGATTGAAGAAATAGAGTCAGCTGTTGATGAAATACAAGCAAGAACTCAAAAATCATTTGGATTGAATTTTCATTTTTTTCAAAATAATGCAGAAGAGATAGTGGATTTAGTAATCAAAAAACGAATAAAAGCTGTTAGTTATGGAAGGTCTCCAGACAAAGAGCTAATTACTAAATTGAAAGAAGCTGGTATCTTATGTGTTCCAACTGTTGGGGCATTAAATCATGCCCTGAAAGCGGAATCCTTGGGAGCAGATATATTGGTAGTCCAAGGATCAGAAGGAGGGGGTCATACTGGAATTATTCCAACTGATGAATTGTTACCTCAAGTAGTTGATGCTGTTTCAATCCCTGTAGTTGCAGCAGGAGGTTTTAAAGACGGTAAAGGGCTCAATAAGGCTCTTAACCTTGGTGCGGTAGGAATAGCTATGGGAACAAGATTCATGATGACTACTGATAGCCCGGTTCCGAGTCAAACGTTAGATAGGTATATACAGGCTACTGCTAGAGATATTATAGTAACAAAAAAATTTGACGGCCTATCTCATAGATTAATTAATAATAAATTAATTGATACAGTTAACAAGAGTAGCCCAATAGAGTTATTAATCTTTGCTTTAAAGAATGGCTTTAAGTATAAAAGAATGACAAACTCTTCGTATTTAGATTTATGTAGAGTGGGGTTTTCTCTTTTTAAATCTGATCCTCTAAAACCAGCCCAAACTTTAATGGCGGTTAATTCAGCTGTTATAATTCAAAAAGCTATGGTTGATGGCTTGCCAGAACAAGGAGCAATGCCTAGCGGTTGCGTAGCAGGTGAAATTACTAATTTGGTAAGTTGTGATGAGTTAGTACAATCAATAATAAAGGAAGCGAAGAGCATCTTGGACAATGACTTATAAAACAAATATAAAAGATGGGATAGCAGATCTATGTTTAGATTATCCTCCAGTGAATGCATTTAATAGCCAAGGGTGGAATGACTTAGCAATAGAATTAAATCGTATTTCTGGAGATAGTTCTGTAAGAGTGGTGATTTTAAGAGCAAATGGAAAAGGTTTTTGCGCAGGCGTTGATATAAAAGAATTAGCTGAAGATGAAAGTAAGATAGTGGCTGTGAATAAAGGTTGTTATGAAAGCTTTAAAGCAGTGAGAGCTTGTAAAGTACCTGTAATTGCTGCTGTACATGGATTTTGTTTAGGAGGAGGAGTTGGCTTAGTAGGAGCTAGTGACATTGTGATAGCATCAAATGACGCATATTTTGGATTGCCAGAGGTAGATAGAGGTGCTTTAGGAGCAGCTTCTCATTTAGCTAGAATGTTTCCTTTGCAGAAAGTAAGAAGAATGATGTTTACTGCTGAACCAATAACAGCTTC
>Ga0315339_1003173_pt1 | contig 11745 bp, 9 predicted proteins | sample ASW17metaG_FD_204514 | JGI IMG/M metagenome (GOLD analysis project Ga0315339, IMG submission 204514) | Ammonia-oxidizing marine archaeal communities from Pacific Ocean, United States - ASW #17 | ecosystem: Environmental > Aquatic > Marine > Oceanic | place: USA: California | collected 2016-12-05
CTTGGGCCGTCCCAGGTCGTGCGTTCAATGGCAAACAACGGCGCGCCCTCTGCAATTCCAAGCATCTCTGCGCGCGCCTCATCCGCCAAGACTGACGAAAACGTGATGTCCCCATGGGTGAACGGCGCATGCGCCATCAGCCATTCATTCGCGCTCACCGTCTCAAACCCCTCATCCGCCGCATCTGGCACCACGTCGCAGCAAATCCAGCGATCCTCTGCCATCAACGGTTCACCACCGGCAAAATGCACCGATGTCACGTGCAACGCCTCTGCTGCCTGTAGCTTCATCCGCTCGCGAATATTCGCTGGCGGCACCGCCTTCCCACAGCCAAGCAAGTCATAGCCATAATCCTGCCCGCGCGCCTCTACCTCGGCGCGGACAATCGGAATACGCAGGGTTGCGCGGCTGATCGGGTGCAGCGCCACGCGGGTGCCCGCCTTGCGTCGCCGCTCCAGCAGGCCATCTTCGGCCAAATCCCGCAGCGCCCGGTTGACCGTGGCGCGCGCGCAGCCGAAATCCTCTGCTAGGTCAGCCTCTTTCGGGATCGCATCGCCCGGAGCCCAGATCCGCGCATGCACCCGGCGGCGCACTTCGTCGCGAATGTCCTGCCACGTCGACAACTCTCCGGCCATTGTACCCTCATACCAATTGACAGTTCATTATGTGCAGACATAATAAGCCCAATGCCCGCGCAGACAAGCCCCGAGTCGCCCCCTGAATCGCCCGAGGACACCCCGATATGCCCCACATCCTGCACCCCGGCGAGACCACCCTGCCCCAACTAAACGCCATCTGGCGCGACAGCAGCGCAGCCATCTTGCATGAAACCGCTCGGGCGGGCGTCGAGACCGCCCAAGCCCGCGTGCAACAGGCCGCGCGCGGCGATGCGGCGGTTTATGGCGTAAACACCGGCTTCGGCAAACTCGCCTCGGTCAAGATCGCCCCTGCTGATCTGGCGCAGCTACAGCGCAATCTTGTGTTGTCGCATTGCTGTGGCGTAGGGGACCCGCTGAACGTGGGCACGACCCGCCTGATGATGGTGCTAAAGCTGCTCTCTCTCGGGCGCGGTGCATCCGGCGTCGCCTGGACCACCATCGAGATGCTGCAAGACATGCTCGCCCATGGCGTCACGCCCGTCATCCCGTCACAAGGTTCTGTCGGCGCGTCGGGCGATCTGGCCCCGCTGGCGCATATGGCCGCCGTGATGATTGGCGAGGGCGAGGCCACTCTGAACGGCCAGGTCCTGCCCGGCGGCACTGCCCTGACCAAGGCCGGCCTGACCCCCATCACCCTTGGCCCAAAGGAAGGCCTCGCGCTGATCAACGGCACGCAGTTTTCCACCGCCAGCGCCCTTGTCACGTTGTTTCACGCCCGCGCCAATGCCGCCGCCGCCGTCGTCACCGGCGCGCTGTCCACCGACGCTATCATGGGCTCTACCGCGCCACTGGTGGATGAAATTCACACCCTGCGCGGCCACGCGGGCCAGATCGCCTTTGCCCGCGCGCAACGCGCCCTGATGTCGGGGTCAGAAATCCGCGACAGCCACCGCGATGGCGACACCCGCGTGCAAGACCCCTATTGCATCCGCTGTCAGCCGCAAGTCATGGGGGCCACTCTGGACCTGCTTGATTTCGCCGGTCGCACCTTGGAAATCGAGGCCAACGCCGTCACCGATAACCCGCTGGTGCTGACCGACAGCATCGTTTCCGGCGGCAACTTTCACGCCGAACCTGTCGCCTTTGCCGCCGACCAGATCGCGCTGGCCCTGTCGGAAATCGGGGCAATCGCCCAGCGCCGCGTCGCCCTGATGGTTGACCCCACCCTGTCGTTTGACCTGCCGCCCTTCCTGACACCAGACCCCGGCCTGAATTCCGGCCTGATGATCGCCGAAGTCACCACCGCCGCGCTGATGAGCGAGAATAAACACCTCGCCAACCCTTGCAGCACCGATTCCACGCCGACATCAGCCAATCAAGAAGACCACGTCAGCATGGCCGCCCACGCCGCCCAGCGCCTGCACCGGATGAACCGCAACTTAAGCCATATTCTGGGGGTAGAGATGATCTGCGCCACCCAAGGCATCGAATGCCGCGCGCCGCTGAAAACCAGCCCCAAGCTGCAACAGGCCATCACCCGCATCCGGCAAGACATCTCCCCCCTGACCACAGATCGCGCCCTGGCCCCCGACATGAACACCGCGGCCGATCTTGTGATGGACGGCGGCCTTATCTCCGGGCTAGATTTGCCCGACGCCATCACCGCCAGCCTTTGCTAGCCTCAGCCAAATTCAAAAGGGTCCGCCCCCATGCCAACCAACACCCTGACCCAAGATCAGATCGACACGTTCCAGAATTCTGGCGTTGTCCTGCTAAAGGGCGTCTTCGCCGATCAGGTCGCCGCCGCCCGCGAGGCAATTGAGCAAAACAAAGCCAACCCCAGCTGGCGCGAACGCACCTATCGCCCCGAAGATGCCAGTTCGACGAGCAGTGGAGCAGCCTTCTTTCAGGATTACGTTGTCTGGAACCAATTCGACGGCTACCGCGCGTTGGTCAAAGACTCCACCATGCCCCACCTGGCCGCACAACTCATGCAATCCAAAACCGCGCGTATCTTCCACGACCATATCCTGGTCAAGGAACCCGGCAACTCCGTCGTCACCCCCTGGCATCAGGATCAGCCCTATTACCTCGTCACCGGCCAGCAATCTGTCAGCTTCTGGGTGCCGCTGGATGATATCCCGCGTGAACGCACCATCGAATATGTCGCTGGCAGCCACCGCTGGGGCAAAGATTTCAAACCACAGCGGTTTGACGGCACTGACCTGTTTGCCGGCGACACAGCCGAGGCCGTGCCAGACGTCGAAACCAACCGCGCCGATCTAGATATCGTCGGCTGGCAGATGCAGCCCGGCGATGCCGTCGCCTTTAACTTCCGCACCCTGCACGGCGCGCCCGCCAATGCCTCGCCCAGCCGCCGCCGGGTGATCTCTATCCGCTGGGTCGGCGATGACGCGCGCTTTGTGAAACGCCCCGGAACGACTTCTCCGGCCTTCCCAGACCTCAACTATACCGACGGCGCGCCATTCGAAGGCCCGGAATTCCCGATTCTCTATCCAGCGCAATAACCTCCCACTCCGCACGCGCCCACCGCGTCGCGCTTTAGCGCGGCGCAAACCCTGTGTGCCGCAGGCACTCCGCTAAACAACACCCCACACCAAAATCACGCCGCCGCAAGATACTTCGCCAATAACGCCATCAGTTGCGCCGCCTCGCCCGCATCCAGCCCTTGCGCCTCCTCAGTATGAAACGCCAAAAATCGCGTCCGGTTCTCGTCCAAAAACTCCTGCCCCTCTGCCGTCAAAGACAAACGAACAGACCGCCGATCCTCAGGCGGGACAACACGTGCAACAAACCCCGCCGTTACCATTCGCTGCACCAGCTTGGTCATATGCGCCGGTTTGATCATCAGCGCCCGCGCAATCGCCCCCTGCCGTGCCCCCGCGTTCAACCCAATCACCCACAGCACAGTGAATTCCCCCGCTTTGCGGTCCTGCTCTGCCATAGATTGATAAAAGAACTGAAACGCCTTCAACTGCGCCAGCCGCAACTGAAACCCCAACGAGCCGGTCAACTCGCCCAGCGTCACCTCATCCTCTGCCCCGTCAGAGATCATCCTGCCCACGCTCCGCCTCACTGCCTCAGCATTCGCAACTCATATCTATGGAAATAGTTTCCAAGTAAACTAATATATCCTATACACGAGAGAATCGCGTGACTTGGGAGGGTTCAACGTGGCCAATACTCCACTCCGGCAGGTAAACTTCTGGCTGGCTGATGTCGCCAGCACGCATCGCGAAGATGGCACAATTCTGGTCTGGCAAACCACCCCGCTTGGCCCCTACCCAGACCGCCTGTCGGATCGCATCCACCACTACGCCGACACAACCCCCAACACCACGTGGATGGCAGAGCGTGACGCAAACAACATCTGGGCCAAAACCACCTACGCAGACCTGTTGCACAACATCCGCGCCATCGGCCAAGCCCTGTTAAACCTCGGCCTCACCGCCGACAAACCGCTGGTCATCCTGTCGGGCAATTCCGTCGCCCACGGCCTGATGGCGCTTGGTGCGCAATATGTCGGCGTGCCCAGCGCCGCACTGGCCCCCGCCTATAGCACCACCACGGGCAGCTACGGCAAACTGCACCAGATCAAGGCGCAGATCACCCCCGGCGCGGTCTTTGCCGATGACCCGGCCGCCTTTGCCCCCGCCCTTAGCGCCGTCTTCCCAGACATCCCACATCTCTGCGCCACGAACCCCACCTGGCAAACCCTGCTAACCACCCCCGTCACCCAAGCCGTCGATGATGCCAACCGCGCCACCGGGCCGGATACTGTCGCCAAATTCATGTTTACCTCTGGCACCACCGGTTCCCCCAAGCCCGTCATCACCACGCAACGGATGCTCTGTTCCAACATGGAGATGGTGCGCGACTGCTACGCCTTCCTGAAAACCGACCCGCCGATCCTGCTCGACTGGGCCCCCTGGAACCACGTCGCCTCCGGCAACAAGGTCTTCAACATGGCGCTCTATAATGGCGGCAGCTATTATATCGACGCGGGCAAACCCGCCCCCGGCCTGTTCGACATCACCCTGCAAAACCTGCACGACGTCTCGCCCACCTGGTACTTCAACGTCCCGGCAGGTTTTGAGATGCTGGTCGAGGCGATGCGCAGCGACAGCGCCCTCGCCCAGACCTTTTTCCGTAACCTCAAACTGATGATGTACGCCGGGGCCAGCATGGCCGACCACACGTGGAAGGCCCTCGACCAACTGGCCATCGCCACCACGGGCGAGCGCATCTTCTTAGGCACCGGCCTTGGCGCGACAGAAACATCACCCGACGTGCTGTTCTGCACCGAACCCCAGGACGTGCCGGGCAATATCGGCATCCCGATGAAAGGCCTGACGCTGAAACTGGTTCCGACCGATGGCAAGCTAGAGGCGCATGTCAAAGGCCCGTCCATCACGCCCGGCTACTGGCGCGACCCTGACCTGACCGCCAAAGCGTTTGATGCCGAGGGATACTACAACCTCGGCGACGCGCTTCGTTTCGCCGACCCAACCGACCCCGCCAAGGGGTTCTTCTTTGACGGGCGCACCGCCGAGAACTTTAAGCTGACCACCGGCACATGGGTATCGGTCGGCACCCTGCGCGCCAAACTGACCGACGCGCTTGGCGGGCTGGCGCGTGATGTGGTGATTGTTGGCGAGGGGCACAGCAGCCTTGGTGCCCTTATGGTCCCGTTCCGCCCCGCGCTGGAACGGCTGGTGCCGGATAGCACCGACATGCCCGACGCCACGCTTTGCGCCCACCCCGCCGTGCGCACAGAAATCACCAAACGCCTAAAGGCTTATAACACCGCCGCCCACGGCAGCTCGACCCGCGTGCCGCGCGTGATGTTCCTGACGGATCCACTGGATCTGAACAAGGGCGAGGTCACCGACAAAGGCTCGCTCAACCAGCGCGCCGTGCTGCGCCACCGCGCCGATCTAGCCGAAGCGCTGTATACCGACGATCCCCGCGTGATCCCAAACAACTAACCCACCGGAGTCCCCATGCAGTTTCACCTGAACGGCTTTCGCCCCGGCGACCCGCAAATCCACGACGCGCAAACCACCCACTCTGCCTCCCTGCCCGACACCACCGACGTGCTGATCGTCGGCTGCGGCCCGGCGGGCCTGACACTGGCGGCGCAGCTTGCCGCCTTTGCAGACATCAAAACCCGCATCGTGGACCAAAAAACCGGCCCGCTGCAACTCGGCCAGGCCGACGGCATCGCCTGCCGCTCGGTCGAGATGTTCAACGCCTTCGGTTTCGCGGAAAAACTGCTGGCAGAGGCGTACTGGGTCAACGAGACCACGTTCTGGAAACCATCCGAAACCGACCCCAGCCAAATCACCCGCAGCGGCCAGATCGAGGATACCGAAGACGGCTTGTCCGAATTCCCACATGTGATCCTGAACCAGGCCCGCGTGCATGACCACTATCTTGACGTCATGCGCAATTCGCCCACTCGGCTGCAACCGGACTATGCCCGCAAACTTCTGGACGTGCAGGTCGCGCAAGACCCCGCCCCGCTGGACCACGCCGTTACTGCCCGGTTTGAACGCACGGATGACGCCCACAAAGGCGAAATCGAGGCCATCAAGGCGCGGTTTGTTGTCGGCTGTGACGGCGCGCGCAGTGTGGTGCGCAAATCTATTGGCCGAGAGCTTAGGGGCGACTCTGCCAATCAGGCCTGGGGTGTCATGGACATCCTGCTGACCACCGATTTTCCCGACATTCGGATGAAATCGCTGATCCAATCCGCCGAAGACGGCTCTGTCATCATCATCCCACGCGAGGGCGGATATCTGACGCGCATCTATGTCGAGATGGACAAGCTCGGCACTGATGAGCGTGTCGCCGCACGTAACATTTCAGCCGATGACCTGATCGCCGCCGCCAACCGCGTCTTTCACCCCTATTCGTTAGATGTAAAAGAGGTCACCTGGTGGTCGGTCTATGAAATCGGTCAGCGGCTCTGTGACAAGTTCGATGACGTGCCCGATCATGGGCCCGATCATGGGCCCGCAGACGCCCCCGCCAGCCAAACCCCGCATGTCTTTATCGCCGGTGACGCCTGCCACACCCACAGCCCCAAGGCCGGCCAAGGCATGAACGTCTCGATGCGCGATACATTCAACCTTGGCTGGAAACTCGCCGCTGTGCTGCAAGGCCGCGCTGCACCCGAGTTGCTGCACAGCTACTCCGCCGAACGGCAAGGCGTGGCGAAGATGCTGATAGATTTCGACCGCGAGTGGTCAAAGATCATCAGCGCGCGGCCCAAAATCGACGATGATACGGAAACCGAAGGCTACTCTCCGGAAAAATTCCAACGCTATTTCGTGCAAAGCGGCCGCTACACCGCAGGCACCGCCATTCAATACGCGCAATCCGCCCTGACCGGCCCGCAGACCCACCAACATTTGGCGACAGGGTTTGAGATCGGCACGCGGTTCCATTCCGCCCCCGTCGTGCGACTGGCCGACGCCAAGCCGCTGCATCTGGGCCATGTGGTGCTGGCCGATGGTCGTTGGCGGCTGTTCGCCTTTGCAGGCACGGAAGGCATCGCCAGCATCCGCCCGTTGTGCAACTACCTAAGCAATACCCCCACATCCCTGCTGAACCGCTATACCAAACCCGGTACAGACCCCGACAGCACCTTCGACCTGCGCGTGATCTTTCAGCAGGGCCACCGCGCGTTGGAACTTGGCGACATGCCTGACCTGTTGCTGCCGCACAAAGGCAAATACGGGCTACAGGACTATGAGAAAATCTTTTGCCCCGATCTGAAATCCGGCAATGATATCTACGACATGCGCGGTATTAACCGCCCGGATGGCTGCATCGTCATCGTCCGCCCCGACCAGCATGTCGCCCATGTGCTACCGCTAACCGCCCACGACGAACTGGCCGGTTTTTTCGACGGCTTCATGCTGGCCCAGTAACGCCAGCCGCAGGCCCAAACGCCGCCACCACCGACCCGGCAATCAGGTTGCGCAGCCAGACGTGCATATCCGACGCATGGCAACGCGCCGTCCATGTCAACTGAATCTCGACCGGCGCGGGCACCGGGCATGGCGTGACACACAAATCACCACCAATCTGGCGCGCCAGCTTTTCCGGCAGCGTCGCCACCAACTCCGACTCGCGCACAAGGCTTTCGATCCCCGCCGGGCTTGGCACCCGCAGCGCGTAATCCAGCTGATAGCCCAGCCGGTCTAGTTCCTGCATATAGCTCGATTTCCACGCCCCGCCGTAGGTGATGTTGATGTGCTGCAACGCCTGATACGCCTCTATCGTCAGCGCCCGCCCCGCCATCGGATGCCCCTTGTCCATCAGGCAGACATACCGGTCTGTATACAGCCGCCGGGTGAAAAACGCCGCATCCTTACGCTGAAACGGGCCGATCAGAAAATCCGCCTCGGCGCGCAACAGCCTTTCATGCCCCATATCGGCGCTGTCTATGATCTCCAGCGTCATCCCCGGTGCTTGCCGCCGCAGCGCATGCGCCAACCCCGGCAGGATCAACACGCGTTCGTAAAAATTACAGGCAATCACCACCCGTTGCGTGGCGGTTCCCGGCTCAAACCGCGCCGCCTCTGTCAGCGCCAGATACCCATCCACCAGCCCCTGCGCCTGTGCGATGATCTGCTCACACCGTGCCGTCGGCACCGTCGCGCCACCCTCGCGCACGAACAGCGGGTCGCGAAACGCCCGGCGCAGCTTTTCCACCGTATAACTTACGGCGGATTGGTTCACGCGCAACTCTTCAGCCGCACGCGTGAATGACCGATGCCGATGCACCTGCACCAGCCTCACCAACGCCCGAAAATCCACATCCAACGCATCATTCGCCATTCTGCCTCCACATCAAAGACCCACTATCAAAAAATCAGATAGCGACCATCAACTCAATCCCATTGTTTGATGCAGCCACCTGCCATAAGGTCACCCAGCCTATCTTACCAAGCACATCTTATAGGGGGAGTAAGCCGTGCCTCTTGCGCCACTCGACACTGACGTCACATTCGACCAGCTAGCGCTGGACCCGTATCCGATCTATCAGCGCATGCGCGCCACCGCGCCGGTGACGCGGGTTGCTGCCGTAAAACGCACCTTTCTGACCAAGGCCGCCGATACGCGCATGGTCAAGGAAAACCCCGATCTCTTTAGCTCTGATGACCCAAACACGCCGATGCAGCCCGCCTTTCAGGCTCAGACCCTGATGCGCAAAGATGGCGCGGAACATCGCCGCGAACGTATGGCGATGCAGGCGGCCTATATGCCGAAATCCATCGAATGCAATTGGGCCGGGCTCTATACCGACATCGCCACGCGCTATCTGGATCGCCTGCCAAAAGACGGCCCGGTGGATTTGTTCACCGACCTCTGCGCCCCCGTCGCCGCGCGCATTCTGGCGCATATTCTGGGGATCGAGGAAGCCACAGACGAACAAATGCAGCGCTGGTCACAGGAACTGATCGACGGCGCTGGAAATTTCTCATGGAAGCCGGAACTGTTTGAAATCACCGACAAAGCCAACGCCGAGATGAACGCGCTGTTTGACAGCATCGCACCGCGGCATATCGCCGAACCAAACGCCTCTGCATTTTCGGTGATGCTAAACGGGAAAAACCCGATCAACCGCACGCAAAGATACGCCAACATCAAAATCGCCATCGGCGGCGGTATAAATGAGCCGCGCGATGCGCTGGCGACGCTGGTTTATGGCCTGCTGTTGAACCCTGATCAACTGGCCGAAGTCCGCGCCAAAGACGCCTGGTTGACCGCGTTTGAGGAGGGCATCAGGTGGGTCGCGCCTATTCAGGTCTCGTCGCGTTTGGTGACCGAAGACACCCAGATTGGCGGTTTTGACATCCCCAAGGGCGACACCGTCATGACCATTCAGGCCTCGGCCTGCCGCGACGAAGACCTGTATGAGGACGGCGAAAATTTCCACGTGTTCCGCGACAGCAACCCGCATCAGGCCTTTGGCACCGGTCCGCACCACTGCGCCGGGGCCAAAGTGGCCCGCCGCACCGTCGGAGAGATCATGCTGCCGATGCTGTTTGAGCGTTTCCCCAACATGCGCCTACCCGATCCCGACGCCGTGGAATGGCGCGGCTTTGGCTTTCGGGGGCCGATCAATATGCCTGTGATACTGGCCTAGGGCGTTTTGGGCTTTCGGCGTTAACCACACCAGAATTGGCGTTCGAAATCAGCCCCTTCCTGATTTCGTGGCAGCGAATTTTGGTGCGGCTCCAGTCCAATGCGCCTAAGCGGCGGCGATCACATCCGCCACCTTTACCGCGCGGCCCTCGGCAATTGACAACAACGCCGCGTCGGCCAAGGCCAGCGCCAGTAGGCCGTCCTGCCCGCCAGTGCGTGGCGCGCGGTTTTCATCCGTCGCAGCCACGAACTCGGCGATCTCGGCGGCGTAGGCCTGCACATAGCGCGTCATGAAAAAATCCTCTAGCGGGGGGCGCTGATAGCCCGTTGCCGTCGCGACCTCTAAACGCGACTGGTGCATATTCTGCGCGCTCGCCGCGCCCTTTGATCCGTGCACTTCGATGCGCTGATCATAGCCATAGACCGCCCGCCGAGAGTTGGTGATCGTCGCCTGTTTGCCCGACGCGGTGCGCAAGATCACATTGACGCTGTCATAGTCCCCCAGCGTGCCAATCTCTGGGTCAACCAGCACCGACCCGGCGGCCAGCACGGTTTCAACCTCTTCCCCCAGCATCCAACGCGCCACATCGAAATCATGGATCGTCATATCGCGGAATATCCCACCAGAACGTTTGATATAGTCGGCAGGCGGCGCGCCGGGGTCGCGGCTGGTGATGGTGACCATTTCCACATCACCGATCTGCCCGGCATCAATGGCGGCCTTCAGCGCCATAAAATCAGGATCATAGCGCCGATTAAAGCCCAGCATCAGCCGCGCACCGGTATCCTGCACCACAGCCAGACAGGATTTCACCCGCGCCAGCGACAGATCAATCGGCTTTTCGCAGAATATCGCCTTGCCCGCCTTTGCTGCCTGCTCAATCAGGTCGGCATGGGTGTCGGTCGGCGTGCAGATCACCACCGCGTCCACGTCATCGGATCCCATGATGGCAGCGATGCTGCGCAGCTCGCCGCCAAACTGCGCCTGTGCGGTCTGTGCCGCCGCCGCATCCGGATCGGCAATCGCGACCAATGTCGCACCGGCAGTTGCGGCTATGGCGCGGGCATGCACCTGCCCGATGCGCCCCGCGCCCAGAACTGCGAAATTTACACCCATGACCTATGCTCCTGCGTTATCGCGTTGGTCGCCGAAAAGATCAGGCAGCAGATTCCTCAAACTGCGGCTGCGTCTTTGCCCCGGTGATATAGGCGACGATATCCTGCCCGTCAGTCTCTTCCTTGCGCAGATCGGCACAAATCCGGCCCCGGCGAAACACCACGATGCGGTCGACCAGATCCATCACCTGCCGCATGTTGTGACTGATCAGGATAAGCGGCTCTCCGGCCTCTTTCAGGGTGCGGATGATGTTTTCCACCTGCGCGGTTTCCTGCACACCCAGCGCCGCCGTCGGCTCGTCCATGATGGTCAGCCTCGAATGAAACGTCGCGGTGCGCGCGATGGCCACACATTGCCGCTGACCGCCGCTCATGTTGCGGATGGTATTGCGAATGTTGGGGATTTTGACGGCGGTCTTTTCCAGCCCAGCTATAGTCGCCTGCCGCATCGCCTTGTAATCCAGAAACCGGAACGGCCCGAGCCAGTCAAACTTGGTGATCTCGCGCCCCAGGAAAAGATTATCCGGCACGTCCAGATCATCCGCCAGCGCCAGCGTCTGAAACACCGTTTCAATTCCCGCCTCGCGCGCATCCAGCGGCCCGTTAAAATGCACCTCATCCCCATATAACCAGACATTGCCGCGCGTGCGTTGTTCCACCCCGGTGATCTGGCGCACAAAGGTGGATTTGCCCGCGCCATTGTCGCCCATGATGGCGACATGCTCGCCCTTGCGCAGCTCAAAATTCGCGCCTTCCAGCGCATGAACCCCGCCGTAATGCTTGGTCAGGTCCTGTGTCTTCAGAACAATGTCATTCATGTCCCTGCTCCCTTATGACCTGGAGGCGC
>Ga0315339_1003175_pt1 | contig 11743 bp, 10 predicted proteins | sample ASW17metaG_FD_204514 | JGI IMG/M metagenome (GOLD analysis project Ga0315339, IMG submission 204514) | Ammonia-oxidizing marine archaeal communities from Pacific Ocean, United States - ASW #17 | ecosystem: Environmental > Aquatic > Marine > Oceanic | place: USA: California | collected 2016-12-05
ATCCCTTCCGTGTCCCACAAACACTTCAGGAATGTTCGCTGGACCACTCGAGCGGTCTAGTTTCTCTCCGCCCTCACGCGGCTTAGAATCGCCGCTCTGTGGTCTAGTTTCTCTCCGCCGTTCTCAATAGTCGTGAGTTCCCAGTAGGCATCGCTTGGAAAGAACTTCAGAACGTTCTCCGAGACGAACGATTTTCCTGACGACGACTGACCTTTCACCACCACGGACATGGGCTTGTTGAAGAACCGAGTTGTCAAGGCGAGAAAAGTGAGCTTTGAGGCTCGGTCCTCACCAGTCACCCCTAGCTTGTGAAGACCCTCAGAGAAACGGTCTAGGATGCGTCGATATTTGGCGATAACACGGCATCTAGTAGACTGTCGCAGAGATAGTTTTACCATGGCGGATGCGGCGTGAAGGTTTCGAATACTTCCAGCGGAACGGTTTGGCGTCTTTCGAGTAGGCGTTGATGGAGCGGCGTAGTTTGTGAGCTAAGTCCTGGGTTGACGTGAAGACGCCGCGGGCGATGACATCCCGTTGGATCTTCAAAAACCACAACTCGACCTGATTGAGCCACTCGCGAGTTTGGCTGGTTCCACTATGGAACTATTGCAGTGTTGCATAAGGTTAAGGGGGTAGGGTCAGAGGGTCAAGAAGGATGAAAACAGCTACTCCCTGTACCCCCTATTTGGCGTGCAAGAGCGCAACACCTCAGGATCGCCCCTGGATCAATGTTCAAGGGGGAACTAGACCAGTTGGGGCAAGGCACTAGATACTGTGGGGGGATTCCCTCCTCGACAGAGCCCGGTTGCCCGTCGATGCCCTCAAATCTTGCACTGGACTGACGGTTAGTTGTACACTTCCCGGTCGCAGAGACTCAACCGAAGTCATGGTTGTGAGGGGGAGGGGCTATGAGACGAGCGGTATTGATACTGGGGGTGTTCGTGTGGTTAACACCTGGGGCGCAGCCTGCGGACATGGGGACTTCGCGGTTCTTCCCACAAGACTCCGTCCGGGGCTATGTGGATTTCCAGATAGCCCCTCCTAGGAACGAAATCGACTTGGGGCTGTGCGTGTTGAGGACGGATAACCCCTTCACACCTCATCCGACCTGTTCGGCCTTCGCACGCTACGCCTGGGGTGGTTACATAGAGCTGCAGCCCATTGGTCGGGGCCCCTTGCGGCGCCTGTTCCTTTTTGCAGAACCGATCGTTTACGGCGGTGACAACCTGCCACAGCGACGCTACACGGCATCAGGATCGCCGATCTTGTCGGAGTTATCTATCGGGGTCGGCCTGGAGTTACCCAATGGCTTCGAACTCAGATTCAAGAACCACAAAGCGTACATGCTCGGAAAATATCGCACTCCCGAGGGTGCGGTGGACCTGCGCACGGACGGGCCTTACGGGCTCTACTCGACCATCGGAGTGCGCTGGAAGTTTGGTAACTGGAATCGTTAGAGAATGTAGGTCAGGGGGGCGCTTGCTCGGGCGGTGCTTCCGTCATCTAGTGTTGGCGACCCAACTGTAACTCGTGTAGCTGCTAGGATTTAAGGCTCAATTCCAGGGTGACCAGTCCTGGTGTCGACCGGTCTAGGAGCAATGAAGAGTCTCAGCTGTGCAAACACGGACTGCCTGCTGGCGGGAAAACCCGACGCCACAAGAGTCGTCCGCCACGGCTTCTACCGGACAAAATGGGGAAGGCGTCGTCGCTACCGATGCCAGGCTTGCGGCAAGACCTTCTGCACCAATACCGGGACGCCCTACCATCGACTCCAACATCGTCGCGCGACCTTCGAGGAGGTCGCCGCGCTCAGCGTCGAAGGCCTGAACAAGTCTGCGATCGCCCGCGTTAAACGCATCGGCTGGAATACGGTCGATCGCTGGCTCGAACGAGCCGCCGAGTCTTGTCGTCGATTCAACTCGCGAACGATCACGGGCCTGGCAGTGGAGGAGCTGCAGGCTGACGAGCTTCGCACGATCGTCGGTGGCAAGCAACAGCCCATCTGGATCTTCGTTTCGATCGACGTCTGGTCTCGGCTCTGGCCTTCGACCGTGGTCGGGAGGCGGAGTTACCGCAACACACTCACTCTGTTTCGAGATGTAGCGAACCGCATGAAGCTTGCACGCTTCCCGTTGATCGCCACGGACGGATTCGAGTTCTACGAAAGAGTTGTGCGACGCGTCTTCGGGCCGGCCTGTCTGTACGGCCAAGTGATCAAGATGCGCAGGAATGATCGCGTGATCAGAGTGGAGCTAAGGACAAGGATCGGTACCGCCTGGCGATGGGAGCAGGCTTTGGGTGACTCCGAGGATTCCGAGAAACTGAATACGTCGTTCATCGAACGGCTGAATCTGACGATCCGACAGGGCTCAGCGTATCTTTGTCGCCGGACACTCTGCTACGCACGACGAACGGAGCGACTGAAAGCGCACCTCGAACTGCTGCGCTGCTATTACAACTTCGTGAGGCCGCACCGAGGGCTCAGATTCGGACGAGAGGTCAGGACACCGGCCATTCAGGCGGGTCTGACGAAGCGGCGACTGACGTTGAGGGAGATCTTCTCGTCGACGATCTTTTTCCTGGCATGGAAAAAGCTCAAGTCGGCGCTCGCCCGCTGCACGATCCTGGTCATTGTGGACGACGGGCGAGTGAAATTGGCGGCGTAGCAACACTCAATGACGGAAGCACCGCCGGGACCCCGTCCGGCCCGACCTGAACATTGGAGGCATGCATGTGCATGTCGATGATGGGCGGCTTCTGCTGGGCGGCGATCGGTGTTGCCGCGGAAGCCAAGAGGAGAGTGACGGTCAGTAGGGGGCGTTTCATGTCAGTTTTGTTCGGCCTCGGACTTGTGGTTGTTGCGGGGATGATCGAGTGCTGCTGCGGCCTGTGCTTCGCGCTGGAATCTTTTCCGCCCTTCCTCATCGCGGAGCAGCTGAGGCGCGCCAGAAACTTGAGAGCAACGGGCCGGTTGAGTTCGGTGTCGGTTGCCTTGAAGACAACGCCCATCCCGCCTTCACCGAGCTTCTCGGTGACTCTGTAGTGGCTGATGGTTTGGCCGATCACGTCGGTCCGATTCTACCCTGAAATGGTAGGTGGCGATAACAACCGATCCGTTGAACGATCTTTTTTTTCTGCTCCCAGACCGTGATCCTAGATCGGTTCGCGACTCGGCGAGGGCATCTGGGGCGCTTCAGCCAGCGGAAACGAAGTGCGAACCGGACATGAACGAAGCCTGACGGCAGACGCTTCGCGTGGGCGCTATATGGTTCGTTTGGTGGGGCTTAATCCATGAAGTGGGCTTGGTAAATGTGTTCGGAGGTAGGACGAGTTATCTGCGGCACGCGGCGGAACGTGCCGGGAACTCAGCTACAATGGCGTTCGCGGAAAGCCTGCATCCATGATTGACGCGGGCTGGGCAGACTACAGGATGCACTCATCTCGGCGGAAGCAATTCGCCCGCCTTCGTGACAGATCCGTCGATTCTGCAAGAGAAGCGGGGATTCGATGCAGCACGGCTACGCGGTGAGAGCGAACGCACGGACCAGCCGGCGTGACTTTCTCAGCATGAGCACGGGCGCATTCAGCGGCCTTCTTGCCGCGACGGCCGACTCTGCCAATGCTGCAAAGAAGACAGCGGATTCTGTGTTTGGAAGCATCCGCGTCACCGACATTGAGGTCCACGAGATCACGGTCGATTACCACGATTGGATCGCCTATCAGCTCAATCACTACTACGGACCCACTACACGGACGGTGTACATCGTCCGCACCAACAAGGGCATCATCGGGCTGGGGGAGGGAGCCAGGGAGTCTGACGAGGTTATCCAGCAGTACATCGGGACCAGCCCTTTTGATTGGGTCGGAGACGAAACGTCCCTGCCGCTCGGGATGGCGATGTACGACCTGATGGGCAAGGCCGCTGGTGTCCCCGTCTATAAGCTGTTCGGTCAACGGTATCGCCGCTGGGTGCCGGTGGGTTCATGGACCGTGTCCACTCACCCGAAGCGCATGGCCGAAGCCGTCCGGCAGTACTCCGGGCAGGGCTATACCTGGCTGAAGTTCCACCTATCCCCTTTTGAGAACGTCTTTGACCAGCTCGATGCCATGCAAGCTGTAGCGCCACCCGGATTCAGAATTCATTTCGACTTTACGATGGGCGGAACGGATGACCACATGTTCAACCTGCTTGAGCAAATGGCCGAGTATCCCATCTCGGGGTGCTTCGAGGACCCGCTGGAACCGAATGAGATCGACGGTTATGCGGAGCTTCGTAACCGAGTCAAACTGCCGGTGGTACTGCACCACGTACCCATGCGGGCTACGTACACGGTCCTGCATCGGGCGGCCGACATCTACATGCTTGGCCACGCGAAGATCGGAGTTGCTATCAGGCGGGCCGGGCTGTTCGCAGCCGCTGAGATCCCGTTCATGTTGCAGAACGTGGGCGGATACATTACCAGGGCCATGACGACGCATATGCAGGCCGCCTTCAAAACCGCGAACTTTCACTTCCATGGCGACGCCGAAACATGGAAGTCGGACGTTGTCAGGGAAAGGCTGACACCTATCAATGGTTTCGTTCGTGTGCCTGAAGGGCCGGGCCTCGGGGTCACCTTGGATCAATCCGAACTCGAACGTCTCAAGCAGCTACAGCTGCCCGAGCAGGCGAAGTGGATCATCAAGACGAGCTTTGCCAACGGGACTCAGATGTACAACATAGCGGATCCGAAGCAGTCGATCTTCATGGTGCGGCCGGACACACGGCGGCTCATTCCGATGAGTTATGCGTCGCCGCTGAAGACTGAGTATTGGGACGACGACCGATCACCGGCATATCGAGAGATGTTTGCGAGAATCGAAAAACAAGGAGTTGTCGTCAGGCACTGAGCGTTCTCGATTTGCACGGTTTGCGAGGAGCGCCCGGAGGAACCTCTTTCTTGGTGGGATCGCGATTTGAACGAAGCCTGACGGCAGACGCTTCGCGTGGTAGGATTTGGCAGGGCAACTGCTGATGCGGTCGATCAAACTTGGAGCGGCTACCGTACCCCTCTCCACCTTCGCGGAACCACGACACCGCATCGCGCCGAACAAGTTGGGATACAAACCCCATACAAGCAATTACCCTTCCAAATAGGCCGCTTCCTTCATATCGTTGTACCGCTTGCGTCAGGCCCCCGTTGGGCCGGGCTCTTTCAGTCACGTCACCAGCGGTACAACACTCTGATATATCATTACCTACGGCTGCGATGCATCAAGCGGGTTGGTTTCGAGGGTTTTGCCTGTTTGCGGCCCGGAAGCCTGGTCCGACAGGCGGCACGGGAAGAAATAGCTTGGGTAGCCGAATCCGAGACTACGGTAATAGCCCCGGACGGAGGTTCTCGATGCACTCGCGTAGTGTGGCGAGAAATCTCGCGGCGGGCGCGCCGTCAATCACGCGATGGTCAAACGTCAGGCTTAGCGACAGCATCTGACGGGGGACGATTTCATCGCCCAAGACAACCGCTTCGGCCATGATCCGCCCGACGCCAAGAATAGCGGCCTGGGGCAGGCTGAGGACCGACGTGAACGTGTCTACTCCGAAGCTGCCGAGATTGGTAATCGTGAACGTGCCCCCTTGCATGTGCTGAAGGGTTAGGCCACCATCGCGCGCCGACCTAGTGAGCTGTTGAGTTTCGGCTGCGACCTGCCGCAACGATTTCCCCGGGACATCGTCGACCACCGGAGCCATTACGCCCGCATCCGTGTCGACGGCAAAGCTGATGTTGCAGTGATCGGGAATGAAGATGCCATTGTCACGCCATTGGCCGACCATCTGTGGATGATCTTGCAGAGCTGTGGCTGACAGCTTGATGAGGAGGTCAGTGTAACCAGGAACAGAGCCAGCAGCTGGTTCTGCTTCCTTGAGTTGCCGCCGGAAGTGGACCAAGCTGGTAGCGTCCACCTTCGTTGTAAGCGTTACCGGCGCCGCCTGGTGAACACCTGCGAACGTCCGCTCAGCTATGGTTCGGCGGATGCCGGTGATCGGCGTCAGCCTACCGCTGGAGGACGCGCTTTCGTTCCGCGAGACCGCGACGCTCAACGCTGCAGTAGCCGCCTCGCGGATATCACACTCTTGAATTCGTCCGGTACCACCGCTACCTGCAATGCCTGACCAGTCGACCCCCAATTCGCGAGCGAGGCGCTTGGCTCGTGGGCTGATAGCGACACCCTTCGTCTTGCGGACCCTTGCCGGCCCCGTGGTGACGGCAGGGGCCGGTTGGACTCGTGCTTCCTTGGCGAGCACAGTTTCGGGCGCTTTCTCGACCGTCTTCACTCGGCCTTCGACCTCAAACGGAGCGGATTCACCCTCTTCGACCAGATACGCAAGGAGCTGTCCGACGACAACCTCGTCACCGGGCTTGGGAGCGTCCGGCGGGATGCGTAGGATGCCGGCGTCAAAAGACTCTACTTCCTGATCCACTTTGTCGCTCTCCAATACGAAGAGCATGTCACCGACATTCACCTGTAGGCCGTCTTCCTTCAGCCATTCGCCGAAACTGCCCTCGTCCATCGACCAGCCCAGCCGGGGGACAACGATCTCAATCGCCATAGTGTTCTTACGCTTCCAGCAGCCGGCCAACGGCTTGTACGATTTCCTCGACGTTCGGCACGATGGCTTTCTCTAAAGTCGGGCTGTAAGGAGTGGGTGTAAAAGCACCGTTCAGGCGCTGGATGGGGGCGTCGAGGTGATCGAAGCCATCCGCAGCCACGCGTGCAGCGATTTCCGCCCCAATGCCGCACGGTTGGAACGCTTCATCGACGATCAGGAGGCGGCCCGTCTTTGCTACCGATGCGATGATCGTGTCGGTGTCGAGCGGTGATACCGTGCGCGGGTCGATGATTTCGGTGGATATTCCCTCGGCCTCCAGTTGGGTAGCGGCCTTCTCGGCATGATACCGCATTAGGGAGAAAGCTACGATTGTGATGTCTGTCCCTTCGCGCACGACCGCTGCTCTCCCAAACTCGATTTCGTAGGGCTCCTCTGGAACCGGGCCTTTCCCGCCCATCAATTCGCGGTGCTCCAAAAACAACACGGGGTCGCTACATCGCAGGGCGCGAGTGAGCAACCCCTTGGCGTCGTAGGGGGTGGAAGGCATGATGACTCGCAGTCCGGGAATGTGCGTGTAAACGGACTGATAGCTACCTGAATGGTGAGTGGCTGCCGAGTGCCCGATGCCGATGCAGCCGCGTAGCAGAATGGGCATTTTCAGGCGGCCGCTGGACATGTATTGCATCTTGGCGATCTGATTGATCATTTCGCCGAACGCGTCGTTGATGAAATCGATAAACATGAAGTCGATCACCGGGTGCGTCCCGGTCATGGCCGCGCCACAGCCCAGCCCGACAAAACCGCGTTCACAGATCGGTGTGTCGCACAGCCGATCCGCACCGTACTTTTCATAGAGGCCGCGTGTCGTCGCAAAGTTGCCGCCCCGCTCACCGATCCCTTCACCCATGACAAAGATTGCCGGGTCGTCTTTCATCTCATGCGCGAGGGCTTCGAGCGTCGCGGCAACGAAGGTCGTTTCGCGACTGCCTGCCGACGGTTCGGGGCTGGGCGCGTGCCCGGCTTCGGAATAAACGTGCGCAGTCGCCGACTGCGCGGAGGGAAAGGTACTGGCTTCCGCGAATCGGTGGGACTCGGAGATCAGGTCTGTGACCTCAGCGGCGAGGGCATCGAGTTCGGGTTCGGTGGCCGCGCCTTCTTCTAGCAAGCGGCACCGCAGTTGTTCGATGGGGCAGCGCTTCTTCCATTGATCTACGTCGTCGCGTGTCCGATAGGTAAAGTCGCCCATGCCCTCGGCGTGAGCACGAGTGCGGTATGTCTTGCACTCAATAAGCGTCGGTCCGTCTCCGCTGCGCGCGCGCTCGATCGCTTCGCCTGCGACACGAAGAACCTCCAGGGCGTCGTTGCCGTCCACCTCGAACCCCGGTAGACCATAATTGGCGGCGCGGCGTCCCACGTCGGGGATGCCACTGGAGTACCGAAAGGGAACCTCGGTGGCAAACTGATTGTTCTCGCACACCAGCAGAACCGGCAAGTTCCAAATGCTTGCCATGTTCAGGCCCTCATGGAACGCTCCGTTGTTGACGGCGCCGTCACCGAAGAACGCCACCGCGACCTGATCCGTCTTCTTGATCTTGAAGCTGTATCCGCCACCGCATGCCTGCAGGATGCACGGGCCCACGATGCCGCTGGTGCCCATCAAGCCAATCTCCGGCTTGAACAGGTGCATACTGCCGCCGCGTCCGTGGGAACACCCTGCCTCCCGGCCATACAGCTCCGCGATCAATTCGCGCGGGTGCAGCCCCTTGGCCAAGGCGTGTCCGTGACCTCGGTGTGTGCTAAAGACGACGTCTTTCTGACGCAGGTGAGTGCAAACTCCCGCCGCGATCGCCTCTTCGCCGACATAGGTGTGACACGCCCCGTGAACCAAACCGCGCTGATGTGATTTCGCCAGTCGCTCCTCACACTGCCGAACCACTTGCATCGTGCGGTAGAGAGATAGGAGTGTTTCTTTGTCTAGCTTTGTCGTTGTGGCTGTGGCCATGGTCGTTTGATCTCTTATCTCGTGTCTTCTGCCGTTGCCGAATTCTGGTTGGCTACTCGCCAAACACTTCGGTTCCGATAGAGCCTCCGGCATTCATCGCCAGGTTGCCGCCGTCCATCGGAATGATCGCACCCGTGATCCAAGACGAGGCGTCGGAAGCTAGAAACACAGCGAGCCCCCTGATGTCTTCCGGCGCGCCGAATCGGCCGGCGGGTATGCCGCTGAGAAAACGATCTTTGATGCGCGGATCGGAGTCGATTCTGGCTTGCAGGCCGGGATTAAGAACCTGGGCGGGGAGGATCGAATTGACGCGCACGCCGCGTCCGCTCCATTCGGTGCTCAACTCGCGAGTCATTTGGACGACCGCACCCATCGCCATGCTATACGCGATATGACCACGGCCAAGCGCTGTAACGCTCGCCAGCGAACCCAGGTTCACGATGCTTCCTTTACCGGCGGCCAACATGCGGCGCCCCGCTTCCTGGCAACAACAGAAGCGTCCGTAGACCAAGTTGCGCCACGTCCATTCGACTTCGTCGAGCGAGATGTCTTCGGGCTTCTTGCGTATCGCCTCACCCGCAATGTTGGCGACAAAGTCGACCCGGCCCAACTCGTCGTCGACCTGTACGAACATTGAGCGAATCTGTTCAGGTTCTGAAGTATCGCAGACTAAGGGCAGCGCTCGGCGTTCGAGCAATTCGATTTCGCCCGCGGTTGCGTTTACTCCCTTTTCATCGATATCGGCTAGGACGACGTCAGCACCCGCTTCCGCCAGGGCCAACGCGGCCGCTTTGCCCATCCCGCTCGCCGCACCCGACACCAGTGCAACGCGGCCTGAAAGATCAAACATATTCCTGTCCATCGTCATTCGATATGTACCATTGGTGACCGCATGCGGTCAGCCGGCCCCGAGTAGTGCTTTCAGAATTGGGAGCTGTTTGTGATAGAAGACCAGAGCAGCCATACCCAGATAGAATACACCGCAGCCAATGATTCCGATGCGATGAGTCCAGCTTGGTCGTAGCTGCTTCGGCAAGTAAGCCAGGTTGTTACGCAAGATGAAGAAAGCTGAGAATCCCAGCCCGATGTTGTTCAAGTTGGCGATCAACAACACCATGACCTTGGGGCTCTCATACTTCGTGAAATACCAGGCACAGAAAAATGACCAGGCGACGTAGAACGCCAGAATCGTGTAGTAGATCCACCCCACTTGGCTAGGCTGCATCTGCTCACGGACGCGGCGACTACCGGACCAAAGAATGTCGGTCCAGCGGCGACACACATCTTCCACGATCGACATCTGACTCGGTAGTAGGACGAGCAGTCCAATGATCAACACGGCGATCCACAGGCCCTGTTGCATCGCTGGACCAAACATATCGTCATGGCGCACCCCGTCGGCGGAGATGATGGCCTGAGCCCAGTCGAGGCCGGCCCTATCGTGGAACAACGCCGAGTTCGGCGAGAACTGAATCGAGAGGAGCGCGGGCAAGGCCATCCCCATGACGCAGCCCGGCGCCCAAATGAGCCATTGGTCGAGGAGGATCGTACGCCACCAACCTTTCCAGCGACGCAAATTATCGTCGGTCAATTCGAAGACTTTCCCGATGTGGCTAAGTGTCAGCTTTCGTCCGCCGACGGCACTGGGAATCGCGCCCACTTGTGCACCCATCCCCCAGCCCTTATCACGGCAGTAGTTGCTGTAGGTAGCGTTGCCCAAACCGCCACCTCCGGCATACCCTATGAACGCCCCCAGCAAAGCAATCTGCGACAACAGCAAGGCCGGCCACTCGCCATCCTGAAACCGCGCGACGAACAGGTTGGCGACGTTTTCACCGTCCCACTTGCCATCACCATCGAGGTCCTGAAAGGCAATGACGTCGCCTGACTTGTCGCGCTCGTTGACGGGTTCGATGACATCCAGATGGCCGTCGCGATCGAAGTCCTCGCCCGGATCGAGGACGCCGTTGCCGTTTCTGTCTTCGCCGGCAACGACCGGCACGTTGCCAACCTTGAGGAATCCGCTGAAGACATCGCCCCAGTTGCTCGGGCTGACAAACAAGAGGCCGATGGTCAAGCAGAACCCGAGCACGACGAAGACCTTTACGGTCATCACCACCTGCATCATGTTGTAAATCTTGCCGCCGACGAGAACGGGGAGCGAGACCGCGCCCAGTAATACAAACGACAGCGTCGTCACCAGCCAGCGGTCTTGCTCGCCGGGAACACGATTCAGGAACAATGCTGAGAGGACGGCGGCGGCTTGCGTCGACAGCGCGGGGATAAAGGTTCCAACGCTAAGCAAGAACAGTATCCCGATCCAAAACGGCGGGCCCGGCTTTGCCCGCATGAACCCGGTAAACACCGGCTCACCCGTGTAAAGTGCATAGCGGCCGCATTCCAGGTTGTAAAAAACTTGGCCGATGATTGCGACGGCAGCCAGCCACATGAGACTGCCGCCGTATCGCGCCGTGATCTCCGCGCCCAACAGCCACTCGCCGCCGGCGAGTTGAATCCCGCACATGACGATTCCAGGGCCGATGAAGCCGGCGAGGTTGCGCAAGCCGGCTTTTCTCGGCTCGGGTAACTCATCGATCGTCCACGTTGGTAGACAGGTCTTTGGGAGCTCGGACACGAAGGCTAGGGGTGTAGATAGAGAATAGGATGAGGCGTCGATGTCCATTCAATACGTGACGATCGCCGGTCCGGTCCGCCATGGCAATCACGGATGGTGACTCTGGTCCTCAGCCTGAGTGATTCCGTAGACAGGGCAGATGTTGGGATGATCGAGTGCCGTAGCCGCCTGCTCTTCGCGCCGGAATCTCTTGCGCCCTCTTCATCGCGAAGCAGGTGGGGAGCTAGGAACTTGAGCTCAACGGGCCGATTGAGTTCGGTGTCATGGGCTTTGTAGACAACCCCCTTACCGCCTTCGCCGAGCTTGTCGGTAATGCGGTAGTGCGATATGGTCTGGCCGATCACGTCGGTCCGATTCTACCTCTTCGCCGGTAGCTGTTGCGAACAACAGTGGTCTCAATGGGTCGATGCAACACTTCACCGAGAGGAGAAGTGGATGCAGAGGAAACAGAAGGAGAGGAGGCGAGGGTACACGGCAGCAGAGCTGGCCGAGGTATTTGATCGCTGGCAACGGG
>Ga0315339_1003176_pt1 | contig 11742 bp, 7 predicted proteins | sample ASW17metaG_FD_204514 | JGI IMG/M metagenome (GOLD analysis project Ga0315339, IMG submission 204514) | Ammonia-oxidizing marine archaeal communities from Pacific Ocean, United States - ASW #17 | ecosystem: Environmental > Aquatic > Marine > Oceanic | place: USA: California | collected 2016-12-05
GCCTAAAAGTACTGCGCGCGGAACGAGATTGGACCCAGGCTGACCTGGCAAACGCACTATACGTCTCACGGCAGACGATCAACGCCATTGAGACAGGGAAATTCGATCCCAGTCTGCCTCTTGCGTTTAAAGCTGCCCGGCTGTTTGAATTGTCGATAGAAGATATCTTCCAATATGAAGAAGCGTCTTAATGTATCCGGTTCAATATTGGCAGTATAACGATGTTGCCTCTGGTCACCGGCGCTTTGGTTGCTGAAGACAGTTTGGCCGGGGTATCCTGGGGAGGTTGTAGGCGTTTTACAACTAAAAAGGACCAGAACAAAAAAGAGGATTAGCGGACATGGAAATTCAATTATTGGTAAATCTGCCATAATAATCGCTGTTTTCTGTGTCTATTAATAAAGGTAGTATGCTGTAAGAAGGTATCATTGATTAGGTTTATGTCAATTTATTTGGTAGTTCAGGTGCCTCTGGGTCTCTTTTTAGGGACCCTCCCGGCGTCGATGCCGCGGCCGCGTATGAGCTGGGCAATCTCACGCTCTACGCGGCCTCTCTGATTGGGGGATAGTAAAATACCGCCGGAATCTCCTTCCGACGGTACATGTTAGCTATTTGTTAGCTAATACCTGTTTCTTAATTGGTATATGTAACTATTCCAAAAAGTTACAATCTTTCGATGCCTAAGAGCGGATTCTGACAGGGCGGTGCTGCCAAGTACCGCCCTGTTATTTTGTATACTCCATGATCCACAATATCAACGACATACAGTATCGGGTTGTGTTGCCGTGTCCTTGCCGTTATGTAGAGTTCGTTAGCTAAATGTTAGCAAATTTGCACGACGGTTCATCAATTCACCGACAATACAGCCCCACCTACTTCATCAGCGTCATCCGCTTCGTCTCGGCATACTCGCTGCCGCTGACGATGCGGTACAGGTATATGCCGTTTAGGTGCTGCTGCCACCTTGTCCCTTCCATGACAGGTGGCGACAGAGCGCATACGGAAGTTACCGTGTGGGGCGATCACGCGTAGACCAGCTGCGCCGTTGGAGTTCTGCCGTGTGCCTGTCTTGATCCTCGTCCGCAAAGGCATTGGTACGCGCGCGCACCAGATTGAAAGCATCTGGTAACGGTGGGGCATACGGGTAAACCATTCGTCATGTTTGCTGGTTGGCCCTCAATTGCCCGACTCCTTCTCCTCGAGCCTGCCAGCCCTGTTAGGTTCAACCGGTTCAGGCCACTTCTTCGGTTCGCCCGTCTTTTCATCTATGGGCAGAATCCGTTTATCCCTCGGCATGAATTCCGGATCCTCAGACGCCAGGTAGACAAGCGATGCCGCCAGAACCACGTTGTTTCGTATATCGTCAAACACTAATTTATCATAGGTGTCGCGGTTAGAATGCCAGGTATACGTGCCGTAATCCCAACCCAGCGCACCGATACCGAAGGCGGGAGCCCCGGCAGCCAAAAACGACGCGTGATCGCTGCCGCCTCCGGCCGGTGTACCCGGATAAGTCATCTTAATATGTCGGGTAACTTCGTCCGGTATCCGTGACAACCAGCGTCCCAGAAACGCGCCCGCGCTGAGAAATCCCGAGCCGGACATGCGCACGACACGGCCGGTGCCGTTGTCCTGGTTAAACAGCGCCTGCAGCTTTTCCACCACTTCAGGATGATCCTCAACATAAGCACGCGATCCGTTAAGGCCCTGTTCCTCGGCACCCCAGTGGCCCACTATGATAGTACGCTTTGGATTCGGATACACCTTTCTAAGGATGCGCAATGCTTCCATCATCAGGATCGTGCCGGAACCATTGTCTGTCGCGCCGGACGCACCGTCCCATGAGTCGAAATGAGCGGAGAGCATGACGTATTCACCGGATTTCTCTTCTCCTTTTATTTCCGCGATAGTGTTGAGCGCGGGAGATTCACCTGTGAATTTGGATCCCGAGACTATCCGGACGACAGGGTCGGCGCCATGCTCCACCAGACGAAAGAGAAGACCGTAGTCTTCCATGCTCAAATCCACCGTAGGCACCGATTTCGTATATGCACTGAAGATTTTATTAGTACCCCATGCGTTAGACCACCGTGACGTGATAAGGGCAGCCGCGCCGGCACTTTCGACCGCCTTTGCCAAAGCGCCTCTTTCGGTATAGCCATATATTTTTGGGAGACCCCGCCATTTTTTGCTGAGTGAATCCTGCTCGGCCCATATGCGGTTTGTGGTATCCTCCAGTCCGTATTTTTTCCAGTCGTCACGAGTCCGCCCTGTGATTTGCGGCATGGACATCAATACGAATTTGCCCTTGACGTCGGGTAGCCAAGCCTGAAACGCGGCTGAATCGGCTACATCCGCCAGAATAATGAACCTAGCGGTAATGCCTTCACTTTTCGTACCGGGACTCCAGGCGAGCACCGTGCCTTCCAGTGTTCTGAGGCGGGGCTCCAGGAGGTCAATGTGTGTGACGCCGCGTTCCCAGCCCAGCCACTTCCCCCATTGCTCGTTTCTGGCTTTGATATTCCAACTCTCATATTTCTTCACCGCCCATTCATGTGCTTTTAAACTCTGGGGGGTTCCCGTCAGGCGCGGCCCGATCTGGTCAAACAGCTCATGGGCCAACAGTTCCAGTTCAGAAGACTCCATAGCTTCTTTCCAGATATTCTTCAACACTTCGTCTTCTGTTGCAAGGGTTTGACCCACCGCGGGGATGGACGTCAACATAAACACGCTGAGAACTACCGTAAACCGCAACATGTAAGCTCCTTTTTCACAGAGAAAGGTTATATTTAGTTGGAAATTTACAGGTCTGTTTGATTGGCATTGAATTCAATATTTCCCATGTCCGGAAATATCGGCGGCCTATGGGCCGCTACGGGATTATCTATCGTTGACGTGCTTGGTCGTTTGCCCGGGAAAAATAGATCTTATCTAAGGGGACAAGGACGCTTTCGCTGTACGTATGCTGTTTCCGTCCTCATCCACATGCGTCCACGCAAAAAGAAAGGTATCCTTGTTACGGACCATCCGCGGAAAACCGGAGGCTCGTGCTGCGCTGAGCGTCGCAATCGTAACAGCCCGGTCCAGTTGACCATCCTGATGGACTCGTCTGATGCGCAGCAAGGCGTCATCATCGCTGTTTTCCATCCAGCTGACCAGAGAAGACCCGTCTTCCAGCATCACCAAATCGACGCGGCCTATGGGATTACCGTCATCGACACGAACAGGGGACGAAAAGGTCGCCCCTTCATCGCCGGAGAAAATCACTTGGACGCGTGCGCTGTCCTGAGCGGCTGTAAACCAGGCTGCAGCAACCCGTTCGCCGTCAGCCGCGAGGGCGGGGCCGTTGACCGGGCAACCATAGATTTCCCAGCCATCCTGATACAGCGTGTAGGGTGGCGACCAATGACCATTGTGCCACCGCACCACGGAAATATCCCGAACATTAGCTTCAGATCGATCTCTATAGGCCACGAGAGCGCCGTTGGCTGTTTTGATGGCTGACGTGCCGCAGCATTCGCAAACGCGTGTGTCAAGTTCTATCTCATCAGACAGCCGACCTTCACGATCAACAACGGCTGCCCGCAGTGTCATATTCCTGAAAACTTCATCTTTATTTTCTTTAGCAAAATTTCGGCCGTCCAGCCACACGGCCAGTACACGGCCATCAGACCAAGGCAGCATGGATACAAATCCATGTTCGGTCCGCGTTCCGTCTCTATGGGGCGTTACCGGAGACGTCCAGGAATTCCGACCATCTACAGACTGGCCTATTTTTACGTCGTAAGAATAGCGCAGAGTGTCACTGCGCTCCAGCCATTGCGCAGCTATTGTCCCGTCATCCAGGACGGCTAATGACGGGAAATCGGCCCAGTTTATAAACCAATTATTTCCTTCGGTTACCGTGGAGGGCGGAGACCAGCTGTCACCGTTAAACTCCGCGTAGCGCAGAGCGTGATATTCTCCATCGGATTTTTCGATCCAACTGAGATAGGTGTTGCCATCCTCACCTACAACGAGATTCGGTTCACCGCTAATCTGTTCAGCAGGTGAGGCAACAAGCTCCGGGAACAGCTGCGCACTTCGTTCCGATGCGTCGCATCCAAACATATTTATAGCCGCTAAGATCAAAACGACAGATAGCCGCATTCTCATGACAATGCTCCTTGGAAAGGATTGCCCACAACGACTTTCTTTCGCGGCCAATGAACGGGTGACTTCACGGATGGTGTCCGAAGAAGCCAAATTCTGGTTACGCGGTATGAATGATATTGAGTTCACCTATTTTTTCACCTTCTGATTCTGGTGAGAACTTGACAGGAATCGCCGCCCGTTGGCCAACCTGCAGAGAAGAGACAAATAAGACGATCTTGAAACTGGTCGGATGCCACAGCGGACCGTTCCGTAAATCCTTGTACCGAATATCCGGAATCTCGGCTGGCTCTCTGTTGCATATTAAGCCAACGTGGTTTTATCTGTCCTCTGTGCGCGCCAGGAAAAATTTACCCACATGGTAGCTGTGGCAAGTGAGGCACGTGTCACCGGCCCTGTCGGACGTATGACACTTGGCGCAGTTCGCTTTCGCCATCTCTATCGGCGCAAAGCCTTCTCCCTGATGGCAGTCACTACAGGCTTGATCCATATGCGGTCTGTGGGTAAACCTCGTAAAAGGCATTGGTGCCTCCGGCCAATCAATTTTTCGGAATTCATTCTGCGTGATTGTTTCCTTCTGGCCTTCTGGTCCATCCACGATGTGGCACGTCATGCACCTGCCGGACGCAAAAGGCCCCTCCAGCAGATCGAAAATCTCCTCAGCCGCACCGGACTTATTGTACATCCGGCCGGTTATATCGAGCCATCGCCGGAGGATACTGTCGGCATGCCCGGTCGGTTGATAACGCGCTGTAAACTCCGACGCTTCGAAAGACCAGCCTGCTGGCTGGACCGTTTTTTCCATTGCTTCCATATCTACATAGAATGGTGTGGTCTCTACCTGCTCACCTCGCCGATAACGGCGTACTTCGGATTCCAGTTCGGGTAGCCACCTGCTTTGTGCGGCACGAATAGCATCAATCGGAAGTTGTTCGGCCAGAGACGCTCTATCGCGGTCCTCAAACCAAGCGCTGTCTTCCTGATCGAGTCGCCAATGCTCCTTCCGATCCTGTGTTATCATGTCGTAAATAAGGGTTTTTACCGCCCAAATGACACGCGCTGCTGCTGCGATCGACGCTTCGTCGGCCTCCGACAGATCATCGAGATAGATGTCGGTTTCAGACAACAGCTGTAGATCATCAGCTATGGAAGGATTGGCCGACATCAGCAGTTTCATATAGGGGGTAATTTCACCCGCAGCGTCTTCAGGCCATTGGCCGATCCCCCGTTGACCCAGTCCTTCAACATCCAGATAGGGGAGGCTGAAAATCTCGATCTCATCACTCCGCCGTATTTGCTGAACATGGTGGTGACAACCAGTAGCGCAGGTCACCTCAAAGTTCCCTATGAGCATATTTTCAACATCAGGAGAGGGCATATGGCAGCCTGAGCACGAGAAGGTTATTTCGGATTCAATAAAATGCCCCTGATGAGCCTCATGACTGAATTTCCATCGTGGAGAGACCTCCTCGTCTTTACTCAACAGGAACGAAATCCCTTGCTGCTCCAATTCGAGGCTGTGGCAGTCCGAACAAATGGCCTCAAAGTTGCTTACCAGGATGTTCTGTCCTTCCGTGTCCGGCATATGGCAGCTTGCACATTCGTAGCTGGTGTTTTTGGTGGCGAAGTGTTCATTTTTGTGTTTGCCGTGATCAAAATTCCATTGTCTGCGCAAGGCATGGGGGTAGTCGGAAAAACCAGGATGGCCGTCGTCAAAACCTGAGAATTGATTCATGTGGCATGTCTGGCATCTCTGGTTGTCCATGTGGCTGATCTCGAAACTTCTGCCCTGGTGCTCTTTATGGCAGGCCACGCAGGCTAACTCTCCGGATGCGGAACGGGGCACGTCGGGACCTAGCTCCGCCATAAACCAGAAAAAAGTGGTTTGTGCTTCGGTTTCGGACTTACGCGATCCGAGTTCTTCGGAAGACAGGCTGTGATCCTTGAGCCCGAAACCTTCCTCTGGGGTATGGCATGATATGCACCGCATCATTTCATCCTGCCCCGACCCGAATGTGAGCATGGTTGCAAGCAAACCGGCTGTCTGTTCATCTGATCCGGCGGCAGTGTGACAGGCGCTGCAATCCAGTATGGCATGATGCGTGGTTAAATCTCCCGGAGAAACGAATGCTCTCTGGAGGTCGTTGTTAAGACGGGTCGGTCCAGTGAGCAAGATCAGCAGTATGCCTATGGAGAATGCTGTAACCAGGCGCGTGACCAGATTGCGTTTGGAAAGCAGGCTGCGGTCCGGTTGACACCGTGGAATGGGGGTACAGCATATACCTGTCGGGAGGGGACCTTGTGCACATGGCCCACCGTCCTTTTTCGAACGGGTACAGAGCCAGCGATCATCCCTGCGCACCGGTTTACAAGTAAATGTCACCGGCCTATCCATTTGAGCGACACAGCAGTTTCCGTTCTGATCAGGTCCCGACAGGCAGGTACGCCCCCCTTCGACTGACCAGCCACAGATCCATTGATCGTTCCTGCGCACCGGTCGGCATGGATCGAGAGCGCAGCAACGACCCTTTTGATCCGGCCCTTGCGGGCAGGCGGATTCTCCGTCTGAAACCCAACCACAGATCCATGTCTGCGTGGGGCGCTCATATGCGCTTTTGTCGAAATCAAATGATTGATTCATCAGATTCCGCCACCGTAGGCATGAGCCAGCATACCGTGCGCCAGGGCGAATATCAAAAGGCTGTAGGTCACTGGGATATGGATGAACAGCCAGTATTTGAGTATTGCCTGATGGGCGTACTGGTAATCGAGGTCGTCTTTGGCACCGATGATATCGATAAGGGCCAGCGCCATTATTTTCTCCTCATTGTTCAAATAGCGGTCCAACGCTTCCAGTTCTTTCAACAGCGTGTAGCGGGGGCGATTGGACTGCAACAGATGCCACCAGAAGTTTTTGGGTTGATGGAAGAATGCGACCAGCCGCCTGGTGTAGAAATCGGAGAGGGTGTCACCGCTCTCGGTGATATCGGTTACTGTTCTGGCCTCTTCAACCAGTTGCCTCACCTGTTCACGAAGCTGCATCATATACCCGGGTATGCGCTCAAAGATAACCTCTTCACTGCGGGTGGTAAGGAATGCGGGTATGCTGCGCGACAGTACCAGCCCCAAAATACCGCTGCCGGCGACGATGAAGAACAGAAGCGTGAGTATGCCCCCAAGCACTCCGCCGGGGACGCGCCATCCGATATGCAGAGCGAACAGGCCCACACATAGAATACCGACATATATATGAAACTGCAGCCAGAATGATGAGCTGAGCACCGGCAAAAACGAAAGTTTTTTACGTGCATTGTACAGTGCCAGCGCAACCATCAGGGTAAACAGAAACCACCCCGAGAGAAAGCTGCCCTGGTTTAAGGAGAGGGTATACTCCTGATAAATCACGATACCCGGTAAACAGAAACAGACCATGATCAATAGATTGCGCCTACGTCGAGCCGCAAAGGTGGTCATCGGCCCAACCAGTCTGCAAACGATCCACTGTCATTGTGCAGATCAATTCGTATCAACGCATCATGGGGGCAGGCACGCTGGCATGCGGGACCGCCGGGTTGATCGACGCACAAGTCGCACTTTGTGGCTTTTGCAATAGAGGTTCCGGTCATTTCATCAAGAATGAAATTGCCGTGGGCATCGCGGATGTCTACCATGCGGATATTATCATAAGGGCAGCTGTTGGCGCACATGCCACAGCCGATGCAGGTAGCATCATTGATGACGACCTGGCCTTCCAGCTGATCACGATGGATGGCACCCGTAGGACAACCGATCATGCATACCGGGTCTGCACAGTGCATACAGGCATTGGCTACCATATGGTGGCCGATCTTCGGGCCATGTCGAATAAAGCGCGGATTGTTTTCGTGGGTGGAAGCGCAGGCGCGCACACAATCATCGCACCGAGTGCAGCGGTCAAGGTCGATTACCATGGTCTGCGTGCCGTTTATAAAGCGCTTTTCAACGAGAAATTCCAGCATGTCCTCATGGTTCGCTTTACCCGACTGGGCCCTCTCTGGAACCTGGGTGTCGGATGCCGTGGATTTGATAGGGGGAGGTAGAAAATGCTTGGGCAGTCGTGGCTGGTTCCGATCAGGGCCGAGAACATATTCTTCGATTATTGCGGTCGGAATGACGATCACATCCACATAACCCACAGCTCGCAGTGAGTGTTGCAGAGGAGCCTGATTGCCGCTACGCCAGTTATTCGCGATCTCGTCAAAGCCATATATGTGTCCCCGACCAATATAACTGACGGTGCGATGTCCGTGTCCAAATCGTTTGCTCAACCGTGCAAAACCGGTACGGATGAGAATCAAACCATTGATATAGTCACCCTCTTCCGCTATGACAGGCTCATTCTCCAGCCGGTCCGCCGCAGTTTCCTCAACCATTTGTTTATAGGAGCGATGCCATTCGAAACTGCCATAGGTCTCGAGCCGGGTGCTTTCGACGATTTTATTCATGGCAACGCACTTTTCGCACGGACAATTCTCCGGTGCACTTGCGTGGGCAAGATGTGTAAATAACCAGGTGGATCGCAGGGCTTCTTCCGCACCCCGTTTCCGGTAGAGTGTATCTATATGTTGCCTGAATGCCTCATCATAGCGTCGTATATCGCGCAAACCCTGCCAATCGATCTCTAAAAGTTCGACTTCTCCCTCGGCAAAGATAGTGGCTGTCCGTGGTATGCGTCCCATTGCTGCGAGTTCACCAAAGACATCACCCTGCTCAAGCTGTCCCGCAAACAAGCGGGCGGTTGTGTGTCTCTCAAGAATCGCCGGTACGTCCTGGAGAAAGATTCTGGTCTCCAAGCCTTCACCGCGCTTGTTCACGCCCAGCCCCTGATTGAGCGATAGATCACGTCTTTCCACTGTTTCAGGGTTCTCCCACCATTGTGCGAGTGCTGAAAACACGCTTTTGGGTTGCGGTTCGCGGCGACCAAGATACGCGGCAGGCAAGGGGTTTGCTGCATCGATAACCGCATGGACCTGCCCGGACAGGATTAAGTAGGCGGAATTCTCATAATCTCCTTCGCGGATAATGATATCGCCGTCATAATATCGCCTGATACGCGAATCATTACGCAGAATACCCCGTAACGGAATCGAGTCGGGAAACCTCTCGGGATCCATTTGGTTGAACGGTGGAATAGCCATAAGGCGATCCACAGCATCTTCACCCATATCAGGCGCAAACGGTCGATCCCACCGCTGAGGACGTGGTATGTTCACAGTGCCTAGTTTCCTTTATAAACTGTGCCCTTATACGTTTTCGGAAGTAACGGATCCAGACCTGCCAGCTTACTGCCGTCATAGCCGCTGCCGAACCGCTGGGCTGCCTCTTTTACCGTCTCGGCAGCCCTCTCAAGCGCTGGGCCGTTGTTCGGCTCAAGGCCGACCTGACCAGCGGCATCCAGCATGCTTTTCAGGATAGATGTAAGGCCCTGATTCCCGCCCCGTTTCTGGATCTCTTCCAGCCGTGCCCTCGCGTCTTCCACGTGTTTTTTCATAGCATCGGCATAGACACCCGGCTGCGTCGCCAGAGCGGCGGCTCGCAGACTGTACTCCAGGTCCAGAATTCTGCCCATAACATACAGGACGCGCAGGTGATGAGCAGGGTTCAATTCTTGGGGAGCCCGGCGGTTCTCCTCGCCTTCTGAAATAAAGAAATTATGACGTACTTCACCCTGCAGCCAAGCAACCAGCTCAAATGCGCTGCCCGCAGAATGTTCCCCTGTATTGACCAGTTCTTCGTCAAGAATAGTGTGACATTGATAGCAGTTTTCAGCCACCCTATAGAGCCGATGCGGTCGAATCATGCCTGCCTCTTCGGTCTTTGCCAGCGTGTATCCCGGTTCGGGCACCGGTTCGCTATGAAGGTCAAGCCAGTCCTTCGCAGCGCCATGGCAGGATTCACACGAGTTGCCGGCAATAGCACGGGGGTTCGCCCCCTGCGTGGTATAATGACAGGTCATACAGCGACTTGCTCTTCTCAAATTGCCTTTGATGTTCAGTTTTCCGGCAATATCCTTGGCCTCTGAAGAGCGGTGCAGCGTGTTATAGGCTTTGAAATGAGCGGTTGCCTGCCATCCCTCGTATTCGGAGATATGGCAATCATAACAAGCCGCTGCCCCCACGACTTTTTCAGAATTAATGGCGCCGAAAGATGGGGTGATGGACAAGCTCAGCAACGTAAGGATAACTGATGCCATAAAATAGTTCGGTTTTTCGTTAGTCATGTGGTATTCCTTTCTCTTTAAAACAGACAGGGAGGTATAAAAACGCTATGCATCCAGGATCACCTTGCCTGCGGGCACCGAGACACAGGTGAGACAGGATCCTTGATTGGGTACAGTATCCGGATCATGCAGGTAACGAACCTCACCTTCCTTAATGGCCGTCAGACAGGTATTGCAATTTCCTATACGGCAGCCGGCATCCATGGACACGCCCTTGGATTCAGCAAAATCGAGTATAGATAGAGTTTCCGGATCCCATGGGTACGTTTCACCGGATTTGCTGAATGTGACCGTCAAATCAGAGGCCGTGTCTTTACTTTCCTCCCTGACCTGCGGTTTTACCGTGGCCGGGCCGAAAGCTTCAAAGAAGATATGCTCATCGGATACCCCCCAGGTTTTGAGATCCTGTGTAATCGACTGCATCATGGGCGGGGGGCCGCAGATGTAAAAACTGTAATTGCTGGAGGGGAGCAGGCGTTTGAACAAATCGACGCTCACATGTCCTGTATGTGTATCCGCCTCTTGAATGTCCTCGTCATAAGGTTTACTGTAGCATTTATGAACATGCACGTTCTCTTTTACCTTAGAGAGTCTTATCAGGTGGTCCTTCATTATAATGTCATCGCTATTAAGCATGCCATAAAAAAACCAGACCTCACGCGATGAGTCGCTTTCGGCAATGGTGTTGAGCATGCACAACATCGGCGTAATGCCTACACCACCGCCGATCAATACGACCGGGGTCTGGCTGGTCATATCGAGGCAGAACTTGCCTTTCGGCGCTTCGATATCGAGGATATCCCCTTCGCCTACATAATCATGAAGGAAGTTTGACACCACTCCCGGTGGTGTGTCCGGGTCTGCCTTTTGAGGCGACAGCCTCTTTACAGTAATGCGGTAGTATTCCGGATTCCGGCTGTCGGACAATGAATAGCAGCGGACAGTGGCTCTCCCCCGTTGCCCACGATCCTGCGGGGTATCAATGTTTAATCGAAGGGTCAAAAACTGTCCCGGTAAAAACGCCGGCAGCATTCTGCCATCATGGGGCACGAGGTAGAACGAGCAAATATTGCCATTTCGATCCTCGTATTCTTTACGGTCTACTTGGAATTTCCGATACCCGTTCCAGACCAGGCTTTCTTGCTGCTGGATGTGTTCCTGGCTCAAACGATGGATTTTGAATGTCTGTCCGGCATCTTCTATAAGTTGATGCATTAATTTTCGGCGCAACTGATATTGATGTAAAGACATCCGAAGCGTGAGCACAACCTGGACAAGTACGACGACGGCTATCAAGAATCCTGTAATCTGTAAAATGAAATCCATCATAT